>Ga0315277_10002800_pt1 | contig 24000 bp, 38 predicted proteins | sample YL17G05_15_MG_FD_203695 | JGI IMG/M metagenome (GOLD analysis project Ga0315277, IMG submission 203695) | Sediment microbial communities from Yellowstone Lake, YNP, Wyoming, USA - YL17G05_15 | ecosystem: Environmental > Aquatic > Freshwater > Lake > Sediment | place: USA: Wyoming | collected... | reverse complement strand
TCGGGGAAGCGGTGGAGATCATCGGGTTGCGGGATAAGAGCATGAACTCGGTGGTGACGGGAGTGGAGATGTTCCACAAGTCAATGGACGAGGGGATAGCAGGGGACAACGCCGGGTTGCTGCTGCGGGGGATTGAGCGGACGGATGTGGAGCGGGGGCAGGTGGTAGCCAAACCCGGGTCGATCACGCCGCACAAGAAGTTCTTGGCGGAGGTGTACGTGCTGAAGAAGGAAGAGGGAGGCCGGCACAAGGCGTTCTTCAGTGGGTACCGGCCGCAGTTCTATATCCGGACGATGGATGTGACCGGGGATATATCGCTGCCGGAAGGAGTGGAGATGGTAATGCCTGGAGACAGCGTGAACCTGACGGTGGAATTGATCGTGCCGGTGGCGTTGGAGCAAGGCTCGAAGTTTGCCATCCGCGAAGGTGGTCTGACCGTTGGTGCGGGCGTGATCACCAAGATCATTGAGTAGGTGTATCCATGACAAAACAAAAAATCCGCATCCGTTTAAAGGCGTATGACCATCGTGTGCTCGACCAATCTGCTAAGCGGATCGTCGAGACAGCTGAACGAAGTGGAGCTCAAGTTGTAGGTCCTGTACCCTTGCCAACAAAGATAGAACGGTTTACAATTCGACGCTCGACGTATATCGACAAGGACTCTCACGAGCACTTCGAGATCCGCACCCACAATCGTTTGATAGATGTTCTGGAACCGGATTCAAAGACGATTGACATGCTGATGCGGCTCAACATGCCTGCAGGTGTTGATATTGAAATCAAAATCTAAGAAAAGATAAGGTTTACATTTTTTATTACACGGCAATACAAGAACGATCCTGTTCGTAGACCCTGAGAACACGATCGTCGCGGCAGATCGATTGACTGTATTGCTTCTGAGATGATGCAGCCTAAGCCCAGGCTGACAGTCTCGAATAATAATTATTGCAAGGAGAAAATCGATTATGTTAAAAGGGCTGATTGGCAAGAAGGTCGGCATGACCCAGATCTTCGATGAAAACGGTATCGTTTATCCCGTGACACTGATCGAAGCTGGGCCATGTTACGTTACACACATTCGTCGCCCTGAAAGTGAGGGCTACACAGCAGTACAGCTTGGTTTTGGTGAGATAAATCCCAAACGCCTGACGGGTGGTGAATTGGGGCATCTCAAAGCCAATGAAATACCTCCTTTGCGTTTTTTGCGAGAGTTCCGCCTGAAAATCCCAGATGTTAATATCGGTGAAAAAGTCACAGTCGAGGTCTTTAACATTGGGGAACGAGTGGATGTCATTGGTACGAGCAAGGGTAAGGGTTTTCAGGGTGCCGTTAAGCGCTATCACTTCCACGGTGGCCCGAAAACCCACGGTCAGTCTGATCGGCAACGCGCACCTGGTTCACGTTCATCCGGTACGACCCCAGGACGTGTATACAAGGGTTCACGCGGACCTGGGCACATGGGAAGTGAACAGGTCACAATCCAGGGATTGAAAGTTGTTCTGGTAGATACAGAACGAAATCTGTTGGGTGTGAACGGCGCAGTCCCTGGTCCGAAAGGTGGACTGATCTTGATTAAAGAGGCGCGCAAGCAATAAGCGCTGGATTGTATGGGAGCATCTGCAATGAAAGTAGACGTTTTTAATATGGAAGGTAAAAAGCTTCGTTCAGTGGAACTAGCTGCGAGAATCTTCGAAGCTCCGATTATTGTGGACCTCATGCACCAGGCATACATCCGCCAGATGGCCAATGCTCGGCTGGGTACACACAAGACAAAGACCCGCAGCGAGGTTTCTGGTGGAGGCAGAAAACCCTGGCGGCAGAAAGGGACCGGTCGCGCTCGACAAGGTTCAACCAGAGCTCCACAATGGGTCGGTGGTGGTCGAGTTCACACACCCCAACCGCGCAGTTATTCACAGCGCATGCCGCGGAAAATGCGTCAGGCAGCTTTACGTTCAGCATTGTCCTCTAAGGCAGCCGAGGCAGGAATTGTCATCGTAGACGATATAAAACTGACCCAGTCCAGGACCCGCTTGATGGCTGACACCCTCGATCGCCTGGTCGGTGAATCCAGTGCGCTGGTTCTCCTCCCTGAGAAGGATCAGAATTATGAGACTGTCTTACGCTCTACCGATAATCTCCCGGGTGCCAAAGTCTTATTGGCAGGATATCTTAATATCCGCGACATTCTCGGATATGACAAGCTGATTATGCCACTCAAGACCTTGGATATTCTGGAAGCGCATTTGGGATAGGAGACTGAACATGTCAACGATTTACGATGTTCTTCGCCGACCACTGATCACAGAAAAATCTAATTACCAGTCAAGTAAATTGAATCAATATGCATTCGTGGTCAGCGGTGAAGCAACCAAGTCGATGGTGAAGGATGCGGTTGAAACACTGTTTCATGTGGATGTAGTGAATGTCAATACCATCACCACCCCGGGCAAACGCAGCCGTCGTGCCCGGAGTCGTCGCCTCTTGATTCGCCATCCTAGCCATAAAAAGGCTATTGTTACCCTCGTGGCAGGTCAGTCACTTGAGTCATTTGAGGGGGTCCAGTAATGTCAGTTAAGAAATATAAACCTGTAACCCCCGGTCAACGGGGTATGACCGGATATTCGTTTGACGAGATCACCAAAACAATCCCTGAGCGCTCTTTGCTCTTACCGCTGCGCAAGAGTGGTGGCCGGAACATGTATGGACGAGTGACCATCCGTCATCGTGGTGGTGGACATCGGCGCTTTATCCGTATAGTAGACTTCAAACGCGATAAGCTCGGTATTCCAGCTCAGGTATCGGCCGTCGAGTATGACCCAAACCGGACAGCTCGTCTGGCATTGCTGTATTATGCTGATGGAGAAAAGCGCTACATCGTGGCTCCCCTTGATCTTAAAGTTGGAGACACCATCATGGCCGGCCCGCAGGCGGAAATCCGACCTGGAAATAGCCTTCCAATTGCCAACATTCCCGTTGGGACGATGATCCACAATATTGAATTGAAGGAAGGCAAAGGTGGTCAGTTGGTACGGTCAGCGGGTACATCAGCCCAATTACTGGCAAAAGAGGGAGATTTTGCACAGGTTCGGATGCCTTCGGGTGAGGTGCGTCTGGTCCGGCAGGTATGCTATGCGACTATCGGACAAGTCGGAAATGTTGACCATAGCAACATTAAGCTCGGAAAGGCTGGCCGTAAACGGAATATGGGTATCCGACCGACAGTTCGCGGTTCAGCCATGTCCCCCCGTGACCATCCTCATGGTGGTGGTGAAGGTCGTCAACCGATTGGTATGCCGGGGCCAAAAACCCCCTGGGGTAAACCAACACAAGGCTATAAAACACGTCGCAACAAGCAGACCAACAAATATATTCTGCGCCGTCGGAGTAAATCCAACCGCTAAGGCGGTGGGACATGCCTAGAACACTGTAAGTGAGGTACGAAGATATGTCACGGTCATTGAAAAAAGGGCCTTTTATTGACCCTAAATTATTAAAGAAAATCGAGGCGATGAATCAGAAGGGTGAGAAGAAAGTGATTCGCACTTGGAGTCGGGCGAGTGTGATCTTTCCCCAGATGGTTGGTCATACGATTGCTGTACACGATGGTCGTCGTCATGTACCAATCTACATCACTGAAAATATGGTTGGTCATCGCTTGGGTGAATTTGCGCCGACACGGACTTTTCGTGGACATATGGCTGAGAAGAAATCAGGAGTGTGAAATATGGCTGATATTCACGCGCAAATGCGTTTTCTCCCTATCTCTGCCCAAAAGGTACGGCTGGTGATTAACCAGGTGCGGGGTAAAGATGCTGTACAAGCGCTTGAAGTATTACGCTTTATTCCCACTCGCGCCGCTGAACCTGTCCGGAAAGTAGTGGCATCAGCAGTTGCTAACGCGGAAGAGAATTTTGGCGTCAGTAGGGATGATTTATACCTCGCAATGATCTATGCGGATGAAGGACCTACACGCCGCTGGCGTCGTTTTGGTGCCCGGGGCCGCTTCAAACCGATTTTTCGCCGCTCTTCACATATAACTGTCATCCTGCGTGAGCGTGGAGCATAATTAGATAAGGACGTAAGGAGTCATTATGGGTCGTAAAGTGCATCCGATCGGTTTTCGCCTGAAGATTAACCAGATGTGGCAAGGTCGCTGGTTTGCGGAAGGTTCACAATATCGTGAACAGCTTAAGCAGGATTTAGCCATCCGCAGTCTTCTCCAGGGAGAAAAATCCAAAGGTGGGACGGCTGTTAATGCGGTTGTTTCCCGCTTGCGGAGGGATTTGCCAGAATCCATTCTCAACAACAAAGCTGGCATCGCTCGTATTGACGTCGAGCGTTTTCCTGGTAAGATCAAAATTTCGATCCACACAGCCAAACCTGGCATCTTGATCGGTCGTAAAGGTGAGGGTGTAAAACGGATACGCCAAAGTCTGGAAACGTTGGTTGGTAAGAAGGTTGATCTGGATATTAAAGAAATCAAGTCACCAGATATTGATGCATATCTGGTTGCATTCAATATCGCTGATCAGCTCGAACGTCGAATCAGCTACCGCCGCGCTATGAAGCGCGCCATTCAGCAGGCAATGCGTCAGGGTGCAGAGGGGATTAAAATTGAGGTTGCTGGGCGTTTGAGTGGGGCTGAAATGGCTCGCAGTGTTTGGTTGCGTGATGGACGTGTACCCCTTCAAACTCTCCGGGCTGATTTTGATTTTGCTCGGGCTGAAGCAACTACGACCTATGGTCAGATCGGGATCAAAGTCTGGGTATATAAAGGCGAGAGTATGCCCGATGTTGAGGAAAAAATAGAAACGACCGAGGGTGTATATGTGAGCGCATAGCTCATGTTACCCTTATTGTCTATGTAGAGAGGCATTTGCTATGTTATTCCCCAAACGTGTGAAGTGGCGCAAACAGATGCGTGGCCGGATGAGAGGTAAAGCTTTACGTGGTGCGCAGATTAGCTTCGGCGAATATGGTCTCCAAGCTTTAGAGCCGGGTTGGGTTACTGCACGACAGATTGAGGCAGCCCGACGTACGATTGTTCGCGGCATGAAGCGCCGCGGAAAAATCTGGATTCGCATCTTCCCGGCCAAACCTATAACCCAAAAACCCCCGGAAACACGCATGGGCAAGGGAAAAGGGAACGTGGAGTATTATGTTGCGGTTGTAAAACCCGGTCGGATCATGTTCGAGATTGGTGGTCTCCCTGAGGATATTGCTTTTGAAGCCTTGAGACTTGCCCAGTATAAGCTTTCAATAAGAACGAAAATCTTAACCCGCCATGACCTGGTAGGAGAGCAGGCATGAAGACGAGTGAAATAAGGGATTTGAAGATCGAAGAGATCAAGGCAAGATTAGCAGATGTCCGTGAAGAATTGATGAAGCTCCGCTTCCGACAGGTAACAGGTCAATTAACCGATACTAGCCGTTTGCGCACTATCCGTCGTGATATTGCCCGCATGGAAACTATTCTAAACGAGCTGAAGACGGATGAACAGGAAGGTATAGCATGAGTGAACGTCGTCGACTGACTGGTGTTGTGACCAGCAATAAAATGACCAGGACGGTGGTTGTCGAGATTACTCGGACCTTCCGGCATCCCTTGTATAGCAAAGTTGTCCATTCAAGCAAGCGTGTTAAAGCTCACGATGAACTGGATTGCCAAATCGGTGACCAGGTGCAGATCGTGGAAAGTAAACCAATTTCACGAGATACCCGTTGGGTCGTGGAAACGATCTTGAAACGTGAGATTAGAACTGCTGACACCGGCGTAGGAGAATAGGTCATGATCCAGCAAGAAAGTCGCATTAATGTTGCAGATAATACTGGCGCACGCGTGCTGCTTGTGATCCACGTATTGGGTGGTTCAAACCGACGTTATGGTGGAATAGGTGATGTCGTGGTTGCTACAGTCAAGTCGGCAACTCCTCAAGGTTCTGTTAAGAAGAGTGATATCGTACGTGCTGTGGTTGTACGTTGTGCCAAGGAATGGCGGCGTGAGGATGGTTCTTATATCCGTTTCGATGACAATGCTGCTGTAATCTTGGATGCCGATAGTAGGAATCCAAAAGGTAGTCGCATCTTCGGACCAGTCGCGCGAGAATTACGAGAAAAAGGTTTTATGAAGATAGTTTCACTGGCACCAGAGGTACTTTAAGCCAGACCGGGAGTGAAGGATGAGAGTCAAAATTCGGAAACATGATACTGTAGAAGTCATCAGCGGTCGTCTCGAAGATAAAGGGAAGCGCGGCGAAGTGATCAATGTTTTACCTGATTTTAACAGGATCGTCGTACAGGGCATCAACATCCGTACAAAACACCAACGTCAGGTACAAACACAAGGACGGACGATTAATCCTGGACGCATCAAATTCGAGGGATCGGTTCATATTTCTAACGTAATGTTGGTCTGTCCTAAGTGCAACCAACCTACACGTGTGAGTCAGCAGCGTGATGAGACTGGCACTCACCGCGTTTGCAAACAATGCCAGGCGATGATTGATTAATTACTTGCGGTTGGAGTAATGATATGAATAGAATGCAGGAGATGTATAAAAACGAAGCTGTGCCGATAATGCAAAAAACTTTTCAATCCAGGAATATTATGCAGGTTCCGCGGATTGAAAAGGTCGTGGTTAATATTGGCTTGGGGGAAGCGATGGATAACCCCAAAGCATTGGAAGCGTCTGTTTCTGAGCTCTCCCTCATTACAGGTCAGAGACCAGTAATGACCAAGGCTCGTAAAAGCATAGCGAATTTTAAATTACGGGAAGGACGCATTATTGGTACCAAGGTAACCTTGCGCGGTGAGAGAATGTGGGCATTTCTTGATCGTTTGTTGAATATCACCTTACCCCGCGTACGTGACTTTCGTGGTGTTTCGGCTGACGCATTTGATGGTCGTGGGAATTACACCATTGGCTTACGTGACCAGCTGGTTTTTCCGGAGATCGAGTATGACAAAATTGAAAAATTACGCGGCCTGGAAATCACTATCGTGACCTCAGCCAAAACGGATGACCAGGCGCGAGTCCTGCTTCAATTACTTGGTATGCCTTTTAAAAAGGAAGCATAATATATGGCAAAGAAATGTATGCAATTTCGTGAATTTAGACGAAGACGCGCGATACAGGTACGTAATCGCTGTATACGATGTGGACGTCCCCGCGGGTATATTCGTCGTTTCGGTTTATGCCGGATTTGCTTCCGCGAACTGGCTCTTGAAGGAAAGATCCCCGGTGTGGCCAAGGCTTCTTGGTAACCGGATGGAGGTGATAGTATGAGCGTTTCTGATCCTATTGCTGATATGCTGACGCGGATTCGCAACGGTGTCATGGCAGGTCAGATGATGGTGGCGATGCCAAGTTCCAAGATGAAGGTGGAAATTGCCAGGATCTTGAGAGATGAAGGCTACTTGGAGAATTTTGAAATCGCAGATGATGAACAACCAGGGAAGTCAATCCTGCGAATTCGGATTAAATATATCGGTGAGCGTCGTCAACGGCGTTCGGTGATTACTGACTTGGAACGTGTGAGTCGGCCTGGACGGCGGATATACACCAAAAAACAGGATATCCCCTGGGTTCTTTCAGGTATCGGTGTAGCGATTCTTTCCACACCTAAGGGAGTGATGACTGGTCATAAAGCGCGCTCCATGGGTGTGGGCGGCGAGATCCTTTGTAAAGTTTGGTAGGCAGGAGGTAAGGACAGTGTCTCGTATTGGACGAATGCCTGTTGTTATTCCGAGCGGAGTACAGGTAGATATCAGAGGTTCAAATGTGCATGTGAAAGGCCCGAGAGGTGAGCTTCAACGTACTTTTTCCCCTTTAATTGGGATCGCACTCGAAAATGACCAAATCGTGGTCACTCGTCGCTCTGATCTTCGTAATGAACGTGCTCTACATGGAACTACCCGGGCAGTTATCGCAAATATGGTTAATGGTGTAAGTACCGGTTTTGATACTATCCTTGAGATTGAAGGCGTTGGTTATCGCGCTGAGATGATTGGCAAGAACTTGGTCTTATATCTCGGTTATTCACATCCAGTAGAAATAGAAGCACCGGCAGGGATTACTTTTAGTGTGGATACAAAGACCCGTCAGATTAAGGTCATGGGTATTGACAAGGAAAAAGTCGGTCAGGTGGCTGTAGACATACGCAGTATACGTCCTCCTGAACCATATCATGGAAAGGGTATCCACTACACTGGTGAATATATCCGCCACAAAGCGGGAAAGTCTGGGAAAGGATTGAAATAACCTATGGTTGCGAAAAATCGTTCATTTGCCCGAATTCGACGCCATATCCGCGTGCGTAAACGCATTTCAGGTACTGCTGGGAGGCCTCGTCTGAATATTTTCCGAAGCCTGAATGAGATTTATGCTCAGGTTATTGATGATCAGGTTGGCAACACCCTGGTCTCGGCTTCGAGCATTGATCGTGAATTGCGCGCACAAATGAAAAATTTAAATAAAACCGAACAGGCACATATGGTGGGTAAGTTTGTGGCTATCCGGGCTACAAACAAAGGCATCAAAAATGTCATTTTTGACCGCGGAGGATACCGCTATATAGGACGAGTCAAATCATTGGCCAATGGCGCACGTGAAAATGGCCTCCAGTTTTAAACATTAAGTGGAGTAAGTTATGACGGACTACGAGATTAAAGAATACGAACAGGAACAGCTTGACGAGCGTGTCATAGAGATTGCCCGTGTAGCCAAAGTTGTCAAGGGTGGTCGACGCTTTCAATTCCGTGTTACGGTGGTGGTTGGTGACAACAGAGGCGAGGTGGGTATGGGCGTTGGTAAAGCCAATGCTGTACCGGATGCCATGCGTAAGGCTTCAGAAAGGGCTCGCAAGGATATGCACCCCATAACATTGATAGGTACTACCATCCCCCATGAGGCTCTCGGGAAAGTTGGTGGTGCACGCGTCTTGCTTAAACCGGCATCTCCAGGTACAAGCGTTATCGCCGCTGGAGGGGTACGTGCGGTACTGGAAGTTGCTGGTGTACGTGATATCTTGACCAAATCGATGGGGAGCGCGAATGTCCTTAATGTAGTTCAGGCAACTTTCCAAGCCCTGGATAAGTTGAAATCATCTGCTCAAGAGGCTGCTAGCCGTGGTAAGCCTGCGGAAGACCTTATTCCCTTCTGGGAGCGGAGGAAAAAGCATGGTTAAGAAAGAAATTAGCGGTAAAACACTCCGTGTTACCCTGGTAAAAAGCGCGATTGGGTATCCTAAACCCCAAAAGGATACTGTCCGTGCCCTTGGTCTGCATCGCTTGAATCAGACTGTTGAACACAAAGATACACCTAGCATTCGTGGCATGTTGACGAGAATCATTCACCTTCTTCGCATTGAAGAGTAGGAACGTAAGATGAAATTGCATGATCTTTTACCCAATCTGGGTTCAAAAAAAGACCGTAAACGCGTTGGACGCGGTATCTCAGCCGGGCAGGGAAAGACTGCTGGACGTGGGACCAAGGGTCAGGGTGCGCGTGCTGGTAGTGGTGGGAAGCTGTATCGACAGGGTGGTAACCTGCCTTTCTTCCGCCGTTTACCCTTCAAACGCGGTCAAGGTTTTACCCCTCCTAATCAGGTGACTTACAATGAAGTAAACCTTGACCAATTAGATATCGCTTTTTCACCAAACACAGATGTCACACCTGAATCGCTTGCTGCTGCCCGCTTGCTTCGTGATTTACACGATCCAATTGTTATCCTCGGACGTGGGGAAATAAAGTCACCTCTCAAGCTGCATGTGCATCGCATCAGCCGAAGTGCTAAGGCAAAGATAGAGGCTGCCGGTGGAAGCGTTGAGATTATCGGTTAATCTATCATGGTGATAAGGAGGTCCTGATGAAATCAACATTCTCTGGATGGCGTTACTTGTGGAAATCTGGAGATATCCGCCACAAGCTGTTGATCACATTTCTTATCCTGGCGATCTATCGTATTGCAGCGAATGTACCCGTACCGGGTGTTAATTTCGAGGCGTTAAGACAGTTTCGTCAGACTGCCGGCGCTTCCGGTACCTTCTTTGATTTTTTAGACTTGCTTTCCGGTGGCACGGTATCGCAGTTCTCGTTGTTATCGATGGGTGTTTATCCATATATTACGGCCCAGATTATCATACAACTCCTGACGCCGATTATTCCAGCACTTCAACGAAAAATGGAAGAAGACCAACGGGAAGGGCGCAAGTGGCAGGAGAAATGGACGTATTTCCTTGCCGTTCCCATGGCTGCCCTGTCTGCTATCGGTCAGATTAACATCTTCAATTCACTGGCGCAGCAGCAGATTGTAGCCTTTGGTTTTAATAAAGAACTATGGTTGCCGTCTTTGTCAATCCTGTTGACCATGACAGCCGGGACCATGTTCGCGATTTGGTTGGGTGAGTTGATATCTGAGCACGGTATCCGTAATCAGGGTCTCTCTCTGATTATTTTTTCTGGCATTGTTGCCCGTATGCCAGCCAATATAGCCAGGATGATGAGTGATGAGCAACATCGCTGGTTCCTGTTAATTTTCACACTAGTGATCATCGTGTTGACGATTTTTGCCATCGTCTTTGTCCAGCAGGGACGTCGCAATGTTCCGGTCATGTACCCTGGACGTCGTGTTGGTAACCGTATGTCCATGCCGGTCAAGGGTTCGTTGCCCCTTATGGTGAATATGGCTGGAATGATCCCGTTGATTTTTGCCAGCGCCCTCCTGCAATTCCCGGCGATCGTTGCCAGCTATTTTACACGTTCCAGTATTGAATGGATAAAGAATTTTGCGTCTGGTGTACAGACGACTTTTAATGGGTCCGGTTGGGTGTATTGGCTAATGTACTTCCTGATGGTGGTTATATTCACCTTCTTTTATACAGATGTTCTATTCACTCAGCAGAATTATGGCGAAAATCTCAAACGAATGGGCGCACAGATTCCAGGTGTCAATCGTGGTGCACCGACACAGCGCTACCTGACGAAAGTCCAGCGTCGGATCACCCTGCCGGGTGCATTATTCCTTGGCATTGTGGCGATCTTACCGTTCCTGCTGCAGTTTGTTATGCCTGGTACTTCTCGAAATGCGGGTTTGTTCCTCGTATCTTCAGCAGGTTTGTTGATTGTGGTCGGCGTGGTCAGGGATACATTTACGACAATCGATGCTGAGCTCAAGCTGCATGGTTATCAGGATTCTTTGCTCGTACGCTAATTGTGCAAGTTGCCCATGTTTATCGTTCTCCTAGGACCCCCTGGCGTTGGAAAAGGTACACAAGCCAAGATCCTGGCACAAGAGACCGGCTTGGCGCACATTTCATCAGGTGACCTTTTTCGGGAGCACATTAATAATCAGACTGAACTCGGTATTTTAGCTCAGGGTTACATAAATAGAGGAGAACTTGTTCCGGATGGTGTCACGATCCAGATGATCCGTGAACGAGTGACTCATCCTGATTGTACGATTGGGGCTATCCTGGATGGATTTCCACGTACGCCAGTACAGGCAGAAGCCCTGAACGATTTGTTGGCTGAATTTGGTAAGCAGGTTGATTCTGTACCATACATTTCTGCACCAAAAGAGACATTGATTGAGCGATTAAGCGGACGATGGACCTGCCGGGGGCAGGGACATATCTTCCACGAGAAGTATAATCCTCCCAAGCAGCCCGGTAGATGTGATCTGGATGCTACAAAGTTATATCAACGTGATGATGATAAACCTGAAACGGTCAAGAAACGCTTACAGGTTTATTTTACGAAGACAGCTCCCTTGATCGCTTACTATCGTGCACAAGGAAAGCTGGTAGAAGTTAATGGCGCACAGCCAATTGAAAAGGTCACACAGGCTTTACTTGCAACTATGAAGAGACAATCAAAGAAATCATGGACTGGTCTCGCACGATACATGTCAAAAGTCCCGCCGAGATAGCTATCATGCGCGAGGCGGGACGTATCAATGCCGAAACTCTGGCGGCAGTTAATGAACTTTTACAACCTGGTGTTACCACAGCCGACCTCAACGCGGCTGCTGAGGAAGTGCTCCGGAAATATAATGCGGTTTCACCATTCAAGGGTTATCCCGGACCATACCCGTACCCGGCGTCAATTACGGTCAGCATCAACAATGAATTGGTGCATGGAATACCTGGTAAACGAAAGTTGCGTGCTGGCGATATTGTCTCGGTTGATTGCGGTACAATTTTGGATGGCTTCGTTGCCGACTCGGCTTTCACAAGTGGCGTAGGAAAGATCTCACCACAGGCAGGTAAATTGCTTGAAGTCACCCAGGGAGCTCTGTATGCCGGGATCGACAAGATGCGTTCTGGTAACCGGACGGGTGATGTATCTGCGGCAATCCAGCATTTTGTCGAGAGCAGTGGTTTTCATATTACTCATGAATACACCGGCCATGGTGTTGGACGGCAGATGCACGAAGGTCCGCAGGTTCCGAACTATGGCATTACTGGACGTGGATTGCTCCTTCGCCCTGGCTTGACCATCGCTTTGGAACCAATGGTCTTGATTGGAACGCCAGCTACACGCCTCTTGGCAGACCAGTGGACGGTCGTATCGGCCGATGGGTCATTGACAGCGCATTTTGAGCATACTGTTGCCGTCACCGAAGGTGAACCCCTTATTCTGACGGTCCTTTGATCGTAAGCGTATGGCTCATCTTGGAATTACGAATGTTGTTCACAAATATGTCATTTCGGAAAAGGATAAGTCTGTTGTAACTAGTTCACTGGACGGATTAATAAGGAGCGAGTATAATATAAAATTTGGCTGATTGATTATCATGTAAGTAACTATTATCGCAAGGAGCAGAAGTATCATGAAAGTTTCACCATCCATCCGCAAGCGTTGTGCGAAATGTAAGATCGTTATACGCAAGGGCAGAGTATACGTAATCTGCGAAAATCCCAAGCATAAACAGCGACAGGGGTAGTGTGAACTATGGCAAGAATTGAAGGTGTTGATCTTCCTCGTAATAAACGAGCAGAAATTGGCCTGACCTATATCTATGGGGTTGGGCGTAAGCGCTCCAATGAAATCCTGGCTGCAACTCACGTAAATCCAGATACACGCGTCAAGGATTTAACTGAGGCTGAGATATCTGCTTTACGTGAATACATTACCAAGAACATGAAGGTTGAGGGTGACCTGCGTCGTGGAACGCAGTTGAACATCAAGCGGCTGGTTGAAATAGGTTGTTATCGTGGCTTGCGCCATCGCCGCAATCTACCCGTGCATGGACAGCGTACTCGCACCAATGCTCGCACTCGTAAAGGAGCAAAAAAGACTGTGGCTGGACGCGGTCGGCGTCGGGGCGGCAAGAAGTAGTCGTCTTGCTGATATTATAAGATTTAGTGAGGTACTATGGTTCAAAGTGTACGTTCAACACGCCGGAGCAGTACAAAGAAAGCCAAGCGAGCGTTATCCTCTGGTCAGGTGCACATTTTTGCATCGTTTAATAATACCATCGTTACCATAACGGATACCCAGGGTAATACAGTTGCCTGGGGGAGTGCTGGTTCGGCTGGTTTTACCGGTTCGCGCAAGAGCACACCATTTGCAGCCCGCCTGGCTGCTGAACAGGCGATAAAAGCCGCTCAGCAATTGGGTATACAGGAAGTCGATATTTTTGTGAAAGGTCCAGGCCCTGGACGGGAGAATGCGATTCGTGCCGTTCAAGCGATGGGTCTTAAAGTGCGCTCGATTTCGGATATTACACCGGTACCACACAATGGTTGCCGGCCTCCGAAGAAGCGCCGCGTGTAAATCAATTGTAAGGGAAGAACAGTATGGCAAAATATATTGTACCGGTTTGTAAGCTCTGTCGGCGTGAAGGCGAAAAACTGTTCCTTAAAGGAGAGCGTTGTTTCTCCCCAAAGTGTTCGTTTGAAAAGCGCAGCTTTGCACCAGGCCAGCATGGACGCATGGCGAGTCATGGCGGTGGTCGTAGTCGGGCAGGGCGTGAATCTGATTATGGAAAACAGTTACGTGCCAAGCAGAGAGCGCGCCGTGTGTATGGTGTGTTGGAGCGTCAGTTCCATCGCTACTACGAAGTAGCATTGCGCCGTCGAGGTTTGACTGGTTTGAACCTGTTACAGATACTTGAATCTCGATTCGATAACGTGGTTTTTCGTTTGGGATACGCTACCAGCCGTGCGCAGGCACGTCTGTTGGTCACCCACGGTCACTTTGCCGTTAATGGTCGTCGTACCGATGTACCCTCCATGCTATTGGGCACTGGAGACATGATTGCTGTACGTGAAGGATCCAGGAAACTTACCTATTTTAAGGACCTCCCGGCCGTCGTGGATACTCGCAGTTTTCCCTCTTGGCTTGATCGCGATGCGAAGAATTATTCTGGAACTGTCCAACGCCTGCCAGAACGATCTGAGATTGATGCCATCTTAAATGAGCAACTAATCGTTGAATACTACTCACGGTAATGGTGGAGACTTGTAACCTCACAAGGATTATTTGCATTTTGACGGGATCGGATATGTTTTTTCATTCAGGAAGAGGTGAACCGTGATGGGTATTACTAACATGGTCATGCCGACGATCGAGCGGGAAGCTGAAGCTCGAAACTATGGAAAATTTTTCATCAGCCCATTGGAACGTGGGTATGGGGTTACTCTTGGTAATGTTTTACGCCGGGTGCTCCTCTCTTCGCTTGAAGGGGCGGCAGTGACCTCATTCCGGATCGTAGATATTTTACATGAATTCAGTGATATCCCTGGTGTGCGTGAAGATGTAATCCAGGTTTCGTTGCAGGTAAAACAATTGCGCCTGAAGCTGGATGGTGTGGATTCCACCCGCATGCACCTTGAAGTGGAAGGTGAAGGTACTGTGACAGCAGCCGACATCATTACCCCACCTGAGGTTGAAATTGTTAATCCTGAGCTCTTCCTCTTCACCGTGGATAAAAAGACCAAACTGGATATTGAATTTACGGTGGAACGCGGTCGAGGTTATTCTCCATCCAATGATCGTGACGGACATCTTCCAATCGGTGAATTACCGGTCGATGCGATCTTCAGCCCGGTGAAGCGTGTGAATTGGGAAGTCTCCTCGGCACGGGTCGGTCAGAGCACGGACTACGACAACCTCTCTCTGGAGATCTGGACCGACGGTACCGTCTCACCGGAGCAGGCGTTGAGCACTTCTGCCAAGATCTTGATCGAACACCTCCGTTATATTGCCGGCGTAAGCGAGGAATCTCTTACCATCGCTATTGAAAAAGAAGTAGCTGGCAGTCGTTTGACCAGCGAAGTGGCTGAGACGCCAGTGGAAGCCCTTGATCTTTCTGTGCGGGTATTCAATTCACTGAAACGGACCGGAATTACAACAGTTGGTGATGTCCTGGAATTGCTTGACAAGGGTGACCAGGCTGTGATGTCCATTCGAAATTTTGGTGAGAAGAGCCTGGATGAATTACGTCAAAAAATGACCGAAAAAGGCTTCTTAAAGGATAGCCAGATAATGGATGCGGAGTAATTGCTATGCGACATCAGGTAACAGGTTATAGACTTAATCGCAGTCAGGGAGCCCGCACGGCGTTACGCCGTACGTTGATTAAACAGTTCTTTACCCACGAGCGGATTAAAACCACCCGCGCCAAGGTTGCCGCTATCCGTGGTGAAGCTGAACGAATGATTACCCTGGCACGTAGGTGTGCCGAAGCCAGTGATATTGAGAAGGTAAACGCCCGGCGTTTGGTGGCTTCTCGCCTAGGTGATAATCAGGTGATTAAGAAGTTGTTTGACGAGATCGCTCCTCGCTTTGCAAAGCGTAATGGTGGTTATACACGTGTGCTGAAACTTGGTCCACGTTATGGTGATTCCGCTGAAATGGTTTTGCTCGAATTGGTGGAAGAGTAGGATTGTGGCGGCATCGCCGTCTCTGAGGCGGTAGAAGTCACTGCCCCAATGGCACATTACCAGGTTATCTTTGCCTACGATGGCACCTGTTTCAAGGGTAGTCAGAGGCAGGCAAAGCCCCGGACAGTTCAGGTTGAGTTTGAGCGGGCTTTACTCAGGTTGGGATGGTCTGGGCAGTCGATATTGATGGCAGGACGCACGGATACGGGTGTCCACGCCTCCGGTCAGGTTGCTGTCTTTGATCTGGATTGGCGTGATACCAGTGAGGCATTAGGTCATGCGCTCAATTCGCACTTGCCCTCTGATATTGCCATACGCAGTGTGACCAATGTTCCTGCGGATTTCCATCCACGCTTTGACGCAACCTCCCGGCGTTACCGTTACCGCTTGTTTTGTCAGCCGGTCCGTGACCCTCTAAGGGAGCGCTTTGCCTGGCGGGTATGGCCATTGCTGGATGGCGATATCATCATTAACCAGTCGCAGGCGTTGCTCGGGACCCATGATTTCGCTGCTTTCGGCTCCCCTCCCCGGCGTGGAGGCAGCACACAACGAACCATCATGCAGGCGTTCTGGCAGCCACAGGAAGATGAATGGTTGTTTGAGGTTCAGGCTGATGCCTTCTTGTACCGCATGGTACGACGCCTGGTCTATCTCCAGGTTGCCGCTGGGCAGGGTAGGCTTCACGTGGATGCAATAGCCAAAGCCTTGATGTCACAGATTGATCTCCCAGCCGGCATTGCTCCGGCAAGTGGTCTGACATTGATGGAGGTCACTTATCCACCTTTCGAGGTGTTGGAATAACCTGGTTGAGTATTGATATTTGTCTATAATTGGAGTGTCGATGTTGCAAAAAACATATTATCCTAAAGCAGACGAGATCGAACGTCGCTGGTATGTCGTGGACGCGAACGGTCAGAACCTGGGTCGCCTGGCGACCCGGATCTCTTCTGTATTGCTCGGTAAGCATAAACCGACTTTCACCCCCGGTGTGGAGATGGGTGATTACGTGATCGTTCTGAACGCTGGCCGGATCCAGGTGACTGGAACCAAGATGGAAACCAAGATGTACCACCATCATACAGGTTATCCCGGTGGCTTGAAATCCATCACCCTGCGTGATCAACTTAACAAATACCCGGATCGTGTCATTCGCAGTGCGGTCTGGGGTATGCTGCCTCATAACCGTATGGGTCGTGCGATCCTGAAACGACTCAAGATATATTCTGGTGTGGATCACCCTCACGGGGCGCAGGCTCCTGAGGTCCTGATCTTATCATAAGGATTGGAAGGGTATTATGTCTGTTCAGTATTATGAAGGGATCGGTCGTCGTAAGGAAAGCTCTGCCCGCGTTCGTCTGATGAGCGGTTCTGGCAGGTTTATTGTCAATGAGAAGGAAATAGATGCCTATTTCACCCGCCTGGGTGACATGGAGGCGATTCTTGCCCCCCTGCTGTCTGTCGGACAGGATCGCTCTCATTATGATGTGACCGTAACGGTCAGGGGTGGTGGTGTGTCAGGTCAAACCTCGGCTGTTCAACTCGGTGTCGCCCGCGCCCTGGTCAAGATCAATCCAGATTGGAATTCTGCCTTGCGCAAAGGCGGTTTTATGACCCGGGACGCCCGCATCAAGGAACGAAAAAAGCCCGGCCTTAAACGCGCTCGAAAAGCCCCGACCTACACAAAGCGTTAGTATTACTTCCCTTGCCTGTGGTTCTCACCGCGGAGTGCGCGGAGAATGCGGATCATAATCATACCGGCGTTCTCGCTCTCTTCTGCGGTGAATTGTTTTTGGAGTGACTATGACAGGAATCACCCTACTTGGCCTCGGTCCTGGAAATCCCTCTCACCTGACGCGTGAAGCTTGGGATGTCTTGAACTCGGCGGATGAGATTTATTTACGCACCCGCCAGCACCCAACCGTTGCGCATTTTCCCTCCTCGCTCGATATCCATTCATTCGACGATCTGTATGCTCAGGGCAGGGATTTCGATGAAGTCTATGCGCAGATAGTCGAGAAGGTGCTCGAACTGGGGAAACGCCCCCAGGGTGTCGTTTATGCAGTACCGGGTCATCCGTTTGTGGCTGAAGCTACTTGTCCAGAGATTTCTCGGCTTGCTCGTGAGCAGGGATTTGATTTGCACATCGTTGAGGGGCTTTCTTTCCTCGAGCCGGTTTTCTCTGCTCTGGGTCTTGATCCCTGCCCGCACCTGACTCTCTTCGATGCCTTGGAGCTGAGCCAGGTTCATACACCGTTATTTCCACCGGATACGCCGGTTTTGTTAGCCCAGATCTATTCTCAACTGGTCGCGGCAGAGGTTAAGATGACCTTGCTGGCGGTCTACCCTGAAGAACATCCAGTTTGTCTCGTCCACTCCGCTGGCACAATGGATCAGATCGTCGAGGAGCTGCACCTGTACCAGATCGACCGTAGCCGGCATATCGGTTTGCTGACCGTCCTGTATGTCCCGCCATTGGGGCAGAGGACCTCCTTCGAATCCTTCCAGGAGATTGTCGCCCGTCTGAGGGCTCCGGACGGTTGTCCCTGGGACCGTGAGCAAACCCATACCTCCCTGCGCATGCACCTACTTGAGGAAGCTTATGAGGTCCTGGCTGCATTGGATTCAGGAGATCCCGCGAAACTTGCCGAGGAGTTGGGAGATTTACTCTTACAGATTGTTTTGAATACCCAGATTGCCATGGAGGCTGGCGAATTTACCATGGCAGATGTGTTGAAGAATATCCACACCAAGATTATCAACCGCCACCCGCATGTCTTTGCTGACCTCAAAGTGGATGGTGTTGCCAATGTATTGACAAACTGGGAGAGGCTCAAGCACGCAGAACGGCAGGCGAATGGTGCGTCTGCAGAAGGATTGCTGGAGGGTGTACCTCTGGCTTTGCCGTCGTTGACCCAGGCTCAGGAGTACCAGGACCGTGCTGCACGGGTTGGTTTCGACTGGCCAGCGATCGAGGGTGTCCTGGATAAGATCGTTGAAGAGATCCAGGAAGTTCGCCAGACCAAGAACAATGAGCAACTGGTTGATGAGTTGGGGGATCTCCTCTTTGCTCTCGTCAATCTGGCGCGTTGGAAACAGATCGATGCTGAAAGCGCCCTGCGTGGGACGAATGTCCGCTTCAAGCGCCGCTTTGCATATGTCGAAAAGGGTGCCTCTGCCATGGGACGTTCACTCTCCGATCTCTCGCTGGATGAAATGGAATCCCTCTGGCAGGCGGCAAAACACCAGGGGCTATAGCCTGTACAGGCTCTGTAGGAAATTTCAATCAATCCCCATTTCTTATACTCTTGACAATTCAGACCCTTGATGTTATATTAACCCTGCCCCCGTGGGGGGGATGGAGTTGAATATGCAAAATGAAAGTACTATTAAACGTCTCAGGACTATCGAAGGACACCTGGGTGGCATCATCCGCATGGTGGAAGAAGATGCCTATTGCATCGATGTCATCCGCCAGATACAGGCGATCCAGGCTGCTCTGAAAAAGGTCAGCGGGATCATCCTGGATGGACACTTGAACTCGTGCGTCATCACCGCTATCCAGGGCGATGACCCTGCCGAACGCCAGCGCGTGATGCAGGAAATCCTGGTCGTTTATAACACCCATGTGTAATTCGTAGGGGTTGCTCCTCGCTACCCCTGTAAAAAATCTTATTCTTATTGTTAAGGAGAGAGTCATGACTACCGTAACCTATTCTGTTCCCGGCATCCATTGTGGGCATTGCACCCACACCATCCAAATGGAACTTGGCGATCTGGCTGGCGTCGTATCCGTTAATGCGGATATGGATACTAAAAAGGTTGAGGTCGCCTTCAACCCCCCCGCTACCGAAGAGAAGATCAAGGCATTGCTGGCACAGATCAATTACCCCGTCGCTGCATAAGAATTCAGCGTACCATGCAGGGGCGACCAACTGGTTGCCCCAATTTTTAATAATTAAGTAAATAACCTGCCATTGTTGAAAACATGACCACCACAAAACAAATCACCTTGCCGGTAACTGGCATGACCTGTGCCAACTGTGTTGCCACCGTCGAACGGAATATTAAAAAACTTGATGGTGTTTCCACAGCAGTAGTTAATCTATCCTCCGAGCGGGCAACGGTCGAGTTTGACCCGTCTCTGCTCGGACTTCCAGACATCATTGCCCGCGTCGAGCGTGCCGGTTATGGTGTTGCCACCGGAGAAGCAGACCTGATGGTCAAGCGCCTGGCGGACGATAACGATGCCCGCCGCCTGGAGAAGGCACTCTCCAGCCTCGCCGGCGTACTCTCATCACAGGTTGCCATCACCACTGGGAAGGTGCGTGTCAGGTACATTCCGACCATCATCAGCCAGGCTGAGATCCGTCGTGCATTATCCGCAGCCGGTTTTGAAGCCATCGAGTTGGGTGCTGAAGCCGAGGATGTCGAGGCAAATGCCCGCGCGGCTGAGATCGCCCAACAAAAACGCTTGCTCGTTACCGGCTTGATCTTTACCCTGCCCCTCTTCCTTTTCGCCATGGCCCGCGATATCGGTTTGCTGGGCATGGCTGCCCATGCCGCCTGGGCGGACTGGTTGATGTGGGCGCTTGCCACGCCGGTCCAGTTCTATGTCGGCTGGCAATATTACCTTGGTGCCTATAAAGCCCTGCGCAACCTCTCAGCTAACATGGATGTCCTCATCGCCATGGGTTCTTCGGTCGCCTATTTCTATTCCATCGCTGTCATGCTTGGTCTGCTGCCCGGGCATGTCTATTATGAGACCGCCGCTGTCATTATCACCCTTATCCGCCTGGGTAAATTCCTCGAAGCCCGCGCCAAGGGTCGCACCAGCGAAGCCATCAAGAAGTTGATGGGATTGCGCGCCAGAACTGCCCGCATCCTGCGGGATGGACAGGAACTCGATGTACCGGTGGACGAGGTCAGGGTCGGGGACATCGTCCTCGTCCGGCCTGGCGAGAAGATCCCGGTGGATGGCGTGGTGGTTGAGGGCAGGTCAGCCGTTGACGAATCGATGCTGACCGGAGAATCGCTCCCGGTCGAGAAAGCCCCAGGCGACCCACTCATCGGGGCAACACTCAACAAGCTGGGTATGCTCAAATTCGAAGCCACTAAAGTTGGTAAGGAGACCGCCCTGGCGCAGATCATCCGCCTGGTGGAAGAAGCCCAGGGGAGCAAGGCACCCATCCAGGCCCTGGTTGATAAGGTTTCAGCCGTCTTCGTTCCCATCGTCATACTGATCGCCGCCTTGACATTTTCCGGTTGGTATTTCTTCGCTTCCCCTCCTCCTGTTGGAGCGGGTATGGACAATTTCACCCGGGCTTTGATCAATATGGTCGCGGTCCTGGTCATTGCCTGCCCGTGTGCCATGGGATTGGCTACCCCCACTGCTGTCATGGTTGGCACAGGAAAAGGTGCCGAGATGGGTATCCTGTTCCGCTCTAGCGCCGGTCTGGAGACTGCCGGCAAGGTAAACGTGATCGTGCTGGATAAGACCGGTACGCTCACTAAGGGTCAGCCGGCTGTTACAGATATTGTATTGATCAAGCAGTCGCAGGTAACGGGTGACGAATTGCTGCGCCTCGCCGCTTCGCTCGAAAAAGGCTCCGAACACCCCCTCGGAGAAGCCATCTGGGCAGAAGCCACTGCCCGCGGTTTGCCTCTTTCCGAACCGGCCGGGTTCAAGGCTGAAGCCGGCCTGGGCGTGGCAGGGGAGGTGGACGGGCATGCTGTTGCCGTGGGCAACCTGCGCATGATGGACCTTCGCCGTTATCCGCTCAACGGCTTGCAGGTCGAGGTCGAACGCCTGCAGGATGAAGCTAAAACTGCCATGCTGGTGGCTTTGGATGGGACGGTTACCGGTGTGATCGCGGTTGCCGATACCCTCAAGGATGGCTCACAGGATGCCATAACCGAACTCCACCGCATGGGACTGATCGTTGCCATGCTCACCGGTGACAACCGGAAAACCGCTGAAGCCATCGCCGGTCAGGTTGGTATTGACCAGGTGCTGGCGGAGGTCCTGCCGGATGGCAAGTCATCTGAGGTCAAAAAGCTGCAAGCTGCCGGTGTGCTGGTTGCCATGGTGGGTGATGGTGTCAACGATGCTCCAGCCCTGGCTCAGGCTGACGTGGGCATCGCCATCGGCACCGGCACCGATGTTGCCATGGCTGCCGCCCCGCTCACCCTCATCAGCGGCGATCTGCGCGGTGTAGCCCGTGCCATCTCGCTCTCACGCAGGACCCTCAGCACCATCAGGCAGAACCTGTTCTGGGCTTTCTTCTACAACGTCATCCTCATCCCGGCTGCTGCGCTCGGCTTGCTTAACCCTATCCTGGCTGCCGGCGCCATGGCTTTCAGCAGCATCTTCGTGGTCAGCAACAGCCTGCGCCTGAGACGGGTAAAGATTTAATCATTGCCTTTTTACACTGTGTAGTAACGACTTCAGTCGTTTAATTTCCATCTCAGTTTCGGGTTAAGACTCAGAATAAACCATTATTGGGACCTTTTTTTCTGAGATAACGATATGTTCCCCGGATGTTGATCGATTTGGATGAGTGTATAATGCACGTACCAATAATTGGGAGAAGAGACATACTGATCTCTCAATCAACAGTAAAAACATTATTTGTATTGAAGAAGGAATGCAACGATGGAACTTGAGGAACTCCTGAAAAAGCATCGGGAACAAATTCTGACGACCGCACATATGTATGGTGCCTATGACGTACGAATATTCGGATCGGTCGTGCGTCGTGAAGCCCGGGCTGATAGCGATATTGATTTCCTCGTCAATCTGGAAACAGGTCGTAGCCTGCTCGATTTGGCGCGCTTGCTCCGCGAGCTGCAATCCCTATTGGGTTGTAAGGTGGATATTGTAACAGAAGCTGGCTTACGCCCACGAATTCGCTTGGATGTGTCGAGAGGTGCCCGTCCACTATGAGAAGCGACCGTGAACGTCTTTTTATTGAAAAACCCGTTTTCTTCTCTTCGAGAAAACGGGTTTCTTTTTACTCTGGTAGAGTTTTTGGTAACCTAATCCATATTCTTACCCCCAGATCACGAAGTGGTCTTTCGCAGGATCATCCCGGCCCAGATAAACCAGATGGGTCCCAGGATGATTGCGGCTGCCGCTGCGGCTGTGATAAATAACTCGACCTTGAAGACAAATCCGGCGACTACCAGCCCATACGCGGCTGCACCGGCGATGCCCACGTATGCCAGCAGGCTGGGCCAGAGCTTCTCACGCAGCGCCAGCAGGTTGACCACCAGGAACCATAGCCCAACGCCGCCGAAAACCAGCCAGTAATGGGGGTCAATGGCAACCAGCGATTGGTTAGCTGCGATTGCTACTTTGGTCGCCGCGTCGCCGGCAACATAGGCAGCCGCCCTCTCTGGGTAGAAAGCCAGGTAGCGGAAGTATTGCAGCGCCGTCACCGCGAACCCGATCAGGGCGATATTGCTTGTCCAGCGCACCCAGCCTTCATCAGCCGGGCGCACCTTCTCTGAGATTGCCAGCACCACTGCCAGCGCCAGGATGGCACCCAGTGCAAATGCCCATTCCTCGATCCTGGACATTAGCGGGTTTTGCGCGTAAGATGCCAGGAATGCACCCGCATCAGACACCGCCTTCTGTTCTGCCGGCACCAGCAGGTAACTTAAACCTGCAATGATGTATGAAATACCAACAATGATGGAGCAGGTGCCTCCAAATTTACTTAATGTATTTCCTTTTCCTTTCATTATTCACCTCCAAATGGAATAATAACCTTTGATTTGATACACCATGGATCAATGGACGACTTTCGAATTCTTGCTGGTCACCTCCTTTTATCCATACATTTACAACCCCATACCAGTTACTCCGTTCCCCCTCTTCGCTTCGGACACCTCCCCCTAAGTATGTCACTGCGAGCCGGTCTTTGGCGTGGCAGTCTCCTCCCCCCAGAGCATGTCACTGCGAGCCGGTCTTCGGCGATCGCGAAGCACCGCTCGCCCCGTTTGACGGGGTGCTGAAAGCAGGCAGTCTCCCCCCCCAGGCATGTCACTGCGAGCCGGTCTTTGGCGTGGCAGTCTCCTCCAGACCCGCGCCTCACCCTCATGCCGCCCTT
>Ga0315277_10002798_pt1 | contig 24002 bp, 15 predicted proteins | sample YL17G05_15_MG_FD_203695 | JGI IMG/M metagenome (GOLD analysis project Ga0315277, IMG submission 203695) | Sediment microbial communities from Yellowstone Lake, YNP, Wyoming, USA - YL17G05_15 | ecosystem: Environmental > Aquatic > Freshwater > Lake > Sediment | place: USA: Wyoming | collected... | reverse complement strand
CGGCTTCGCCCAGGGTGTCCGAGAACACCTTGACGAATCCGAGTTCCCTGAATTTAATTAAAGCCTTTCGGTACTGGGAAAGTCGGAAGATGACCTTTTTGTTGACGATCATAGCCCTGCTATTGTTATAAAAATCACAAAAAGCTCGTTGAATTTAAACAAAATTTACCTGTTTGTCAAGGAATATTGTGATTCATTTCACTAAAATATTCACTCGCCAGGATTTGAACGGTGGCAACCATGGAAGGATAATTGTTGCAGATTCTGTTATACAGGAATGGATCAGTGGCTATCCACAAAGTCATAAAATCTTACCCCGCTCATGCTGATCACGCTGTGCGTGACAATGGCTCCTCGAAGCATGAGCGGATCTCCTTAGTTTGCCGCCCTTCGACGGGCTCCCTTCGACGGGCTCAGAGCGAAGGCTATTCGGAAGGCCATTGTCAAGCGTCGCGGGATCATCGCGAACGGGATTATGGCTTTTGGGTCAGCCCTGATGAAAGAAGAATACGTATGAATGCAGCCGGACACTTCGGAAGTGCCGGAAGTCTTTCGTGCTCAATCTTTTTTCTTCGATGCATACGCGTAACAGAACAGACACAGCATTATAAAACAGGTGAAACCGATCCATTGGCCGGTCTGGTTTTGAAAATAGGAAAGAAATCCGTCCTGTGCCGGAATGTTCCAGATGGTTTTCCCGGTTTCCGCAACCTTTTCGGCTGCGTACTTCGCCCCGACGGAGATGAACCGGATCGGCTTGCCGATTTCATTCAGGTTCAAGACGGCCCCTACCACTCCCATCAAAGCGCCCCCGGCAATGAATCCGGAAGCGATGAGTGTTCCCCGTTCTCTGGGCGAACTGCCCGAATCCTCATGTTTGACATTCGAGTCGCCTATAGGGCCTGCGGATCTCCGCCCGAGCAACCAGGAGACCAGCCCGCCGACGAACAACGGCATGTTGATCTGGATCGGCAGATACATGCCCAGGGCGAACGGAAGCGGTGGAACACCCGCCATCTGGAGCAGAACGGCGATCAGGGCTCCGGATGCGTAAAGAAAATAGGGGATCTGGGATTGAACCATCAACGACCGGATGATGACGGCCATGAGGTTTCCCTGCGGCGCCGGAATGGACGGATTGGGAACGCCGCCGCTCAGAATGCCACCGTTCAGCGTAAATCCGTATGCCTTGTGGATCAGAAGAATCGCCAGGGAAACGGAAACCGCGGACACGACCACGCCCAGAAATTTGTACCGCTCCTGGTTGCGGGGTGTTGTGCCCAGCCAGTATCCGATCTTCAAATCGGTGATGAATCCTCCGGAAACCGAAAGCGACGTGCAGACCACGCAACCCATGATGAGAGCCACCATCATTCCGACCGGGCCGGTCAATCCGATCGCCACCAGCACCAGCGACGAAATGATCAGCGCGATCAGGGTCATTCCGGAAACCGGATTGACTCCGACAATGGCCGTGGCCCTGGCGGCCACCGACGTGAACAAAAATGCCAGGACCGAGACAATGAGAATTCCGGCAGCCGCGACTTTCAATGCGAATCCGGCCGTGCTTCCCGTACCGGCGAATCCCCAGAACGCCAGAAAAATAAGAACAAACACGCCGAGAAGGAGGAGCATGGTGTTTCGCATGGACAGGTCCAGGTCCGTGCGTGGGATATCCCCCTGCCGCCGTTTTGAACCCCTGGAGATCTCCCGGACGCCGACCGAAAAGGACGAAAGGATGATTTTCCCCATCTTGATGACTCCGATGATCCCGGCCATGGCAATGGCTCCGATTCCGAGCTTCTGCACGTATTGTGAAAAGATCTGCAGTTCGTCCATCCGCGGAATCGGTATGTCGGAGGGCGGAACGATGGCAGGAACATGCTGGCCGAAGAAAAAAACCATGGGTACGAAAATCAGGAAGGAAAGGATCGATCCGGCCGCGATGACCGAGGCGTATTTCAAGCCGATGATATACCCCAGCCCGAACAGGGCCGCTGTGGAATCCATTTTAAACACCCAGCGGAATTTTTCTTGGAGGGCAGCTCCCGCTTTTCCAAGCAGCACGTCCGTACGAAGCTGTTTGGGCCAGACGTTCATGGCTTCGACCATGAAATCGTATACGCCCCCGAACAGCATGGACAGTGCCAGGACCTTCGCCGACTTTCCGCCGGTTTCGCCCGTGGCAAGGATTTCGGTCGTGGCCGTTGCCTCCGGGAAAGGAAGCTTGCCGTGTTCCTCCGCACAGAAATATTTTCTCAGCGGAATGAGAAAAAGAATGCCCAGGAATCCTCCGAGCGTGCAGCCGACGATGGTTTGCAGCAGGTTGACCTTCAAGCCCAGAATGTAAAGCGCCGGCAGGGTGAAGATGGCGCCGGCCACCACAACGCCGGATGCGGCTCCAATGGACTGGATGATGACGTTTTCCAGAATGGTGCTTTTGCGCCTGTACAGGTTGGCGATGCCGACGGCCAGAATGGCGATGGGAATGGCCGCTTCAAACACCTGCCCCGCCACCAGTCCGAGATAACAGGCAGAAAAAGAAAACAGCACGGCCATGCCCACGCCGATCAGGACCGACCGGGCCGTCACTTCCTGGATTTGTTTCTCGGCGGGCACGTAAGGTATGTATTTTTCGCCGGGGTTCAGTGGAGTGTATGCATTCTTGGGTATTCCCGGTTTGGTCATGGTTCCTCCATTTTTCATTCGCGGCCTGTGTCCGGTTTTCGTTATTACGGCATACCTATCAAAAACCCGATTTCAGCTGTCTTTCGTATTCCGGATTGTACACCTCGCCCCGCTTGGTCGAATGCAGCAAGGAGTAATTTTTAAATCCGCTCAGATCGGCGAAAACAAAAACCACGCCTCCTTCGATGGCATCGTAATCCCAGATTTCGTATGGAACCATTCCGGAGGAGCTCGGGTACCGTTCCACGTCGTTCGGCTTCCCGTACGCCAGGAAGATCCTCCCCCGGTCCGTTTTCCAGCCCTGCATTTGCAGGGTGCTGTACAGCATATTGGCTTCGTCAATGCGTTTTTTGTAGGTTTCGTAGGAGATCGGCTGTGCGGGATTGGGCCCTGTTCCGATCGTTCTCCAGAATTCATAAATGAATCTTCGCTTTGCATTTGGATTTTTAAGGGCTGAATACATTTTCTTCTGCTGGTCGGTCATCACATAGCGCGCCGTCTCGTATTCAAAGCCCAGGGTCATCTCATCCATTCCCGAAAACGGACTCCCGTTGAATTCCTTGTCCAGATCCGCGGTGCTGGCCGTCGGCGCCTGCTCGGTCGGGTTGTAGATCCAGAAGGGCTTTGTCTTTTCGGCAAGCAGGTTCCCTTGTGCATCCTGAATGGAAAAAGAAAATACATATTTCCCGGATCCGATTCCGAAAAGGCCGAATTCCCCGAAATCCACCACGGATTCATTCGATTTTTTCTTTTTCCGTACGATGGGCTTGACCTTTTCAACGTCCTTCCTGTTCTCGTCCAGAACCGAGACTTTGGTATGGTACTCCTCCCCCTGGATCCCATCGAGTACGTTGTAGAGCTCAACATAAAAATACAGCAGGTTCTGCCTTATGCCGTATTGCAGGGTGGGATTGGGCACGACGATCAGGGAGTTTTTATAAAATGGATTGCCGCTGGATCGGTCCGTACCGAACTGGATGGTGGAGGCCAGTTCAATATCGCTCAAGCCAAGCCGGTCTGTTGGAAAGGGTTGAAGAATTTTCTCGAAAAGGGCGCTGTCGGCATCCTGCCCGTCGCGTGCGGACAGTTTCCATTTGTACTTCCCTTCGGGAGCCACAAAATACGCCCTGCCCAGAACGGCGTCTTCCTTCCTCAGCGAGTCGTTTTTACCGTTTATCCAGGTGCTTTCCGTCCAGATGGAATCGTTCCGCATCACGGACAACTTCATGACCGCTTCAGGCGCATTCCTGACGGAATAATAGACTTCGACAAAATCCGCACGGCTGTCGTATCGGAATAGTGCATAGTCGGCGCTGAGTTGAATTCGTTTTTGTGCCTGAGACGGGACAGAAAAACCGAGGATGAAAATCAAAAAGATTGATTTCCAAAAAAGTTTGGTGAACGGCTTCATGACGTATCCTTCCTTTTTTAATGAATCCAAGAAAGATACTATTTCCAAAACCCAAATACAATAAAAAAGTTGCTGTCCAAAAGTCCAAAAACAGAACTCCGGTCATGCTGAGCTCCGTCCAAGCATGAGCGGTTATTATTCGGTTTATCGCCTTTCGACAGCCATTGTCGCGTATGTCAGGATCAGCGCGAAAGGAATTTGGACTATTCGGACAGCCCCAATAAAAAAGGGGGCTGGTCGAAACGACCAACCCCCTTTTCGTGCATTCGTAGAATACTAGAATCCGAGCGTCAAGCTGAACACTTGATTGTCAGACAGCCTTTGATTCATCCGATAGGCGTATTCGATGTTCATGCTGAGATTCTCGGCAAGCTGGTAGAAGATCCCGCCGCCGAAGCTCGGTCCGACCACGTTTTTATCGTCTTGGAACACGATCTTGTTGTTGTCCGCATCCTGGAAAGCCTGGGCCCCGCCTCGCAGGGAAACCGCCAGGTTCGATATTTTCATGGAATATTCCAGGGATGCGCCGTACGAATCAAAACCGAACTGGTGGTTCCGGAAATTGCCCATGGCCGTGATCGAATGGTTTTCCATCGGCGTCAGGGTATAGGCAATGCCAATATCCAGCGTGGTGGGCATTTCGAACGACTGGGAAACGATCCGAAGATCTTCCTTTTGGGCGTATGCTTTATCCACAAAGCCGGGCAGATCCACGCGCCTTTCCAGATCGCTGCCGGTGTACCGCATGCTGGTTCCGATGTTCTTCAACGAAACGCCGAGCCGAAGGCCCATCTGCGTGTTGTATTGAACGCCGAAATCAAACGCAATACCGCTGGCGGAGGTGTTGATGATGCGTTCCGTGACCAGCTTGGTGGTGAAGCCGAACAGGATACGGTCCGTCATGGCGCGTGCAAACGTGGCACCGATAATGGTGAACGACGGGGAAAACGTTCTTCCGGTTCCGTCTGTGGCGTCTTCCTTGGTTTCAATGATGTCGCCGAAATCCATGGTCTTGATGCTGGCGCCGATAAATCCGACTTTTCCCAGACTGGCCTGCACCGCAACGTAATTCAACTTGATATCGGCAAAATACTGCATGTGGGAAACCATGAGTTCGGCCGTCCTGGTGGATCCCGCGATTCCGGCTGGGTTCCAGTACATGGCGTCCACGCCGGTGATTCCGGCTGCATAGTTCCCCGCCAGGGCCGTGCCTCGAGCGCCGACCGGGATCAAAAGCTCCATGGCGCCTGCCGTTCCCGTCCGCTTGACCGTGCCGGCAAAAACACCGACTGCCGAAAAGAGAACCGCCAGCGATACGGCCAAAGCGATGAGCGTCAACGATTTATGCCTCATCTTTATTCTCCTTGATTAAATTCATCTTTCGCTTATTGTGGAGTTCGGAGGTGAAACGCCGGCGGCGGTTCACCTCCGATCCAGTTCCGCTGAGAAACCCTTAGAATTGCCTCAAGCGTTCTTCGGCCATGAGCACGGCCATCTTCAGCACTCTCTCGCCCATTTTTCCGCAGTCTACATGCACAATGTACATGCCGCTGGCCACCGGAATCGAGAAATCGTTCTGAAGATTCCATTGCTCAAATTGCGATCCGTCCGTATGCTGCAATGTTCGGATCAATTCGCCCGCCAGCGTGTAAACACGAATCGTGGCTGTGGGCGGAAGATGCGTAAACCGGACGAAATGCTGAAGCGTTCGGGTTTCCTCGATGTTCGCACCGAAATACGGGTTCGGGAACACGTTGATCTTTGCGATGTCCTCTTTGGAGTACGCAAAGGTTTTCACCGCTCCCTTGCCGTTCGTGCTGAACGTGAACACGTCCTTGTCCGAATTCGGTTTTGAAGCATAAATCTTCATGCTGAAAGAGGCGGCATTCCATTCCCTGGTTCCCCGAGGAGCGGGGAAGAGCTGGTACATGCCTCCGACATTCTTGCCGGCCCAATCCGCCTTGAGCATGGATGTGGCTCCGTCGTATTTGCTGTCGAGCAGCCAAAGCAGTTCCCGGTTTCCCTGGCTGCCGGCGTTCGCGTACGTCTTGGTGATTGTGTCCCAGCCCATGTCCCAAAGGGCGTTTGCGGGCGCAAGCCGGTTGTCTTCGACGAACGCGACGGCAAGACGCTCCGGCGGATTGACGTCGATGTTCCACACTTTGCCGGGGAACCAGCCGATTTTCGGCCCCAGCACGTATCCAAGATCGCGCCGGCTGACGTAGGCCTTGGACCAGCTGGACGAATCCGCCCCCGGATCCTTGATGAATTCGAGTTTCAAACTCACGTACCGGCTCGCCGACGTGCCCCAGTAGTCGTAGAAATTGTTGATGCCTCCGAAGAACGCAGCCGGAGAGACGCCGATGTTCGTCGGTACGTCGTAACCCGTGAACCATCGGTTGCCGTTGTCGGCGGTAGTGATGCCCCAACCCATGGTAATACCTTCGTAACCCGCCGGAGTTTCGGCCGGGTCCGTGTAACCGAAATTGAGACCGAGCGCCGGGCCGGTCGGTTCAATGGACAAACCTTCAATGACGTTGTAGGCCCCGTCGCCAGATTGGTTGGTCTGGCTCGCCAGGACCGTCTTGCTTACGGTCACGTCCGTGACGTCCCAAACCGTTTCGCCCTGCACGGTTTTGAAGGTGACTTTGTAATCATGACCCGTTACCTTGCCGGGATCGACAATGAAGGCTGCCACATTGCCTTGGCTCGGTCCGGTATGGGTTACTTTCAGCGAATCGTTGTAAGCTGCCAAAACCTTCTGGCCGAAAGGCTGCTGCGGATACACCGTCACCACCACTTTCGTGCTTTCCATGGTTTTGGGTATGCCGATCTCGTTATACCCGTAGGCCGTGACTGCGAAGTAATACGGCCGGTTGTTCACAAGGGGAACGCTGCCTCTCAGGGGATCGTTCGTGATTGCAAAATACCGCCTGAGGCCGGAATCCGTACCTTTGTGGACCGTGTGTTCCACGTTCTCGCCGAGGGATCCGATCAATTCGAAATCCTTGATGTCCATGATGCCATCTTTCAAATCGATGGTGGCGAGCTTTTTGACTCCGCCGCTGCCCTGATCGTTTTCCAACTGGTACACGTTGTAGCCCTGAAACGTGTAGTAACTGGGGGCGCCGTGTGAATCGACGTCGATCAGGTCTTCGGCTTCGTAACTTTCCGCGTTGCCCTCCCAGGTCAGGAAAATCTTGCCGTCCGTGCCGGTCGCTTTGACTGTCGGCGGTGGCGGGCCGGGGGGCATTTTAAAATCGGTGTCGTACGCGGTCTGGGCCTTCTTGTCCGCCGCTTTCAGCCGCGTGATGCTGTCGAAGTTGTCGGAACCCTGGGCGATGAGCATTCCCGTCACCACTTCCTGGGAATCTCCCGCGGCCAATGTGAAGGGTCCGCAGGTCACCAGCTGTCGGCGGTCGCCGGCAGGATGGTCCAGCTTGTCCAGCCATCCGGTTCCCTTTACGGGATCGCCGGTTCCGTACCTGCACGGATACACCGCTTTTTTGGTGATGGGATCCACGTATTTGACGCCGCCTCGTGTCAAGCCGGACATGTAATTGAATGCATCCTGTGCGGTTTCCGGATCGCCGTATGTGTCGCCGCCGCCGTTGATGTACTTGGTGAAGCCGCTCATCCCCATGTTTTTGTAGCCGGGAATGCGCTTGCCGAATGCCTTGGCCGTGTCCTTGGCCGCGCCTTTAAGAATTGCACCCTGGAAAAAATCGTATCCGAGGGCCGGGCACTGCACACCGTACACCTTGTCCACGGCCGCGTTGTAGGTGTAGCCGAGGCTGAGCGTGGTGTCGCAGCCGACGAAATCGTCGTTGCCGTCCCCAAGGTCCACGTCCGCCCAAACGCCGAGGTAGGTGGAATCGACCTTGGTCGATTTCACGTTTCTCAGCTGGAATTTGGCGAACATCATGTCGCCGAACTCGTCCGGACGGTTGTACCCCCAGATCGTGACTTTGCATTCGAGTCCCATGGGTTGGGATTTGAACGCATTGGCGTGTTTGGCGATGTTCAAATCGTTCATCACGTACCAGATCATCTGGTCGCCCATGATGGCCGGAGTGTCGCCCGCCAGGGGTTCGTACGTCCCGTTGCGGTTGTTGTCGATCCAGGGAGCACCCTGGTCGATGGGCCAGTTCATCCAGTCCGGATTGCCCATCGGGTTGAACTGGTCGGCCTTGTTGATTTTGTACAGCTTGTATTTGGGGTCGTCCTTGTTGTCGGGCTGTCCGCTCGGCAGAACCTTGCCGGGGGCCCATTCGCTCTCGTATTCGGCGCAGGCCGTAACCGGCAGATTGTTGATCTTGCCGCTGACCCATACGCCCGAGGAGTAATTGATCTGTTTGCCGCTGGCAAAAGAGGGCCAGTACATGCCTGAGCTTGCGGTTTTCTTCTGCGTCACAATTTGCCCGTTGTTGGCCATGTAGGTAAAAATCCGGTTTCCGTCAAACGCCTGCGTCATGTCCGGATCCATTGTGGCTTTGGCCAGTTTCCCTTTCGCGCTGTCTTTCATCGCGGCGGCAGCCGGCAAACTGATCAACACCAGAAGGCACAGCGAAAGCAGAAGGGTTAGCCAGAGTACCCTGTTCTTATAAACCATAGTTCCTCCTATGAGCACGTGGATTTGATCCCGTCCCGCTTTGCGGGACGGGACGCAATGAAACCGCATTATTTAAAATCGATCCGCAATCCGAGACGGATCTGCCTGGGTTCGCCGAAGTTCAAAGGATCGGCGATCCGGCTGGGATACCATTTGCCCCCGGACGGGTTCGCCTGAGCCCAGACCTTTCCTTCGGGCGTGGCCAAAAAGCCGTCGTCGTTCGGTTGGCCGGTCATCTCGTACACGGTGTTCACCAGCCGGGTATTCAGCAGGTTGAGCACCCAGATGTACGGATTCAGGTCGATGGCCCCGATCGGGGTGTTGAAGCGGATTCTCTTGTCGAGCCGCAGATTGATTTCGGAATTGGGGGGTCGATGCCCCGAGTTCACGGCCGCGATCGGATACCGCGCGCCGGTCGATGAGAATACGATACTCACCGGGAATTCGGGCGTATAGGCCAGACCGCTACCGTAGGTCCACCACACGTTCAAACCGACTTCGCCCAGCGGATAGACGCCGAACACTTTCGGTCCGTCCTCGGGCAGGGTGCGGAAATCGATGTTCAACGATGCCGTGTTCCTCTGATCGAAATCCAGGGGAGCCACGAAGGTGGGGCGCTCCTCCGGATTCTGCCATGCAATCCGGTACTGGGTGCTGGGATCCGACCCCGTGCCGTTCGCCCACTGCAGCGTGTAGTTGACATTCGCCATCACCCTGGCGGTCCGCCTCAGCTGGAAATCGAAGGAGAACCCCTTGACGTTTCCGAAATCGCCGTTCATGTACATGGCGTACGAGGTCGGGACCGCGCCGATCAGGGCCTGGACGTAAACCTGGTCGCGGATTTCCTTGTAGAAAGCCGTGATGTCGATGGCTGCGTTGGTGCCCAATTGCTGTTCAAAACCGACCTCGTAGGAGGTGGTCTTCACCGGTTTCAGACCCGGATTGGCGGATTGGATGAAGTTGCCGTTCTGCAGGTAGGAGGCGAGAATGCCCCACGACAGGTAGGACACATCGTACGTGGCCGGCTGGATGTACTTTCCGTACTGGAGATGGAACACGGTCTTGTCCGTCACCGGGAAGGAGAAACCCAGTCTCGGGCTGATTTCGGTATAGACCGGCGGCGCTCCGAGGTTGGATTCCGCGATTTGCCCGTCGTTGGTCAAAGCGACTTTGTACGGGTTTTTAAGCAACTGCTGCGAAACCTGGATGTGGTCGACGTGGAGGCCGAGGTTCATCACCAGGTCCTTGAACTCCATCTTGTCCTGGACGTAGAAGGAGTATTCCTTCGGTCTGCGCGCGTCGTCTCTCCCGGAATTGGCCAGATTGACGCCGGTAAAATCGTATCCGGCATTGTCCGCGTAGGCGTCCCGGTACATGTTGTAGATTTCAGCCTGTGTCGGATTGGGAGTGACCGCGTACAGGTTGTGCAAGCTGCCGCTGAGCCGCCATGGTTGAAGATTGTAGAACCGGATCGTGTTGAGGCTGGCTGATCCGCCGGCTTTCAGTTCGTGGATCTTGCTGATCTGCCAGGTCCCGTCCAGTTTGAAATTCCAGCGGATGTTGTGCTGCTTGTTGTAGTTTGTTGATACTCGGCCGTACGTGTCGAATTGGGCGAATTCCGTCCTCTGGGATGCGCGGCTGCCCCACGCCGGTACGTTGATGTTTTTGGACGGGTCCGTATAATCGATATAGTTTTTCTCGTGCCACGGTTGCATGTATTCGTAATTCAACAGATAGTAATTGGCATTGGCTTCGACAAACGCCTTGGGATTGATCACCCACGTCCCTTTGAGGTAACCCGTATAGGTTTCCTGATGCGCCTTGGGGTTGCCATCCGCGTTGAACGGTGCGTAGGTGTGGACATAATCCCTGTACTTGCGCATCGTCATGTTGCCGCCGATTTTGATCTTGTAGGTTTTCTGATCCCAGTACAGGTTTCCGGTTCCGTTCCAGCGCACTTCCTGGTTGACGGGTTTGACGCCGTACAGCGCAATGGGTTCGGGATTCAGCGCCAGCAAGTCCGTGATTTTGGGTGCGAATGCGCTCGATTTCACGCTCGGTCCCCAGGTCGGAGTGCGGTCTTTCATGAACCGGTATTCCACGATGCCGTAAAAACGCAGACGGTTGTCCGTTGCGGGCACCGGTCCGCTCACGGCCAGGTTGTACAGGTTGTATCCGTAGGAATACGTTCCAAGTCCCAATTTTTTCTCGTTGTACGACAGGAATTGGTCCGTGATCGCTTCCCCCGACACCGTCAGCTTCGTTCCGCCTGTCTTGGTGGACGTGCTGACCACGCCCGAGTTGAACATGCCGTATTCGGCGTTCATGCCGCCCGGCTGGTAGGAGATTTCTTCCAGGGCGTTCTGGCTGACGTCGCCGGTCCGGCCGCGGTCGTACGGGTTGTTCATCAACACGCCGTCCACGAAATAGCCGACTTCGTCTTCGCGCCCGCCGCGTACGTACACCGTCGCGCCCGATGCCACTGCACCGACCTGCGCGCCGATGATGCTGGCGTAACCGCGGACCGGCATGTTTTCAATGGTTTCGCTGCGGACCGTTTTAATGTCGTTGGTGGCGTTCTTGTTCACCAGCGGTTTGTCCGCCACAATCACCACTTCCTTGCCTTCCAGCACCTGCTTGGGCATGGCGAAATTCTGGAAGGTGGTCTGGTTCTCGTTCACGATGACGTTGGTGATGGTGACCTTCTGATAACCCATGTAGGTGCCCACCAGGCTAAACTTCCCGACGGGGATGTTGAGAATGATGAATTCCCCGTTGACGTCGGTGGCTGCACCCATGACGGTCCCCTGAACCACGATGTTGGCGCCCAAAAGGGCATCACCGGTTTCAGAGTCCGTCACGACTCCTCGGATCTTTCCCGTGGCGGACCATGCCATGCACGGTACGAGCAGCGCCACGAGGAAAAGACTCCAAAAAGATCCAAACGATTTCTTATGGTTCATAAACATGCCTCCTTTGATTTGACCCCTCTCTGAACATCCTTTCAATGATCACTTTCAAAAGAATCCAAACGCTTGTTCCCCTGGATTCACCTCCTTTCACGGATCTCGTTTCTCGTTTCAATGATTTAAATTGAATGCAACCATGCAAAAAGAAGAAAGCCATCGACCGCACACAATAGATATGCATACCACGTCGATGGCTTTATTACCCTTCTCCTCTCTTCTCTCCTTTTTCCAGCACCAAAGACTTTAAACCGTCAAACCCCTCGGAACACCAAAAATCTCAGGTGGTAAGAGCCCCCTCTATCCGGAAAAAGAAATACAGTTAATTATATGAATTAAATTGAAAATTGTCAAGTCATTTTTTATTTGGCAATCAGGCGGTGGTTCTCTGTTTTGAAGCCGTTCTCAACCGGTAAACCGGCGGTTTCCTGTAGAGCACCACGTCTTCGGTGATGGTGCAGTCTACGACTTCGTCCATGGAGGGGATGTCGAACATGACATCCATCATCGATTCCTCCAGGATCGAACGCAAAGCCCTTGCGCCCGTCTTCTTTTTCATGGCGATTTTCACCACGGCCTTCAATGCCTTTTCATCAAATTCAAGGGCCACGTCGTCCATCCGGAAAAGGCGCTGGTACTGTTTGACCAGCGCATTTTTTGGTTCCAGGAGGATGCGCATGAGCATGCCTTCGTTCAATTCGTCCAGTGTGGCGCTGACGGGAAGCCGTCCGATGAGTTCGGGAATCAGGCCGAATTGCAGCAAATCGTCCGGTTCCACCTGCCTGAGCAGTTCTCCAATGGTGAGTTCTTTCCGTTTGGCCTGGTCTGTTCCGAATCCCATCATTTTCTTCCCGACCCGCTTGGCGATGATCTTTTCGAGCGATTCAAAGGAGCCGCCGCATATGAACAGGATGTCCCTCGTGTTCATGTTGATCAGGCTTTGCTCCGGATGTTTTCTTCCGCCCTTCGGGGGAACCGAAACGATCGAACCTTCCAGCAGTTTCAACAGGCCCTGCTGAACCCCTTCACCGGATACGTCCCGCGTGATGGAGGAGCTTTCGCCTTTCCTGGCGATTTTATCGATTTCGTCGATGTAGACAATCCCTTTTTCAGCCCGTTCCAGGCGGTAGTCCGCTGCCTGAAGCAGCCGAACCAGCACGTTTTCCACGTCTTCGCCCACATAACCCGCCTCGGTCAACGTGGTGGCGTCGGCAATGGCAAAGGGAACCTGGAGAAATTTGGCCAGGGTCAGGGCCATCAGGGTTTTTCCCGTTCCCGTCGGGCCGATGAGTAAAATGTTGCTTTTGGCCAGCTCGACTTCGCCTTCCGCATCCTCCGAACCGATGCGTTTGTAGTGGTTGTACACGGCGACGGAGATGGCTTTTTTGGCATCCTCCTGGCCGATGACATACCTGTCGAGTTCTTCCTTGATTTCGCGGGGCGTCGAAATGGGTTTAACCAGTTTCAGGGCCCGCCGCTTTTTGTCCGTCCGGATGATCTCCTCGGCGTACCGGATGCATTCGTTGCAGATGTTGACGCCCGGTCCGGTGACGATCGCTTCAACTTCCTCCGAGGTCCTGCCGCAGAATGAACAGACGTGATGCGGGTTCATGGTCATTCGGACTTTTTCCCTTTCTGCCTGGAACTGCGGAGCATGACGTCGTCGAGGATGCCGTATTCTTTTGCCGCTTCGGCCGACATGAAGAAATTCCGGTCCGTGTCCTTCTCGATCTTTTCGAGAGCCTGACCCGTGTGCTTCGCGAGGATCTGGTTTAACTTTTCACGCATGGTGAGAATTTCCCGTGTCTGAATCTCGATGTCCGTGGCCTGTCCCTGGGCGCCCCCCAACGGCTGATGGATCATGATTCTCGCATGCGGAAGGGCCGATCGCTTGCCCTTGGCTCCGGCGGCCAGCAGCAGGGCGCCCATGCTTGCGGCCTGCCCCATGCAGATGGTCGCCACGTCCGGTTTGACGTATTGCATCGTGTCGTAAATGGCAAGGCCGGAGGAGACGTAGCCGCCCGGCGTGTTGAGGTACAGGGAAATGTCCTTCTCCTGATCCTCGGCCTCCAAAAAGAGAAGCTGGGCGATGACGAGGCTCGCCACCGCGTCGTCGATTCCCGATCCGATGAAAATGATGCGTTCCTTGAGCAGCCGGGAAAAAATGTCGTAGGCCCTTTCGCCCCGGCCGGTCTGTTCCACGACAATGGGTACCAATCCCATGGTTTCTCCTCAGAATTACGGGGTAAGAATGCCGGAGGCTGCTTGAGACGGTCGATGGATCGTCGCTTCCTTGATCTTGGCATGTTGCTTGATCAAGGCCATGACTTTCTCGTTCAGCAGCCGATCTTTCAGGTCATGCATCCGCTTCGCGTCTTTGTACAATGCGCGGACGCGTTTTTCGTCTTTCGGACTGGCCTGGATAAAGTTTTGAATCGCCTGTTCTGCCTCCGATTCCGCGACGGCGAGCGATTCCACCTCGGCGATTTTATGCCAGAGCAGGTCCCACTTCAGGCTTCGCTGGACAACCGGCAAGTAGACCTTCCGAAACTCCCCGGGATCCACCCGTCGCTCCGAACGCCGCTGTTGATCCTCAAAAAGCGCCGACAGGGCGTTTTCAATCATGGACGGGGGAAGTTCGATGTCGTTTCTCCGAACCACCTCCGAGGCAATGCGGTCCTCCAGCTGTTTTTCCGCCTCTTCGTCCCGCCTGGATTCCAGGTATTTTTGAATCCCTTCTTCCATTTTGATTACGGACTCGAAATTACCGGCGGCTTTGGCAAAATCATCGGCCAGTTCCGGAAGCACTTTTTCGCTGACGGATTTGACCTTGATGGAGTAATGTTTCTCCTGTTCGCGCACCGTGCCATCCGCTCCTTGGACAGGTTCGATAACGCGGAACCTGCGCTCCTCTCCGGCTTTGATGCCCTGAAGCTGGCCTTCCACTATTTTCCCGAACGTCGAAACGCCCAGTTCAATCCCCCGGTTTTCCCATTTCTGGCCGATGACGGGAATACCCGTCGATTCCAGGGCCTGGATATCGCCTTCGACGATGTGGCCGGAGGCCGCCCCGGTTTCTACGGATTTCCGGGTGGCGCGTTCTTCACGCATGGCCTGGATCGTGTCCCGCACGTCCTCTTTGGTGATTTTAACGATTTCCTTTTCGAGTTTTAACCCCTTGTAATCGGCGACTTGAACGTCCGGTTCCACCTCCATTTCAGCGGAAAAGTGAAGCGAGACCCCTTCAGCATAATCCAGTTTCCGGATGACGGGAGTGGCAATTGGGAACAGGTTTTTTTCTTCCAATGCAATCCGGAGAAAATGGATGGCCAGTTTTTCCGAAACATCATCCTTCATTTCACCGCTGAAGCGCTGGCGAATAAGGTTCAGCGGAACCTTTCCCTTGCGAAATCCGTCGACATGCACTTTTTTCTGAAATTCCAGAATCGCTTTTTCTTCCTGCGATTTGAACCCATCCGCAGGAACGTCCACATTCAGGCTTCGTTTCCATGAATTCAGCTGCGTCACTTCGGTATTCAATAAACATCCCTTTCTGATTCTTTGAATGGGTTACGGATAGGACGAATGCAACGAATACACACGGATTTCTATTTTTCATCGAATACCCGTGCCGATCCGTTAGGATCCGTGGAAATCCGCGTTCAATTTGTTTTATACAGCATCACGGTGCGAGAGAAGGGACTCGAACCCCCACCCCGGATCCGGGACTAGATCCTAAGTCTAGCGCGTCTACCAATTCCGCCACTCTCGCAAAAAGCATATGCATGAATAATCCGGGTTAAATTAATCATTTTTTCCATAAAAATCAACATACCCAAAACGATCGGACTGCCGAGGATTGAAACAATTCAAAATGGAGATGGCATGTATTGTTTTGGATGATGCACTTTACATGTTGCTTTTAGCCTTGATCCGCGCCAACGGACCCGTTCTCAGATGATGCTCTTCCCGCGCTTTCATGATCTTTCTCGGATTCGGATGGCGGTCGTCGTACCCGAGCAAATGCAGGATCCCGTGAATGACAAGACGCGACAATTCCTCCCCCAACGAGACCGCGAATCGGACAGCCTGGTCCTTCGCCATGTCCACGCTCGCGTACACTTCACCGGTTCGACCGTCCGGACCATCGAGGGGGAAGGACATCACATCGGTCGGTCGGTTTTTTTTCAAAAATCGAGAGTTGAGTTCCCGGATCTCCCGATTGTTCACCAGAATGACGGAAACACGGCGGATCCCCTTCGCGCCTTCTTCCTTGAGAACATGCTCGGCGAGCCTTTTGATCGAAACGGGCGAAACCCCGGCCTCGGTCGTGGAAAACACCTCAACTGCCGGGAGGGGTCTCTTTTTTTTCATCGGTCGGGATTGGATCCCGCGGCGCGTCTTCTTCCGCGGCGGGATATTCGACACGGGCATGAAACGTTCCTGCCAGGATGGTGAGAAAACTTTCTTTGATGGATTCCAGATCGCGAAGCGTCAGCGGCGCGCGGTCCAGCTCGCCGGCCTTGAAACGCTCGTCCACCAGGTTTTCGATCAGGCCCTTCAGGCGGCTGTACGTGGGCTGCCTGAGCGTGCGCGAAGCCGCTTCCACGGCATCTGCAAGCATCACGATCGCCGCCTCTTTGGTCCGGGGGCGGGGTCCCGGATACCGGTACTCTTCTTCGTGGACTTCCTCGTCCCCGTTTTTCGCCAAAGCCTTCTGATAAAACAGCGACATGAGGGTTCTTCCGTGGTGCTGCACCACAATGTCCCGGATGGAGGACGGCAGATGGTATTCGTCGGCCAGTTCCAGCCCCATTTTCACGTGGGAGGCAAGAATCAAGGCGCTCATGCGCGGGTTGAGCCTTCGATGGGGATTCTGGCCCTTGGTCTGGTTTTCGACGAAATATTCGGCTTTGTCCAGTTTTCCGGCGTCGTGGTAATACGAACCGACCCTGGCCAGGAGGGAATTGGCCCCGACAGCCTGGGCCGCCGCTTCCGCAAGATTGCCCACCAGGATCGAATGGTGGTAGGTTCCCGGCGCTTCCACAGACAACCGTTTCAGGAGCGGGTGGTTGAGGTTCGACAGTTCCAGAAGGGAGAAATCGGTTGTGATGTCGAAAACCGACTCGATGATGGCAAGAAATCCGTACGACACAATCGGCGTGAAAAGCCCCATCAGCGCACCGGACCACCACTGGCCGACGATTTCATGGATGCTGAAATATCCCAGAAAACCCATGAACGTGATGGCGAACACGTAGGCGCCCGACATGATCAGCACGGCCTGGAGGATCTGGCTCCGGTTGCGAACGCGCTTGATCACCAGAACCCCGACAATCCCCACGAAAATGGAAACCACCGCCAGGGTGAATTCGTTGCCCCAGATGCCGCCGGCCAGAAATCCCATCACCACCGTTCCGCCGTACCCGATGCGTTCGTCGAAAATGGTCGCGAACAGCATGGCGCCGATTGCGGTCGGCACGAAATACTCCGGCGCATCCCATCGGCGGAGAAAATAGGTGGTTATGCAAACCAGGAACAGGATGAGGGCCATCAGAAAAACGGACTTGTTCCTTTCGAGATGGGCGGGATTTTCCATGTACACATACACGGCCAGCAGAAAGAGGAAAGAAAGAACGAACGCCAGTTTTCCAAGGTACGGCAGGTATCGGTCCATGCCGCTGGATCTCATGCCCTTTTCCGCCATTTTTGCCGCGAGGGAGATCAATTTTTTGTGTATGTCGGGAGTGATGCGCTCGTTCTGATCCACTATTTTCTCGTTTTCAACGACGAAACCGCTGCTCAGGGGAACCTTGGCCATGGTTTCGTTCATGCGTTCGCGGTGCAACGCCTCATCGTACACCAGGTTCGGAGACAGGCAAACGTTTACCAATCCGGACCCGAATTTGAACAGGGTACGTTTTTCCGAAAATTGCCGGTTCAGCAGTTCCAAAACCCTCGCCCTGGCTTCGATCAGGTCGTAATACTCGTCGACCGGTTTGATGCTTTCTTCGTCATGCGCCAAAACGAGAATCCTCCGTCCCGGAACCTGGATCTTTCCTTTTTCCAGCCCGAGAATGCCCACCGACATGAGATCCCGGATGCTTCGGACGAACGAATCCCGGAACAACTCGATTTCCCTCTGGGTTAGTGGACCAGCGGGATCAAGAAGCTGTTCCCAGTCCTGGGATCCAAATCCCTGGATCGGATATTTTCGGATCAGCGAATCCCGCAAGGCGGCCCGCTTTTGAACGTCAATCCCGGCTGTTTCCCTGCCGCGCAGGATTTCCCGGAAAAGGGAATTCAATTTCTGAAGGTTTTCCGCGGTCCTGCTCGATTCGAACAGAAACAGCGGATACACTTCGGAGGCAGCCAGTGCCCGGTCCTGATTGTATTCTTCCTTCGTTTTTAAAATTTCGAAATTGAACGGTGCCACAATCCGTTTGGAGCTGATGCTGCCTTCCTTCATGTCGGCGAATTTGAGGGATTTGCCTCTGGGAAACAGAAGGGAAATGGTAACGGCCAACACTCCTGCAATCAGCCAGCGGAGCCAGATTTTCTCCGACTCCTCGCTCTTGGTGAGGGGAAAAGCCCAGCGGTTTCTTTTTTTGAAGCGCTGCCAGAATCGTGTCTTCATGCCGGTTCCGTTCCCGTTCGGTTTTCTTCAAACAGTTCGTACGCCTGAATGATATCTTTTACCAGACGATGCCGGACCACATCCTGCTTATCCAGATAAACGAAACCAATGCCTTCGATGCCTTTCAGTATCTTTTGGATCTGTATGAGACCCGATTCGGTTTTTTCCGGCAGATCCACCTGGGTGGTATCGCCGGTGATGATGGCTCTGGAATTGAAGCCGAGGCGGGTAAGAAACATCTTCATTTGCACGGGCAGGGTGTTTTGGGCTTCATCGAGAATGACGAAGGCATCGTTGAGCGTCCTGCCCCGCATGTATCCCAGGGGGACAATTTCAATCACTTTACGGTCAAGATGCTTTTGCAGCTGGTCCGAAGGCAGCATGTCGAAAAGCGCATCGGTCAAGGGGCGGAGGTATGGATCCACTTTCTCCATCAGATCCCCGGGAAGAAAGCCCAAACTCTCTCCGGCCTCGATGGCCGGACGCGTGAGCACGATGCGCGACACCTCCTTTTCCCGGAGCCTGGCAAGCGCAATGGCAACGGCGAGGTAGGTCTTGCCCGTACCGGCGGGACCGACGACAAAGACGATGTCGTTTTTCTGGACGGATTGAACGTACTCTTCCTGCCCCTTGGTCTTCGGCCGGATCACGCCCTTCTTACCGTAGAAAACGATCTGCCGATCCTGGTCCGGTGCGCGCGACACATCCCCGCCACCTTCCCGAACCAGGTCGATAACGGTTTCGATGTCGCGGCGGTCCAACCGTTCATTTCGGTTCAGGAGGAACAGAAGCTCGGTGAAAATACGCTTCAGGACGTCGACTTCCTCTTCGTCCCCGGAGAAGATGACTTCGTCTCCCCGGACAACGATCTTGGATTGAAATTCGGACTCGATTATCCGGAGGTGTTCGTCCTGCGAACCGAGCAACAGCAGAGGATCAATGCCTTTGATGGATATTCTGTTTTGTCCCATGGTACAAAGAAAAAGCTCTCAGTTCATCACAACGATGTTCTGACTGAGAGCTTTGAATGAAATGCGATAATTTACATTTCTGAATACGAATCCGACATCCCGTTGGACGTCAAGCAAACCGGCCTACTCTTTGGGAATGGTCAGCACTTGATACGGATAAAGCATTTCCTTGTTGATGAGGATGTCTTTGTTGGCTTCGTACAGCTTCGTCCATTTGGCCGGATCGTTGAGTACGTTGGGCAATCCTGCGATTTTCCTCAGGTAATCCCCCTTGACCACGAGGTACTCGTTTTTGCCCACGCCGCGGGCGATTTTGAGATCCTGGTCCGGATGAATCAAATCGGGATTCTTGATCTGGTCTCTGTTCACGCAGAAAATCCGGATCCATTGAAACGGATCGTTGTAAATGTCGGGCTTCTTGGAAATCTTCCAGAGGTAATCACCCTTGAGCACGGTGTACTTGTCGTAAATGTTATCGGGCACTTTGGCCTTCAGACCTGCCAGTTGGGTATCGAGGTTGGCCAGCTTGCCTTCCATTTCGCTCAAGATGGCAATTTTGTTGCCTTTGGCCTGGGCAATTTTGGCTTCCAGGTCTGCGACTTCGGTTTTGCGGCGGAAAAGGTCTTCGGGAGACAATCCGGCCAGTGCATCGATCTGGGTGCCGATGGCATCCAGATCCGCACCGTAAGCCTGCACGCCGGCTTTGTCCGTGCCCAGCATCTTGTAAATATCCGCCCAACCGGTATCGATCTGGCCTTGGATATCTGCCAACTGTTGTTTTAAGCCTTCGTTTTCTTTCTGAAGCGCAGCCGTTTTCGTATTGGTATCCGTTTCCTTCTTCTGCCAATCCGCCAGCTGGGCTTTGTATTCATCCAGTTTCATCTTTTCCGCTTGAGCGTAAACCATGCTGCCGGTGAAAAGAAGCAGAACGGCAACCACCGCAAGAAGCGAAAAGACAGTTCCCTTTATCTTCATTCTTTTTCCTCCTTCACTGGTAATTGAGTCGACTTACTGCCCCGTCTTGGACTTGACCTTGTCTTTTTCCGCTTGAACCTGCTTCAATTCAGCCTGTTTCGCAGCCAGTTTGGCTTTCAGATCAGCATTCTCTTTTTCGAGCTTGGCGACATTGTCATTTGCCGCATTGGTCGCTGCCTTGGTCTCTTCCAACGTGGTCATCTGCTTTTCATTGGCGTATCGCGTGCAACCGGAAACAAAAAGCGATACGGTGAACAAAACAACCAGCAGACCCGCAGCAAGAACCCGTATTTTCCTTGCCATTCTCTGCACCTCCTTTTGGATTTAAATTCAATATTTTAATAATCTCTGAAGAATATTAAAGAAATTTTTCATCATTGTCAAGTAAAAAATATACGGCCTTGGGCGGATGAAATGGTTGGAGATCAAGGCGGTACCTGAAAATTCGATGGAGCCTTGCCGTTTTCGTCAGTATGTGGAATGCCGTCCCTTGGTTAATTTCTTCAAAAATCACCCGATACACCATCGTGGTGCCGCACCGCATAAACTCGTTGTACTGCGTCTAAAAAACTTCCCATGAAGCCGAGGAAAACAACAGCAAGATATTTATTATTAACTGGGCTTTGGCAAATTTACCGTTCAGCCTGATCATGCTATGCACGACAATGGCCTGTCGAAGGCTGAACGAAGCAATTCACGTTTCGACAGAGTCAATCCCGGACTCGGGACTCAGCGTGAGCGGTCTTCCAAACCGTTTTATGCAAATATGCCAAAGTCCAGTTATCAATATAGAAGGCACCACTGGATATCGCCCAAGACACCGGCTTGCATCTGCACAGGATCGTGCTGTGCGTTCATTTTCTCGATCACCGACGCTGCGAGAAAAACGCCCACACAAACATTCAACGTTTTTCTTATCGTTCGCTTCTGACATAGGGGAAAAAATCAGTCGACCTTTTTCAAGCCCAATTCCTTCAGCTGATCCTCCCCGACCTCCGAGGGGCATCCGTCCATCAGCGACAGGGCGCTGGTGGTTTTGGGAAATGCAATGACCTCGCGGATGGACTCTTCCCCCGCAAAAATCATGACCAGCCGGTCGTAACCGAACGCGATACCGCCGTGGGGTGGGGCGCCGTATTCGAGGGCTTCCAGGAGAAATCCGAACTTGCGCTCCGCTGTGGCGGGATCAATGCCGAGCACCTGGAAAAACTTCTGTTGAACGTCTCTGCGGTGGTTTCGGATGCTGCCGCCTGCGATTTCCGAACCGTTCAGAACCAGGTCGTAGGCCCTGGCGCGGACTTTTTCAGGATGCGTGCTCAGGAGGGGAAGGTCCTCTTCCTTCGGCGAGGTGAACGGATGGTGCATGGCCTGAAAGCGTTTTTCATCCGGATTCCATTCGAGAAGCGGGAAATCCAGGACCCAAACCGGTGCGAATGTGTTTTTCGGGATCAAGCCGTGCTCCGAAGCCAGCGTTTTTCGGAGATGGCCGAGGGATTCGCGCACGACGGCCGGCTCGCCGGCGACGATGAAGACGGCGTCGCCCGTCTTGGAATGGAACGCCGAAACCAGCTGTTCCATTTTCGGCGGCTGAACAACCTTGGCGATGGGGGACAACAGTCCCTCTTCGGTTTTTTGAACGACGACCAGCCCCTTGGCTCCCCGTTCCCGAACCGTTGCCGTCAGACCGTCCACCTGTTTCCGGGTCAGTTTGCCGGCGCCTTCCCATTTGATCCCGCGGACCCACCCTCCCTTTTGAACCGTTTCCTCGAACACGCGGAATCCGCAGGCTTCCGCCGCTGAACCGATGTCCACGATTTCCATGCCGAACCGGATGTCCGGCCTGTCGGTTCCGTATCGGGATACGGCATCGTCGTAGGACAGCCTGGGAAATGGAACCGGAATGTCCAGTCCCAACACGTCTTTGAACAGATCGGCCATGAGCCTTTCCATGAGCGAAAGGATATCCTCCTCGGCGATGAAGGACATTTCCACGTCGATTTGCGTGAATTCGGGCTGGCGGTCCGCACGGAGGTCTTCGTCGCGGAAACAGCGGACGATCTGGAAATACCGGTCGAATCCGGACACCATGAGGATCTGCTTGTACTGCTGGGGCGACTGCGGAAGCGCGTAGAATTTGCCTGGGTGGATCCGGCTGGGAACGAGATAATCCCGCGCTCCCTCCGGCGTGCTTTTCATGAGAAACGGCGTTTCGATTTCAACGAATCCTTCCTTGTCGAAAAATTGACGGACCCGTTGCGCCATGCGGTGCCGGAGGAGAAGGTTTTTCTGCATGGCCGGTCTTCTGAGGTCGAGGTACCGGTACTTGAGCCGCGTTTCATCCAGGGCGTCGCACGGATCCTTGATCATGAAAGGAAGCGGTTTGGATTCGTTGAAAACATGGAGTTCGGTCGCCAGGATTTCAATCTCCCCCGTGGACAGTTTTGGATTCACCATTTCCTCGGGCCTCGGAAGCACCTCGCCGCGAACGGCGATGACCGATTCCATCCTGAGCTTTTTTGCTTCTTCTATTATATAGGCACCCGCCTTGTCCGGATGGAACACCACCTGCGTGATCCCCCACCGGTCGCGGAGATCGACGAAAATCATGCCCCCGTGATCCCTCTGGCTGGCCACCCAGCCCGTCAACGTGATTGCCTTGCCCCGATGTTTGGCATTCAACTCGCCGCACGTATGCGTCCGTTTCCATTTTGTAATTTCCACCAAGCGCAACTCCTGTTGAATAAAAACCAATACGGGGGTGTCCAAAAAGTAAAATACCGATCGCGCTGAGTCCCGAGTCCGGGTTCGAAGCGCGATAACTTGAATATTTACCGCTCATGCTTCGACAAGCCATCGTCACGCGCAGCGGGATCAGCATGAGCGGATCAGAAATCATGCTTTTTGGACAGCCCCCAATTCGTGTTGATAAAACAATGTCTTGTGAATTTACAAATTTAGGGGACAATATGCAATTGGAATAAGACCATGCATGGACCTGCTTCAGGAACTAGACGGTCCGGTCCGAAATCCGATAACCGCCGTCTGTTCGCGGTACCGCATTTCAATTCGCAGCCGGACTCTGCTTCAAAACACACATGGCGGTTTCCTCGGATCGTGTCCAGTTTTCTGCCCTCGGGAGCGGAATGAACATACAGCGTTCGGTTTTCGTAACCGAAACAAAGCGGTACAACATACGGCCGATCATCCGCGGACAGACCCAGCCGGAGGATTTTCGCCTCGTGCAGAACCTGCTCGATTTGAGCCGGATCCAGAACCTCTTTTTCCTTCCTGCGCATTTTGATTATTGCTTTTTGTTAAAATTTATAGTAAAATTCCGTATCCCGGATTCCGTTTCGCTGCTTCAATGTAATAAAATTTACGGGAGAAAATACAAAAAATCTTTTATGCAAAAGCTGTTGATTGAACCGATTGGATGGATGACCCCAGCACGATTCGGTACACATTTCACGGAGGCCAACGATGAAAAAACTGACGATTGTTCTTTTACTGGTTTCGGCCGTTTCCGGAATGGCTGAAAATTATTTGCTCCAGGGAGGGCAGGCTTCCGAAATCAACTACACCATGGACCAGGAGATCGTTCCCTTCCCCGGCATCACCCAGCTCACGGCCAGCTTTGTCGTGCCGAAGAGTTTTTCATCCCCGAGCTACAACATGAACGTCCTGTCTTTTGACATCAAGTATTCCGAGCCGCCGGCGGGTCAGCGCAAGTACATCGATCCGA
>Ga0315277_10002796_pt1 | contig 24008 bp, 29 predicted proteins | sample YL17G05_15_MG_FD_203695 | JGI IMG/M metagenome (GOLD analysis project Ga0315277, IMG submission 203695) | Sediment microbial communities from Yellowstone Lake, YNP, Wyoming, USA - YL17G05_15 | ecosystem: Environmental > Aquatic > Freshwater > Lake > Sediment | place: USA: Wyoming | collected... | reverse complement strand
CATATTTACCACAAAAGATGCAGGTTTTACCTTCAAAATACTTGCGTGCATACCCCTTTATCATTACTATCGTCGTAGTTTAGCTATTATTTAAGCTTTTTTGGTCCGAAAACGGTGTAATCACCTTTTTCTATAACAAAATCTTCACTGAGGATTTCAATCATATCTTTTTGATAAATAGGATATAAATCTAATTTACTCCATTTTTTAGTTTGTTTATCATAGTAATGCAAAACAACAACAGTATCACTTATATACGCTGGAAAAACCAAAACTTTTTCTTGAAAACCATGATAATAAACTGAGTAATCAAAAGTAAAGTTTTCAAATATCTTTTCCTTTGGCAGGTTCATTAACGACTTAATGTAGTCATAATTCCTTGTATCAATAAAAAGATAGCCTCCTTTCTTTAATAATTGTGCAAATTTATTAACGACAATTTGCTGAGCCTTTTTAGTATACTCCCTTGTTCCGCCGCCGATATAAGTTAAAGAATTGCCTGTTAAAAAACCAAAATCAAACACATGAGTATATTGTGGTTCTGCTCTTGGCAGGTCTAACCAATTAGCTTTGTGTATAATCACCTCTTGTTTGTTCTGTTTAAACAGCTTAGTTGCCTGCTTAATAAACTCGTCATCTACTTCATTTGCTTCAGAACTGTCTAAAGGATAGTTCCTTTCTCTTAGCCCTTGTATAATACCGCTTAGTTCTGTTCCTCCACCAACACCAAAATCAATAACACTCTTTAATTTATGTTTAATTATCAAATTAAGAAAGAAATCCCTTTCTTCCTTTTTTATTTTTCCTTTAAATTTAGGATAAATTTCTTTTTCCCAGCTTACAAATTTAAAGTCAGAGAATTCTTCTATAGGGTTACTAACGTATGGGAGAGTATTAACAAATGACATCTTGCTAAAATAAGCATAATCCCCTTTTAAAATATTTCTATCTCATCTTAGAACTACTAAAGAGTTTTCCAGTTTTTTAGCCAAGCAGTTCAAAAACCAATCCCCCAACCAATACAGCCATTAAAATCCAGATTATCCAAGAAGGAAGTTTCACTTTATATTCTGGTTTTCTCTTGCCGATTTTTCTTGCTTTTCTAACCATTAATAACACCATTATTCCATTTAAAGTTCCAAAAATAGCCCCTGTAAACCCAATTATCTGTACAAAGTTAGCTAAATCAAACAAATAAATCACCAAAAACAAGAGGAAAGGAATAAAACAGGCTAAAATCCAAGCTTTAAATTTCTTATACCCTGAATCAAACCTGTAAATATCCCTCATAGCCATTGTCGAGCCAAAATAAGCTGTGAACATAGTTAAAATTCCAAGCAAAATAAAAGGCTTGCCTAGCAAAATAGTAGCTATCGGGGGAGTTTGAGTTCCCTTATATCCTACAACAATTAAAGTAAAGATTATATAAACAGACATTGAAATTAGCATAGCAATTAAGATGGACTTTTTTAACAGCTTCTCGTTTCTCAACAAAGCTCTCCTTGCCTCAGGAACAGCTGAAAATCCCATGAGCGCAAACATTATAACTCCAATAGGAACAAAGGCATTATCTAAATCATAGGAAACAAGATTTTCTGTTTTAATGCTCCCTAAAAAGAAAACAACAATTAAAACCAAAATAACACCCACAAGGATTAGCCCTATGCTTGCTCCTTTTTTTAAAACCCTTATTCCCTGATAGACAAAACCGCTTACTAAAACCCATAATCCAAATGCAAAATATAAAGAATAATTATAGCTTCCAAAAAACAAATAGCTTAAGCTTTCTCCTTCTCCCAAAAGATAGGCAATAGAAGAAAGATAAATTCCAAAAAGCATGGAATAAAACATTATCCTTCCTCCCCATTTCCCAAGATAAATCTCAGCCAAGCCAGGAAGCTGATGGGTTTTTTTTGTCCGAAGCAAAACCTCTCCTAAATAAAGTTTCATAGTCATTAAAGAGAATCCAATTATTATGGTTAAGATTAGTCCAATAAAAAACCCTGATTTAGCAATAACATACGGCATGCCTAAAAATCCTGCCCCTATTATCATGCCAGTCATAGTGGCTATTCCAGAAAAAAGCTTCCAGTTGAATTTCATCTTTTTTTGCCTCTTTTTAACTTTGCATCTTTTATAAGTTAAATAGAAGAAAGAGTTTTAAAAAGATTTGCTATTCAACTTTATATTTTTCTTTTAGTATTTTCAAATCTTTTTCCAACTTTCTAATTTTTTTCTTAATCTCGTTAATAACCAATAAACTTTCCGGATTATTTCCTAACTTCATTTTATCCGGCAGAACAAACTCATTATTTTTAATAAACTCCAGAACTTCTTTTTTCTGGAAGTCCCCATAATGAGTATAAACCAAACTGCTTCTTTCAGCTCCTTCAACACCAAGTTTTGCTTCAGGCAAAACAATCAATCCATTGTTTTCATAAGGCATTAAGCCCTGCAAGTTTAAATCCATAAAATATTTATATTTCAAGACCTGGCTAGCTTTAATCGTATTAACATCATAAAGATGATTTATAGGACAGTAAACCCCCACTTTTCCAAAAGTCTCTTTAAGTTTTTCTTTCCCTTTTTTCATTAAATCTAATTGTTCATCAAAACTTAAGCTAGGATTGTGCAGGCAAACATTTTCATGCCAAGGCTCTGTGTCTTTATGCTCATACTTGCAAATCCCTAAATTGCCTCTTTGACCCAAAATGCAGCCTTTTTTTAAAAGCTCGCCAATGCTCTTAATATCTTTCTCTGTTAAATTATTAATAGAAGCGGGACATAATGAAATAATGAGCTTCTTTCCTTTTAACAAAGACAAGTCTAAGTCTTTATCTTGCAGGTTAATATACAAAGAAAGTACCTTTCCCTTCATTAACCTATAAAGGGCTATGTTTTTAAATAACTTTCTCTTAGATAAAGTAAGGGCCTGTAAGTCAATGGATAGACTTCTTGGCTTCGGCGAGTTAAATAAAAAACTCAAAGATACCAGGCAATCGGGGTTCGAATCCTCGCGGGCCCATTTAAGAGAGCTTAATCAACAATGGAATCAGAAGAAAATATAAAAATTTTAAGTGAAAAAGAAATAAGCGAAAGGCTAAAAGAATTTCCAGGATGGAATTTCAAGGACAACAAAATAAGTAAGGAATTCAAGTTTGAAAACTTCATGGACAGCCTAGCATTTATAGTAAAGCTTTCTTCTTTCTGCGAAATAAACGACCATCACCCAGATATTCATATTTTTTATTCTAAAGTTTTATTTGAGCTTCAGAGATACAGTGTTGGAGGAAAAGTTACTGACAGAGACTTTAAAGTAGCAGGCGAAATCGAAAGGCTATATTCCAAAAGAAAAAGTTAATAATTACTTATCAAAATCTTCTCCAGTAGCTTCTTTATACCATTCTCTAAAAGGCAGTGATCTTCCACTTGCAAAATAAACACTAGAACCAGAGACTAACTCTTCTAAAAGAGGTTGATTTTCCTCGCAGTTAAGTTCGCATCCGGCCCAATGAGGGCCTTCTTCTCTATTTTCCATCTCGCAAGGAGAATGCGCATTCATCGTAAGCATCTTTAATCCGCATCCGTTGCTTCTAGGATTTTCTAGAAAAATTTGTATCGTAGAAATCCAAGAGAACTTATAAAAAGGGCATCTGTATCTCTCTTCTTCTGTAACCACCATATCTTTTCTCATTATCATAAAAACAAAAGCCATGCACTATATTTAAAAATGCATATGCTGTATAATAATTATCAAAAAGTCGCTGGGAGTTGCGACTTTGGGATGCATGAAAATCCTCTTAAGGGATTTTCTGCACAGAAAATTCAAAGAAAAACAAGAAAATTTTCTTGTGCTCGAAAATGGACTCGAGCATAAATAAACCATTTTCGACATGGCAGAAAAGGTAACTTTTAATATTGACAAAGAAAAAAATTTTTCAGAATGGTACACTGAGATACTTGATAAAGCAGAAATAACCGACATTAGATACAATGTAAAAGGCTTTGTTGTTATAAGGCCTCTTGGAGCAGAGATTATAGAGCAAATTTATCAGATGTGGGAAGCCGAATTAAAATCCAAAGGGCACAAACCCTGTATTTTCCCTGCAATAATACCGGAAAAAAACTTCAAAAAAGAATCCTCACACGTAGAAGGGTTTTCTCCAGATGTTTTCTGGCTTGAAGAAACAGGTGAAGGAAAACTGGCCCTAAGGCCAACGAGCGAAACAGCTTTTTACCAGCTTTATTCTTTATGGATTAGAAGTTGGAGAGACTTGCCATTAAAGCTTTATCAGAGGGCAAATGTTTTTAGGCTTGAAACCAAAGCCACTAGGCCATTAATAAGGGCGCGTGAATTCTTCTGGATTGAAAGCCATGATGCTTTTTCATCTAAGGAACAGGCAGAAGCCCAAGTCCAGGAAGACATCTTAATAACCGAAAACTTAATGCACCAAAAATTAGGAATCCCATTTTTGCCATTAAAAAGGCCATTTTGGGACAAGTTCCCAGGAGCAGAATACACTATAGGAAGCGATGTTTTAATGCCAGACGGAAAAGTTATCCAGCAGCCTTCCACTCATCTGCTTAACCAAGGATTTGCGAAATCCTTTGATGTAAAATTCAAAGACGATAAAGGAAAAGAAAATTATGTTTGGCAGACCTGTTATGGACCTGCAATGTCAAGGATACTTGCATCACTAATTGCAATTCATGGTGACAATTCTGGCTTGATAGTACCCTTCTCAATCTCCCCTGTTCAAGTGATTATTGTTCCTATATATAAAACAGAAAATAAAGATAAAATCATGAAAAAAGCAGAGGAAATAAAAAAAGAGCTGGAAAAAGAAAAAATAACAGCTGAAATAGACGATAGCGACAAAAAGCCAGGAGAAAAATTCTATTACTGGGAAATGAGAGGAATTCCATTAAGAATAGAAATAGGAGAAAAAGAAATAAAAGAAAAATTAACGATTTTCTTAAGAGACAAAAAAGAAAGAGTAAAAGGAGAGGTTAAAGATATAAGAAAGTTAGGTGAAGAGATGGACAAAAGGCTTAGAGAAAAAGCAGATAAAGAATTCAAAAAGTCAATAGAGGACTGCAAGAATAAAAAAGAAATTGAAAAGGCACTTGAAAATAAAAAAATAGCAAGATGCAACTTTTGTTCAATAGAAAAACAAGGAGAAAAATGTGCAGAAGCTATAGAAAAAGAGCTGGGCGCATTTGTCAGAGGAGTAAGGCACGACAAAAAAGAGAAGCCAACTGGAAAATGTATAATCTGCAATAAGCGAGCCAATGAAGTTGTTTATATCGCAAGGTCCTATTAAGGTTTAAAAACCCTTATTTCTTTAAATTTTATCTAAGGAAAATGGTACAAGCAGGAAAATTAAGAAGAGTAAGTCCTGAAGGGAGATTAGATGGTTCTCTCACTGCACAAAATGAAAATTTTGCTTCTTGGGAGATTTCTCCAACTTCTGGCGAGGGTATATGAATGGGGGAGGTTATGACCCCGCAACAGACCCCAATGCAGACAGGATGGGAGTAGTTGACTATGATGGTTTGGACAGAATTTTAAAACCTCTAAAAGGCAAGGAAAATTCTGGAAATGAAGAGGATTAAAAAATGTTAAGAGGAATAATGGGACTGGTTGAAAAAGAAGGAAAATTCTTATTTGGAATTGAAGCAAAAGAAGGAAAAGCAAAAGGAAAGTGGAGGCTTCTTGGAGGAAAATTAGAAGAAGGAGAAAATTCAACACAAGCAATGATTAGAGAATCTTTTGAAGAAGCAGCCATTAAAGTAGAAGTAAAATATTCTTTAGGAGAGATTAAAGGAGATATCGGAGATATAATCGTAGATATAATCGTAGATATGTGCTATACAAAATGGATAGCTGGCAAGCTAAAACCTGCTCCAAGAGAATTTGAAAAGCTGGAATGGTTCACATTAGAAGAAGCAAAAAAGCTAGATAAAGATATGATAACTACAGAAACATTAAAGTTATTTGAAGAAGGAAAATGCAAAGAGAAGGGCCCGAATTAAGGGCCAAAAGTATCCTTCAAATCATGAAAAAGGATTATACTTTCGCCAAAAACTTCTGTTCTGCCTTCTGGATTCCAGCGCAGAATTTATTGCAATGGAAATCCCAGTTGCAACCGCTGCTCCAATCGCCGCAGCAATTAACACGGATTTTACAGGATTCTTTTTTATGTACCGCGTAGTAGAATCTTGCGCTTCTTCAATTTTTTCCCTGGCAGCTTCAAAAGTACTATGAATCCTGCTTGTCTCATCAGCTGCTTTTTTTGTTGTTCTCTTATTTGTATTAGGCATTTTACCTCCTTAGATTTTAATAATTATCCCGATAATTAAAAAGATAATCCCGATAATTAAAAATGAAAGTGTTTTGCTAAAGTTAAGAAATTCTATCATTGCAAAAAGTCCAGCCAATAGCAATGACATTACCCCCAACATTATAACAAAAATGGAAAATAAGTCTTTAAACATCTTTTTCTTGAATTTCCACATCTCAATTTCAATGCCGCGGGAAATGCTTTGCTTTGATGTATGTAAAAAGTTCAAAAAAGCTTCATCTGCAGCGTTTCTTAAAAATTCGCGAAAACTCATTAATAAAAAAGGCGCAAGGAGTATATAAAAATTATTGTAGTCTGAAGCATAAGACTATTAATTACCACGAGATAGTTAAATATCTCCCTATATCATTCTGCCTTATCTTTCAGATATCCCAAAATCAACGGCAGTGCGATAGTTGCATCGCAGAAAACATCAACAAACTTTGCATTTTTCTTCATTTTTCCCCACGAAACTCCTTCTTTTAATGGCGCTCCGCTAGATCCTCCAGACTCCATCCTGTCAGTTGTTATCTGTATCCCATAATCTGCTCCTTTCGAGAACTGCAAGCTCTGCTGAATGAAATTTTTTGGAGTTCCTCCTCCAACATATAATATTCCCCGTTTCTTTGCAGTCCAAGCAATGTCAATTATCTCTTTCATATCATCAAATGCATCAACATTGATTTTCTTTCCTTGTGCAATTCTTCCCCAAACCATTAACCCAATTCCAGAATCAGCTATTGCAGGACAGAAAATAGGTATTTTTTTCTCATAGCATTTTCCAAGTATTCCTTTTCCAGACAATTCCCCTAATTTCCACAAAAATTCCTTAATATTCTTGGTTTTTGAAATTTCCTCCCAGTTTTTTTCAAAAAAATCTTCTAGTTTTTCATAGACTGTGTTTTTCATAAAAACATTATATATCCTATCAATCCCTTCTTTATTCAATTTCTCATCGTTTTCTTTTTCATCACCAATAAAATGGCTCTCTCCGATTGCTTCTATTAAATCATGAGTTAAATTCGCACCAGTCGTTACAAAAACATCTGCTCGGTCCAATAAATCAAGAATTATTTCTTTCATGCCCCCTGGAACCATTGCCCCAGCAACTCCCAAGAAAACCTTACACTCCTTATCTTTCCACATCTCTTCCAAAATAACAGCTGCTTCGCTTATTTTCCTTGCCCCAAAACCAATATTCCCCATGTTTTCAACTAGCTCACTTACTTTCATCTCTTTCTTAATTTTTAAGTGCCTTATTGGTTTCATAAAAAATTCTCCCTAGGAAAGACTATATTTTGCAGTATATAAATTTTTATTAAAAGAAAATTAGTCAATGTTCCTATGGGGATAACTTCAAAAGAGATAACTATTATAATCATAGAGATTATAATTGGAGGAATAATTGCTTTGGTTTTACCAAAAATAAATGTTAATATAAGCTCTTTTAAAGAATCCATCCTTATAATCTCAATTGCAATTATCACTAGCGGGGTAGTTATTTATATTTTTAATAAGAAACTTAAAGAAATAGGCGAAGAATTAGATGCAGTCAAATCAGAACAAAAAAAGTTATGCGAAAAGCTTAAAATCCATGGATTATTAACTGATATGAAAGTAGATATTAAAGAGCTTCAAAAAGAGGTATTTAAAAGATGAGTAGAAAAAACGACCTTGTAGATATGATATGGGATATAATAAAAGCGGCAATTGCGATAATTATCGGGTTTATTATAATAAAAGCCCTTCTTTCTGCAATATAAGCCTAACTAACCCATGAAAATAGTTTGAGGAGGGTAAATAGCCTTTAAAACTTCAGGCCTTAAAATAGAATCATCTGGCAATAGCAAGCCCATTTTATTGCTAAAATTGCCACTTCTTCTAAACCTTCCCATAAATACGCCAGGCGTGTTTGTTCTATCGAATGTATATCTTCCTTCGTAGCTTTCTTCGTAGCAAGTAACTTTTATGTCCACTCTTGATTTTGGAATCTCGCTTATTCCAACTTCTCTGAAAGAAGCTCCCAAACCAACCTCTCGGTCGAATGAAATTCCTAAATTCTCAAATTGACGATAATCTTCAAGGTCGTCATCTAAATAATGATAGCCAGATTCAAAAACTAATTCTCCTACATTTCTTCCAGCTTGCCCATAAAGCTCGTTACCAGGAACAGTTCTTACTAAATCAACAGTATGTATCTCAGAAGCGGCGTTATCTCTTTCAATAGTCTCTCCCTGCCTAGGAACTACATTGTTAAAATCTGCAAATAAGTTTCCAATATCTACTAAAGACTCTAATCTCTTCTGGAATCTCTCAAAATCAAAAAACCTGCTTTTTAATTCACCCATAATAAATATTGGCAAACCTATTTTAAAAATATTGATGTAACAAAAAGTATATTTTAACTGGTCAGCTTAGTCAGGCTATCCCTGAATTTTGGCAAATCTTCTACTGAAACCTGTGCTCCTGTAGCATGCTCGTGTCCCCCACCTGTTGCCCCTTCCAACCCTTTAATTGCATTAAGAGTGACTTCTCTTACATCTTTTTTCCATCTTAAGGAGATATTTGCCTTGGCCCCTTTAATATAAGCTACAACTATTAATTTATCAGGAAAAAGGAAAAAAAGCTCGTTAGCTATGTCTGCGCTTAAAGACAAATCGCCGCCATACTGAAAATAAAGAAGATTTCCCTTAACAAAACTTCTTGCTTTATCCACCAGCCTGGAATATTTGCTGTTTACTTGATTAAATCTCTGCAAAATAGGCTTTGCTTTTTCCTCATCAAGTACCTCATAAGGGCCCTTGACAGTAGATAAAAATTTAAGCATTGCAACTACCTTACTAGTCCTGTCTTTAAGCCCAAAGCCAAGAATTCTAGTAATTCTCCCTATTTCAGTTGTGTAAAGGGCTTGAGAGGCTGTTTTTATGTTCTCTCCCCACAATTCAGGATACGCTTTTGCAAATTCTTCTGCAAATTCTGGAAAAAATCCGTCTCCAATTGTGCCAATAATCCCTATCCACATATCTTCTTTTTTTCCAGAAATCTTATAGCATAAATAAGAAACAGGCTCGCTTGTATTATCATTATGATAAGGATTATAGTAATAAACGCTTTCATCTTCTGGCTTCGGAACATTATGGTGGTCAATCCAAACTAACGGCAGGTTCATTTTTTTAACCTCTTCTAAAAAACCAGGAGCAACAGCCGGCTTATCCAAAACAAAAACATAGTCGGGATTAAGCTCATACAATTTCCGGGAATAACTAACATTTAAGTCAGGAAAGCTCTTAATTGCAACTCCTTTCCCTCTTCCTATATACCTTCTAAGCAGCAAAAAGGAAGACAAGCCATCAGCATCATTGTCAAAAAGAAAAAGAGGGTTTTGCGCCTTTTCAAGGTGTTTTCTAATGTCTTTTACTTGCTTTTCAGTTAACATTGAAGCTATAAGAAAAAGGTGTTTAAAAAGTTAATCTAAATCTTAATCCTATTCTAGTTGCGCCCTAATCTGCCCTGGTCGAAGTTTACTGTGTGTTTCAACAAATCGGACCTCGTTCCTGTCAGTAACAGTCGGTCTTGAAGTAACACCTGACCCATCTACTCTTGTAGCATGAATTATGCCTCCTGCAGGCATAGTTTTAATATATACCACTTTATCCCTTTCCCTGTCCATTATAAAATACAAAAACTGCGGAAATTCATTGCCCTCAAAATAAGTTGTTCCTACATAAGCGCAAAGTCCTTGATGAAGCTCTACTTGTGTGCCTGTAGACATATCGCAAGATTCTGGAAACCAAACATTTAATTTAGCACTGGTTTTTTCTCGAATAACGCTATCTACTCCTTTTTCCCTTCTATAAACATCTATCTCCCTGTCAATTAAGCTTTCTATCTCCCCGTCATTAACAGTTTTTGCCAGTCTGTTATGAGCAGGATTGGCAATAAGCCTTTTATAGACAAATGTAACATAAGCTAACTCTGACCCTTCTAGTCTGCTAACTGGCACAATCTCATACAAATCACCTTTTTTTGTTAGTTCATAGTTTTCTGCATCAGTACGCCCCATGTTTCTTCGCCCTATTTTGAATATTAAACGTGTATCTATGATTCTTGCTCCCCTATAAGTTTGTACATAAGCTCTTTGCTCCTCTTGAAAGCTGTGTGTACTTGTCCAATAATCAAAGGTTGTTGCTCCTAATCTTTTAAGTTCAGGGTCTGATTGCATTAAAGCATTGCAAATATCTTCGTTGGCAGTTTTGCTAGAATTAAATCCAAGTTTCGTATGCTGCTCAAATTCATACCACTTGCATTTGTTTCTTTTCTCCATGCCTCTTTCTTTTCTTATCAAATTCTTGTTTGTCATTGTTAGCTCACAGCCATAAAAGTTTTTTAATATTTCTGCAGTAGGTTATATATAATCCTAAGAAACCTCGATATTTTTATATCTTCTTAGCCATCATTATCTGCTCTTTGAGGGAAGTGACTTCTTTATTGAAAGTTTCAGTATCTTCTCCAAGAACCTCCATCAACTCTTTTGGATCAGCTTCTAATATATCACTTAGATTCTTAAAATGCTCCACCAGCTTGTTTATCTCTTTCTTCTCAAGATTAGTTTTGCTGAGTATCCTATATCCTTTAGGAGCAGTCTTGTTATCAGAAGAGGAAGAAAACAAGAGATGCGCTATATTTTCAGATTCCAGCAAATCATCAAATCCAAATTCATCCAAAGTGTCCTCTTTTGTATCATAATCCTGGAGTATTAAGCTTTTCTCTCTGTCTATATTTTTCAATAGTTCCCTAAGCCTCATTTTAATTACTCCGCCTTCTCTTCCCAGTTCAATTAGATACTTCTCCATGGTCTTGGCAGTCCTCATAATAATCTCTATTCTCTGAAGAACAGAACAGACATCCCCAACTACCACCAATCCCGAAAGTTCCAAAAGATTCAGGTTAGAAAGCAACTCATTAAATATTTCTCTTTGTTTCTCAAGTATCTGGAGTGTCTCAACTGCCCTGCTCAATACTTCATCTGTATCCTGGAGTATATACCTTAAATGCCCGTTATAAACAGTTATTTTTTTCCTTCTTTCAGAAACCGTAATGACCAAAGTTCCAGCCTGCTTGGCAGTCCTCTCCGCTGCCTTGTGCCTAGTGCCGGTTTCTTCTGTTTTTATGGATATATTAGGAACAAGCATTACATTAGCGTTCATTATTTTCTTTAAGTCTTCAGAAACAATAATAGCGCCGTCCATTTTGGCTAATTCCACAATTTTTTGCGAAGATAACGGAGTATCTATGCTAAATCCTCCTTCCATAATTTCATTTACTTTATCAGAATAAACAACAATTAAAGCCCCCATTTCTGCCCTTAAAATATCATCTATGGCGGTCCTTAAAACAGTCCCAGGAGAAACCAGCTTTAATACATCTATTAAAGTTAGCTTTTCTTCCTCAACATTAGCAACATTTTTCTCTACCATAAAATTCTAAAGAACGAAAAATATATAAGACTTTCTATACAATTACGCATACATCGGATAGTAGTAATTATACTCAGAACCCAAGTCCACTTCACTTATTTCGTCCACTGTCTCCAGGTTATTTGCTTTTATTTTCGCCTGGGAAATTGTATATAAAACATCATCCATATACAAGCTTCTCTGTACTCTCTTGCCATAGTCATAGAAATAATTCTTGTAATCTATTCCTCCTTCCATTGCATCTATATCATAATCTGCATAAGTCCAGTATCCTCCTCTGTAATAATCTCCATAATAGTAGTTTTGCTCCTGCCTCCAGGAGTCATTAGCAGTTTTAGTATAATTAGTTCCCTGTATAATTCTTACAGTGCCTACTGCATCATCCTTCGCAGCTCCATAGGTTGGCTTGTATTCATCAAAGTGAGTTATCTTGCCCCTTACTGTTATTTCATCTGTATCAATGTTAAAAACATAGGCTCCTGTCCAGACTGTCTCTCCATAAGTATTTGGCATTAAGCAGTAGCCATAGCTATCAGGGGAATTCATTTCTTCTGCTGTACAAGTCCTATACTTATTTCTGTCTATTTCTGCCAAGGAAATTGGGATAACTAAAATTCCCTTTTCCTTGTCAAATAAAAATGCTTTATGGTTGTACAACGCATCGCTGTCTGTTCCTCTGTCGCCAACAACTATTTTTGCGCTTTCTATAGGATTATTGACATCAGAAACATCAAACACCGATATTTTAAGCCCTTGATACCAGGCAAAATTTAAATCCCTTGCATTAACTTCCTCATCGCTTGCAGGAGCAGCTTCTTTTCCTATACCGATTATATGGTTTTCATCATAAGGATGCAAATAATCAGAAAATCCTGTTATTTTCAAATACCCCAAAACCTGTGGATTTTCCTGGTCAGTTAAATCAATAACAAATAATGGGTCAACTTTCTTGAATGTAACTATATAAGCTCTCTTGCCCATGAATCTTACTGAATATATTTTCTCTCCCTCAGCTAATCCTTCTACACTGCCAACAAGTTTCAAATCCTTATCCAAAACATACAAATTATTAACACTATTTCCTTCCCAAACTTCTCCAACAGTTGTAGCAATCCTGAAATAGCCATCATACTCGTCCATTGAAAACTGGTTTAAAATATGCCCAGGAGCTTCTCCTACTCCTTTATATTCTACACTGCCTTTATTGATATTTATCTTATGTACAACTGTCTTTTCATCTTCTCTCTCTATTATCTTCTCAAATTCGTCTAATTTTTCCATGAATCTGTTGTCAAAATCATCTTTCTCTTTCCCTGTAAGAGATGCTGAATAATTCCTCACAATCTCGTTAATATTTCTCATTTTTAGATAAGAAGCTTCCTTAGATCCCCATACAGTGCCAATTTTCTCCTTTTCAGCTTCAGGCAGTATCTTATAATAAACCTCTTCAATCAACCTTCCGAATTTCTCTTCATAACTCATCCTTTTTTGGTAAGTAAGATAAATGTTATCCTGGGAAACATAAAGCTCTCCTGTATAACCTGTAAGATATACTTTGTTGTTGGTCTCGCCTGATTCAACATTCACTGCAGTTATAGATGTAAAAACATAATTGCTGTCAGGATAGTCCCAGTAATAGATGCTTTCTGGAGCTACCTTGTTTTCAACTCCCCTTACGTAATAGACAGGTGGAACTGGCTCTGCTATATCTACATACTTATTAGAAACAATATAGACATAATCTCCAATCATCCTTGAATTAACGTAACTTCCTTCTGACTTGATTTCCTTTTCTAATATAGGGTTTTCCCTGTCAGAAACATCATAGATATAAGTGTAGACATAGTCTGAATAGCTACTCCCGCACCTTATTCCTGCCAGGCACTTTGACTCGCTGTAAGGCAGTTCTTCGTATCCTGATGCAAAAACAATTAACTGGTCTTCATTAATGAAAATCTCGCTGACACTATTACTATTATTAGGAGTTATTTCACTTAAGATTTTCATGTTTTCAGCAGGATACGCATTCACAATCTTAACTTTATTTCCTGAAACAAGATAAATGTACTTTCCATCATTTTTCACTATATCTGCCTCATCCACTCCCTCTACCTGTATATTTGTAGTAGAATAATCCGATGCTCTTCCTCCCCCTGCTCCGCTTGAATCCATTGACTCTGCCTGTGCAGCTCCTGCACTGGCTGTTGGAGCAACTGCATTTTTTGCCATGCCTACTATCCCTTCCCCGTAATATCCAAAATAACCAGAAGCTTCGTTGTTTTGTTTTACAAAATTCTTCAAGTCATCATAAGAGCTAAACTGCCTCAGCTTGCTTGCATCTAAAGTTGAAACACTTCCTCCAGGCACTGTAATAGGATTATTTACAACTGGCTTAGGAACAAGCGCAACAATTAATACTGCTGCAATTAATATCAAGAATATAGGCAACAATGCTCTTATAGCAGTCATGCTGGGCTTTTTGGTTGGAGAAATAATTATATGCTTTTTAGCTAGCTGATACATTTCAATTTTCCTGCCTTTTCTGCTCCAGAAGAAATTCTTGGAACTGACAACTAAACCGCTTTTTTTTAATTTATTTAAATTATATTCTGTAGTATTTAAAGGTATTCCCAAGGCTGTTGCAATATCCTGCTCGCTTGCCTCTTTTGTTTCAGCCAAAAAATCAATAATCTTTTTGCAGGTCTTATTCCCCAATACTTCAGCCATGTCTTTGGCTCTTTCATCATCAAGCCCCATTAAAATGTATTTATCGTCTGTCATTTTGTTTTTGATTGGATTATCTTTATTGTCTGACATGATATATCTAATAACTGCCCCTTTATAAATGCCCCGAAGAATTCAAGGCTGTTTGAAGTTATTAAAATAAATTCTTAATCCAGTTAAAGAACTCTTTTATTGAATTAAAAATGCCCGTATCTAGAGATGATTCTGCCAACGAAGGATTATTTCTGTATTTGTCCCACATAGCATTTGCAAAACCACTTTGATATCCTCCATCATCCTTATTTGCCCCATGGCGATAAGGATGCCTCCCTATTCCCTCGCTTGAATCTGTATCGAGTATACAAGTGCCGGGGCTGCTTGGGTTAGGGCCGTAGGTAACTTGATAAAATTTGTTATTAATCTCGCACCTAGCGTCAGTTCCATTACAGCCTTCTTCATAACCGCATGGCTTCCCGTTGTCGCTTCCACCAACACATATTCCTCCACCACAGGTTCCTCCTGTGCAAAAGGATTTATTTGCATAGGTGCAAATTTTTCCATCGTTGGCGCCTCCGCGGCATCTGCCCATTACAGGGGCGCAAGGATCGGGCTGGGCCCATGCTCCAAATGTTACCCATCTATCAACATAATCGACAAAATTACTATTATTCCAAATTGGAACTATTTCTGGCATAAGCTGCATTGCAATCACCGGGCCTTTCCACATCATAGAGTTGCAGCACCCTTGATAACTGCCTCCCGGGATATTAGGCTCGATAAAACCATAAGGGTCCCTCGCAGTCCTTGAACCTCTATCTGTTACTTGATTAAGCCAGTAATCGCCTGTAGGGGCACCAAACAAAACTTTGCCATTGCCATTATCTGCAGCCTGGCTGAAATATAAATGCCCATCTTCTTGAAAGGTATCATACTTAGCAAGTTTAACTGCATTAGCCATCTCCGTATCATCCAACAAGATAGCTGTAAAAATTATTGGAAGCTTTCTTCCGTTTCCATGGCCTCCGTTAGACTCCCAGTCCATTCCGTTTTTCATCATGTAGTATAAATCAATACCCATTTGAGTATAATAAATCAAATCAGGAAGTTTTTCTTCAGAAGAATCATTAAGCATAAAGCGAAGTGCAGCATCTCCAATACCCAACGCAACACTGCCGCCATAACTGCAACTAACTGTATATACGCCGTAACAAAAATTATCAACAGGCCTTATATTTTCTCCAGGATAACTGTCCACATCTAATTGAACCCTTTTAAAGCGCTCTTCAATCCGATTAAACTTGTCAGGCGTGTAGCCCAAAGGAGGTTCAACAGAAGGAAGCTTCTCTAAATGAAGCTGGCTTACACTATAAATCTTTTTGTCGATGCCGAAAAAAGGAGGCCTGAAGGAGTTGCTAGGGGGATTTTCACCCAGCACAGTCAAGACCGCTGCTGTCTTCAAGCAGGGCCTACAATCGATGTTCAAATAATCAACAGATACAGACTTTACTATTGATGAGTTAGGCTGGGCTGTATATGGAAGGTTCGGGATAAGAGAGGCATTAAAAATGCCTGCTCTTAAATCATACCCCTGGTATTCAGAGTCCATATTAACCATCCAACCATTATGCTGCCCATCAAAATCAGGAGTTATTCTTGTTACAATTACCGGTCCTAATACCCAATAGTCTCCATTTGCAAATGTTCCATACTCATATTCTTTATCAAAATACCAAGTGATATTATACTGAGAGATATTATTTGTTAATTTTATTATCCTTGCCTCGCATCCTCCTGTTGAATTGCAAGATTGTCCAGAAGAACATCCAGGCGGGCAAGTGCTGCCGCATCCATTGCTTCCACACTGTTTTCCTGAGCATTGAGGAGTGCAGCCAACACATTTTCCATTTGTGCATATTCCAGAAGAACATAAAGCTCCATTGCTTTTATTAACATCAATTGGGCAGCTTACACTATTGCCTGTACACATCTCAACTGCATCGCATTCTGAAACATTGTTTCTGCATAAAGTTGTTGTTGAATTATAAGAAGAATAGCATTGTTTTGAAGTTTGGTTGCATTTTCCAGTTCCGCAAGCTCCAGATAGCGAAGAGCAATTGGAATCAACTGTGCAGTTAATTAACTGGGCGCAATTTCCAGTTGAATTACATGATTGCCCAGAAGAACATCCCGGAGAACATGTTCCACTACATCCATTGCTCCCACATTGTTTTCCAGAACATTGAGGAGTGCAATCAGAAGGAGTATCATCGGGAGGATTTGTATTATTTCCTGTTGTATGTGTTAGATTAGTTGGAGTATTATTTACTAACAGAGTAATGGGGGTTGTATTTTGCGAAGTATTTGGAGGGACTGTAACATTAGTTCCGTTTCTATCTGTTGTTATATAATCATAAATATTAAAAGCAACAATAATCAAGATTGCGAGAAGAAGCACAATTATCAGAATTATGACTAAAATTTTCCCTACCCCCTGCTTTTTTACAGGAGTAGATTCAATAACTATTTCCTCTTTTTTCATAAGCCGCAAAGTGCAAGAAAGCTAATAAATCTTTTGCTTATTATAACTTCAATTAATATGCAATAAAGCACAGAAATCTTTATAAATATCTTGGTTATCTAATAATATCATGAATAAATGGTTAGAAATTTTGATTGGACTGATACTGATAGTTGGGATGGTAGTTTTAGCTTACTACTCCTCAGTCTATGATTGGACAATAGGCGGCAAATCCATGAACTTTTGGCATGCCGGCTGGGAATTCCTTAAAGGAGGAGTTTTCTGGCTTGTTATAATGATTGGCCTTTTGTTCCTTATGCTGGGGATAAGCGATTTGCGAGAATAAGCCTGTTATTTTTTTGTTTTTTAATTTTTTATCAGAAAATCGTAAAGATTTATATTTCTTAATCTCTTTTTCAATGTATTGCAGATAGGAGGCAAAATGCAAATATTTGACACAGAACTATGCGCAAGATGCAAGGGAAGAAGCTGGTGCGGCAAGCCATGCAAGATACTGGCAAAGCTTAGAATAGAAACGAGAGACTTAAAAAATTCTTTAAAACAAGAATTTCAAGGTAGCTCTCCACCAACAATCTTTATAGGTTCTAAATTAACTTATCCCGCAGTAAATGTAGGAATAATGAGTTTGCCAGAAATAAAAGAAGATGTATGGCTATATGACTCCCCAGATTACTGGAGCCGAGAAAATATAGGTTCGAAACAAATAATAAATTTCAGAAAAAGTTTAATTAATTCAAGATTTCAGGCAAAAGTTTTTGAAGTGAGAAAAAATACCAGATTATTAAAACTTGTACAAGAAATAGGCATGGCTTCTTTACAATCAGATATCGAAGTCAAATTAAAGAAAAAACCCCTGTCTAAACTAAGTTTCGATTCGTATTTATTACCTATGGGCCCTTCAGCACAATTAAAAAGTATAAGAGTAATCGCAAATCCTAAAATACCTAATTTTGTAGAAAAAGTCTATTTTGATACAGACTTAAAATCAATTGAAGCATTAAAATATCTATATGAAAAAGGATTAGACGAACATTCTTTATCTCAATTATTATCTATAGGTATCACTGGATTAAAAAAGAACCGAAAACTTGTGCCAACAAGAAGTTCAATAACTGCAATTGACGATACTCTAGGAAGATATTTACTAAATAAGATTAGGGTGTATAAAACAACAAATAAATATTCTTTATATTTTGGGGGTCATTTAGGGAATTACTATATAATTTTATTTTTCCCGGATATATTCAGCTACGAATTATTTGAAATAGTTTTTCCAAAAACAACATGGAATCCTTCTTCTCAGGCAATACAAGTTATGACTGATTATGAGAATTATAGAGGAAGAAAAACTTATGCTGTGGAAACAGCCGGAGGTTATTACGCTGCAAGACTCCCAATATTACAAAATCTAGAAAAAGAAAAAAAGCAAGCTTCATGCCTTGTATTGAGATTTGTATTATCCGAATATGATGTTCCGTTAGGGGTGTGGGTATGCAGAAATAGTGTAAGAAAAGCTTTATCTTCTTCTCCAATTCATTTTGAAACAAAAGAAGAAATGTTAAAATACGCAAAAAATTTTATAGAAGAAAAATTAAAATTTAATATAAAGAGTATATTAAATCAAAGCAAAATTTTAAAGGAAAATAGAGAACAATTAAAATTAAATCGCTACTTCTAATTAGCCTTAGAAATTATATACACAGCCCCATTTGAACCCTTCTTAGAAGATTTCACAACTAATAAGCCTTTTTTAACTAACTTACGAATAACTTGTTTAGTCCTATGTTGCGTCCTATTAATTTCGTTAGCTAAGCTTTTACTTGTTATATGTCCCTGTTTGTTTTGTAGTCTAATACACGCCCTATATATTATGTCTTCTGAATTATCTCTGGGATATTGTGGCTGAAAAGGCAAATCTAATATCTTATTAACTTTATTCATTTTTCTTGGTAAAAAGAAACCTATATTCTCTCTAAATTTAGAGAGGTCCTCTCTTTTACATATTTCAAATTGCCATTTAGTTCCAAATCTGCCTGTTTTTATCTGATAGATTTCACAACATCTTAATTTTGTTGTCTTTATATTAAATTTACGTAAAAGGAAAATTACATCCTTAATTAAATTTGGGGCGAACTCCAGGTTATACTTTAAATTGGGGTTCTCAATTTCTTTTAAATTAATCTTTTCGGGCAAAAAATTAGCTAATTTAAACTGTATGGCCCTTTTATTGAAGTGTACAGACCCTTCATCATCAAATGCTTGTTGAAGAAATGCTGATTGCATCTCTTTTGGAGAGTTTATAATAAATGAAGGTATGGAAGGATTATATTCTGTCTTTCTTCCGTAACCTAAACCCAAAACTTTCACAAGAATAATACCAACCACTTTTGGAAAATAAATTTGTTCCTTTTTCAAAAAATCATTACACTGTCCATCAAACTCTCCAAAAACTTCTACAAAAGCGTCATAAGCCTTCTTCCTCAAAATAACTTCTTCGTTTCTATAATGGGGGTGAAAGTGAGAATCTATACCTCCATCACACAATAATGCAGATATAATTGTAGCGGTATCAATATTATTAAATTCAAAAGGTAATTTGGGATTGATTATACAATTTGCTAATTTATTCTTACTTTTACCTCTACATTTTGTGGCCAAAACTAAAACATTTCTTTCGATTTCATTTTTATCGATCTCTCCATATCTATTAAGAAAATTAACCAATTTATTAAGAATTTTTAACTTAAATTTTTTCCCGTCTCTTACACACTCTAACGCTTTACATTTTCCTTTCTCAGAAATTTTAAGTTCAAGAGCCTTTCCCAAATTTATCCATGTTCCAGCATATTTTTTAGCCGAAGAGAATAATTCTTCTTTCAAATTTTTCTCTAAATCTAAATATACAAAATCCTCTGGCAAATTCCATAAATGTATTTTCTTAATCATTTTTGCTTCCTCAGTTTATAAATTTTAACAAGTCCCGAAATTGAAATAACATTAACTTCCTCTTTCATATATTTAGAAAGATAAATAGAAACAGTAGACTTATCTAATCCTGTTTTTCTAGCTATCTCTCTAACCCAAAGTCCTTGAGGATTTAATTTTAAGATTTTACTTATCTTATCCATTTTGTCTTTATCAAAACCTTTCTTGGGCATAGTTATATTAGACAATTGTCTTATATAAACTTTTCTGTTTTAGAAGCTGGCTTCTGAAAAACTTTGGCAAACAAACAAGATTAAGCAGGTGGTTTTAAAAAAATTTACCTCAAAAAAATAATCAAAAATCCCTCAATAATGGCCGCAAGTATCAAAAGAGGCAGGACAACAAACAAGAAAACTCTCAAAGAGTTTTCAAGCTTATTAAGAAAAGCTGCTCTTAAATCTAAAAATATCAGAGTGGGGATAAATAGTAAAAGGAATATGGCAAAAATATAAAGGAACAATAAAAAAATGAAAAACCCTGCAATAATCAAATTTGAATTAAAATAAAAAACAAGTGAAAAAAAAGCTAAGATTAATACAGGCAGAATAAAGAGAATTGATATTTTCACAGTTTTTCCTTTTGAAAATTTTTTTAATGGCTCAATAAATGTACAAAATCCAAGTTTTATCCCAGTTGCCAGGGCAAGTATGATGGCAGGAAATTCAAAAATTCCATGGGGAACTAGCCTTAACAAAACCAATGGTCCTTGACCTAAAACTGCAATCTCAGAAACAAACCCGAGAACATAGCCGTTAGATAAGGCAGTAAAAATAGGCATTACGCCAAAAATAATCCCAAAAAACATGGCAAAAAAGCTGTTTTTAAGATTGTTGTTTAAGATATAGATTATCATTTCGAAAACATTAAAATCAGAAGTGTCTATTAAAACAGACTTCATAAAGGCCTTAACTGCTTCAATAAGTATGGGAGGCTGAAAAATTAAGGCAATAAAAAAGCCTAAAAAAAGTAGGAATATAACTAACAAAATATGATTCCCGCTCTCTTTAATATACTTCCAGCTGAGAGAGTAGTTCTTCTTAAAAAAACCAGCTTTTTCCAGACTTCCCTCTTTTTTCATAAGGTATAGGAAGAAAGATAATTTATAAATGTTTATCCTGAAAAATATCTCTCAATCATCCTTGTCTTTCTTTTATACTTATGCCTAAGATATAATGCATAAGCAACTCCAACTAAAAATCCTCCAAAATGAGCAGTATTACCAACTCCCATGCCCCAGAAAGAAGAGACTACCCAAGTCAACACCAAAACTAAAGGAATCATTATATAAGCAGGAAGCGAGAAAAAAGGCAGGAAGATAATCATAAATTTTAATCTAGGAGTTAATATCATAAACAAGCCGGCAATTGCAAATATTGCTCCAGAAGCACCTACTGCTAGGCTATCAGGAGCTCCAAAAATTTTAGCCCCTAGTGGCGAATTTCCAAAAAAATAGGCAAAGAATACAAAAGACAAGCCAGCTATAATTCCCGAAATCAAATAAAACCAAAAATACCTTTTTCTTCCTATAATTTTCTCGCACAATCCCCCTAAAGAAAAAAGCACAAACATGTTAATTAGAAGATGAGCAATGCCTGCATGCATAAACATGTTGGTGACTATTGTCCAGAGATACTGGCCATGCATTATTGCACTAGGCCGAATAGCCACATAGTCTGGGTATTTTAGCAATATCTGAAAGAAGATAATAAAAAAAACAACATTGACAATGACAAGCCAAGTTGTAACACTCCAATTTGCAAAAAAACTTGGTCTTTTTCTGCCGTCATAAGCTCTCAGTTTCCTATTGTCCCTCATTTTTTCTTTGTTGCTTTCTTTTTTGTTTTCTTAGCAGTTTGTTTTGCCGCTTTCTTGCCACTTTTGGTTTTTTGGTTATCTTTAAGAGCCTTTTTCACGTTCTGTTTCAGCGCTGCTTTCCTTTTTGCCTTAATGGCCTCCTTCTCTTTCTTTACTTTTCTATCGTGCCTAGCCACCTTGCGCTTATTCTTCTTAGACTTGGTTTCCTGCAATGTCCCTTTTTCTCCTGATATAATGGACAGCTGTTTCTCGATTTTAGAAATCTTTCCTTCAATCTCCTTAATAAAGGTGCTGCTATCTGCCAACTCATAAACCTGACCGCACTCCTGGCAGGTAAACTGATTCAACAAAGCAGTCTCTTCCCCTACTTCTGCATTGCAGGTCTTGCAAAAATAAAATCTTCTCAATTTTCTATTCTGCAATAGATGCTTAAGCTGAGCGGTCTCATCTAAAAGCCTTTTCTCCAAAAGCTCCAAGGATTTTAAAGTATCCAAAGTCCAAAAATAGATAAACCACCCTTTTCTTTTGTCTTTCTTCCTTGTAGAACTGACTAAACCAGCCTCCGAAAGCTTATAGAGTATATTTCTAGTCTGATTTATTGTCAATTTTAGCTTTTTAGCTATAAGAAACTCATTAACATCCTTTTTTCCTTCAAGTAATTTTACAATCTCTTTTGCTTGACTTCCAGCTATATCCTCAACTATCTCCTCAAGAAAATTAGTTTGCATCTACTTCATAAATAGGACCTAAATAAATACTTTTCGTTTTTATGTTACTCCTATATAGTTTATGCAAATCTATTTATATACTTTTTCGGAATAATTACTATGGCTATCTTCGGAAGGAAAAGAGAGGCTGATGGAAAAGAAGCCCCAAATCTCCCTGAATTACCTAACTTGTCAGACAATCCAAAGGATTCAGGATTAGACAACACAGAAACAGGGGATTATTCTTACTCGATGCCTGAACTAAGCAAAGAAATAAAAGAACTTCCTTCGTTTCCTGATTCAAAGTTTGGAGATTCTTTAAGCCAAGAAGCTGTCAAATCCGCAATAGAACCCCTAAAAACGAACAAAAGGAAAGCAATGGATTTTGATGAGCCCGAATTTACCCTTACAAAACCAATACAGATAGAAACTCCAAAACCTGTTAGTAAGCCAATCAATAAACCAACGTACCGCGAGATAACCCAACCTGCCTACAACAAATCATTCTCTATAGAAAACCCTCCTTTACCAATGACAGAAAAATCGCAATCCCGGCCTTTAATGCAAACTTCTGCTCAAGAAAGAAGCATAAACGAACCGGTTTACATAAGGATAGACAAATTCAAATTTGCGCTGGAGAGTTTTCAGACTATAAAAGAGAAAATAAATGAAGTGGAAAAGTATCTCCAAGAGGTAAAAGAGCAGAAGAAAAGAGAAGATGAAGAGTTAAAAGAATGGGAAAACGAGATAGAGGCAATTAAGTTGAGGATAGAAGGCATAGACAATAAAATTTTTTCTAAGGTATAAAAATGGAAAATATCCATATAAGATTGGAGCCCGAAGAGGCTTTATTCGCAAAAAGGGAGTTCCTTAACTCGCAGATAAATGCTCTTCAAACTCTCAAGGCATTCAAGAATTTTAAAGTTACTAGAAAAAGGGAGCTTATACTAAGAACGCGCCTGAGACAGTCCTTATCAGAATTGGGCGCAGGAATAGAAGAAATAGAAAAGCTTCTTCCAACAGAAAAAGACGAATCCGGCGAGCTAAGGCTGCTGCAAAGGATGTCCAAAAGAAAAATAAAGCTTACTAGAAAAAAGGCAATTCCAACAGAAAAAAGAGAATACAGAGATATAGAAAGAGAATTGAGGGAAATCCAAGAAAAACTAGAAAGGCTTAGATGAAAATTACTCTGAGTTCATAAATGACCATCAACACTCATTCTGTGAATTTCTCCGTTTGGACTTCCTATATAAATCTCTCCACCTTCAGATGCCAATCCTGTAATCTCATATCCTTGCGAATGGATTACTCTCTTTCTTTTACCCTCGATTTTATAAACTTGGCCATTTTTTAATCCTGCAAGAAGAACTCCCCGCTGGCCCTCTATAAGAATATTAACAGCTGCTGGTAATTCTAA
>Ga0315277_10002795_pt1 | contig 24016 bp, 21 predicted proteins | sample YL17G05_15_MG_FD_203695 | JGI IMG/M metagenome (GOLD analysis project Ga0315277, IMG submission 203695) | Sediment microbial communities from Yellowstone Lake, YNP, Wyoming, USA - YL17G05_15 | ecosystem: Environmental > Aquatic > Freshwater > Lake > Sediment | place: USA: Wyoming | collected... | reverse complement strand
AAGCGGTGATCCAGCCCCTGATAATTTTTCCGCAATTGCCAGGCTTTCTTCGTTCAGGCTCAACGCTGTTTTTGAATCTCCCAAGATTCCGAAAAGGTCTGCGAGATTGTTAAGCACGCCAGCCACATCGAGACTCTGCGTTCCAAAAACTTTTTCTTTAATCGCCAGGCTCCGCCTCAGATGCTTCATCGCGTCAACGTAGTTTCCCAAATCAATTTCTGCGCTACCGATTGCGCTCAAAAGAGTGGCGACTTCTGGGTGATTCTCGCCAAGAAGTTTCTGGAGAATATCGAGGCTTTGCTCCTCAAGCGACAGTGCCTGAGCAGAATCTCCTCGCTTCTCGTGCAGCTGCGCCAAGTCGGCCAAGTGGGCGGCGAATTGTTGGCTCTGTTTTCCGTAAGCCCTTTCCGTGATGGCGAGACTTCGCTTATGAAGTGCCAACGCTTCGTCGTATTGGCCCAAGTCAGCTTTGAGGTTGGCTAAACCGCCCAAGATCGAAGCAAGGCTTGGGTGCTCTGGACCGCGCTCCTTTTCCAGTACCGCTACGCAACGCTCATACAGTGCCAAAGCGGATACGAAATCGCCTTGCTCACGATAAACCCCAGCCAAACTTCCCAAAACGCCCGCAACCGTTGCTCCGTCAGTCTCAGGAAATTTCTCCAGAATTTTTGCCGCGCGTTGATAAAGAGCCAATGCGTTAGTTGCGTCACCTCGTTTGTGAACAAAACTCGCCACGTCTCTCAAGCAAATGGCGAATTGCTCATCCTCACTCGTGGTTGCTTGCCTGATTCTCAGTCCTCGCTCGAAAAACGACTGTGCGTTTTCGTAATCGCCGCTGTCCGCGTAAATCAGGGCTGTCTTGTGGATGCAGTTGGCCACCTCCTTCGATTCTTTGCCGAACAGACCTTCCTTGATTGTTTGGCTGCGCCGCAATGCGGCCAGAGCCTTCGCATAGTTTGCTTGAAACCGATAAAGGTCTGCCAAGTTGTCCAAGAGCGAATGGGTATTCTTATTGTTTTGGTTCGGCTGTTTATCTTGAATCGTCAAACACCGCTCAAAATAGTCAATCGCGGCCGTGTTCGCGCTCGCCGCTTTGCAACTCAAGCCCAGGCATACCAGCGGCATCACCAGTTCTGGATCGTCTGGTCCAAAAAGCTTTTCCTGAATTGCAATTGAACGCCGAAGCAAGGGAATGGCGCGAGCGTGGTCTTCTTGCGCACGGTACATGCCCGCCGCGATGAATAAGCTGGCGGCAACCCTGAAGTCGTTGCTGCCATAAGCATTCTCCTGAATCGCCAAACATTTTTCCAGAAGCGGTATTGAATTTGAATAGTCCTTGCGCTGGTAAAGCACATTCACCTGCTTCATGAGTTCTTCGGTTTCTTTCACGACAGGGTCATTTGTGTTCAGGTTCGGTGGCTTTGCATCGCTCTGGGCCAAACATTCGGCTGCGAAGCCCAAACGCAAGGCGAGGCAAACGGAGAGCTGCCAGTTCAAAAAGGTATGCCGCCGTCTTTGTCGCACGGTGGAAAGTGAATGCTCGCAAGAGGAAAAAATCAATCAAACTCGGGCAACGGAAAGGCCGAGTCATTGAAACCTCGACCTTTCCAAGCGCGTGCTATCTTGGGTTGCCGTCACGGTTTGCAGACCTTACAGGGCCGGTGGCCGGCCTTGATCGCCTCATCCTGCGTGCTGAAAGTTTGCAGGTTGGAGGACGAGATTTTCTGTGCCCATTTGCAGCCGGGCCGGTGGAACGGTTCGCGAATGGCCGAGGCGACATAGGCGGTCGCGGTTTGCGTCGGTTTCGCCGAGGCTTGCTCCGTCGTTTTCTCGGAGCAGCCGACGAAGGCGCTCGCCGCCAGCAAAGCGGCGAGCGTGAGATTGGCGAGGGTTTTCATGGTGTTTCTTCTCCGCTTGGGTGAGTTGTACTTTGCAATGCCGGGCGGTCAGAATCCGAGGTCCTATTCCCCGAGGAGGCGCGGGCTGTAGTCGTTCCTGAGCGCGGGCAGCGTGCGCGGGGTGTAGGAGTCGGATGACGGGAGGCTGAAGTCGCCGAGCGACGACTTGGGGACGCGGATCGTGCCGAAGCCGCGGTAGCTGAGGTTGTCGGTCACCGTGTCATTCGGCGCGGTGCGGACGTGCGGCGCAACGTAGGTGCCGCTGCTGCGGTAGTAGCCGCGCACGCTCACGGAGGGAGAGGCAGCGTACGGATTGCGATAGACGTAGTCGCGGCTGGAACTGGAATGGCCGGAGTAGCCGCCGAGCGAGCCGTAGTCGGAGCGGTAGTACGGCGCGACATACGTGCCGTTGCTGCGGAAGTGTCCGCTCACCGGTCCGGCTTGGGCGGCAAACGCGGTGGTGAGGAATACAGCGGCGAGGGCGAGTTTGGTCAGTGTTTTCATGGTGTTGAATGTGTTGTTTGTTTTCGGGTGGCGATTCGTTTTGAACCGCCTTCACCCGCTACATCGCAAACCGCGTCCGGCTTCTTACAACTTTTCTTAACCGCAGATGGACGCCGATGGACGCGGATGAAGCGGCTGCGAGGGAACACACCGGAAGGCCCTCACCCTGGCCCTCTCCACTTCCGGGGAACACCTCATCCGACCTGCGGCCACCTTCTCCCCATCCGATGCGGAGAAGGGAAATCCGATGGGCGAGGGAGAATTGTTTTCGCACGTGCGGCTTTTCCGGCTGCGGACTTTCGCGGTTGTGCTTGCGCGGCTGCTTTCGCGGCTTGCTGGAAAAGGCGGCGCGGACTAGGCTGGGGCCATGACAACGTTGACCGTCAGCAAAGCGCGGGCAAATCTCTCCGCCCTGCTGGAAAAGGCGAAGAAGGGCGAGGATATCGGGATCCTGTCCGGCGACCAGATTGTGGCGCTGCGTCCGGTGACGGTTTCATCGGACGACTACGCCTGGCGGGAATATGGCGTGACGCCGACGGAAATGCAGCGGTTCGAGAAACGCATGGAACGCGTGATCCGGCAGGAACGCAGGCGCGGCCAGGTGAAACGTTTCTCCGGCAACCTGGAGAAAGACCTGGCTGATTGAAACCGCTGGATTTGAGCGGACCTTTCCGGGCCGCCGTGCGGCAGTATCCCCGGGAAACGCGCGGCAAAATTGGCCGGGCGTTGCAAGTGTTGGAGCGCGATTTTGGCCATCCGCACCGCCATCAGGGTTTGGGGATTCGTAAACTCTCGGCCACTTACTTCGAGTTGCGCGTCGGCTTGGACGTTCGTTTGGTCTTCCAAAACTGCCCCGACTGTCTCTTGTTCGTCATGGCTGGAAACCATGATGAAGTGCGGGCGTTCTTGCGCGGGCACTAAGCGTCCAGCTTCCTCGCGTGAATCCGCCCGACTTGCGCGCGCTGCGAGACGGCGACGAAGCTGCCTGGGATGCGGCGTTTGACTGGCTCTGGCCGACGGCGTTTGCAGTGGCGCAGTTGGGACTTCAACCGTTTCTGCCGGAGGAAATCGAAGACGTGGCGATTGAGGCGCTGGAAGTCTTGGTCGAGAAGGTGCGGGAGGTCGACACGGCGGAGGAATTGAAACCGCTGCTCGCCAGCATCACGCATCACCGGGCGGTCAGCCTGCTGCGGGAGCGGTTTGCGAAGAAGCGCGGCGCGGGCAAGACGGAATCGCTGGACGCGCCGGAGACGAATGGCGAAGTCAAGCGGGAGCCTGCGTCGCTCGAATCTCCGTTGGATGCGCTGGCCGCGCGCGAGCTGGCGCAACGGTTGCGGGAATCGCTCGCCGCGCTCAAGCCGCCGCAGGGCGAAATCCTGTCGGACTTTTTTCTGCACGGGTTGCGCTACGAGGAGATTGCGAAGAAACACGGAATTGCCGTCGGGTCGGTGGGCGTTTGTCTGAAGCGCGGGCTGGAGGCGCTGCGGCGCATTTGGGGGCTGGAGTGATTACGATTACGATGAAGAACAAGAGTAAGAAATTGGATGGCGTTTGCGATGCACTCAATGAATGACGAACGGTTCTTCGATCTGGCGATGAAAGCCATCGCCCGCCAGTGTACCGACGCAGAGCGCGCCGAACTGAACGCGCTGCTCGCGCGCCAGCCGGAGTTGAAGGCGGAGTTCGAGCGCTTGCGGGCAGAGGTGCGTGTCGCCAAAGAGGCACTGCCACTCGTGGAAGCGACGGAGGCGTCGGCGGGCGAGCTTCCCGCCTACGCGCGCGAACGGTTACAAACGAAAGTTCGGCAGACCTTGGGCAGGCCGGCGTCAAGCGAGGCCGCGCGGAAGGAACGGGAGTTGAATCTCCTCTGGCGCTGGCGTTGGGTGCTGGGTTTGGCGGCAGCCACCGCGGCGGTAGCGTTGCTGGTTATGCCGATGTTTCAGAGTGCGCCGCAACCAATCATCCAGGTGGCGATGCTGGACTTGGGCGGTCCCAGCCGGGGCGGGGACACAAACGAGGTGGCATTGCTCCAGCAAAGCTGGCCGGGCACGAACGTCGAAAACTTCTCAGACGCGGAGGCGCTGCAACGGTGGGAAACAAGCTGGCCCGCGGGCAAAGGGCGAACGGTGGCCAGAATCATTTACGACCGGGCGGCGGCGGAAATCCGGGTGCAGGTCAAGACTGAGAGAGGAACGTTCACAAAAACGCTTCCGGTTGGGCCAAATCTCGCGACGGCTGTGAAGCAGGCGGCGGAGTTCGTCCGGGCTCAGGTGCAACGCTGACAGGGCAAGCCCGTGGACCGGGGCAATCGAGTTCGATTTCCGCCTCGCTTTGACCTTGCCCGTTCCCAGGTTCTCGCCTACACGTTAGCCCCAGTTTTTGCCATGCCCAACGCCGCTTCAACCACTTCCGCCCTCAGCCAGCGCTTGATGTCGCTGGACGCGCTGCGCGGGTTCGACATGTTCTGGATCATCGGCGCGGACGCGCTCGTGCGCGGGTTGCGGAGCATGAAGGACACGCCCTTCACCGGCAAACTCGCCGAGCAACTGGAGCATGTCGAGTGGGAGGGCTTCCGGTTTTACGACCTGATCTTCCCGCTGTTCGTCTTCATGGTGGGCGTGGCACTGGTCTATTCGCTCACGCGCACGATTCAGCAGGAGGGCGGTGCGGCGGCGCTCAAGCGCGTGTGCCGTCGTGGCGTCCTGTTGTTTGCCCTGGGCATTTTCTACTCCGGCGGACTCAGCAGCGCTTGGCCGGACATTCGGCTGATGGGCGTGCTGCAACGCCTCGCGCTCACCTACTTCTTCGCCGGGCTGCTGTTCTGCTTTTTCAAACCACGCGCGCTGGCTGCCATCGCTGTCAGCCTGCTGCTGGGGTACTGGGCGCTGATGGCGCTCGTGCCCATTCGAGACATTCAGCTTACGAAAAACAGCCTCGCCGCCGTCGCCGAAAAGGGCGGCGACACCCGGGCGGCGGAGTTTTTCCAGCAGGCAGGCAATCCCTCGGCAGTGAAAGACAGCCCCGCGTGGGTCGCGGCGGAACGGATGTATTTCGCCACGACCAACCGAGTGACCGGCAAGTTCGGCAAGGGCCTGAACCTCTGCGATCATTTCGACTTCCAGCATCTGCCCGGACGGAAATACGACCAGTTCTTCGACCCGGAAGGCTACCTGAGCACGATCCCCGCCGTGGTGACCTGCCTGCTGGGAGTATTCGCGGGTCTGTTGCTGCGCAACACGAGCGTGGCCGACCAGCGGAAAGTCCTTTTGCTCTTGGGCTGCGGCGTGGCCGGGGCTGCGCTGGGCTGGCTGTGGGACTTGCAGTTCCCGGTGATCAAAAAGATTTGGACCTCGTCGTACGTGCTGGTGGCGGGCGGCTATAGCGCATTGCTGCTGGGCGCGTTCTTTCAGGTCGTGGACGTGTGGAAATTCCAAAAGTGGTGTCAGCCCTTCGTGTGGATCGGCATGAACTCCATCACGCTCTACCTGACCAGCAACATGCTGGGCGGCTTCCGGCGCTTGGGAGCGCGTCTGGCCGGCGGCGACGTTCAGGCGTGGTTCAATGCGCACCTCGTCAAAGGCAGCGGTGACATGCTGGTGTCCATCGTTGGGCTGCTGCTCGTATTCTGGTTCGCGAATTTCCTCTACCGGAAGAAGATTTTCCTGCGGCTGTAGTCTTGGACCCGGATCACCAGACTTCTCCGGCGTCATCAATGCGCAAGTCGCGGCACCAAGAGCACGCATCTACAAAACCTCCTTGGATCGCATAGCGCCAGGCGAATCGGGGCTATGACTTGTTGGCCAAGATTTCCAGCGCGGCCTTCGCCTCGGCGGGATTCTTGTCTTTGATGGCATTGGCAATCTTTCTGACGGCGGCCTCCGCTTCGGCGCGGACGGCGGGCCTGGCGAGCAGGGGCAGGGTCAATCGCAGCACTTCGGCGCTCTTCGCCTCTCCGAGCGCTCCGAGGACGAGCTTGAGGTCCGCGTCGCTTGGCACGCCCTCGAGCAAGGTGCGCGCGAAGCCGGCCAACCGGCTGCTGTTCGCGGCGTTCGCTTCTTCCCCAAACAGCCGCGCCAACCCGCGCAACGCGACGGTGCGCTGCGCCTCGTCCGCAGGATTTCGGTAGTTCGCAGCCAACGCATCCCAGGCGGCCACGTCCGGCCACTCCGCCAACGCGTTCACGGCGGCAGCGCGAACGTTGGCTTCAGAATCTCGCGTCGCGGCCATCAAGGCCGTGAGTGCTGCGGCGTCGCCGCAGGCCGGCAGCAGCCGCAATAGCGCCACCTGCGTTTCAAGATTGGGCGGGTGGCGCAAAGTCCCAAGGACTGCGGCAGACCGTGCCGCGGCGTCTTCAACCATGCCAACGGCTTGTTCAACAAATGTCTCCGCATCGGCGCGTCTATCGGAGTCGCGAATGGCGACGAATTTCGCGAGCAACCTCGCCAAGGTTTCGGCGGTGGTGGCTTTAGCCAGCACGCGGTAGGCGGCCTTGGCGACGGCTGGGTCGGTGTGCTCCGTTTCGGTGAGCAGCGCCGTGATGACTTCGGGGCTGCGCCGCGCCGCGAGCGACGAGATCAACCGCGCCCGCGTCTTGCCCTGCGCGGCGCGCATCTCCAAAAGGACTGCATCTTCAACATCGCGCCCGCCGGGCAGCGCGGCCAGCGCGCCTTCGACGGAGTTGGCCTCGGTGTCGTCCTTCGCGGCAGCGAGGGCCTTGGCCAACGGCTTCGCAGAGCGGGCATCCCCGATGCGACCCAGAGCTTGGGCGGCGGCTTGGCGCACTCTGGATTCGGCGGATGAAGCGAGCGCAGTGGCTATGGCGGAGCGGGCGGCGGAATCGTTGCGCGCGGCCAGGCTATCAATCAACCACACCTGCGCTTCGGCGCTCAGGTTTGGAAGTACGCGACCGAAAGTTTCGGAGGCAGACCGTGAAGGCAGGTCGCGCACCGCAGCGATGGCGACCGGTTTCAACACCGAATCGCCGCTCCGCAGCGTTCGCAGGATGCGCTTTTCGCCACCGTCACGTTCACAGCAGACGAGCGCGGCGAAGGCCCCCCGACGGACGAAGGCCGATTGCGCGGGATCGAGCAGTGTTTCATAAATCGCGGCTGCTGACTTGCGATTGCCGGCCTTGGCCAAATGATCCGCCATGCGCAGATCGGCTTCAGCAAACCAGCGCCCGAACACGGCGCCATGCGTGTGCCGCAAATCCGCGAGCGCCTTGCGGGCGGGAGTGTCGCCGATCTTGGCGAGCGCGCTGATGGCGGCTTTGGCGGCATTCGGTTCGTTCTCCCGCACGATTGCGGCAAGGGCGGGCACCGCCTTCGGGTCCCGACGATTGCCGAGCGTGGAAATAATTTGCAGCCGGCCCTGGCCGCGGGCGCCGGCCAAGGCGGCTCGCAATGCTTGGTCTGCCTTGGCTGACGGACGATTGCCAAACGCGAGGCAGGCGATGCCAGTGGTTTCGTTTTCGGTGAGCAATTTGGCGAGGGCCGGCACGGAGGCGTCGGTGCCGATGACTGCGAGTTGCTGGCAGGCGAAACGCCGGGCCTCGAAGGTTGAAGTCGGCGCCAGGAGTTTGACCAGCGCGGCCTCAAGTTCGACCCGTTGCCCGCGTTTGCCTGCCGATTCGCGGGCGAGTCGTTCGAGTTGGCGAAGTGGTTCCTGGCTCTGGCCCGATTCCCATTTCGCGGCGGCAGCGGTGAGTTGAGCAAGGTCAGCGGCGGCAGTCGCCAGCAGTGTCGAACCGAGCAGCGTGGCGCTGATGAGTATTGGAGCGAGGTGTTGCGCTTTCATGATTCGGGAATTGGGTCGAGAGGTTTCCATGTTGGCTGTTCTCTGCGGCTCAAACACACCACGGCACGCGCGGCTCACGCCACAACATCCGGTTCGCCTCCTCGTCATCGAATTGTTCCCGGACCGGATCCCACTTCAGCTGCCGGTTGAGGCGCGCGCTGATGGTCATTGCTCCGACGATGCTCTGGGCGCGGTGGGCGACCTCCGGGTTGCAAAGCGTCGGCTGGCGACTGCGGATGCTGTTGAGCAGATTTCCGATGTGACCGGAGGGATCGCCCCAGCCCGCGCCGCCGACGCCCTTGAGGCTCAGAATGGATTTCGGATTGGCCGTGACGATGTCGGTGTCGTCGTCCACTTGAATCCAACCCTCGTCGCCAATGTATTTGATATAGCGGTCCTTGAACGCGCCGCGCTGGTAGATGACGCCGTTGATGCCATTCGCGTAGCGGCAGCGGAACGTGCCGGAGATGGCCGTCTCACTCATGAACTTCACGGGGTCGGGCCACACCACGTCGGACGTCTCAAATTCGACCGGTCCGGTCTGGTCCGTGCCGAGCACCCATTGCATCTGGTCGGTGTAATGCGTGCCCATGTCGGTGTGCATGCCTTCACCGGTGTCCCAGAAGCACGTCCAGTTGTCCACGCGCGCTTGCACGAAGGGCCGCCATTGCACGGGGCCGAGCCATTGGTCGTAGTCCCAGCCCGCCGGGACGGGCGTGGACTTGGAGTGGGCGACCGTCGCCCCGGTCCAGACCTGCGACTCGACGGTGTGCACGCGGCCGATCTTCCCCTGGCGAACCATGTCGCGCGCGAACCGATACGACGCGGTGGAGCGGCGTTGCGTGCCGGCTTGGTAAATCGTGCCGAACCGGCGGCAGCTTTCCACCAGCTTGCGACCTTCCTGAATCGTGAGGCTGATGGGTTTCTCGCAATAGATGTCCTTGCCGGCGTGCGAGGCGAACATGGAGGCCGTGGCGTGCCAGCGGTTACCGGTAGCGATGGACACGGCGTCAATGTCCACCCGCGCCAGCAGGTCGCGGAAGTCGGGGTAAGCGGCGCAATCCGAGTTGCGGTAAAAGGCGTCCACGCGCTCCTTCGCGTCTTTTCGCCGGTCGGCGCGGGCGTCACTGACGGCCGTGTAATGGATTTCTTTGAAGCCGAGGAAAGTCGGCAGCGTGTCGCGGGCGCGATTGCCGAGGCCGATGCCGCCGAAGACGATGCGGTTGCTCGGGGCGACGGCGCCATTCAGGCCGAGCACCGAGCCGGGCACGATGAGCGGCATCGCAATTCCGGCGCTGCTCCGTTTCAGGAACTGGCGGCGGTTGAGGGATACGGAGCGCTGGGTTTTCATGTGGATGCTTCGGCTTCGGTTTATTGCGGACTCGATTGCGGACGAGATGATGCGCCGCATGATGGAAATGTAAAGGGTGCAAACCGGGCGGGCGTGGACTTGCAGACCGCCGGCTTCACGTTACACTCCCGGTCCGGGCTGTGGCGGAAAACCAGCCCGGGCAGTGAAACAAAACCGCATGACCTCCGAACTTTCGAACTTCGCCGCGCGTTTGCGCGAGCGCCTTCTTATCCCGGAAGGCCGAACGTGGAACGCGGAAATCTCCGGCAGCCAGCATTTGGCAACAGACAACTCCGACGCGGACTTCAACGCCCTTGCGCTGGAACTCTTCGCGCTGCAATACGCCGGCAATCCGGTTTATCGCCGCGTGTGCGAGGCGCGCCGGCGCCCGCCTGAGGATGTTCGGGAGTGGCGTGACATTCCGCCGATGCCGACGGCAGCTTTCAAGGAATTCGACCTTACGTGCCTGCCGTCGGAGCAGCGCACGCACGTCTTCTACTCCAGCGGCACAACCGAACAGCGCCCCAGCCGGCATTTCCACTCCGCAGAGTCGCTCGCGCTTTACGAGGAGGCGCTGTGGCCTTGGTTTGTGCCGCACGTTTTGCCGGATTTCAAACTTCAAATCTCAAATCTCAAGTTAGTCGTGCTCACCCCACCGCCGGCGCAAGCTCCTCGTTCGTCGCTCGTCCACATGTTCGAGATAGTGCGCCGCCGGTTGGGCGCAGACGAGTCGGCGTTCTGCGGAAAGCTGGCCCGCGACCGTGCGTGGGAATTGGACTTGCCGCAAACGCTGGCTCACCTGCGCGCAGCCATCGAAAGCCGCATTCCGCTCGTTCTGTTGGGAACTGCTTTTTCGTTCGTCAATCTGCTGGATTTGCTGGGGGAGCAAAATCTGCGTTTCAAGGTCCCGCCCGGTTCCCGCGCGATGGAAACCGGCGGTTACAAAGGCCGCTCACGCACGTTGCCGAAGGCGGGACTTCACGCGCTCATCACCAACCGGCTCGGCATTCTGCCCTCGCACATCGTTTGTGAATACGGCATGAGCGAGCTGAGTTCGCAGGCTTACAACTCTGTGGCAGGTGGCGAGTGGCGACTGACGGGTGACAAGACCGGTTCTCGTCACGCGTTACCCGTCACCCGCCACTTCCGTTTCCCTCCGTGGGCCCGCACGCAAGTCATTTCACCGGAAACCGGCCGCGAGGTCGCCGAGGGTGAAACGGGTTTGCTTCGCATGTTCGACTTGGCGAATGTCTGGTCCGTGATGGCAATCCAGACGGAAGACTTGGCCGTGCGCCGCGGGGGCGGCTTCGAGTTGGTCGGTCGCACATTGCTCGCCGAGCCGCGGGGATGTTCATTGATGTCTGCATGAGCAAGGCCAGACACAAGACCCGCACACTCTGGCTCGTCGGTGTGTTGCACGGCTTCACGCACGTGTATCATGTCGCGTTGATGCCACTGTATCTGCTCATCCAGCGCGACTTCGGCTTCGCGAGCGTCGGCCAGGCGACCTCATTGGTGACGGTGTTGATGCTGGCCTATTTCGTTCCGAGCTACGGGCTGGGTGTGTTGGCGGACCGGCTGGACCGGCGCAAGCTGTTGGGCTGGGGGCTGGCCATCAACGGCCTGGGGTTCATCGCGCTCGCGTTTTCACCGAACTACGCGTGCGCTGTGGCGTCCGTAATTGTGGCCGGCATCGGCGGCAGTTTCTATCACCCGGCGGCGACGGCGATGCTGGCGCGATTGTTTCCGATCAACACAGGTCGGGCGCTCGGACTGGCAGGCATCGGCGCGAGTGCGGGCTTTTTCTGCGGGCCGCTCTTCACGGGTTGGCGGGCGGGAGCGCTGGAAGCCGCGCGCGGGGCCGCCGTCTGGCGCGTGCCGGTGCTGGAACTTGGTGTCGCCGGGATTCTGGCCGCCGCACTGTTCGCGTGGCTTTCGGAAGACGTGAAGGCTGCCTCGCCCGAGCTGCCGGAGTCCAGTGCGCCCGCGAAGATGTTTCCGACCGGCGCGTTGTGGCTTTGGTTTTTGGCGGCGGCACTCTGCTTCAGCCTCCGCGATTTCTCCGCCGGCGGCATGTGCAGCCTGAGTTCGCTCTTCTTGCAACAGGCGCAAGGCTATGACACGCGCTTCGCCGGATTCGCGCTCGGTTGGATTTTTCCGGCGGGCGTGATCAGCAATCCGCTTTTCGGCCACCTGAGCGACCGCGGGCGCAAACGCTGGATTACCGGTGTGCTGCTGGCGTCGGCGATGATCGTCATCGCCTTCCCGCATCTGCCGGCGGCGTGGATCATTCCGGCCCTGGTCGCCTATGGGTTCTTCTTCAACGCCAACTTCCCGATGATCGAGGCGGAGCTGATGCAGTCGGTGCCCGACACGGTGCGAGGGCGAGTCTTCGGCGTGTTCCTGACCGTCGGCGGTTTCTTCGGCAACCTCTCGCACTGGGTCGTCGGCGACGCGGTGAAGCGCATGGGCGACGGCGCGCACCAGCCCGCGGGCTACTTCTCATTTTACGCCGTGTTGGGTGTCTTGATCCTGCTGGCGCTCGCCGGCCTGCCGTGCCTCCACGCGATTCGCAAGCGGGAACACCTCGATCCGGCGGAGAGTGCCGCGTTGCGCGTTTCGAGTTCCGAATTCCGATGAACCTGCCGAATTACTTCCTTGCCGACTTGCCGCCGGATGCGCCGCTCACACCGCGACTCATCACGGAGGCGTGCCGGACGCTCAAGCGCAACCGCGCGCAGTTTCTCGCTGCGCGGAGCACGGCGTGCATCGTCACGTTGCTGGCCAACGTCGCAGCGCAATGGCTGAAGGAAGATTCCCATCTGCGCAAACTCGCGCTCGCAGAGGGGCCAAAGGCGCTCGGCTTCTCACAAGAAACTCTGGCCCGCGGACTGGACGATTTCTTCCGGGAAGTCACGGGGGCAAATCTCAACGCGCTGATTGAGCAGGACCTTGGCGATGTTGGCGGCCTGGACCGGCCGGTGGCAGCGAGGGCGGGGCAGGGGACACCACGCCAGGCGATGGCCGTGGGTCCGGAGTTCCTCGCGCATATCGCAGCAGGCAACATTCCAAATCCGGCGTTGATGAGTTTGATGCTCGGCCTGCTGACACGCTCGGCGCAGTTCATGAAGTGCGCCACGGGAAACACGTTGCTGCCGCGGCTCTTTGCCCACTCGATTTACGAGGCAGACCCCAAGTTAGGTGCGTGCCTTGAAGTCGCCGAGTGGTCCGGAGGCAACGCGACGCTGGAGGAGGCGCTGTTCGCCGAGGCCGATTGCGTCACCGCGACGGGCAGCGACGAATCACTGGCCAGCGTTCGCGGGAAGCTGCCGGTTCGCACGCGTTTCGTGGGCTACGGCCATCGCGTGAGCTTCGGGTTCGTGGCGGCTGGCGCGACGACAATGTCATCTGCGGAGGAACTGGCTGCTCGCGCGGCGGAGGACGTGGCGGCTTGGGACCAACTCGGCTGCCTTTCGCCGCACGTCATCTACGTCGCGGAAGGCGCCGGCGTTTCGGCAGACGAGTTCGCCGGACTGCTGGCGGACGCAATTGTGCAGCGGGAGCAGACTCAACCGCGCGGCCCGATTCCGACGGAACTGGCGGCGACGATTGCTTCGCGCCGAACGGTTTTTGGCGTGCGCGCGGCGCACTCGGGCGACACGCGCATCTGGCAGAGCGAGAATTCCACAGCGTGGACGGTGGTTTACGAAGCCGAGCCGCGATTCCAAGCGTCATGCCTGCACCGATGGATTTACGTGAAGGCGGTCAAGAGCGTGGCGGACCTGCTGATCGCGACGGACGCCGTGCGCGGACAGGTCTCAACCGTCGGACTGGCGGCCCCGGAAGAACGAGCAGCGGCAATCGTCGCAGCGCTAGCTCGCTGGGGCGTGACGCGCGTCTGTCCGCTGGGCCAGATGCAGCAGCCACCGTTGACATGGCGGCATGATGGCCGGCCGGCGCTGGGAGAACTGGTGGCTTGGACGGATTGGGAATCGTGAATGATGAAGGATGAATGCAGAATAAAGAAGGAGCACAGCACGACTCCCGACCCGGCAGGTATCCCCGCTGCATTCTGAATTCTGCCTTCGGCATTTTATGAAAATGGAACTACGCAAGACCTTTCAGTTTGAAGCCGCGCATTTGCTGCCGCGGCTGCCGAAATCGCACAAGTGCCGCCGGCTGCACGGCCACAGCTTCCAGGTGGAGATCGTCGTGACGGGCGAGTGCGACGCGAAGTTGGGCTGGCTGATGGACTACGCCGACATCTCGGAGGCGTTCCGGCCTGTGTGGGAGAGGCTTGACCACCGCTACTTGAACGAAGTGCCCGGGTTGGAAAACCCAACGAGCGAGGAAATCGCCGTGTGGATTTGGGGAAAGCTTAAGCCACGGCTGCCACTGCTCACGGAAGTCCTGGTGGCGGAGACGTGCACAGCACGGTGCGTGTATCACGGTGAGTGAGTTGCCTCTCTGGCGATGCTCACCAGAGGCCGTAATAAAGGACGTAAGAGGAGGCAAAATTGGTTTTCATCTGCCGCAGACTCCACCATTCGACGGAGCTGTCCAGCCGGCCGATGTTGCCACCGATGGCGCCGACCCGAACCGGGGGTAATGCCGCGCGGGTGAACGTGGCGCCACCGACCTGGAACGGTCCGGTCCGGCAATGCGGCGCCATGGTCAACACGTCGCCCCAGTGGTTGGCGTCGGCGAGGATCTTGTTTGTGCCCGCGTCCGTGAGTCGGCCGGGCGAATACCAGTAGTTGGGGGAGGTTCTCGGCCAGCCCCCCATCGGGGCGTCCCCAAGGTAGTTGTAGCCGATCAAGAAACCCCACCGTCCGTCGTAGCGGGGTTGGGTGCCGAACGTGAAGTTCGGGCAGTCCATGATGGCAAAATTGCCAGTGTAGGCGACGAGGTTCGTGTAGCTCACACTGGAAATGCGGATGGAATGCCACTCGCCGTTATTGTCGCGACCACTGGGGACGCGGTCCTGGTAGTCGTTGCCGTACATGTTCACCGAAAGGATCGCCTGCCGCATGTTGCTCTTGCAGGCGGCGCGCTTGGCTTTCTCCTTGGCGGACGACAAGGCCGGCAGCAGCAATCCCGCGAGAATGGCAATGATGGCAATGACCACCAGCAGTTCGATCAAGGTAAACGCGGGTTGTGGGGCCGCCCGCCCGGTGAGAACCGCGTCAGAAGGGAGCCGGGCCTGTTTCACGCTGGAAGTATTCTTTCTGGCTGCCACAGGCGCAACCAGAATCGCCGCTCACAACCTCGCCGGCGGGGGAGCGCCGAATTCAATCCGGCGACCCACATCAAGCGGAGATTCACCGCCAACGCCGCCCGGTGCGAAACGAAGCTTGACGATCCAGCTCGTCCGCTTTACCAACGGAGCATGGGTCGCGGGGAACATCTTCTTCGCCGGACGCGGATGCGCCCGGGCCGTCGCGGAATCTCTCCTGCTCGCCTCCCGGCGGGCGTTGTGACCTTACACTCCAAGGCCTGAACATGAATCCTCCCATCACCCGTCGTTCGTTCGTGAAGAACACCGTCCTGTCCACCGCCGGCGTCGCGTTGGCCTTGAAGGCTTCGGCCCAGGAGGCGAAGCCCGCAGCCGACACGCCGCTGCCTCGGGCGAAAATCGGCAAGCTCGAAGTCAGCCGGATGCTCCTGGGCGGCAACCTGCTCACGCATTTCACGCACAGCCGCGACCTCAAGTACGTTTACACGCTCGCCGCGAAATACAACACGGACGAGAAAATCATGGAGACCCTCGCGCTTGCCGAGCAGCACGGCATCAACACCGTCTCCATGCACAACCCGCCGCATCCCATCTCCGTCCTCCGGCGCTACCGCAAGGAACGCGGCGGCAAGATTCAATGGATTATTTGCCCCACCGCGAAAGTTGAGCCGGGCCTTGCCGAATACCGCCGCCACGTCGAGGAACTCCTCGCCGACGGCTGCGAGGCGATCTACCTCTGGGGCGTCCATGCCGACTCGCTTGTGTCCGGCAACAAAATGGACCTCGTGGCGCAGGCGGTGGAACTGCCCAAGAAACTCGGAGTGCCGTCCGGCGTGGGCGCGCACGACCTCAACGTCGTCAAAGCCTGCGAGGAGCACGGCGTGCCGGCGGACTTTTACATCAAGACCTTCCACAGCCACAACTACCCGACGGCGCCTAAGCCGGAGCAGCTCACGCAAGCCTACAAGGAATTCCCGGGTTACTGGTGCAAGAACCCGCAGGAAACCGCCGACTTCATGAAGACGGTGAAGAAGCCGTGGATCGCCTTCAAGACCATGGCCGCCGGCGCCATCGCGCCCAAGCCCGCCTTCCGCTACGCCTTCCTCAACGGGGCCGACTGCGTCCTCGCTGGCATGTTCGACTTCGAGATCGCCGACGACGTGGCGACGGTCAAGGAATGCCTGCAAGGTTTGGAGGACCGGGCGCGGCCGTGGGCAGCGTGAAGCCCGCCTGAGAGCACTGTTAGACAACGTGACTCAACGGTTCGTAGAAGTCTGCTGGAAATCGGGCGCAATCTTGCCCTTCGCAGGCTCAGTCGATGGGAGAAATGTTACGACGGCGATCAAGACCGCGAATAACCAGGGAGTGATGTAAAAGATGTGCCGAGGAGTGAACGAGATCATTCGCGGCTTGAACTTCTTCCAGTCTGGTTCCAAGTGGTCGTTCGCCCAGGCGCGCAGTTCTTGGTACCGGTGAGATGAATACCACACCAGGTAGCTCGACGTCGTTGCCACGACGCCAGCACCGAGGACCACAAAAAACTTCAGGACGCAGGACCTTGCCAGAATTGACTCGAATCGGGAGGCAGTCTCCCCATATCTAGTCGCGACAAGGAATCCGAGAACCGCAAGGAGGAGGGCGGTGAACCATGTCGAGCTCGTGAACTCGTAATCCCTATACCGGCGCATTTCGTTATAGACTTCTCCGTACACTGCCTCGCGTTTCACTTCGTCCGGGTTCTCGTGCGACACATTCATCGTGATTCCAATTTGGTTGTCCAACAGCTAAGCTAAGGCCACAGGACTTGCAACCCAACTTGTTGCGGGGCGTGATGCTATTCGAGGTGCAGACTGTTGTCGAGCGAGCTTCCAACCGGGGCGGTCGCGCCGCCCGGGAGTATCATTCGCACCTTTTTGACACGGACTGTGTCAAAGATAGTTACGGCCCCGCGTCGCGCCTCGGAAGCCTCTGCTCGGTCGTGACGAGGGCAACGATGTAGGCCACGCACGCGCTCAAGACGCTCGCGACAACATCCCACCAGTCAAACGTGTATCGGACCTTCGCCAAAATGCCGGGGCGGGGAAGGAGTTGAGCGAACTCGAGTCCGAGGGCGATAGCCAGCACCAGCAGCGTGGTCCGAGGCACAGAACGCCGTGTCAACCGGGCTTTGGCGGAAAGCAACAGGAACAAGAGTCCCGCCGGGCCGAGCAGGCTTGGAGCGATGCCCACGAGGAAATCACTGCTGCCGCCTATGCCCAGCCATCGCGCCGCCTTGACAGGGATGATCAGGAGAAGCAGCGCCGCCCCAAGCCAGCCATGGAATTTTGCGGCTCGATTCCGTTCTGATGTTTCGTCCCGCAAGTGTGCCTCCCTCAAAGGCACTGTCACTTCTTCAGGTTCTCGCTGAGCTTCCGCCAAGCGGCCATCGAGCGGGCGAGGTGCTCACGCGTGTCGCCGCCGATGCCGTAGCACTGCAAACCAATCGGCCCGCGATAGCCCAGTTCCTTCAGCGTCTTGAGGAAGCGGCCAACGTCGAAGTCGCCTTTGTCGAGCGGTTGGATGTAATGCTCCCAGCCCGGCTTGTCGTCGTGCTCGTCCGCGCCGTTAAGGGAGACGGCCCAGAGGCGGGGCATGGCCTGCTTGAGCAGCGAGGCGTAATCGCGCTGTTTGTCCACGCGCAACCAGTGGCAGAGGTTGAACATCGCGCCGACGTTCGCGCGGTCCACCTTCTGCGCCACGCGCACGCTGTCCTCGATGCGTTCGATCCAATCGCTGACGTGCGGATAGAGGAGGAGTTGCGCGTCGGTGTCTTTGGCGAGGTCGGACATCTCGCGCAGGATGGCGCCGCCGCGCGGATCGGCGGAAGTGTCCGAGGGTTTTGCGCCGCCGACGAGCAGGCAGAACTGCACGTGCCGGCCATTGATGAGCTTGAGGACGTCCTTGAACCGGGCGTCGTAAGGCGGTTTGCCCTCGGCGAGCGTCACCTGCATCGTGATTTGGAAGAGCTTCAACCCGGCGTCGTCGAGGGTCTTGAGGCGTTCGTCCACCTTGTCCAGCCAGATGTGGCCGACGCCTTCGTAGCCGAGTTCCTTGAGCATAGTGGCCTGCTCGGCGAAGTTGCGCTTCTTCGAGTCGTGCCAGTCAATGCAAAAGGGGAAGAAAGGATAATCTTTGAGGCGCACCGGAGGCTGATCCTGCGCGAACGCCGGAAGCGGAAGGAATTTGGCGATGGTCAACGAACCGGCAAACGCCGTGGCGCACTGGAGAAAGGCGCGGCGGTGGAGCGGAGCGATGGAGGAGGCGTGGTCGTCGTGGTCGAATGAATTCATGGCGCAGTGCATCGTTTCAGCGACATGCCGTCGCTTTGAGCGCCAGTGTGCGCTGCTTGGAGACGGCACTTCAAACCATTTTCCGCGTCCGCTCCTGTCGCTTGGCCCACGGCGGTCAGCCGGTATTGGCTTTGATTCCTGAACCAGCGTTGAATATTCTCTCATCCATGAATCCGACCGTCCTGCTTCTGATTGGTGCTTTCCTTTTCACGGTGAACTCTCATGCCCAAGTGGCCGCAGCCAGCTCGCCTTACAAAGTGCGGGACTTCGGCGCGCAAGGTAACGGAACCGCGATGGATACCGCCGCAGTGCAAAAGGCCATTGATGCTTGTGCCGCCGGAGGCGGCGGAACAGTCTATTTTGCTCCGGGCAACTACCTGTGCGGCAGCCTGCGTCTCAAGAGCGGCGTTTATCTCTACCTGGATGCGGGCGCCACACTGAAGGGCAGTCCAAAAGACTCGGATTACGACAAGTGCGAGGATTTCGGCTTCAAGAACGACGCGGATTCGGAGACGTCCTTTTTCCACTTTTCGTTGATCTGGGCCGCGAACGCGGAACGCCTCGGCGTCATCGGCGAAGGCACGATTGACTCGAATTACGTGAAGCGTCATGGCCCGAAGACGATTGCCTTCAAGCGTTGCCGATTCGTGGACATCAAAGGCGTTCGCCTGCTCAATGCGCCGAACTACAATATCAGCCTCCTCGGCACGGATTACGTGAACATTGACGGCGTCACCATTCTGAACGGTTTCGCGGATGGCATTGACCCCGACGCGTGCCGCAATGTGCGCATCTCGAATTGCCACATCGAGTCCCGGGACGATGCGATTGTGCCCAAGACCAGTTTTTCGCTGGGCGAGCGGCGCTCATGCGAGAACATCACCGTGGCCAATTGTTTCCTGGCCAGCCGCGCCAACTGCTTCAAACTCGGCACCGAAAGTGGCGGCGACTTCAAACACATCACGGTGGCGAACTGTGTCATGAGCAATTTTGCCGGCGAGACGCCTGGCGCCAATCACGCCACGAGCGGCATCTCGCTCGAGTCGGTGGATGGTGCGAATGTCGAGGATGTGCTGATCTCCAATGTGAGCATGTACAACGCGTGCTGCCCGATTTTCATTCGCCTCGGCAGCCGGTGTCGCGACAGTGCGCCCTCCCCTGGCAGCCTTAAAAACGTGAGCATCAGCCACGTCGTGGCGCTCAATGCTTCCTGGACCAGTTCCATCACGGGAATCCCGGGCTACTATCCCGATGGCATCACGCTGTCGGACATCCGCCTCGTCTATGCGAGTGCGGCCCAGTCAACCGCGGGCGAAGGCGCGCCCGTTCCGGAACAGGAAAAACTCTACCCCACCGCCAACATGTTCGGACCGCTCCCGGCCTACGGGTTGTACGTCCGCCACGTCAAGAACCTAACCTTGTCCAACATGCAGTTGCTCTGCGCCGACAACTTTGTCCGTGTGCCGTTCTCCGGCAGGAAGCGGAATGACCATCCCTATTGGCAAACGCCCGATGCCCCCTCCAGTTCCCGCCCCGCCGACGATCCAGGGACCGCGCTGGTCGCCGATGATGTGATCGGGCTGGACATTGACGGGTTGCAAACGCGCGCCAGCACCAAAGGTGATCCCATCCTGCAATTCATCAACGTCCGCGACGCTTTCTTGCGCGCAAGCCGCGCCCCGGCAAACACGAGCGTTTATCTGGACCTTCGCGGAGCACAGACGGCAGCCATCGAGTTGAAGGGAAATCAGATGCGCAATGCGAAAACTCCAATCCGTCGCGCCGCAGAGGTTCCCAGAAAAGCTGTGAAGTCTTCGCAACGGTAAACCACCGGTCGAGCTCTTACTTCAAGTCCAGCCTGATGCCAGGGCAGTCTTTCCACAGGCTGACGTCACCACACCGACATCAAAATCACCCAGCGGTTGTTGTGCGGCAACCAAGGCTCGTTCGAGTGGTAATCGGCGTTCGGCTCGGGCGTGAGGTCCAGCCACGGCCGGTCCTGATGCGGCCAGGCGCGGACGATGCCGTTGAGCAACGCGCCAGGGACTGCGCCACGCGGATTGCCAGGAATCGCGTTGTAGCGGTGATGGTAGTTCGGCACAAACCGGTCCCCGACGCCTTCCATGAGAGACACGCCAAATGGATTGCGCCCGAGAATCCAGTGGACCTGATCTTCCGCGAGCCGCCGCCCCGCCGCGCCGCCCAGCTTCGCCGCCAGCGCACCTTCGATGGCTAGGTCCAGATGCCGCATGGTGCCGCCGACGTACCAATCGTTCACGTCCGCGTAGGCTTGAAAACATACCGGTCCTTTCGGGCCGGGTGACCGGACGAGGCCAATCGGCGGCAGGCACAGACCGTGCAACTCTGCCACGCGCCGTTCGGCCACTGGTTTGATGCGGGCGACGAGCGGATCATCCGGAAACGCGGCGGCGAACTCGCCCAAGGCGAGGAAGCTGTCTTCCGGTTTCGGTTGCTTCAACAGGTTCTCGACTTGCGCTTGCGCGGACTGGCGATATTTCGCGTCGCCAGTAGCGGCGAAAAGGGCAGCGAGTGTTTCCATCCCGCCGCCGATCTTCTCCTGCAACCGGACGGCGAGCCGGATGAACTTGTCACCGCGCTCGGCGTCGCCCGCTTTCTTCAGCGCAGCGCCGGTCAACGCGAAACCCGCCGCGCACCACGTGCGGTCGCCGCCCCGTTGCGTCATAGGCCGGTCGTCGTGCGTGCCGGGCTGATTGTCCGTTTCCTTTTCAGGCTCGCCCCAATAGCGGTAGCCGGTGGAAATCGTGTTCACGACGAGTTCGAGCGATTCGGTGTCCAGCGCCTTGAGCAAAAACTCGGCGCCCCAGAGCGCCTCGTCCAAAATGTCGGCGCGGCCATTCCGATCGCGGTCCCACTGGTCGAACAACCGCGGTTGGCGGTGGTAGGCCACGGCCAGCGCATAGAAACTCTCCGGCGTGAAGCCGCAATACTTGTTGTAGTCGCCCGCGTCGTGCCAGCCGCCGCTCAGGTCGCGATGCGTGCCGTCGGGCATCCGCGCGTCGTCCAGGTGGCAGGCGGCGTGGAAGCCGGGCACCGCCGTGCCGCAGCGTTGGTAGTAGAAAAACCGGTAGCCCGGCTCGGCGGCGTGCTGTCGGAGCAAGTCCTCCCCGATGCTGAAGGGCGGCGACGACGCGGACGTTTTGCCCTCGCCGGCGACGACCACATAGCGACCGTGATTCGTGACCGCCGAGAAATCGAAGGTCCAATGGAAGCGGTCCCAGTCGGGAATCGGTTCGCATCGCTGCCACTGGCCGCGCAGGACTTCGCGAAAACTTCCCAGGTCAATCAGCCGGGCGGAGGGCACGACTTCCAAATCCGTCGGCGACTGCAACACCGCGACCTTTGTTTCCGAGCGCGTTTCGTAGCCGACTTGATCCACCAGTATTTCCTGGCCCGGCGCGCGGCGCATCGCGATTTCCACGTCGTCCAGGTAAAACGCTTCCGAGGTTTCGCCTTCGACCCAGAGTTGGACTTGGTGGCTGCGGATCGGACGGGTCGCTGTGATCTGGTGCAAGCGCCAGCCGTCTTCCTCCCGGCTGAGTTCGCTGGCCTTGTCCACGTGCAGCACCTCGGCGGGGCGGCGACCCTGCCGGCCGGTCCAGACGAGCGACAGTTGAAACCGCGCGCTGGCCGGCGCGTGAACCCAAACCGATCCACTCACGCCGGCGATGTCCGGGTCGAGCCGGAGCGCGATAGTGCGCGCGCCGCGAACACCGTTCGTGCCGGTGGCTTGGTTCTCATTTTCGCCGCCATTGTAGCTGGCCACGAACGACCGGCCCGTGACCAAGCCTTGCGGGCCGGTATTCACGCAGAGCGCGCGCGAGCCGTGCCGGTGAACGGCGTTCGTGATGAACACTCGCGCGGGTCCGCTGGTCGGTTCCACGCCCAACGGCAGCCAGCCTCCGAGCCGCTTGGCGTCCAGCTCGAACGATGGATTCGGCGCCACGTTGGCCGGCACGCCCTCGACGGGTATGGCCAGCGTCGTCAGGCAGAAACAGCCGCTCAGCACCTGGTGCAGAGAGGAATTCAGGTTCATGGGCGTTGAGCGTTTTGTGTTCGAGCTTGGTCGCGGGGACGGTGTAACATTTTTCAATGACGGCAGTCCACCAGAACGAAGCGCCATCTCGAAACCGGTTGGGCCGACGTGAATCCCAAATGCGAACCAAAACCCTCGCCGCCTGCGTAATCGCTTGCTTGCTGTGTCTCTGGTCCGCCAGCAGCGACGGCGAGACGCAGATCCGAAAGGCCGCCGCCGACCATTTTGAAGTGATTCTGGATCGCTCGTCCGCTGTGCCCGTAACCGCGCTTCAAGTGACGGACCTGCATCTGGGCAAGATGGATTTCTGGAGACAGGACCTGACGACTTTCAAGCGCATCCGCCGGCTCGTCGAAATGCACAACCCGGACTTGATCCTGGTCACGGGCGACCTGTTGACCGGCGAGAAGTATTTCGGAAGCCTGCTGGCGGCCTTCGCCGTGGAGTTTTTCGACAGCCTCCAGCGGCCCTGGCTCTACACCTTTGGGAATCATGACGTCGAGGGCGGATTCGGCCGGGATCAGATCCACGAAGTGTTTTCTTCCTCGCGCTGGTGCGTGCTCGGCTTTCATCAGGTCACCAACCAATCGGCCCGGAAGTACGACTATGTCGTGGACATCAGGTGTTCCAAGGCGGCGCACCCGGAGTGGCAGGTCTATGCGTTCGATACCGGCTCGGAAACGGGATTCAAATCCATCAAGGAGGATCAGCTTGCGTGGTTCAAATCGGTTTCCGACACCACGAAAAGCACCTGCGGCCACGCGGTTCGGGCCATCTCCATTTTTCACATCCCGCTGCGGCAATACCAGGAACTCTGGGACGACGCTTCCCTTCCGAAAAGCGGCGAGAGCAAGGAAAAGGTGTGTTTCGAGGAAGACGACGGCAGTCCCTACCGCGCGTTTGTGCAGATGAAAAACGTCGAGGCGACCTTTTGCGGTCACGACCACTACAACAACTTCTGGGGGAAAACCCGGGACGGCATTATCCTCTCCTACGGTTACATCAGCGGCGAGGCGACCAAGTACGCCTGGCCGACCGGTGGCAAGCTGATCCGATTGCCGTTGAAGGCGGAACCGATCAACATCCAAAACGTGACGCCGCAGTTTCCAGACAGCTCGCGCAAATAGGGGTGGCGACTCTTGCCGGACGCCGGACGAAAGAACGAAGGGCTAGCGCGCGTTTACGGGTCATCAAACTACCTCCCTATAGCAATCTCGCCAACAGATATAGCCCAATGAACGCGAACCCGATAACAAGCAAAACGCACTTGGCTATGAAAAACACGAAAGCCGGCCGATCAACCCATCTCGGCTTCTGAATTTCTCCCTCAATCGAACGCGTCTCTCGCCAAAGCCGGGCCTCGTGCTTTTGGGTGAAAAACTTCAGTATCAAAGCTCCAGATAGCCCTTGGAGAACGTCTGCGATGAAAAAGACGATGAAGAAAAAAAGAGCTGCGTAAATCAGTGCCGGAAAGCTGAAGTCGTCCCGCTTGAAAATCCAGCAAATCGCCGCACCACCAAAGCCGAGTGTCCGCCCATGCTGGGTGATGTCGCGGGTGTAATGCTGATACTGTTCCCAAAGCTGCTTGCTGGTCATCGAGTGATTAGTCCCGGGCCAACATCCCTCGTGCCGGGATTATTGGTTGGGGCAGGTGGCGGTGGTGGTGGTGGCGGCGGTGGCGCAACTGGAGGAGGAGGGGGCGCGCTTGGTGGTGGCGGTGGTGGAGATGTGGGTTGGTCTGCCATAAAACGTCGTGGGTGGAGGTCTAGCGACCTGTATTGGTCATGGGCTGATGAGAGCCGATTTGCGATTGTCCTTCAAGGATTA
>Ga0315277_10002794_pt1 | contig 24016 bp, 27 predicted proteins | sample YL17G05_15_MG_FD_203695 | JGI IMG/M metagenome (GOLD analysis project Ga0315277, IMG submission 203695) | Sediment microbial communities from Yellowstone Lake, YNP, Wyoming, USA - YL17G05_15 | ecosystem: Environmental > Aquatic > Freshwater > Lake > Sediment | place: USA: Wyoming | collected... | reverse complement strand
ACTCGATTTCGGGACAGACAAGCGCAGTGTCAACAGCCCCATGAGCAAACCCGAACGGACAGATCACTTGTTCTCGCACCGGTCAGATTGACATGTTAACGACAGACAAATTCGAGTTCGCGGCGACCAGAAGAAACGTTTCCTTCACCACGAACCCAACGGAGATTCAGCGCTCCTTCTCCATCTATCGCGTGCCGTGATGCCAGTTTGCCAATGGCCGCAAGCGAAAAAACCAAGAACCGCGTGTGGCGACGGTGGGGGAAAATGGTTTGTTCCGCCCTCATCCTGACTTTCTCCCTCGGGGAGAAGGAACAGCGTGCGCGTGTCTCTGGTTTTGCGGATATACCCTAACGGCTTCCCTCAGCAAGTGCTTGCCTGTTTGGGAATCTCTCCCTTTTTGGCCTCTTGTTTGACTTTTTCCCATTCCTTTTTGAGGAGGGCTTGAGTCGCCTTTGTGAGTTCTTCCAGACTCGCAGTCAGTTGAGTCAGTTTTGGCAGTTCTATCAGTCCCGGAATCCTCTTGATTATGGCCTCAATCTGTTGATCTGGCTCCTCTTTTGGGTTCAGTTGAAGGCGAATTAGGAATCCAAGCCGGTCTATATCTTTCAGAAGTTCCGCCGCTTCATTCGAGTCCGAAGAAGGTTTGCCCGAATAAATAGCTATCCATGAAAACGAGGCTCCGCAGAACTTTGAGATGTTGCTTCTCAATTCCTGTATCCATTTCACACGCTCGGCGGTGACCATGTTTATGAAACGTGATTCTCGCGTGGTTCGATATGTCAGTATCAGGTTCCAAACACCCACGATAAACGTGCAAAGAAGACCGAAACCGCCGACGATAAATGTCAGCACGATTCCGATGGCTGTGATGATGTCTTTCGCTTCCATAGCTGATGGAGTGACATTCGTGTCAGCGGCACGCACACAAACAACGCTTGCTGAGAATAAAAGTATGGCTAGGAGAGATTTCATAAATAGCAGGTTTCTCGCGGTGGCAGTTTCTTGAGCTGCTCCAGATTATCACCGCAGTAAATGACGCGCGTGTCCACGAGCGATGACGGTTTCGCCCTCACGCCGGCCATCTCCCCCAGGGAGAGGGTGCCCGCAGGACGGGTGAGGAGTTTCGCGGCGGCTTTCTTCGCCATGGGCGGCAGGCTAGACTTGCGGGCTTCGGGATGCAATCGCTGAACAACCACAAACCGAAAACCGCCCGCCGTTCCCTGGAACGAAAAGCCGTTCCGCGGCGGTTGCGGGCGATCAGGGACTCCAGATCAGCGCCGGGTTGTTGGTGCGGCCCTCGTCCTTGGCAAAATCCCAGTACTCGATGTTCCGGAAGTGGGCGGAATGGCCATCCAGCAACGTGAAGTTTGCGCCGCGACTGTGGAGATTCGTGTGAACGTTGTTCTGCTGCGCGACGCCGGCCAGCTTGCCGTTGTCGAACAGCCACACCGTCCGCGTGGGCTGCGGAATCGTGTAGAGTCTCACCTGGTTGTCCGAACCGGTGCCATTGACGTGGTCGTTGAGGCAATAGTGAAACAGGTTGTTGCCATTGCTGCGGCGCGGATTGCTCGGGCAAATCCAGAGCGAGCGACCGGGGTCAATGTCCGCGTTGGTGCGCCACGGCATCTCCCGGTAGGTCGGCAGCTTTAGCATGCGCGGCAGGTCAATGTACCAGCCTTCGTTCACCGACGTGCCGTTGGGCGAGCCGTCTTTCGGGAGCAAATCGCCGTTCTCCGTCGCGAACAACTGCGTGGCCAGTCCCCACTGTTTGAGATTGTTCAAACAGGCAGTGTTCTTGGCTTTGTCCTTGGCGCGGTTGAGCGCGGGCAACAGCATTGCCGCGAGAATCCCGATGATGGCGATCACCACCAGCAGTTCGATGAGCGTGAAAGCGGGCAGCGTCGGGGCGGGTTGTCCCGGACTGCGCTGGCGAGAGTTCGTGGGTTGCATGAACTGAATCACTTTGCACTTCCCGACGCCGGTGTCCACTCCGTTCCGCTCGGGTCCGCTTGGGTGACTTCCGGCAGGCGGCCCTCGCGCAGCGCCCGCACCGCCGGCACTTTGCTCCGCTCCAAGGCCGCCCACTCGCCCAGCACCGTGAACTGTTGCCCGGCCAGCACGGCGAACTGCCGCGCGTAGTTTCGCCAGGGAAGCAACGCATCGGAGGTCACCACCAGCGTCACGGGCCGCCCGCCGAGCAGTGGGTGGCCGCGCGCCAGTTGCCCGAGAAAACCCAGCCACCAGTCGGCATGCCGCAAGTCAACACCGCCGAGCGGGCCGTCCACCAACAGGATTTCCGGCTTCAGCATCAATGCCCGCGCGAGGCCCGCGCGCTTGCGCCACGGTCGCGGCAGCGTGCCCGGTGTGTTGGCGGACCACGGCAGCAATTCGGTGGCTTCGAGCATCACCCGCACCGCTTGCTCGATTTCGCCGTGTGGAAGGTTGCGATGATACCGCAACGGCAGTTCGACGTTCTCCGCCACGGTGAGTTGATTCAGCAACTGGCCGCCGTCGAACACCAGCCCCAGCCGCAAACGCGTGGCAAGCCGGGGCTCCTCGAAGATCGGCATCGGCTCGCCGAACAACCGGCAGTCGCCGGCGCGCGGTGGCAGCAAGCCGGCCGTCGTCAGCAGCAAGTCGCTCTTGCCCGCACCCTGCAAACCGGCGATCACCCAGAAATCGCCGGGTGCCACCGACCAGTTCACGTCCGTCGCCACGACGGTTTCCGTGTTGTGCAACGCGCCAACCGTCACGCCGCGCATTTCGATCACCGGCGCCGCATTGCTTTCGGTGGGTGCGCTCATCCGGCGACGAGGTAAATGACGATGAAAAGCGCGTCGAGCAGCACGCAGGCGACGAGGCTTTGCGCCACGGCGCGCACGGTGGCGGAAGAGACTTCTTCAAGCCGCAACGGCTGCGCCAGCCCCTGGTAGCAGGTCACGACGGCGATGATGCCGCCGAAACAAACTGTCTTGAGCGCCAGCAACGCGAAGTCCAATCCGCTCAACGCCCCGGCCAGTTCGCGGAAATAATCGCCCGGCGTCAGCGGTACATCTTGGACAAACGCCCAGAGGTAGCCGCTCGCCACGGCGCCCAGGATCAGATAGACGGTCAGCGAGAAAACACCGACCGCCATGCCGATGACGCGCGGCACAACAAGGTAATGCACGGGATCAATGCCCAGCGCTTCGAGCGCCTCGACTTCGCCGGTGGCGCGCGCCGTGCCGAGCTCCACCACGTTCGCCGTGCCGACGCGCGCGAGCACCACCAGCGCCGTGAGCAGCGGCCCGAGTTCGCGCACCACGACCGCCACCATGATGGTGCCAAGATACCCGATGGCGCCGACGCGCGTGAGCCACGACACCGTTTGCCCGATGACCAGAAAGCCCAGCGCCGCGGCGAGGAACAGGAACATCGGCAGCAACCGCAGTCCGGCGCGGGCAATTTCCCGCCGCACCAGCCCGTGGACCAAACCACGCGCCACGCCGAACTTCGTCAACAGCACTCCCAGAGTGATCAGCGCAAAGGCTCCGACGCCCTGCACCGTGAGCAGGAAAGCCACCAGTTTGCGCCCGAGGAAGTGTGCGTAGGAAACCGACGCCGGCACGTCCCAGAGCCGACGCAGCGAGGGCAGGTTGAAGGCGCTGAATCCGCGGTCTTGCACGTCGGGCAGCGTAAGGCCGGCGGGCCGGCGTTCAAGCCGTTAAACCACGCCGGCAGTTTCCTTCACCAGCTCCCTTCCGCGAGCAGCGCAATGACGTTCTTGGCGAGGTCTTCGGCAAGCAGCGGCAACGCCTGCCGTTCGGCACTGGCGAGGTCTGTCCCGACGCGCAGTAACGTCTGGCCGGTGACGGGTTGGTCGAGCACCACGCGGCCCGAGGTCCGCTCGCGTGCCATGATCTGCGCCGTCAACCCGATGCGGTAATCCTTCACCGTCAGCACGTCAGCGGCGAGAAAGCTGAGTTCCTTCCGGTCGTACCGCGTGATGACCCCGGTGACAATGATGTCGCCGTCGTTGTGCGTGGCCAGCCGGTACGTGGCGTCGCGCTGGAGGTGCTTGCGGAGCGCAGCCGTAAGGGCTTCGGCCAGGCGCGGTTCGAGGGTTTGGTTGGCGATGGGATTGATCTGGAGGGAGCGCGAGCCGGCGGGTTGGCCGTTCACAGGCCCGAGGCGGTAACCCGCGCAGCCGGCCAGCAGCGCCGCGGCGAGCGCACCGGAAAGCCAGCGGGTCAGGCGCATATCACTTGGCGGCGGGCGCGGCGGAGGGCTGCGTCTTCGGCTTCAGCACTTCGATGCGCCGCAGCGCTTCGTCGGCGTAGCGCGACTTGGGGTCCAACAACCGCACTTCGTTGTAATACACCAGCGCCCCCAGCCAACGTTGCCGCTTCTCGTAGTACCGCGCGATCTCATAGCTGCCCCGCGCCTGTTCCGTCCGGAGTCCGGCGATGAGCTGCTGGGCCCGCGGCACGCGTTTGTCCCGCGGAAACAGCGTGATGAAATCCGTGAAAGTGGCAATCGCACGGCCGGCGGCGCCCTGGTCGTATTCCGCCTTCTGCGCCTGCTTGTAATGCGACATGCCGGCACGGAACAGCGCATCCGCCGCGATGACGGGTCGGTCGTAGTAACGGTCCGCGGCCAGGTCGTATGCCTTCACCGCGAGCGGATAATCCTTCGCCTTCTCGCGCGCGGCGCCGATGCGCAGTTGCGCATGCGGCGCGACCTCGCTGAACGGGCCGGTGCGCACGATCTTGTCAAACAGTTCGGCGGTCTTGTCCATGGAAGGGAAGAAGGGGATATAACCCCAGAGCTTGAACCACTGCCCGCCAAGAAACCGCAGCGCGATGGCGTATTGCCGCCGCTGGACCTCTTCATAGTTCGCAGCTTTGGGATATTTCTCCAGCAACTTCTGGTACTCCTTGAAGGCTTTTTCGTCCTGTCGGCGAAGCTCGTGGCAGCGCCCCACCAGAAACTGGGCGGTCGGAGCGTAATCGGACGTCGGCCATTCCTGCACCACACGGCGCGCCGCCTTGGCCGCGAGCGCGTAATCCTTCTTGGCGAACGCGTCCTGCGCCACCTCCAACTGGTCTTTCGCCCGGGCGCGCCGCCACTTGCCCTCGCCGCCGACCGGCTCGTAGGTCCAGCCCTCGCCCGGGCGGTAGATGAGCGGCGCCGGCGCCCGCTGTGGCAAGGCCAGCAGGGCGAAAGCGATCAACGCGAGAACGAGGGGCGAACGATTCACGTGGGTCACCGTAACGAGACGCCCAAACCAAGTCAAGAAACCGCCTGACGGTGATCGGACCACGCACGATCGCCGCGACACGCCGCCAAAACGAGTCCTGTCAACCCCGATAAACAACCATCACTGCGTACTCAGTGAGCAGCTTCTGCGTGCCGATGTCCAGGTACGTGTAGGTCAGCGGCGTGACGCTGGTTACGTTGTCCTCGCCCACGCGCTGCAGGAAATTCGAGACGACTTCATCGAACTTGTCGTGGCCCACCTCGATGCAGTCGGTGTGGCGGATGGTTTTGACGCGTATCTTCTTGTCTCCCTTGGCGGCAACCTCCAGCGGCGGCTTGGGCTTTTCGATGAGGCTGGCGGTCGGGCCGTCGTGGACCGGCACCTTGAGGTGCAACTCCTCCTTCGCGGCGGCGGACGACGCGATCGGGTTGATGATGTGCGCCTCCAGCTTGGCGGGGCTGCCGGGGATGTGAGTGGGCGTCTGCAGCTCGGGGACCGTGATGGCCTCGTGGCAGGTCGGACATTCGATCTGCGTGCCCGCGCCCGTGCTTTCCACTTCCAGCTCCTGCTGGCAGTTCGGACAATTGAATACAATATCCATAGCCGTCTCCGTTTCCTTGACCAATGGGCCTACCTTAAAGACCACCGCGCCCGCTGGCCAGCAAAAACTGCGGCTCAAGCCCGGGCCGATAGTGTTCGTCAAGTGTCAATTGGAGGCGATCAAGGCGGGTTGGGTTCGAGGGCGAATTGGGGTTTGGAATTCCACTTCGATGTTTTATCTCGACCGAGGCCGGGCCTCACTTGACTGCGGGGGCCATGCCTGCGGAGAGGGCTCGGCCTCAGGGCTTCGAGCGCCGCCTCGCCGGCCGCGTCCCAGACCGGGCGCATCCGTCGGCGGAAATCCGTTCAGGTCCGACCCGGCGAGGGCGCGGATCGCTTGGGCGGCGTGCCAGTGGCCCAACGACCAAAGGACTTGAGGAAGACAGTTTTCCCACAGCAGCATTCCAGTCCCTCGTCGCTATTGTTCAAGAGCCTATGACTCTCTCGGCGGAAGTGGCGGTGCGGCTAGCGTTGGAATTTTACAGGCCGGGCAGGGCAGGCGGCGCCGTGGGCACCTAGCGACGTTCGTGCTGCGCGCGCGCACCAGGCCAGCCGCAGACCTGATAGCGCAACCCAAGCGCATCGTAATGCCGACCCAGATAGGAGAAAATGCTCCGCAGGACCGTGCCGGCGGAGCAGATGAGTCGTTCAGCCAGAAGCGCGCTTGGCACTGCTCCGGTTGAAGGAACCAGCATGGCCTTGTAGAACTTGAAGGGTTTGTCCGTCGCGGACGCGTCGAGGACCTGCTCCGCACCAAAGAGGTTCGTCAGCGTCAGCACCTCCGCCCAGTCCCGCAGATTCGTCGAGCCGTCCACCCGGTAATGCGCCCCGAATTCCCCCGTCAGCGTCAGCCGGAAGCCCTGGTCATTCAGCCCGTTCAAGTCCCCGCGCACCTCCAGCCGCGGCTGGCGCGTGAAGTGCCCCCCCACCGCCCGGCTCTGCGTCATGCCCAGGCTCAGCGGATTGTTCGTCCCGCTGACGTCGCCGCTCCAGCCGAGGAACTGCTGGCCGGCGTCCGGCAGCGCCGTCAGCGTCGCCGTCTGCCAGCTCTCGTAAGTGGTTGCCGCCGGGTCCACCGTCACTTGGCCCAGGCCGTCCGGCACCACCATCAACGTGTACTGCCCGGCGCTCAGCGGAGCGAACAGGGACGACACGGTCGGATTCGCGTTGGTGAGCGGGAAGTTCAACGGGTTGTCACTGCCGCTACCGGCGTTGCCCCAGAGGACGAAGTAATTGCCGGCCTGCGGCACGCCGTGAAGCTGCACCACCGTGCCGTAAGGATAGAACCCGCCGGGCGGCATCAAGAGCACTGCACCGCTGCCGGCCACCGTGGTGCTGAGCGCCGTGCCGAAGCGCGCCTGCACGAACCGATTCCGGTCCATGGACACATTGACCGTCGGATTCGCGCCCCGGGCGTCGCCCCACCAGCCGAGGAACGTCCACCCGCTGGCCGGGTTGGCCGTGACCTGCACCACCGTGTTGCTCACATACGGTCCGCCGGGCGGCACGACGGAAACCGTTCCGCCTCCGGGCGAGCTGGCCGAGAGTGTGTAAGTCGGAATGACGTTTGAGGGTGATCGGGTCCAACGCCCACGACTGGAGGAAGTCCGCGCTGTAAGTGATGACGCGCAGCGCCGCCGAACGGCTCACGGCGAACGGCCCGGTGTATTGCGGCGAGGCAAAACTCGGCGGCGATCCGAAAAATCAATCCAATTCATCCCCGCGCCGGCAATCGAACTCAGCGCGGCGCCGGGAGAAGACTGCTCACGCGCGCAGGAAATGGCGCTCCACCTTCGCGATGGCGGCGGCAATGTCCCGCGCCTCTGCTGCGCCGAAATTCTCGTTGAACAGCAGGTTGAACGACGCGTCGCACACGGCTGCGGCGTTTGGGGTGCCGAAATCATCCGCCAGATGTGGCTTCGCGTAATCCCACTCGCTCACCACGTAATCGTAGTGGGGATTCACGGAAATGCCCTCCGCCCGAACGCACTCGCCGAACTCGCGGGCCGAGCAGGTGACGCGCGCGGCATCCACGAGGATGGGGAAGAAGAATGGGGCGTCGTCGTCAGAAACGGGCGAGGGTGAGCAGACTTTCGAGCACTGGCGCAGTTCGGTGGTGAGAGAGCGCAGAAACTCCCGACGACGGCGGTTCACGCTGTCGAGCTTGCCGAGTGTGCTGATGCCGATGGCGGCGGAGAGTTCGTCGAGATTCCAGTTCAGCGCCGGGAACAGGAACTGTTTCGGGTCCTTGTCGTTGTAGCCTTCCCGCCAAAACGGCTTGCCGCGGTCGGCGTGGGCGCGGACGAGGCGGTAGAGGTTTTCGTCGCGCGTGAAGACGACCCCGCCGCATCCGCCGGTGCCGTGGTTCTTGCGATACATCGTGGAGAACGCCGCAATGTCGCCGAACGTGCCGACCTTCCGTCCGTTCCATTTCGCGCCGTGGGATTGCGAGCAATCCTCCAGCACCTTCAGGCCGCGTTCGTGCGCAAGGGCGACCATTTCTTCCACGGGCGCCGCCTTGCCGGCAGAGTGGACGAGGCACACGGCCTTCGTCTTCGGTGTGATGCGTGCGCGCAATTGTTCCGGCCCGGCGTTGTATTGGCCGGGCATCGAGTCCATCAGCGCGGGCACAAGGCCGTTGAGGATGATGGCGTTGATCGTGCCCGGGTCAGTGATCGGCGAGACCAGCACATGGCTGCCTTTGGGCAGTTGCAGCGCTGCCAGCGCGACGAAGAGCGATCCCGTGCCGGTGGCTACCGCGTCCGCGAAGCCACCCACGCCGAGGAAATCCACAAACGCCTTGCAGTACCGCGCCTCGAAGTCACCTTGGTAGCCGAAGTCCACGCCTTTGGCCTTGTAGTGGGCGAAGACCTCCTGCACCGCGGCCAACTCGGCGTCGCCAAAGGCGAAGCGGCCGGGGAGCGGAGTGGCGCGGATCTTGGGGCCGCCGTGGAGCGCAAGGCGATTCGGGTCAGCTTCGGCTTCCGGAGTCATCGCAAAACAAGAATCTTAGCCACGGACAAACACAGATAAACACGGATTCGGATACAAGCAAAAGTCCGCTAGGCTTCCGCAGTTGAACCGGCAGCACAGGGTTGAAATCCGTGTCAATCCGTGTCCATCTGTGGCTGACGTTTTACTCATTCAAAGCACACGAAGTCCCAATCGCCGTCGTAGCCGGTTTGCTGGAAGATGAATTCCCATTCGGCGGGGGTGAAGAAACATTCGCAGGTGAGCTGCCAATACATCAGGTTCACCTTCTCGCGCTCGTTGCGGTAGGAATCCATGCAGATGAACTTGCCGCCGCGCCCGACGCGCATGATCTCGCGCAAGGCTTGGAAGAGGCCGGGCAGATACAGGTTGTGCAGCGTGTTGATGGAAAGCACGAGGTCGAAATGTTTGTCCGGATACGGCAGCCCCATGGCGTTGCCAACGCGCAGGAACGGCTTCACGGAATCCATGGCGTTGGCGATGGCGTATTCGGAAACGTCCAACCCGGCGACTTCCAGCTCCGGCATCACGGCCTTGAACTCGTGCAGCAGGAAACCCTTCGCGCATCCGATGTCGAGGACGCGCTGGCCGGGCTTCAAGTTGTAGTGCTTGATGAGTTTCTCGGCGAACAAGCGCCAGCGCCCGTCGTATCGGAAACCGCCGTAGCCGTATTTGCGGTCGCCATCGAAATATTCCTGGCCGAACTTTTTCGAGATCGTGGCGCACTCGGCCTTGTCGGCTTCCAGCACGCGCGCGAGGTAATCGCGCTTCGTGGCCTTGTGAATGCCGGAGATGAAGTCGAGGAACGCCATGTCACTTGCGGGTGGCGAGGAGTTGAATTAGCTCGCCGGAAATGCGGTCGGGGTCGAGCCCGTGCGCTTTGAGCAGGTCCGCATGCGAGCCGTAGGTGTGAAGGAATTCGTCCTTGAGCGCGTAGGCGCGGACGGCGCAACGCGCGCCAGTATCGCAGGCAATTGCCTTCACGCGCGGGCCAAGGCCGCCGTAAGGAGCATGTTCTTCGATGACCGCGACGACCGGAAAGCGCGCCAAGATTTGAGCCACGCCGATTTCGTCCAGCGGCTTGAGGCTATGAACCGAAACGATAGCGACGGACTTGCCGGTCTTGGCCTCGATGCGTTCGGCCACGTCGAATGCCATCTTGGTGAGCGGGCCGTAGCTCAACAGGCAAACGTCGTTGCCGGGTTTGATGAAGCGGAGCTTGCCGAACTCAAACGGGTCGGCCTTGGACGTGAGGTCCGGTTCGCCTGCCTTGCCAAGCCGCAGATAGACCGGCCCGGGAACTTTCTCCACGCACGCCTTGGTGACAACGGCGGTTTCCGCCGGATCGCACGGCGCGAGCACGGTCATGTTCGGCAGCACCGACATGATCGCCACATCTTCGGACGCGTGATGCGTGCTGCCCAGCGTGGAATAATTCACACCGCCGCCCACGCCAACCAGTTTGACTGGGAGATTCTGGTAGCAGCAATCCACACGCACCTGCTCGAAGGGCCGGTAGATCGTGAAGGTCGCAATGGTGTAGGCGAACGGAATGCAGCCGCGCAACGCGAGGCCGGCGCACATGCCGATCATCATCTGCTCCGCCACGCCGACGTTGAGGAAACGCTCGGGCGATTCCTTCTGGAACGACGCCACGCCGGCTGCCGCAGTGATGTCCGCGACGACGAGGTAAATGCGCCGGTCGTTCTTGGCGAGGTCGTGAAAGGCGTTGGCGAAGGAATTCCTCACAAACAGCAGCCCTCCACTTCCTTGATCGCAATCTTGTATTCCTCGGCGTTGGGCGCGCGGTAATGCCAGATCGGCACGTTCTCCATGTAGCTCACGCCCTTGCCCTTTGTAGTACGGCCTACGAGGACAAACGGCTTTTGACCGCTGCGTCCCTTCACGGCGTCATAAATGGACTTTGCGTCGTGACCATCCACTTCCGCTGCCTCCCAGCCGAACGCGCGGAGCTTGTCGAGCATCGGGTAGAAGTTCGGCAACGTCTTGCTCGTCTGGCCCAGGGACTGGAAATCGTTCAGGTCCACGAGCGCGATGATGTGGGTGATGCCAAACGATGGCGCGACCATCAATGCCTCCCAAACCGAGCCTTCCTGCAATTCGCCGTCGCTCATCACGACGTAAATGTCGCGCGCTTTGCCGTGCATCTTGTCGGCGTAAGCCATACCCACGGCGAGGGCGAGCCCATGGCCCAGCGAGCCGGTCGAGGCTTCGATGCCCGGCGTTCCATAGTCTGGATGCGTCGCGAGCGGCCAGCCGGGTTTGCAGATATTCTCCAGATAGGTGCGCGGAATGATCCCCAACTCCTCCAGCACGCAGTAGAGCGCAGGCGCGCCGTGGCCTTTCGAGAGCAGAAAAGTGTCGCTCGTGTCCGGATTACCCGCGCGGTTCATTAAGCCCATGTAGGCCGTGTCCACCAGCTCCAAGCACGAGAACGACGGTGCAATATGCAGCGCGCCAACCTCCTGGGAAATGTCTAGGATGCGTCGGCGGAACTTCCGGCAACGCTGCTTCGCTTCGTTGAAATCGAATCTTGGGTTTGCCATGAACTACGTGCGGAGGATGTAGCCCGTGGGCCATTCGCGGAGTTGTGGCAGATACTTCTTTCCCCAAGCGATCATTTCCTGAATGCCCTCCTCAAGACTGATCTGCGGTTCCCAGCCCACGTCGTTCTTGATGGCGCTGCTGTCCAGCCAGTAACGGCTGTCCTGACCGAGGCGGTCGGGCACGACTTCACACAGTTGTTCGAAAGGCATGGGGAAACCCTCCGCCACCTTGACTAGGAGGTCGCGGATGGAGATCGGCTTGGGTGGGCCAGTATTGTAAACCTTGCCCAGCGGCGCCTTTTCTGAAACCAGCAGGATCGCCCGCGCGAGGTCCCGCGCATGGATGTAGGATTTTTCCGCGCGCCCGCCGCCTTGGAGCGGAAGCTTCTGGCCGGTCAACCCGCACACCACCGCACGCGGGATCACGCGGTGCAGAAGCTGGCCGGGGCAGTAGGCGTTCGAGGGTCTGATGATGTTCATCCGGAACTTCAGCACGTTCGCCACCGAAAGCAGATACAGATCGAAGGCCGCCTTCGAGGCCGCGTAGGGGCTGGTCGGCTTGATGGGCGTCTCTTCCTTCGCCGCGAAATCCACCGAACCGTACAACTCGCTTGTGCCGATCTGGATGAACCGCTCCAAATATTCGCGCTTCATCAGCTCCTCGCACATCATCGTGAGCGCCACACAATTCGTCTCAAAGAACCGCCAGGACTTCTTCCACGACACCGCGCCTTCGCCCTGCGCCGCGTAGCTGGTGATGACCTCGGGCTTTTCCTTGTCGAACAACTCGAACAGCCGGTCCTGCTCGTGGGTGATATGAATCTGGTGATACTCGTAACGCTTGTCACCCTTGCCCACGTTCAGCGAAAACGGCTCGGGTTTCTCCGGATTGCGGCCGACGCAAATGACTTTCTTCGCATCGGCGTTGGCCAGCAGATACGTCGCCGTATGCACGCCGAACGAACCACCACCACCAAGAATCACGTAAGTTTTCATAGTCTCGATTGGGACGCTGTTGGTAGCCGGATTCAGCGGAGCCGTAAAGCCTTCTTTTCCGCCGCAAGCGCCGCGTCCCAAAGCGCCGGGATGTAGGCCGGCATCGGTTTGCCCGCCGCTGCCTCGCGCGGGATGAACTCCAGCGCCTGGCCTTCGTGGCAGGTGTGTTTCTGCCGTCCGTCGTAGCGTGACCAGAACACCGTCAACTCATAAGGCGGCCAGCCGGGCGCTTCGTCCACGAAAGCGCACAGCCGGTGAAGCTCATCGCACACGTAATCCGTCTCTTCCGCGAACTCCCGGCGCGCGCAGGTTTCGATGTCCTCGCCCGGATCGGCGTGACCGCCGGGCGGCCCCCACACGCTGGCGTTGCGCAAGCCCGGCTTGTTGTCGCGCAGTTGCAGCAGCGCCGCCCCGTCCTCCCGCAACAGAAAGACGGCGCCGACACGGGGCAGATTCTCCGAATGGGCGGCCATGCGCGAGCCGCAAATCTGGGCGCTAGCCGCGCATCCTGTCAAGCCCGGCGGCAAGCGTTACCGGACGGAAATCCGGAAACAACCGCCGCAACAGCGATGGATCGAACGCGCGATAACCGCCGTGCGGCATCGGGCCGACGCGCGGCGAGCCAAGGACTTTCACGCGCGGCTCGAAACGGGCGGCGGCCATCTCGGCGATTGCCTTGAACGACGTCACCGTGCCGGTTACGGCATTCACGATGCCGGTTGCCCGGTGCAACACGCAGCGGCAGACAATCTCCGCCACGTCCTCGATGAAAACGTGGTCGCGCAGTTCCTCGCCTTCGCCAAAGAGTTTGATCTCCTGCCCGGCTTTCGCCAGCCGCATGAAACGATTCGGCCCATAACCGTTGTGCGGATCGCCCGGACCGAAGATTAGCGTTGGCCGCACGAAGGCTTGAGGAATGTTCGCCAGTTCGTTCTTCAGCATCACTTCGCGGGCGAGATGCATCACACCGTGTAGCGAGCCAGGTTCGGCAGGCGAGGCTTCCGTCATCGGCTCGCGCGAATCGGCATAGACGGCGTCCGAGCTGATGTAGAGGAGATGCGCCACAGGGCTGACTTTCGCCGCTTCGATCACCGCCTGCATCATGCGCAGGTTGTCGAGCAGCATCGGCACAGTCTTCACCGGCGCGAGCGCGGAGATGACGATGAGCGTGGACGTAGGCGTGAGGTGCGGCGTGAGCTTTTGAGCCGCGCCGGGCGCGAGCAAATCCATGTTGTGGCGCGTGAGGGGGACGACCGCCAAGCCGGCGGCCTGAAGTTTGGCGAGCGTTGCGCCGCCAACGAATCCGTCCGCCCCCATGAGGACGACGCGGTCGGGTTTGGTCGGTGTAGGTGAGTTGAGCTTGAGCATGGCGGGTGTGAGACGTGACTCGTAATACGTAATCTGAACAAGCGTCAGGAGCGACTCCCGGGCGAAAGAAGCGGCGGAGCGCCAAGGCGGAAATAATCGAAGCCCAACGCGCCGGCTTGCGCACCGTCAAGCAGCCCGAATGGATCAAGGATGATGTTCCCACGCATCGTGGCGCGAATGGATTTCAAGTCCGTCGAACGGAATTCCGGCCACGGCGTCGGGATCACCAGCGCATCGGCGCCGCGGCAGCAATCGAGGGCGGTGGCGCACTGCTGGAATTGAGGGAAGGCGTCGGCGGACAGTCTCACGGCAGGATCGTAAGCCTGCTTGCGGCATTCCGGGATGGCGGCGAGGAACTGGAGCGACGGCGAATTCTTCGTGGAATGCGTGTTTTCCTTGTAGGCCAGCCCCCACACGGCCACGGTGGCGCCGTTCAGCACGAGGCCGCGTCTGGCGAACGCCTCGCGCAGCGTGCGCACGAGCCAATCCTTGCGGTGGGCGCTGTTGCGCTGCCAAGCGTCCACGAGGCCGGTGTCGGCGGGCGAACCTTCGGCCAAGCGCTTCACGGTGACGAGGTCGCGCTCCAGATTTCCGCCGGCGATGCCGAGGCCGGGCGTAAGGTAGGCCTTGGGGCCGATGCGGGCGTCGAGGCGGAGCGCGGGCGCGATTTCGTTCCAGTCCGCGCCGATGCGTTCGCAAACTTCGGCGAGCGTGTTGGTGGTGGAGACGGACGAGACGAGGAACAAGTTGATGGCGATCTTCGCCAGTTCCGCGCTCTCGTAGCGCATCACGACCACCGGACAGCCGAAGCTCTCGTGCCATTTCTTGAAAAGCGCAGGCAGCGGTTTGCTCGGGTCCGCCGCGCCGACCATGTAACGCTCTGGCTTGAGCGCGCGTTCGACGGCGCGGCCAAAGATGAGCGTCTCCACCTGATAAAAGATCTCTGCGGCGCAACCATCAGGTAACAAATCTTCGCGCAGCTTGCGGGTGAAGCCCGGATTGACCTGACTCAATAGAACCAGCGTGCTGCCCTTGCGAAGGTGCGGCGCGATTTGTTTGATGAGGTCCACCAGCGGGCCGGTGTCACTGCGATTCGCGTCATCGGTCTTCACGTCGAGCGAGACGAAGACGAGTTCGCAGGTGGACAAATCTTTTGCGTTCGCGGTGTAGCGGATTCGCTTTTGATTTTCCGCAAACAGTTCGGCAAGGCCCGGCTCTTCGATGGGGAATTTGCCTTTGCCCAAATCTGCCATGAGTTCCGCCGAGGGATGAAACGCCACTACCTCGAAGCCTTTCGCCGCCGTGGCGAGGCTGTAGTTGATGCCGAGGTGCGATAGGCCGGCGAATCCGATCATACGGCATCACCTTTGAAAACTGAACTCAGCCACGGATAGACACCGATGGACACGGATCGGAAGCACGCGGAGCAGAAAAGCGAAAGTGGCAGACTACAGCCACAGTCCAAAACGCTGGCGCGACTTGGTCCGCATCGGAAGCTCTGCGGTGAACTCTTCATCGGTCGGCGCTTGGTGGAGATTGTTTGCCCAGTTCCGTCAGCATCGCGTCAATCCAGATGTCGTTGGCAATGTTGTTTGTCGGGTTTTGGCAGAGATTCTTGAAATGCGCGTATTCGAGTTCCCACGTCGGGTCGCCTTGCGGCAGGGTCTCGACGGTTTCGGGCGGGCGGCCGCTGGGGAGGATGCGGCGGCGCTCGGTGTAAACGCTCGGGCCCCATTTGCAAAGGCAGTCAATGTGGACGCTGCCGTTCTCGGCGAACAGATCGAAACGAAACGTGTTGCGCCACGAGAGCATCGTCATCTCGTAATCAATCGCCGGCTCGCCAGGGAAGGTGAAATGGTAGTGGTCGAAAGCGCGGTTCTCGAAGCGGTGGGCGGCCCACACGCGCGGCGGGGCGGACGGCTTCCCGAAGAGCATCAGCGTCCAATCAAGCAGATGCGAACCGATGTCAGCCAGGACACCGAGGCCAGTGTCGCGCCAGGCGGAATTGCGAACATCGCGGGCGGTGCCGTTGCCGTAAAAGAACTTCGCCTGGTAGATTTTTCCGAGCCAGCCGGTGTCGAGAGTCTGCTTGAGCCGGAGGATCTGCGGTTCGAAGCGGTGGTTGTAAGCGGTGTAGCAGACAGTGTGGTTGCGTTCGGCGAGTTCCTTGAGTTGTTGCAATGAACAGCCGGGTTCGCCGAGCAGGGGTTTCTCGACGAGGACGTGCTTCCGGTTGCTCAACAGATACGTGAGGAGTTTCGGTTTGGCGGTGTCGGGCGTGCACATGAGCGCGGCGTCGTAATCGGCGGGCGGGATCTGGTCGAGGGACTTGAAGTTTGCGTCAGGGTTGACCGGGTCCACAGTGGCGACGAGATCAGCGCCGGCGAATTTTGCTCGCTTTCTGCCTTGGATGCCCAGGCCGACGACAATGACTTTCATCGGTTTCGCGGCGTTTTCGGCGGGATCAAACGCGGCAGGTGATTCGACAACTCTCCCTCACCCCAACCCTCTTCCGCTGGGAGAGGGAGAATGGTTCGCAGGTCCCTGGAAAAACTCAGCGGCGTATTTTTCCGAAAGCGACCCACGCCATGCCGGAGCGTGATCGCTGCCCCCTCTCCCAGCGGGAGAGGGCCGGGGTGAGGGAGAACCGTTATTCTTTCAGCAAACATTGTCATCTTCGGAGACTTCCATTCCACAGTTCTAGGCCAAGAATACTTTCATTCGTAGTTCACCTGCCGCTCAACGTGGTCGAGCCGCTTTAGAACATCGGCTGGATCAATCGGGTTGTTGCCGTCGCGCTCACAGGCGAGGGCGGCGGCAATCGCGCCGAGGATGGAGGCGGTGACGATGGATTTGGAGACCACGAGTGCAATCGTGGCGTAAGCGAGCATCGCGTCTCCCGCGCCGACGGCATCCACGACCTTGTCGGTAAACGTGTCCACCGTGAAGAATGTGCGGACGGCATTGCCGGGCGCGCGGTAAGTGATCATGCCGCGCTCGCCCATCTTCAGAATGAGGTAGCGGCAGTTCGCGCGCTTGTAGAGTTCCTCGGCCAGCGGGCGGACGGTGGAATCCTGGTCGCCGAGAGCGAAACGGGCCTCGCGCTCGTTGGGCGTGAGCAGGTCAAAGCTCTGAAAATCGAGGATGTTACCCCAGCGGCTGGCGACCTGGCTGTCGGCCACGCGCAACGGGCCTTGCGGCAACGCGGCGACGAGCGGGGGAATGGTGGTGCGATTGAAGATGCCGTGGCGAAAATCGCTGAACACGACGGCGTTGGCATTGTTGCCGGCAATGCTGGCGCGGAATTGCTCGAGGAGCTTGTCGGAGATGGGACGGTTGTCCAGCTTATCCACCTTGAGCAACCGGTAGCCCTGCGTCGTGAACAGGTTTTTCTGTGTCGTCGGGCGCGTGCGGTCCAGGATGGCGTCGCATTTCACGCCGTAGTCCTGCAAATCTTTCACCACGAAATCCTTCAGCGGATCCTCTCCGAGCACAGTGGTGAAATGGACGTCCGCGCCCGCGCCTTTCATGTGCTTGGCCACCACACCAGCGCCGCCGACGAAGTCCACCTGCTGATCGAAGCGCAAGCTCATGGTGGGCGTCTTGGTGTTGCCGCCGATGAGGGTGCAGTAGGTGTAAGAGTCCACGATGGTGTCGCCCACGACGTGGACTTTTGCGCCGGCAAAAGACTTCAGGACGTCGCGGAGCTTGTGAAATGTAATGCGCTCGGCCTGCATCAGCGCGTGGAGCTTGTCCGCCGCCAAATTCGGCGGTGCGGCCTCGATGATGTGCGACGAGGAATAGACGATGTCACCGGGCGTGAACAGCAATTCGCCGCCGTAGGTATCGAGGGCGTCCTTTTCCTCCTGCGTCTTCGGATGCAGGCCGCCCTTGGTGTATTCGTAGCCCTTGGCGAAATAATCGGGCCGGATGATCTTGATGTTTTCGATGGGCGTGGGGTTGTCGTCAATGACGACGTAATCCACGACTTCGAGCGCGGCGAGGTTCATGGCGCGCAAATCCTGCGGCACGAACGGGCGGTAATTGGCCTTCTGGATGTGGACGTCGGACGTGAGACTCGTGATGAGGATATCCGCCTTGTTCTTCGCGTAAATCAGATGGCGGATGTGGCCCGGATGCACGAGGTCGAACGTGCCGTGGCACATGATGACCTTTTTCTTGCGCGGAAGCGGGCCGAGGATCTTGCGAAGCTCCTGCGGCGTCTTGATCTTGCGCGCGAACGTGTTCTGCTCGGCCTTGGTGAATTGCGTCGTCTTTTTCACGGCTGCTTGTCGAGGTATTTGAACCACGTTTTGGTCGCCTGCTCAATCTTGCCGACGTCCCAGACGGGGGCTTCGCGCCAGTAAACCAGGTTGGCGAGCATGATCTTCACGCCCTCCTCCAGCGTGACCTGCGGCGCCCAGCCCAACTCACGGCGGATCTTCGCGATGTCGGCCCAGGTGCAATCGGGTTCGCCGGGGCGCTTGGGGAGCTGAACAATTTCTCCGCCGAGCAACTCAATCAAACGATTCACCGTTTGGGGATTGCCCGTGCCGACGTTGAAAATCTCCTGCGACTTGTCGGTTGTAGCGGCGGCGTAAAAAGCGCGGGCGATGTCGGTGACATAAACCCAGTCGCGGCGCTGGTTGCCGTCGCCGACGCGGGTGAAGGGTTTGCCGTTGGCCTTCTGGGCGAGGAACACGCCGAACACGGAGCCGTAAGCGCCGGAGGTGCGGAAGCGCGTGCCGTAGGCGTTGAAAATGCGGATGGAGTTGACCGGCAGCTTGTAAACCCTGCCCCAGTGAAACACGGCTTGCTCGCCCTGATACTTGCTCAAGGCGTAGGGATACTCGGGCGCGATGGGCATGGTTTCCGTCGTCGGCACCGCGGCCAGGCCGTAGCACGAGGACGAGGCGGCATAGACGAATTTCTTCACGCCCGAGTGGCGCGCGGCTTCGAGCACATGCACCGTGCCTTGCACGTTCGTGGACATGTATTCGGTGGGCCGCTCGATGGAGGGCACGATGTCGCCGATGCCGGCGAAGTGGAAAACAAACTGCGCCCCCGCGAAGAACGAGTCGTTCGTCGCCAGTGCGCGAACATCGCGCTGGTCCACGGTGAGGCGCGGCTCGCTCTTGTGCTGCTCGAGGTTTTGCAGCCGTCCCCCAACGAGGCTGTCGAGGACGTGGACGCGGAAGCCCTCCGCCAGCAGCAAGTCCACCATGTGGCTGCCGATGAAGCCCGCGCCGCCGGTGACAACAGCCAGTGGGGCGGACGCGCTCATTTCAGGCCGAGCGACTTGACCGTGCGGACGTTGACGTATTCGGGATTGGTCATGCTGTCCTTGAACTTGCCGGCCTTGAAGGCGGCGCACAGGTCGCGCACGGCGTCCTCGATGGAGCGGCGCGGTTTCCAGCCGAGCTTTTCGGCGATCTTGCGGGAGGAAACGTGGTAGGAACGGTTGTCGTTCGTCGGAGTGGTGGTGATCTTGATGGGCGCCTTCTCAGGAAACTCCTGCTCGACGATTTTCTTCACGAATTCCGCGAGCTGCATGACGGTGAAGTTCTCGTAGCCGGCGTTGAACGTCTCGCCGGCGATCTTCGCGTCCGGGTAATCGAGCAATTGAACGTAGAGATCGGTCACGTCCTCGACATGGATGTTCGGGCGCTTCTGGGTGCCGCCGAAAACGGTGATGACGCCCTTGTTGACGGCGTGGTTTGTGAGGATGTTGACCGTGAGATCGAAACGCATCCGCGGCGAATAGCCGCAGACGGTCGCCGGGCGGATCGTCACGCACACGAACGACGGCGATTGATGCTTCCAGAGCAGCGGTTCGCAAAGGCCCTTGTATTTGTTGTATTCGGTGAGCGGTACGAGCGGGTGCTCCTCGGTCACCTCCGGCGCGTCGCTCACGCCATAGACGGAGCTGGAGGAAACGTTGATGAACCGGCGCACCCCGGCCTCCTTCGACGCGATGACGAGCGGCTCGAAGCAGTCGTAGTTGACGCTTTTGCTGAGCGCGGAATCCAGCTCGAAGCTCGGGTCGTTGGAGATGCAGCCCATGTGGATGACGGCGTCGCAGCCGGCGACGGCCTTGCGGTAGGCGGCGGTGTCGCGCAGGTCCTCCTTCGCGATGGTCAGCTTCGGATGCGGTTGCAGGAAGTTGCCAAACAGGAAGAGGTCATACACCACGACTTCACAGCCGCGATTCAGAAGTTTCGGAACAAGCACGTGACCTTTGTAGCCACCGCCACCCGTTACGAGCACTCGTTTGAACATAGTTGTTTTGAAAACGGCCGACGAAAAACTCTGCCCTACTTCGTCGGAATCGAAAAGCCAGCCGCCCTGGCGTCGTTGAAAAACATCTTCACCGTGTCGAGGGAATACTCGCCGAGGTCCTTGCCCACCAGCGACAGCTTGTTGAGGATGTCGGGCGTGGCAGTGATGACGTGGCAACCGATGGCGTCGGCTTGGAAAATGTTGAGCAACTCACGCGGGCTGGCCCAGATCAGCTCAGCCTTCGGATTCACCTTGAGCAACTGCACCGCCTCGGCCATCAGCGGCACGGGATCGCGTCCGGTGTCAGCGATGCGTCCGGCGAAAACGGAGACGTAGCTGGCGGTCTTGGGCGAAAGACAGGCGAGCACGTCCTTGACCTGCTCGTTTGTGAGGATGGCCGTGACATTGAGCTGCACGCCGGCGTTCGCGAGACGGCGGATGAGGTCGCCGGCAAACTCCCGCTTCGTGTTCGTGACGGGGATTTTGACGTAAACGTTTTTGCCCCAAGTTGCGATTTCGCGCGCCTGGGCCTCCATGCCGGCGAAGTCATCGGAGAAGACTTCAAACGACACCGAGCGGTCGCCGACGATCTTGAGCATGTCCAGGGCGAAAGCGCGGTAATCGAGCACGCCTGCCTTGCGCATGAGGGTCGGGTTCGTGGTGAAACCCTTGATGAACGGATTGCGGGCGAGGTCGGCGATGACCTTGAGGTCCGCGCCGTCCGCGAAGATTTTTACGCGCAAGTCTTTCAGTGGCCGCATATCGTTGCCGTCGGTTGTTGCAAGATTATGCTGGCCGCCTCGGCGAACGATGTCACGACAAAATCCGGCGGGTCCGGGAGCGATTCGGCGTAGCCGTAATCCACAAAGAGGGTTTTGCAACCCGCGGCCCGGCCTGCCGAAACGTCGCGCCAGCGGTCGCCCACCATGAACGAACGGCGCAAATCAATCCCCCGCTCGCGAGCGGCCTCGAGCAACAGGCCCGGATTGGGTTTGCGGCAGGCGCAGCGGTCGGCGTCCGTGTGGTAGCAAACCTTGATGTCGTCCAGCGGCAGCCAGGCGCGCAGGCGGGCGTGCATTTGCTCGACGACTTCACGGCGCAGCTTGCCGGCGCCAACGTCCGGTTGGTTGGTGACGACGACGAGGCAAAAGCCGGCGGCGTGGAGGCGGGCGATGCCATCACTCACGCCGGGCAAAAGCTCAAACTCCTCCAGCTTCGTCGGCGCGCAGGGCCGGCCATCGCGCGTGGTGGAGCGCGTGAGGACGCCGTCGCGATCAAGGAAGACGGCGCGGATTAGTTTGCGGGTTTGGTTCAAATTGTCGTTCGACACAAATCACCCTCACCTCGGCCCTCTCCCATCCAATGGGAGAGGGAGAATCGTTTGCCGCCCTCGTGAAAAATCTTGCGTTGGCGTCTATCAAACCAACATTCGCGCAACATGGAGTTCCAGTGGCTGTGCCCTCTCCCGTCGGACGGGCGAGGGTCAGGGTGAGGGCGGTGTTTCAACCTTTCCGTTTGTCCATGCCTTCCCATTTGTTCGCCTGCAACTTCACGCGCGGGTGGGACACCAGGCAATGCCAGACCACCGCCTGAAACGCCTCCGCGTGCGGCGTCACCGAGGTCGCGTCCACCGTGGGTACGACCAACACCCAGTCGCCGACCTTTTTCGTGTGGCCGCCGTCGCGACCCACGATGCCAAAGATTTTCGCGCCGCAACGCTTCGCCTCGTCCAGCGCGCGGACCAGATTCGGGCTGACGTTCCGTTCCGCGTCGCCGCCGCCGACAGAAAAGACGAACACGGCATCCTTCGCGTTCAGCCGGCTGACTTTGAGCCAGCCTTCGAACACCGTCGCCCAACCTTCGTCGTTCGTGCGCGCGGTGAGTTCGGAAACGTTGTCGCACGGGCTGTAAGTTTCGATGCCGGCAATTTTGCGGAAGTCGTTTACCGCGTGGCTGCAATTGGCCGCGCTGCCACCGACGCCCATCAGGAAGACCCGTCCGCCGCGCTCGCGCAACGCCACGAGTTCGTCCACCATGCGTTCCATGAGTTGATGGTCCAGTGCGGCGGCGATTTGTGCGACCTGGGCCAGGTAGGTTTGCGAGTGCGTCATGCGGCGGATTGTAGCAAGGGCCATCGGTTTTGCCAACGCCCGCATCGGCGCTGCACGGTCACAAGTGAGGCTCAGGCTTGGACGAGACGTTTCTTTGCTGCCTGTTCCTCCAGCCAGTCGCAAGCTCTCGGCAACACGACTTCCCACTGGAATTCTTTCACTCGCTCCCAAGCCTTGACGCGGCAGGCCTCGTAGCCGTCAGGCGATTTCAAGACCTCCATGATCGCATCCGCCAACGCCGCGGGTGATTCCTGCGCCACAATCCAGCCCGTCTGCCGGTCAACTGTGGAATCCACCAAACCCGCCACAGGGTAAACCACCGCCGGAGTGCTCATGGCATTGGCCTCGAGCACGTTCAAACCCCAGCCCTCGCGCACGGAAGCGTGGACTAGAAAATGCGCCTGCCGCAACACCTCGTTCTTCCTCTCCTCCGGCAACGGACCGGTGAACACGACACGTTGCTCCAACCCGCGCGCCGCCGCCAGTTGCTTGAGGTTTTCCGCTTCCTCACCGCCACCCACGACCGTGAGTTGCGCTTCGACATTGCGATCCAGAAGCGTTCGCACCAACTCGATGGCGTGATCCACGCGCTTGTTCGGCGCAAGGCGTGAGACGGCGACGAGCCGCAAAGGCGCCGCCAGCGGCTTCGGTTCGAGCGCAGGCAATGGCACGGTGTCGCAACCGTTCGGAATCACCGTCACGTCGCGGACACCGTGGGCGAGCAGGTCTTTGCGCGTGGATTCGGAGGGCGTCCAGAACGGCACGTCGCGGTAGAGCCAGTGCGTCCAGCGTTCCTGCCACTGCCCGAAGTCCGCCACCGGCCATTCGTAAAACGAGTTCCAGATTGGCCCGAGCACTTCATGAATGTAGGCGATGCACTTCGTCCCGCACCACCACGGTGCATACCACGGGATGCCGTGGTGTTGGTCAATCACGAGATCGAACGGTTTCTGCCGGCGAAACCAGCGGTAGGCGGCGACGATGGATGTTCCCTTGCCGCCGCCGCGCGCGAACTGAACGCCGTTGATTTCCTCGGTGGGCTTGGCGGCGGGAAAATCATTCGCAAACCAGAACACCTCGTGTCCGCGCTGCGCGAGTGCCGACAAGTACGCCAGCGACACACGCTCCGCGCCGCCCGCCGTCGGGTTGGCGGGATCGCGCCAGTTCAACATCAGAAAACGCATGGTTCGCCGAGTCGCCTGCGTATCCCGGGCTAAAGCTTGGAAAGTTTCTCCAGCATCCCAGTGGTGGAGCGTCCGGTCACCGCGGGAAGGATGACGATTTTTCCGCCGGCCCACTCGACGGCGCGCCGCTCCTCCGGCTCCAGCGTCTCCAACTTGTAGTCGCCGCCCTTCACGTAAACGTCCGGGTGCGCCACGGCGAGAAAGCGCGTGGCGGTCCTTTCCGAGAAGATGCAAACTCCATCCACGCTGGCCAAGGCCGCGAGCACCGCGGCACGGTCGCCTTCCGGGTTCACCGGCCGGCCCTCGCCTTTCAACCCGCGCACGCTGGCGTCGCCATTCAGCCCGACGAGCAGGGCGTCGCCCAGACCGCGCGCGGCTTCGAGATAGGCCACATGTCCCAAGTGCAGGACGTCGAAGCAGCCGTTGGTGACGACGAGCTTCCGTCCGCTTTCGCGCACGGCGGCTCGCCACGCCGCGAGCTTTTCCCACGGGATGACTTTTTCGCGGAAGTTCACAAGCGCATTCTGGGCGGGAGGCGGACAGCTTGGCAACGAGTTTCCCCGCCGCGACCGCCGGCAATTCCCGCGAGAATCCCGCGAAAATCCTGTCGTTAACATGTCAATCTGACCGGTGCGAGAACAAGTGATCTGTCCGTTCGGGTTTGCTCATGGGGCTGTTGAC
>Ga0315277_10002793_pt1 | contig 24027 bp, 23 predicted proteins | sample YL17G05_15_MG_FD_203695 | JGI IMG/M metagenome (GOLD analysis project Ga0315277, IMG submission 203695) | Sediment microbial communities from Yellowstone Lake, YNP, Wyoming, USA - YL17G05_15 | ecosystem: Environmental > Aquatic > Freshwater > Lake > Sediment | place: USA: Wyoming | collected... | reverse complement strand
CACCAAACCGCATATCCGGGGTCCGCGCATAGACCCGGTCGCCCTTTTTAAATCTCTTAACCTTGTTTCCAGCTGTTTCGATTTCTCCGGCAAGCCACAGTCCCAGTATGGGTTTCCTTGGTTTGGTAACACCCAACACTAACCGGGCCAGGATACGTTGTGAGAACGGAACACCAGCCAGGTTAAGGCTTCGCATTCTGCAATCGCCTGAGTGCACCGCAGTCGCATATACTTTGATTAGCACTTCATTGGACTTGGGAACAGGTCTTTCCACTTCTTTGAGCTGAAGAACTTCCGGTGACCCGTATTCTGTGCATACAACTGCTTTCATAAGTGTGTCTTTCATCACTCGGCTAGATCATCGATGCCAAGCCCTGGACCTTTGGCGATTCTCATTGGGGGAAAGAGGGGCACTTCTATTCCCAGCCTGCGTCGAAAATGAATTGGACTCGGGCATGGCTGGATTCCAGGACTCGCGGGCGGGCGGAAATGGGTCGCGTTCCCAATCCTAAGACGGAGTCGGCTAGTGCCGGCGGCGGCTCCGTCGCGCCGGCTTGCTGTAGTACGGGCAGACCTTCCACCGGCCGCCGGACCCGAACGGGCAGGCGAACGCGGGCACCAGCTTGAACCCCTTTGCCAGCAAGGCCGCGCGGTACTCCTCGTGCCTCGGGTCGGTGGGCAACAAGAGCACGCACGCGTCGGCCCGGTTCAGCGATAGCCCGACTCTGAGCTGGTCCGAAAGGGGCATATTCGGTCGGTAATTCTCACAATCCATAGTGCAAGCCTCCAATGGTTGGCGGGTTAGCGGGGCAGCCGGGAACGCGAGCCACCTGCGTTCCTTCCTGCGGAGTCTAGGCGAGGGCGTCAGGGAGTCAAGCGATTAGCGACTGGCGAATGGTGACCAGGCAGGGCGAGGAGAAGGACGAAGCTCGGCCCACTGCGAGCTGCTAACCGATGCGAAGCGTCGCCCTGAGCGAGCGAAGCGCACTGTTCGACAGGGGCCGCGCACAGGCCAATCGATGGGTCTCTCAGGAACAGCCACGGAGGGAGACGGTTGAACCGCCAAGGCCGCCAAGAACGCCAAGATCCGGACAAGGAGGGCGGCGCGCCTGACTGCTCACTGCTATCTGCCTACCCCTAACTTCTAACTGCTAACCGACGCGAAGCGTCGCCCTGAGGGAGCGAAGCGCACTGTCCGACAGGGGCCGTTGAGGCCAACCGAATGGGTCTCGCAGGACCCGCGTCATGGCGCCGCGACCCGTCTTCATCGGTGTCACCGTCGTATCCCCCGCACCCCCGCTTCGATTCCCCGTGTAGCCCGGCGAGGCGGATGGGGCGTGCCTGCCGGTTCGGCTGTCGGAATGACCGTTCGGTTGGAAACGGGGAGCACGCGGAAGAACACTCTTCGGATGGCCTGCCAATAGTGTTCGGGGAGAACGGGGGGTATAATACCCCGGGTGCTCCCCGGGGTAGACTTCTGGGGAGCCCGTGGGAGAGCGGGGTGGAGGCGGGCAAGGCGCGGGCCTGCTGGGAGATGCACGAACCGGACGCCGTCACGGCCGCGTCGGCCAGATGCCGACCGGGGTCAGATTCGCGTGTTCCTGTTCCCGGGGAAAGTGAGCCTACCTCTGCCCGCGAATCTGAGAAATGTGTTCCCGAGAAGAACACCCATCGGCCGGACGTCCGTGGTCAAGGTCCACTCGTGCCGGAGGCGCGGCCAGGACCTGTGGGCGGGCGCGCACCCGAGGTATCAGCATGTGCCCCGGAATTGACCATCGAGTGTCATGTGAGCCATCCGGTGCTCGGCGCTATGCGCCGAGGCTCTTACGCCATCTGTCGAGTCCCAATATCAGACGATCGTCGAACCAAGACCTGAACCGTCGCTGGACATCACTTGGGTCGTCTCTGTAAGTGAATGTGAATGGCTCATCACTCAGAGGAGTGACGTGACTGACAGAAGGCTCATCATAGGCCGATGTCTGCCTGGTGTAATACATGGCGGAGCATGCGATCACGCCCGTCGGCCCCTTGCCCATTCCGTGAATGGCCAGCAGAATCTCCGTGCGCGCGTTTGTCTTGATGCTCAAGTTCACCCAAGCCTGGTATACTTGAAGATTGGCGAAGTACTCGAACTCCTTGGCGCACTCAACAATTTGGATGTAGTAGTATCCGGCGCGAGGGTCAGTTCTATCAGCGCTAGTACAGAACGCGTCGTACTGACGACCCCATTCACCAATCGCTTCCTTCACCTCGTCTTTGAGTTCCTTTACCCGCGAATCAGCCATCACGAACAGAGTGTCTGCGAGCGTGAGTACCTGCTTCTTCTGAGATTCTTCGGCCTCGCGAATCTGGGTGAATCTGTTCTTCACTGCCGAGAGAATGTTGCTGACCGCCTTTTGTTCGTACTGGAGTTCCTCGCTCAGCTGCCACGCCTGCCGGATGGCAAGCTTCTGGAGGTTTACGAAGAGCGCCACCAGTCTACGCATGTCACCGCTGTCGGCCTGACGCAACGAGATGATATACTCCGCTCTATCGGATCTAGTGACAACGAGCGGAAACCATCCCGCTTTCAGAAGGACAAGTGTGGCCAAGCAGCGTGCGACGCGACCATTTCCATCCGTAAAAGGGTGCATGCACACAAACCTGTGGTGCAGCCAGGCGGCTTCAATGTAGGGCGGAACGTGCCACCGTTCGTGCTCCTCGTGCATTTGCACAAGCCTGTCCATCTCAGCCTCGACTTGTTCCGGGGGGCAGGTCATCAGTTCGCGTCCGTCCGGACTGGCTATCTTGTTGGGCAGCATCTTCCACTCACCCTTCGGCATGGCGCGCTTCACACGCGAGCCGAGTGTGTCCACCGCATCATAAGCTATCTGATGTTCCGTGAGGGCACAGTGTAGCTCCCGAATGTACGATTTGCTGAACGGTCTTTCTCCACTTATGAAGGCATAGAGTCCTTCGACAACTGACATCTGGTCCTGGATCATGTCCAGTACCTCGGTAGGGTCCTTGTCCGTATCATCGTGCCCGATGAGCGCGCTGTCGAAGCCCTTTTCTATCAGGGTCTTGGTCGCGCCATCACTGAGGCTGTATAGCCGTTCTAGGATTCCAGTTTCGATCGCCCACTGCCGGCGAAGTCGGATCAGGAACTCCCTGTAGGCCTCTCCGGCCCGTAGCTCTGCGGCCTGCTCTTGCCAAGCGTCCATCAGCTTGTCGAAGTTGCTGTCCCGCAAGTCCTCCCAGTTGGGCTGGAGGTCTTCCACCGGCTTCCACTCGCACTTGGTGGCGTTCAAGCGAACAGGACTCGAGCCTTCAAGCATCACAGCATTCCATGTGTGGGCTGCGTGACGTCAAGGCGTCAGGGCCAAGGCGGACCAATCCGGGACACTTCCCAATTCCCCGGCCTGCGTTAGGGTGGCCAGACATCGCTTACTCATAGTTGGATTGTAAGACTCGAGGGCGGACGTGTCAAATGGGCGGGCGTGCAATCGCGTCTGGGTTCCGCATCGCCCCGGTCGAGTCACTTCGGCAGCCTCTGGTTTGCGAATACTATCTCCTTCAGGTCTGAGAAGTACGACATCAGGTTGTACGGAGTCACGGGCGCGTTGCCAGGATGTGCACATTGGCACCTCAGGTCGAAGCAACCACTGAGTCTGGTGTGCTCATTGGAGTCGATCATCTCCATCCCTTCCACTACCCAAAGCACAATCGTGTCAAATACCTCACGGAGTTCCGATATCGAGTTCACATTCTGGGGATGATTGAACTTCTTGAATCGACCAGTTGTCTGGCTGGCCATCCATGATGACCTTACGTTGAACTTAGTGAACCCGGCAAGCTCCACGGCGCGGTGGATGTGGTCGATCGCCGCACACCAGCCGAGCACCGCCGATGCCCGCAGATGCCCCGCGACCGCGCACGCGGCTGCCTCCTGCAGGTAGGCACTCTGTTCAGAATCTGGTATGTCATTGAGAATCGCGGCAAGCTGCGTCAGGGCCACGGGTCCTCCAGTGCTTGTCTGGAGCGGAAGGAGCAGTTCATTCTCATAAGACTTCAGCAGTTCGGAGACAACTTCCAAGTAGCTTCGCGCACTATTGTTCGGGCGGCTCAGTTTGACCAGCCGCTTGAACCAGTCCGAGTATTTGCCGATAGTCTCTGCTGGTATGCGCGACGACGCACGCAGATTGGCCTCAACGTCAGAGAACCACCTTGTTCCGAGCTGATGGGCCAGAGTGCGTGGGCCCACCCTCGATACTTGCTTGGTGGTCAGGGCCTTGAGTTGTCTCCGTAAGTCTGACAGCCCTTCTTTCTGTTGCCTGATAAGTTTAAGCACCTCTGGTGGCATACAGACTGCCCCTACTTCATCTGCTTGATGAGTTCGGCGAGCTTCTCCAGTCCTTGATTGGAAAGGGTGACGTCGGCATTCTTGCTGTCATACTTGGTGAATCCCGCAAAGAGCGCAGCATTCCTCTTGAAGTAGTGCGCGAAGTGGTCGGAGTCGTAGCACTTGCGGGCATCGCATTCCGCGCGGACTCTCTCGCCGTTGAACACGAAGTTTCCAGTTTTGAATGCATTCATGAGCGCTTGGATCAGGGCTATGCGCACCTGACATTCAGAGATCTGCGTTGTGCCCAACGTGTCATATAGAGGTCGGAACTCATCACCTTCCCGATAGAAGACCTCATTCACGTCATCCAAACCAACGACGAACTTGGCCAGGAAGCGCCTGGCTTTGACGTGTAGGTCCTTCTCCTTGATGTCTTCCTGATGAGTCGGCAGCTTGTCTGCCCGCTCGGGCTTGTCAGCCTCAGCGCCGGGCTCTTCCGCTACTTTCGGTTCGCGTCCTCCGTGAACACGCGACAGGTAGTCTGCAAGCAGTAGCTCAAAGCACTTCTCCTGTAGTTTCTCTGGGCACGCCGACGCCAGTTTGGCGAATTCAGCTATCTTGTCTGCGAGGTTATGTGACATGACTTACTCCTTCAGAGGAAAACCGGGACACCATTCATGTTTCCAGCCTGCGTCGAGGCCGGGGCGCGCTGGCGCGCGAGTCGCCAGTATCCAGGTTGTAGCTGGCAGTACTTAAGTAACCCGCGGCCCGCGTCAAGTCCGGCAGGAATCCTGTCTGCATGGAAGATGTAGAATAGACCGGGATTGCTCGGTGTCAAGCGAAAAGAGAAGGGTCAAGGATTCGAGGATTCAAGGGGTCGTGTGCGAGAGTCATGAGTATGGAGATCGAGCGATGACCCGCGCCTGCCGCGCGAGGTTCAGCCCCGGTTTGCAGTTCGCGGTGCCGACGACAAGGCTCGCACACGGGCTCGGTGGCTTGTGACCCATCTGCACGCCCTCTTCATGTTATCTGCCGGTCAGTGCCGGTTTCACGGGGCAGCGCTGGAGCAGTCACGTAAGTTGCCGAAAACGCGTCCGGGGGCCGTTCCACCCATAGTTGGACCAGTGGTTCGCCCGAGAGTCCGCCCGATTCCTCGCCCGGCAGTTCAACCCATGGTTCGACTGGCTGACGGACGGACTGCCGGACGGGCAGTTCCTCCAACTATCGGACGAGTAGTTCGACCAGTGGCTGGACCGGCGGTTCCTCGGGTAATTCGACCCGCAATCTGACCCTTTGCTGGAGGAACGGCTGGACGGATAGCTCGACCCGTTGCCGGTGGAACAGCTCGACCGATTGCTGGCCCAAGTGCTGGGCCGGTAGATCGGCCGGTAGTTGTCCCGGTAGGAGTCCCGGCAGTCTGCCTCGCTCTTCGGCCGGCAGTGGGAGGAGGCCGTGGAGTCCGGGATTCAAAGAGTCGAGTGGCGGGCAGGGGACAAAGCAGAATTCAGAGAGCAGAGGCCAGAATGCAGAAGTGGAGAGGAAAGGGATTGAGAGATCGAGGGATAGAGGGATCGAGTGGCGGAGCAATCGAAGTCAGAAGTCAGAGACCAGAAGTCCGAATGCAGAAGTAGGAGAGGAAAGGGATAGAGAGATCGAGGGATGAAGGGGTCGTGTGGGAGGAGCGGGAAATCAGCGTTTGCGGGACCGGAAGCGTATTCTCACTTACGCCGGTGACGGGCCATAACCTCGGCGTAGGAGACGTGGCCAGCGCGACCTTCGCGGTATGCCCGCCACCTGGCTCTGGCTTCATCGGCCCAGACTCGGTCTATTTCCAGGTCAGGTTTGTCCAGCTCAAGCAGGATACTATCAACTACCTCTAGCTTCTCGGTGTCGGGAAGCGCCTTGATTTCCTCAATAACGTCCAGCGCACGTCGGGTCATTTCCTGTTCCTTTCGCAGATATTTCCGAGTCAATATAACCCCATCGAACCACGGCGTCAAGGAAGATGAGAGTGGTCAAGTGCGCGGAGCGGGGGCAGTAGAGTGACTCCAACCGAGGTCAGAAGTCAGAGGGCAGAAGTCAGAATGCAGAAGTGGAGAGGAGAGGAGTCAAGGAGTCGAGGATTCAAGGAGTCTAGTCGGGCAGGGACAATTCAGAATCCGGAAACTGGGAACCATGAACCAGGAACTAAGAACCAGAGGGCCCGGCTACCAGGCGGTTGCCACGTCGGACGTGGCGGCGCGGGGTTCGAGCGAGAGCGCGCCGGGGGTGCAGGCGGTGCGGCAGACGCCGCAGCCCCAGCATTTCTTACGGTCAACGATGACGCCGTTCTGACGCGGGGCGGCGCTGATTGCCCCGAACGGGCAGCGTTTGACGCATCGGCGGCAGCCGGTGCAGAGTTCTTCGTCGCGGCGGATGACGTCTTCGCCCTTCCACATGATGCGGATGCCGCCCTTGAGCACCACCTTCATCGCCATGCATCCGCTGGGCAGGTCGCAGTTGCAGAGGCCGGCGATGAACGGGGTGATGAAGGTCCACGCCGTGTGGCAGAGCCCGCGTTCTTCAGCGCTCCGCAGGTACGCCATGGCCTGCTCTTTGGTGAGCCGCTCGAACCCTTGTGACGCCGGGCCGCCGGAATAGTCGCGAAAGCCCTCGGCCATCAGCTTGTCGTGCTTGTTCACGGTCATGACGATGCAGCAGGACTCGGCGTTCGAGCCGGGCTGCATCGCGCCGCGGCAGACGCAGGGCAGGCGGGTGATGTTCGTGGCGATGTCGAAGATGGGCGCGCATTCTTCGAGCGGCACCGGCTGGCCGAAGTGATACTTCTGCGCCGCGGCTTCGGGCCCACGGGTGAACCACTTTCTGGCCGGCCTCGGGACGAAGCGCAGCGCCGCCAGCCCGGCATTGGCACGGCGCCGGCCGTCCTCGAAGTTGCGGATGAAGTCAACGATGAACCCGCGGCGGGCAAGGTCCGACTCAAGGTCCATTGCGTAGTTCCGGGCATTGGCATACCAGCGCTTGCCCTCGCCGTGCTCGACGCAGAAGTTACACATGGAAACCCATTCTAGCGCACGGCCATCGCTGGTCAAACGAGAGAGGGGTTCTGGCGTTCCGGGATCCAAGGGTTCCGGCACCCGGAGGTCTGCGGCGTCTGTGGAACCTGTGGATGTTCAAGCCCGGTCCGTGGTGCTCGATTCCGGCCGCTGGCTTGTGACCTATACAGGATACAAGCCGCCGAGCCGATTTTCGGGCCTATCTGCTTGTGGCTAGGGGCTTTAGGCGCGAGGCTCCTAACTCGAACCCCCGCCCAGGGGACAGCCTAGCAGGAAGCCCTCGAGCTAGCTCTCGAAGTGGCCGTGGAGGAAGCCATTCAATTAGCCATGAAGGCAACGTCCTGAAGTCCTTGGTCCCTAGTTCTGGGGAGAACCTCGTCGGGAGCGAGGTGAGAAGCGCTGTCTTGAGCTCCGTCCAAGGCGGGGCGCTACGCGGGGCAACAAGCTCTGGCCGACGCTCTGTAGTATGCCCTCAAGGATGCCTTGTAGGGAGCCTTGACCGGAGCTTTGTAGGGTGCTTTCAGAGGAGCCATCATCGCAGCTCTGAGCTGCGAGTGTTCAGGTCCCAGTTGTCAGTTTCCAGTCTGCATTGTCTGCGGCCGTCTGACCGTACTCCGCACACCGTGAACCGTACGCCGTGTCATCAGCGTTCATCCGTTCATCCGTGGTTGAAAAGCGAGGGCCGCGGATGAACCGCGGCCCTTCTTTAGGGAGGCAGATGCTAGCCGAGAATTGCTTTCAGGTCCGCATCCGGCGTGGTGATGGGCGTGAGCTTGAATTTGTCCACGAGTATGTTCACGAGGTTGGGGGTGAGGAATGCGGGGAGGCTGGGGCCGATGCGGATGTTGGTGATGCCGAGGGAGAGGAGCGTGAGCAGGACCGCCACCGCTTTCTGTTCGTACCATGACAGGATGATGGAGAGCGGCAGGGAGTTGACGTCGGTCTTGAACGCACCGGCGAGCGCGACCGCAATCTGGATGGCCGAGTACGAGTCGTTGCACTGGCCGATGTCGAGGAGGCGCGGGATGCCTTCGATGTCGCCGAACTCAAGCCGGTTGTACTGTCCGACAGGGGCCGCGGAGGCCAACTTGAACTTGCCGCAGGCGAGCGTGAGGATGACCGAGTCCATGGGCACCTTCTGGGCGAACTCGGTGTAGTAGTTGCGCTCCGGCTTGGAGCCGTCACAGCCGCCGATGAGGAAGAAGTGCTTGATTTTGCCGGCCTTCACGAGGTCAATCACTTTGGGCGCGACCGACATCACGGCGTCATGGCCGAAGCCGACCGTGATTGTCTTCTCCGGTTCGTCCGCGGGGTAGCCGGGCAGGGCCAGTGCGGCGTTGATGACCGGCGTGAAGTCCTTGTCCGCGCCGATATGGGTGATGCCCGGCCAGGCGACGAGCCCGGTCGTGAAGATACGGTCGGAGTACGTGTCGCGCGGTTTCTGGATGCAGTTGGTGGTCATCAGAATCGCGCCCGGGAAGCTCGGGAATTCCTTCTGCTGGTTCTGCCAGGCGGTACCGAAGTGGCCGACGAAGTGCTTGTACGCCTTCAGCTTGGGGTAGCCGTGGGTGGGCAGCATCTCGCCGTGGGTATAGATGTTGATGTCCGTGCCCTTGGTCTGTTCAAGCAGCAATGCGAGGTCGCGGAGGTCGTGGCCGGACACGAGGATGCACCGGCCCTTGACCGGCGTGATGCGGACCTTGGTCGGAACCGGATGTCCGTAGGTCGTCGTGTTCGCCTTGTCGAGCAGTTCCATGACCTTCAGATTGAGCTTGCCGGTTTCCAGCGACGTGGCGAGCAGCACGCCTGCGTCCTGCTTGTCCTGTGCCAGCAGGTCCAGGATGCGGTGGATCTCGGCGTAGACGGTATCATCGTCGTAGCCGAGCACGTGGGCGTGGTCCGTGTATGCGGCAACGCCCTTGAGCCCGAACAGCACCAGGTCATGCAGGTCCGCGATGTCATCGCCCCACACTTGGTGGCGCTTCAGTATCCCGACATCACGGCCCTGTTCGACCAGCGCCCTGATGCCGATTGCGGGAACCCAGGCGGCCGGGCCGGAAAGGGTCTCTGGCGTATTGCCGGCCTTGCGGCAGGCGTCCTCGTACATCCGCTTCGCGTTGAGGCGCATCCCTGCAGCGTGCCTGAGCAGGTTCTCGAGCCGCGCCGGGTCGAAGTCGACGTTGGTGATGGTCCCGAAGAGCGCCTCGACCGTGAAGGCGTTGACTTCGGGGTGGGTCTTGCCGAGCTGGCGGGCGCGATGGGCGTACTGGGCAATGCCCTTTACTGCATAGAGGAGAAGGTCCTGCAGGGTTGCGCAGGTCTCATCCTTGCCGCAGACGCCCTGCACCGTGCAGCCGGTGCCTTTGGCGGTTTGCTCGCACTGGTAGCAGAACATGCTCATCTTCTAACTCCTTTGTACTTGTTTGCCGTTGACATCAATGGTGACTTCTGCGAATGGGATGGTCTTGCCCGAGTTGGCAATCGCCTGTTTCACGATCTGCACCAGGCCGAAGCAGCAGGGCACGGTCATGTGGGCGCAGGTTACTGACTTCGGCGTGCTCTGGGTGAACATCTGCGTGAGTTTCTCAAGATAGGCGTCGGCGTCGTCGAGCTTGGGGCAGGCGATGAGGAGCACCCGGCCGCTCACCAGTTCGTCATGGAAGTCGGGGTGGGATGAGCCGACGCAGTCCGCGGAAATCAGCAGGTCAGCGCCTTTCACGTATGGGGCAGAGGGTGGGACAAGGGTGAGCTGGATGGGCCAGTTTCTGAGTCGCGAAGGACGCGGCGACGCCATTTTAGATTCTAGATTGGAGATTGAAGATTGAGGATCAAGTTCGCGGACAGCGGAACCAGGACAACCGCAGGCGAGAGGCGGAGGTGGCCCGGCGGTCGGGTGGTCACGTGATCCAGTGGAAGGCAGGGATATGTTGTGGTTCTTGATGTACGCGAGTGCTTCGTTGTAGTAGTCGCAGGCACTGTGGTCTTTGAGATGCTTCAGGTGCGCGGCAATCGTGTTCGGGCCGGCTTTGACGATGTTCGCCATCACCTTGGCCTCGTCGTAGGGCTCGGCAATGCGTTCCTCGACCTTCATCGCGCCTTCAGGGCAGTTGCCGACACAGGCGCCGAGGCCGTCGCAGAACAGGTCGGATACCAGCCGGGCCTTGCCGTCAATTACCTGCAGGGCGCCTTCCGGGCAGTTGGGGATGCACTCGGCGCAGCCGGTGCACTTCTCTTCATCAATACTGATAATCTTCCGCTTATTTCCCATTCTTCTCTCCGAATTCCTTGACCAGGTCGGTCAGACGCGTGCGTTCCAGTGTGCGTATCACGTCGCGGTTGAGTTTGCCGAAGTAGCCGCTCAGCGTGCAGCCGCCCGCCTCGCAGACCGGCTCGCCAAACAGGCAGGAGCGGGCCTGCATCGGCCCTTCGACCGCCTCGTAGATTTCCCTGAGTGATATCTGCCGCGCAGGCCGGTTGAGCCGGTACCCGCCGGTCGGGCCGCGCGTGCCGGTTACGAGGCCGGCATGCTCAAGGGCCACCATCACCTTAGCGAGGTGCGCGGCCGAAGCCTGGAGCCGGACCGCGATTTCGCGGGTGCGGGCGACAGGCTCGGGCCCGGCGGCAATGACGGCCAGCGCGTGCAGGCCGAGGTTTGCCGCCTCCGAGACGCGGAAGGGGCCAGAACCGCTCTGACGTCCCGTATTAGTCATTTCGGTATAAGAATACATAAATAGCTCCGGGTGTCAAGCGTTTCCTTGCCCAGCTGAAGTCAGAAGCCGGAATGCAGAGGGCAGAAGTGGACAGGAATGGAGGATGTGGCCGGCACCGCCGTGCGGCGATCTACCCTGAGGTCCGGGCGAGCTCGCTCACCAAAACTCGGGCGGCAGCAGCGGCGCCGTTGATGGCGTGTTTGCCCCAGCCGGCACGACTCATGGCTGAAAGCCCGCCGTCCCGGTGCAGGCCGTCGAGCGCAGAACCGAATTCAGCAGCGTCTCGCTGCGTGGTCAGCGGCAGGCAAACGCCCTGGGCAGCAGCGAACTCGAAGTTCTCGCGGGCGAACGGGCCGATGTGAGGCAGGAGCGCGAACAGCGGCAGGCCGAGACCCACAGCCCAGTTGGTGCGTTCGTGAGCGGCTGCGACCATCACGTCCAGACTCGGCAGCAACTCGGCCGTGCGTCTGGTCTCGTCGTTGCGGCCCCGGGCCGAGACGATATGGACCGCATCGTCGGGAACGCCACGACGACCAAGCTCCGACCGCATCTCGGCTGCGTATGATGCTACCGGGCCCGGGAATACGAAGGACCTGTGACCGGACCTCGCCAGAGACTCGACGCAGGCGGTCAGACGGTCAATATGGGGCCGGGGCCGCGCGCCGGAAAGGAACAAGCCGACAATCAGAGGCCGGTCGGACGCAAGACGAAGGAGTCTCGCCTGGTACGACGCCTCGGCCGCCGCCACCAGGTCAGGTTCAACCAGCAGCCCGACTACTGAGAGCGACGCAGGCCCGACGCCGAACGTCTGCAGCCTGGCACTGGTCGATTCAAGCGGCACGAACGTTCGCCTTGCGTCCGGCACCGCGGAGACTCCGGGCGCCGCAATCTCGCCGTGGACATAGGCGACGCGGCAGACCGGGGCAAGAATGTGGGCCAGCAGCGGGTGGTCCACAAGGCAGATACCCTCGTAGCCGGTGAAGCGTCCCCTAAGGCTGTGACCGAGCACAGCAAGCTGCATGCGCGACGGCCTTGCGTGAGGAGGGCGGAGACGGTTGTAGAGCGATGTTGACAGGCCGCCCTGGCTTCCGAAGCGATAGGCAGCGCGCGCCACGCTCCAGGCGAGACCGGAAGCCCCGGTGCACAACTCCGGAACCGTATGGCAGTCGGCAGCGAAGCCGGCGCAGAGACGCGACAGCACGAGTAAAACCGAGTCGAGGTAGGACGGATGCCCGCGGCCGATTTCCGAGCAGACCGAGACAAGAGGAGAAGTCCGAATATCGAATGTCGCACTGTCTGACAGGGGCCGCTGAGGCCAATGTCGAATGCCGGAGGGCGGCGCGCTCATTTGTGTTCCAGCTCCACATTCATGCCCGCGCTCAGGGCCGAGTCCAACAGCCAAGGCAGATATCGTTCGTCCCTGGCGAGATAGACCTGCAGGAAGGCGGTCAAGATGGCCCGCGTCGCCTTCAGTTGGACGACCCGGTCGAAAGGCTCGAACCGGTCCTCGATCCAGGTGGTGATGTCGAGAAAGCCGTTGTGGCCGCCGGCGCGGACCAGCCCGTAGTAGGAGGGAGCCGGGCAGGGCTCGAAGAACTCGCGCCGCACCACGGCCGCCGGGCTCGAGCGGTCATTGCTCCCGGCGATGACCAGGGCAGGCACGTGCAGGCTCTCCGGGTGTATCTGCCTGGAGATGCGGTACGGCGCAAGCCCGACGACTGCCTTCACGCTCCCGGAGGAATCGCGCTGAGCGTCGAGGAACGCGGCACCGCCGCCCATCGAATGTCCGGCGAGCGCGACTCTACGCGGGTCGATGTCCAGGTCGGGCATGCGGCCAAGGCTGTCGAGGAACTCGATCGCGGCCTGCATGTCGTCCGCCGCCGGCGCCAGTGACCGGAACAGGCCCGGGTCGGGATTGGCCGGTACGAGCACGTAGAAGCCGTGCGATGCGAGGCGCCGGCAGATGCTGTCGTACCGGCTCGCCCCAGCAAGCCAGCCGTGACCGAAGACGACTGCAGGCCACGGACCTGAGGACGAGGCATCTGGAAGCGGACGATAGACGATGCCCTTCATTACGCCGCGGCCGCGGGGTATATCGACAGTAAACGTCGCGACCGCGAAGGGCCCGGTTGAGTCAGGCCGCGCAAACTCTGCGGGTGTGACCGCACAAACGGCCGAGGCAAGCAGAAGCGCCGCGCTCATTTGAGGAACTTGGAGAATCGGCGGTCGGCGAGTTCGCGGCCAGCGGTCTGGCAGGTCGGGCAGTAGTAGAGCGTGGATTCCTGGAAGCTCACTCGCTTGACCGACGTTCCGCAGGCCGGGCAGGGCTGGTCGAGCCGGTCATGGACACGGAGGAACGTGCGGTCCTTGCGCTCGGGCAGGCGGTCAAGCGCCCGGAGGTGCAGGATGGCATCCTGCAGCACCTTCTTTACAGTCATGTAGAGGCGGATTGTCTCTTCGGGCTTAATTGCAGTCGAGAGTGCGAAGGGTGAGAGCCGCGCCTCGAACAGTATCTCGTCGGAGAAGCAGTTGCCGATGCCGGCGATAGCCGACTGGTCGGTCAGAAACCGCTTGAGCGTGCGCGAGCGGCGGCCGAGTGCCTGCCGGAGACGGGCGAGAGTGAACTCGGGGCTCAGCGGGTCAGGGCCGAGCCGGGCAACGATGTCGACCTGCTGCGGGTCAGTGACGAGGTAGATGCTCAGACGATGCTGGGTGCTGTCCTCGATGACGCGCAGGTCTTCGTCGCGGTCGAGACGCAGGGCAAAGGCATGAAGCCGATTCAGGGGCGCGCGGGTCGGACCGAACGCGAACCGGCCCGAGAGCATCAGGTGGATACAGAGATACAGCCGGTCATCAAACCCGACGCAGATGACTTTGCCGAAGCGGCTGACCGAGCGGACGTGCTTGCCGGCAAGCGATTCCAGCGGCGGGGTGACCGTCTTCAGCGCGACCGGCGAACGCGCCATCGCACCGGTTACGAGCCTTCCGGCCAGCGCCAGGCGCAGCCGGTCCTTGGTTACTTCGAGTTCGGGCAGTTCGGGCACAAGTGAAGATAGGATATGCCCTGCCGGGCGTCAAACAATGCGCCGGCGCGCCTCCAACCTTTACACGAGCCGATTCTGCCGCAATAATACGCTTTCATGCACTGGCACGACGCTGACCTCGAATTCGACGAGATCAAGCCCACCGGCAAGGCCGGGACCTATATCCGGCGGCTTTGGCCGTTCTTCCGGCGTTACCTTAACTTGGTGATTGCGGCCGGTGCCCTGCTCCTGGTTTCGACCGGCCTGGGCCTTCTGGGGCCGGTGCTGCTCAAGCGGGCGATTGACGTCAACATCGGCCACAACGACCTGCGCGGCCTTGCCGTCACTTCGCTCATCTACCTCGGGATTCAGTTGGTCATTCTGAGCACGGGTTACTTCCAGCAGGTCTGGCTCGCTCTGGTCGGCGAGCGGGGCGCGGCCGACTTGAAGCAGGCGCTGTTCCGTCACGTGCTCGACCTGCCGATGTCTTTCTTCGACAAGACCCCGGCAGGCAAGCTCATCTCCCGGGTGGAGAGTGACACCGAGGCCCTGAAGATGCTGTTCACGCGGACGACGGTCGTGCTGCTGCAGAGCGTGCTGATGCTGGTGGGGATGAGCATCATCATGGGCGTGACCAGCCTGAAGCTATACCTGCTGGTCCTGGTGCTGCTGCCGCCGTTTGTCATCGCGTTCTGGGTGTTCCAGAAAAAGGTGCGGCCGGTCTACATCCAGGTGCGCAGGACCGTGGCCGAGACGAACAACCTGGTGAGTGAGGCACTCAAGGGCCTGCCGGTGATTCAGGTCTTCTGCCAGCAGCGGCGCTTCGCCCAGCGGATGGATGACCTGAACCGGTTGAAGTACAAGGGTGAGCTGAAGGCAACGATGCTCTGGCACGCGGTCTGGATGCTGGTGGACTTCGGCGAGGTGCTCGGCATGGGACTGGTGCTGGGTGTCGGCGGGGCCTGGGCACTCAAGGGGCAGTTGACCATCGGCACGCTGTTCCTGTTCGTCGCCTACATCACGCGCCTGTTCGGGCCGCTGCGGGCCATATCCGACCAGATTAACGTCATGCAGCGCGCGTTCGCATCGGCTGAGCGGACGTTCCAGGTTTTGGACCAGGTGCCGGAACCGGCCGGCATCCAGGCGGCAGAGCCGTTCCGACTGAGAGAGGCGATTACCTGCGAGGGCCTCAACTTCGCGTACGACGGACAGAATCTGGTCCTGAAGGACGTGAGTCTCGTCGTGAGCAAAGGGGAGAAGGTCGCGCTGGTGGGCGAAACCGGCGGCGGCAAGACCTCGATTGTCAGCCTGCTGATGAAGTTCTACCTGGCCCAGTCCGGCCGGATTCGCTGCGACGCGGAAGACCTGTCCACGATGGACAAGCACCGGCTTCGTTCGGCGGTCGGTTTCGTGCCGCAGGAAGTGGTCATGTTCCCAGGCTCGGTGCTCGACAACCTGCGGTTGTTCGACGACACCGTACCGCGGGAGCAGGTGATTGAGGCGGCACGGCGCGCGCGGATTCACGACGCGATAGCCAGGTTCCCGCAGGGCTACGATACGGTGCTGACTGAGGGCGGAGCCAACTTCTCGCTGGGTGAGCGGCAGCTTCTGGCGTTTGCCCGGGCCCTTGTTCGCGACCCGGAAATCCTGATCCTCGATGAAGCCACGTCATCGGTTGACCCGCACACCGAACACTTGATTCAGGAGGGCCTGGAGGAGTTGCTCAAGGGCCGGACCGCGATTATCGTGGCGCACCGGCTGGCCACAATCCGCATGGCCGACCGCGTGCTCGTGGTCCACAAGGGTCGCATCGCTGAGCAGGGCACCCACGAGGAATTGCTGGCCCGTGAGGGTATCTACTCGCGGCTATACCGGCTGCAGTACGTGGGGGAGGCGGGGTAGGAATGAAGGCCGAAGTGCGAAGTACGAACGGCGAAATCGAAACGCAGAAAGGCGGGAGCCTGCGGATAGTATTCGACTTCTGGCGTCAGCGGCCGGGCTGGTCGATTGCGCTGGTCATCGGCACCATCGTGGTCACGGCGATTTCGATGGTGTTCCCGTACCTATTGCGGCTGATAATAGACGGCATCAAGCGCGGCACCACGCAACCGCAACTGGTCAGGTTCGTGCTTTTCTTGGTGGGCTTCGGGTTCCTGCGGGTAGTCGGCGAAGTTCTGCTGCCTTTCTCGCGCGGCCGGATAAACGAGCTATACCAGTGGAAAGTCAGGAGCGAGGTCTTCCGCCGGGTGCTCGATATGGGGCACACGTTCAGCGCCAAGTTCCCGACCGGCGACGTCATGGAACGACTCGACCACGACATGGGTGAGCTTTCCTGGTTCGCCTGCTCCGGGCTGTTCCGGTTCGTTGCCGCCGGGTTCACGGTCTTGTTCGCGCTCATCATCATGGTTCGGATGAATCCATTCCTGACGCTTGTGACGGTATTGCCCATCGGGCTCGGCGTGATTGTCTGGACAAAGCTCGGGCCGCTTGTCTATTCCTGGTTCATGAAGTGGCGGCAGAAGATATCCGAGATCAACAACCAGCTCGAGGCCGCGTTCACCGGCATCCGGCTCGTGAAATCCTACAGCATGGAGGAGAAGCTCGGGCGCAGGTTCCGCAGCACCCTCAACGACCGCGTCGGAGTAGCGATGGGCGAGGCCCGCACCGAGGCGAAGATCGGCATCATGTACACTGGGATTGCCGAGGTCGGGACGCTGCTCGTGCTGTGGGTCGGCGGCGTGCAGGTCGTGCACCGAAGCTTGACCCTGGGCGAGTTTGTGGCGTTCAACGCCTACATAATGATGCTGCTCGGGCCTATGTTCGACATTGGCAACCTGTTCGTGTCCGGGCGGAGGGCGCAGGGCGCGGCCGAACGAATCGAGTCGCTCAAAACGCACCCGCCCGAGGTCGAGCCGCCGGCTAGCCCAAAGCGGCCGGTCCCGGGCGAGCTCCGGCTGAACCACGTTTCCTTCGCCTACGGGTCAAGAGTCGTGCTCGGAGATGCGGAATTGGTGTTCGCGCCGGGGCAGAAGGTCGGCATTGCGGGAACGGTCGGCTCGGGCAAGAGCACCATCTTCCGGCTGCTGTTTCGGACGGCTGACCCGCAGCAGGGCAGCGTGACGCTCGCCGGGCAGGACATAAGGCAGCTTGACCTCGACGCGTACCGGCAGCTCTTTGGCTACGCGCCTCAGGAGGCGACGTTGTTCTCGGATACGGTGCGGGGCAATATCGTATTCGGCAGGGAGCATGTGGCTGATGAGCAACTGCAGGGCGTAGTGACAGGGGCTGAGCTCTTAACTGACGTGGCCGGGTTCTCGAAGGGTCTTGATGAGGTGCTGGGAGAGCGCGGGACCCGCCTGTCCGGTGGGCAGAAGGAGCGAGTGGCGATCGCACGGGCGCTGGTCGGCCGTCCGCCAGTTATGGTCTTCGACGATGCCACGTCAGCACTCGACGCCGAGACCGAAAAGGAACTGGTCAACCGGATGATGAATCAGTTGCCGGGCGTCACGGTCATCATCGTATCGCACCGGCTCTCGGTGCTGAGCGTCTGCGACTGGGTGTACGTGCTCGACGCCGGCAAGGTCAAGGAACAGGGGAAACACGAAGACCTGCTCGCCAGCCAGGGACTATACTGGAAGCTGTACCAGCGGCAGTTGATCAGCGAAGAGTTGGAGCAGCTCTAGAAGCGTGAGTGCGCGAAGAACTCGCGTGTGAGGTCTTCGACCAGCCGGGCACGTTTGTCATACAGGCGACGGGATCTTCGCCGCGGGTGCTTGGCCAGCGCGTAGTGCACAAGCATCGGTAGCGCAATAGTCACGTCGGTGTAGCAGACGAGCGCATCCGGCAGCTTTTCCGGGTCAACCTTGCCCCATGACACGGCCTCGTGCGGAGTCGCCCCGGACAACCCGCCGGTGTCGGGCCGGGCGTCGGTTATCTGAAAGAAGTAGTCGTGCCCGAGCTCCTTTATCATCAGCACTTCCTGAATCTGCGGCTCGGTCTGGAGCATGAAGTTCTTGGGGCTGCCTCCGCCGATGAGCAGGACCGCCGACTTCCCGCCGGACCGTTTGGCGTGCAGCACGTAGGACGTTGTCTCGTTGACGTCGATGGACGGGTTGATGCGCAGCTTCAGACCCTTCAGTTCGAGGCCCGCGATGTTCATGCCGATGGTAGAGTCGCCGGGCGAGCTGGTGTGGATGGGGACGCCCGCGCGATAGGCTGCGGCCAGCACCGAAACGTCCTTGTTGCCGGTTTTCCTTTCCCATTCAGCCGCGTACCGGCCGAGAAGGTGGTAGAACTCGGCCGTGCCCATTTCCTTCTGGAACTCGGGCTGGACTATGATGGATCGCAGAATCTTGTCGGTGGCCATCAGGCAGTCCGTGTAGCCGAGGAACACGTCGTAGATGCGGACGACGTCGTTGCGGCGGAGGTCGGTGTCGTCTACGACGTGCGAGCCGACGTGAAGCGGCAGATTGAAAGCGAAGTGGAGATCGTGGTACATGTTGGCCCCAGTGGCCACAATCCAGTCCACGAACCCGGCCTTGATAAGCGGGACAACCGCCGAGCAGCCGAGGCCGGCGGGAGTGAGGGCCCCGGCGAGGCTCATCCCGACAACCGTGTCCGGAGAGAGCATCTTGTCGGTGAATAGCTCGCAGCCCTGTCGCAGCCGCGCCGCGTTGTAGGCAAGGAAGGTGCGGTCCATCAGGCTTGGCAGCTTCTCCTGACCAGTGATGCCCGCGGGCATGATGCGCCGGCCGCTCATGTACCTCGCTTTGTGCGGGCACTCGCGCTTGCGCAGCCAGTCCGGTATCTCGGTGAGGTCCTTGCGTACGCGCGGAGACTCAGGTGTTTTGCATGATTCCGCGTGCTCAACCCGTGCTGAACGACGCGGGCGAGGGGTCTTCTTCATGCCTTCTCCTTACGGGACCAGGATCGGTTTGGCCGGAGGGATGCCATTGAAGGTCGTCGCACTGGCCAGTGAATAGGCACCGATGCGGCGGGCATAGACCAAGTCGCCGAAGCCGAGCTCCGGCAACTCTTCGGCGCCGGAGATGATATCGAGCGAATCACAAGTGGGTCCGGCCAAGGTCGTCAGTTGGGTGGGTCCTTTCTTGAGGACCTCGAATTGGTACTTGCAGTGGTCGAAGATGATGCCGGAGAGAGCGCCGTACACGCCGTCGTCAAGGAAGTACCAGTGCTTGTTGTTGCGGATCGACTTGCCCACAACGCTGGTCAGGAGCATGCATGCGGGGCCGACCAGAGCCCGGCCCGGCTCGGCTATGATCCTGATGCTGCGGTCGAACAGCCGGTTGATCTCCATGTTCATTGCCGGTGCCATGCTGGCGAACCAGTCTTCGTCGGTGTCGAAGTGCCGGATCGGGAACCCGCCACCGATGTCGATCATTTCCAGGGGCAGTTGCTTCAGCAAGGCGTCGTTGACGATTATCTTGCAGAGCTCAAATGCTTCGAGGTAGTTGTCGCCATGCGTGCATTGAGACCCGACGTGAAAGCTCACGCCGACCGGCTTCAAGCCCAGCCGGCTGGCCTTGAGCAACAGCGGGACCGCATCCGCGGGGTCGGCGCCGAACTTCAATGAGAGCTCGATTATCGAGCCGACGTTCGGAACCTTGATACGGATCATGACTGATGCGCCCGGAGCATGGCAGGCGATCTTTGACAACTCGTATTCCGAGTCGAAAGTCATCAAGTTCACCTTCCGCTTGCAGGCGAACTCGATCGACTCGTTGCGCTTCATGGTGTTGGCGTAGACCAGCCGGTCCGGAGTCGCTCCCGCAGCCAGGACCCACTCAATTTCCTGCGGCGATGCTACGTCAAACCCCAGCCCGGCCTGGGCCAGCACCTTCAACACGTCCGGGTTGGGATTGGCTTTGACGGCGTAGAACGGCTCGATACGAGGCAGAAGCTTGCGGAACCGCGCGACCTGTTCGAGCAACAGCGTCTTGCTCACAATGAACAGGGGAGTTCCGTGTTTCTTCGCCAACTTCGGGAATGTCTTGCGCACTTCGCGCAGGTAGGCCGCGGTGGTCATCTTCAGCTGCCCTTTCCTTTGGTACGAGTGGCAAATGTGCCTGTATGCATGCCCCATTCAATCAGGAATCAGGCGGCATGTCAAGCGATTCCGCCTCTCCTAGTACCGAGATAGGAGCCCACCACAAAGGCACAAAGACACAAAGAGGGTCCGGACGGAGATGCCCGGTGTATGCTTGGTGCTCTTGGTGTCTTGGTGGTTCAACGTCGGATTCAGGGCCTCCCGCGGGGCTCGGAGACCTTCATCGGAGCCCGCTCCATCGGCGGCGGCCTCCGGCCAGCAGGTTGACCCAACCGCCTATTGTTTGACCGTGGTCGGCGGGGCGTGAGCTGTGAGCGGCAAGCTGTCAGCCGCTAGCGGTCAGCCGTCGGCTGCATCGTCTCGACCAACTCGACCATCCGGTCATGCCGCGGTGCGGCCCTGATTCGAGCGGGGTTCGGCTTCAGCCTGCGACGGCGTACTCGACTGAGCGGGGGTTCTCCACGCGCTTCGAGGCATTCAGAATCTCGATACCTACGACGTTACCGTCCTTGTCATAATCCAGGACGACACCGGGCTTGTCCTCGTCGCTCTCCTGAATCTTCGCGCCGCTGAATACAACTCTCAGAACATCCACTTCCTGGTCATATGTGACTTTCACTCCGACCTCCAATACTTGCCAATCCTGCTGGTTCGATACACCGTCACAACGACAGTCGCGTCCGGGCGCTCGGCAACAACTACGCGCACCAGGTACTGCCTGCCCTCCAACTCTATGCGTGACTGCAGGGCCGCAAGGCCGCCGTGCTCGGGAACGACCTGCTCCGGACTGCCTAGCACCTGCTCGACGACCTCAAACGGAATGTCCCGCCGGACAATCTCCGAGCGGGCATGGTCCGAAAACCTGACCGGCTTCATTGCGTGCTAGATGATTCTAGCCGTGCCCCGCCGCATGTCCAACACAGGTAGGCCGCAAGCTGTCAGCCGTCAGCGTCTTCGACGATTCGTATCTCATCCTCGTCCGGGCCGTAAGCTGTAAGCCGCAAGCTGTCGGCCGTCACCATCGTCTCGACCTGCCACGTTGGTTGGCCTCGGCGGCTCCTGTTTGACAGTGCGGCTGAAACGTACAACGTTCATCGTTGGCCGACCGCATCAACTGGGAACTGGAACCTGGAAACTGGTCACTCGCGGCCGCCGGCCGCGTCGCGCCTTGAAATCGCTCGGAAATACGGGAAGTGTCCCTCACCGGGTCAAGGTTCAGCCCGAACCCCAGCCAATCGGAAACCCTGGTTGACGCCGTCACGCCGGCATCCCATTCAGACCGGTAAGATTCGGTGTCGAACGTCATGTGAATGCCGCTTGTGAATACGCCGACGTTGAGGGCAGGGAGGAGCGGGACGACCCCGGCCGCGCTCCAATAGTCGGTCGGACTGCCCCACGGGATGCGGCTGACTTCGACGCTGGCCTCGGGGGACCTAAGGAACGCCGGTCCGGCCGGGTTGTAGAACACTCCGACGGCAGTCCCGGCCAAGGCTGCGCCCACGCCGGACATCGCGCACTGCCGCGAGCCCGGATACACGGTCAGAAACACGGCGCCATACTCCTCAGCCGACGCAGCTACGACTGTCAGTAACAGACCGGCCAGGACAGTGGATCTCATGACTCCTTCTGTTCCTGCCCAGCGGTCGGAGGCCGCGGGCAGCAAGTGTCAGCGGTTCTCATCGTTCTGTCACTTCTGAACGCTGTACGCCTTCGGTGGTGAGCTGTCAGCCTGACCATGCGGCGTCTTGGCCCTGTGCAGGTCCTTGTACCGCGTCAGCATCGACCCGCCCAACTCGACCACCTTATCATGCCGCGCCTTGCCTCTATCATCAGGCGGCTGAGTTTGATTCTGCCCCTCGAACCGCGGCCTCAAATGCAGCTACTTAGGGAAGTCGGAAGCCTCTAGCTCGATGTAGTAGATGTCGGTGGGAGCTTCGAAATATGCTTCACTCGACCATGCCATATCGACGTGGCCGTCGGCATCCACCGCGACTGATGATATGTTCGGAAAGAGCGAATCCGCAATCAGGAGCTGCGCCCAAGCGCTGTCTCGTCTTCCTATGCGCAGTTGCCCATCGACGTTGTTTGCCCATACTGCGATTACGTGGCCGTCTTTGTCCAGTCCCACCGAGCGTCCTCCCGGGTTTCGGGTTGCGCACGTCGTGTCGTAAGCCGACCAACCTCCACGTTCATTTCGAGTCATGACAACCAACCAGATACCGGAGCCAGACGCACCGAATGCCAGCGCCAGGGCCGAACCATTGCAGGCTATTTCTGGGCCACTGCAGAAATGAGCTGGAAAGTCAAAAGGTGTGGGCGAAGACCAAGCGCCGGTCGCCGTCCGCTCTGACCACAGAATGGTCCCGAAATCACTGGGGCCTTCATCCTTTTCCCACGCTACGACTGCCGAACCGTCGTCGTAAACACCGAGTCCCCCGCTACCGCCGGCCGCGGCAAAGCTCGTGGAGATCTCTTGCACGTTGGCCCATGCTCCTGCTCTAGCGCGATTCGAATAACATATGGTAGAATGACCATAGTTCATGTCCTCGAACTCCAGATGGACAGTGCCTGACGTGTCCACGCCTATGTGCGGTGCGACGGCGGTCCCATGCCAGATGGTCTCGGGCACGGCCCAATCACCACCGGACAGGCGTCGAGTGTACACTATCGTCCAGGCACCCGACTGACCTCTCACGGCGAACTGCGACCACGCCGCGTGCAAGGTTCCGTCCCGGCCGTAGCACAGCGAGACGCTGCGAGAACCGTTGATGTTGCCTGCCTTAGATAGATTATATGGATTGCTCCATACTCCTCCTTTGTCTTTCTCAACCAGCCACACCTCCTCGTGGCCCGTTGCGTAGTCTGACCACGCCAGCGCGACATGTCCATCCCGGGTGCATGCAATGCAGGGACGGTCACTGAACGAGGGATTATTGGATACGTTCTCAATCTTGAGTGTCGGCGCAGACTGACGATGGCAGGAAGAGCCCAATGCCGCGACAACCAGGGAGGCTAGCAGAAGTGTGCGTGCGGCGCCTACAAGGGCAGAATCTGGCCCGGATTTCGGGGCACGACACTCAATTCCCGTCAAGGCCGGGTGGGGCTTGGACTGTTTCGCGGGGTGCCCGTTCACGCCCTGCATTTCACTGCTTGCGGCTTCGAGGGCGGGCGGGCTTCGTGGGCGGCCGGTCGCGGGCAACTGGTGGTTCCCCGAGGATGTCCGCGGGCGTCTTTCGGCCACGGTCGGTCCGGTCGAAGTCGGCGTCGAAGCTCACCAGGGTCAGGTCGTGCTTCTCCGCCGCCACGTACTGGTAGGCATCGTCGAAGTCGAGACGGAAGCGCTTCCTGACACTCATGATCTCCTTGAGGTCCGTTGTGTCGAGTCGGATGCGGGCAAGCGTTGTTCCCTCAAGGGTGTCCGAGACGAACTGGACAAAGGCGTTTTCTAATCCGCTGCGTGCGAGCGCGATACCGATTGAGTACACGGAGAACTCGCTGATGGCGACTTGGGCCATCGGTACGGTCTCAAGGAACCGCCGTACATCGTCAGCGCGCTCCTGCTCAAACAGCAGTTCGAGCCAGATGTTACTGTCGAGCAGGTATGTCATCCGACCACCAGTCGAGGGCCTTGTGCTGAAGCTCGACTGACGTGAACCTATCCTTCAAGTCACGGCCCGCGCCGGCCCAATCGAGGCGGAACTTGGTGCGCTTCGGTCGGGCCCTGGATTCCTTCAAGAACCGCGCGAAGTCGGCTACCTCGGCCTGAAGCTCGGCGGGCAACTCCCTTATCAACTTGACCGTGTCATCAACTGTGCTCATGGTTCACCTCATTTTTGCAGTATCAATATAG
>Ga0315277_10002791_pt1 | contig 24031 bp, 22 predicted proteins | sample YL17G05_15_MG_FD_203695 | JGI IMG/M metagenome (GOLD analysis project Ga0315277, IMG submission 203695) | Sediment microbial communities from Yellowstone Lake, YNP, Wyoming, USA - YL17G05_15 | ecosystem: Environmental > Aquatic > Freshwater > Lake > Sediment | place: USA: Wyoming | collected... | reverse complement strand
TTGACTCTCGAAACTGCTTCGGGATTCCCTCACTTTGCCGCATGGCCTTAGTACTCACGCAAACTCTCCATTCTGAGTCAACGATTGTCTGTCAGCCGTGGAACCAACTATGCCCTGCCAGCGGATAGCGCGCACTATTGTTATGTTGGATGCCGACTCAGTAGATATCTTCATCGTGATGGTGGGCCCAGTGGGTCTTAAACCGATTAGGGTCTAAACCCCGCTCTTTTTTCATGAAAAAACCCATTCCAGACGCATCTCTTCTGGATAATACGGTTTTGTGGCTTAAATTTTTTGTTACTGGTGCGACAGATGGTAATGGAGTTTGAATCCTAGTGGCCACATCATAGTGTTTTCAAACAATGCGAGGTAATCGAGAAGAAGCGCAATATGCCATCATGTATTTGCCAGGAAGAATCTCCTCCAGTTTTTCTTCAGATCTTCCATATTTTTTCTTCTGTCAGGTTAATCGTGAGGTTGGTTGCGGTGTGTTCTACGCCCAACTCCAAAAACCTTTTTTCAGCCTCCGATTTATTATCATAGCTTTCAATAGTAGATTTGCCTGTTTCTTTATCATATATTATAATGAAGAATGCCATAGATGCAATCCCGCCTTCTTTTAGACTTGGTTCGGGTAAATCAGATTCCAAATCATTATCTCTCTTGAAAAAGGCTTGCGCTTTCAAGAAAATATTTCTTAACATCATCCCTTTGGTAAAGACCGTTAACCCACTTCTGGAGATGGATCAGGCTCAGACAATCCCTTAATATTCACTATAAATGGTCCAAAGAGTATAACTGCAAACTTCATCCAGACAGTTCAGATAACCATAACGTCGAGTCCTACTGGTTCAGGCTTCGTGAAGGTTGACAGCCTTAACATAACTACTCCAAAAACATACACCTGGGATGGCAATTCAACCCATACTTTGAAGGCTATATCTCCTATCAGTGGAGGAACAAACACTCAATATATTTGGGCCTCATGGAGTGATGGTGGCGGGCAGGCTCATATAGTCACGACTCCATCTTCACCAACAACCTTTACTGCCACATACAAATTACAGACCCGATTAATGCTCAGCGTGAATGACACTTCAAAAGGAACAATTGATCCTCCTCCTGGAGTTTACTGGCATGATTCGAGTCAGATCATTCAAGTTACTGCAAACCCATATTCTGGATGCATTCTTAATGAGTGGGTGTTGGACGGGGAGTCTGCTGGCAACAATGACGCCATCTCACTAAACATGTCTGACCCCCACAGTTTGTTAGCCAAGTTTTCCAAGCCGTATGTTGTGGTTACAGTAACATCGGACCCCACGGGTGAAGGTTTCATGCTTGTGGATGGTGAGCCAATTACAACACCGGCAGAGCTTCAATGGACCATCGACAAGACCCATACACTATCAGCGCTCACACCAGTCAGCGGCGGCAGTGGTGTTCAGTACCTATGGGTGAATTGGAGTGATGGTGGAGAGCAGACTCATGAGATTGCCGTGCTTGAGGCTCCAACAACCTTTACTGCCACATACAAGAAACAGTATCTGCTTAACCTCTTGTCTGTGGAGGGCTATGGATCTACTACACCCGCAAGTCCTGGTGATTATTGGTTTGACGTGGATGCGACAGTAGAGGTTAGGGCAACTCCAAAGGAGGGATACTTCCTCAACCAGTGGAGACTTGATAATGTTGATGTGGGCAGCGAAAACCCAATTTCTGTTACAATGGATCGGACATACTCCCTGAAGGCAGTCTTTGAGTATGGTGCGGAAACGTTGATTGTTGAAGCTGTTCAGGAGGGTGGTGGCCTCATCAGAGGTTTGTCTGTCACTGTAGATGGTAGCATGATTAGACAAACCGATTCGAATGGTAGAGTCAACTTCACAGTAACGAAGGGTACACATACAGTTCTGTTCCAGTCACCCTACAGCAAGGATGTTGGCACCCGATACCTCTTTCTCAGGTGGGAAGATGGAGTGACGGAGAACCCAAGAACTGTAGCTTCCTTTGGCAGTCCTCTACGAGGTTTATAGAAAATACGCAAGAAAACCCACGGTTTTAACCGTGGGATGAATTGCGTCCAGAGCGAGATGCCAGATGTTTAAGTGGTCTGGATCAACATATATTTGTTGATGGCTGAAATTGCTTCTAGCCTATAAATATCGCATCTACCCTAAGGTGGGGCAGGGAAGGCTGATGAAAAGCCACCTGTCTGCATTGTGTGAGCTATACAACACACTTAGGGATCTGAAGATTGGTCTTTGGAAGCGGGAGCATGTCAGTCTGAGCAGAACTGACCTGAGATTGAAGGCGCTGGAGTTTAGACGAGAAGATGAGAGACTCCAGGAAATACATAGTCAGGTTGTCCAGAGCGTCGCCACAAGGCTTGCGAGGTCGTTCAAGAACTACTTTGAAGGAAGAGCAAGATTCCCTAAACATAAACATCCCAAGAAGTATCTTTCCCTCACCTATCCACAGTCAGGCTTCAAATTATGCAACAATAAGCTGCATCTTTCGGGAATAGGAGATGTCCGAATCTTCATGCATAGGCCGATGGAAGGTCAAGTCAAAACTTTGACTGTAAAATACAACGCTGGACAGTGGTATGTGGTATTCGCCTGCAAAATTCCAGATCGAGAAAAGACTCCCATAGAACAGATTCCTGATGGACGGATCAAAGGTGGAGACATGGGATTGATTAAGTTCCTGACACTCTCGGATGGAGCCACAATAGAGCCACCGAAATTTCTGAGAAAGTCTGAGGAAAAGATCAAGAGGCTACAGCGGGTAATGTCAAGAGCAAAGAAAGGCTCAAGAAATAGGAGAAAAATGGCTTTGAGACTGGCAAAGCAACACCATCATGTGGCCTGTCAGAGAGACGACCGCCAAAACAAAACATTGGCAACACTATACAAAACCACTGACATCCTATTCCTAGAAAGACTGGCTGTGGCCAACATGATGAAGAACCACTGCTTGGCCAAGAGCCTTCAAGACGCCTCACCTGGAAAGTTCCTCCGCAAGGCACAGTTCAAGGCAGATGTGCTTGGTAAATGGTTCATACCAGTAGACCCTTGGGGTACAACCCAGTTCTGCCACAACTGCCTATCATGGGCGCCAAAAGACCTGAGCGAAAGGGAGCATATCTGTCCTAAGTGTGGTGAAGTACTACCGAGAGATGAGAACTCAGCTAAACTAATCAAGAGGATTGGTCTGTCGGGCTTGAAGCCCGACTATGCCCACGGACGGTGGGTGAATACGCCTGTAGAGTCTGAGCCTCTGCCATCCTTAAGAGGAATGGTAAGCAAAGATGTTGAAGCGGGAAGCCCACGACTTTAGTCGTGGGAGGACGTCACTCTGACGCATATTCAACATTGTTCAGCTTGAAGAGTGACGCTGAGGCAATCAGTACATTCACTATCAACAATACCTACAAAACAGAGTCAAGATTCATCGAACCCAGCCTGTTAAGAAGCAGCCGGCCGATCTTGAAAATTAACATTGAGCGAATTCCGTGTGGCACATTGTGTTGAGGCCGTTGGAGTATGTCGTATAACCCTCAGCTAACAGTTTCAGGTTTGTAAACCTAAGAAAGTTTATAAACTCTGAAAAGGTTGTCATAATCGATTCATGAAAGCGGGTTGATAAACACGGCGTATTCCAACCAAGATGTTTGGAGCCGCTTCGGCTTCAGAGCCAACCCCCTTGATCCTACACCTCTGGGAATATCCGACGACGATAGGCAACTTCTAGTCGGGAGGGAGGATGAACTTCACCAGTTCTTGACTTTATCCTCCAACATTCACGGCATAATCCTGGTTGAAGGCAATATAGGAGTTGGAAAGACCAGTTTCGTCAACGCTGCACAGCACGACCTGGCAAAGAAGGGTTTCCTTCCCTCACACCAAACAATAGAGGTGGCCGAGACAACTGAGCCGTCAAACCTGATTCTCTCTTCTCTCTCCAACCTCATCTACTCACTTGAGAAGACACATGGCCCAGATGCGTGCAAGAAAGACCCCCCGCTACAGGATGGCAAGCAACTAGTCGCAAGCACTGTACAAAGCGGATGGGGTGGGCAGATCTCAATCCTAGGCATTGGCGGCGGGCTCCAGAGACAGCAGACCGTTACCACTCCTCCAGCACCAGTACTCACAACCATGATTCAGAAATTCGATGAATGGGTTAACTCAGCAGTCCAGAAACATTCGTACAAAGCAGGAATTGTTCCAATAAACAACTTTGACAGGCTCTCAGACCAAGAGCTCCTCGAGTTGGTGAACAGGTCTAGGGACTTGATCCTTCTGCGGCCAAACATCCTGTGGGTGCTCATCGGAAAGATCGGAATGTTCAACATGCTTGAAAATCAAGCTCGGAGAGTAAGCGAAATAATCACTGGGCAGCCTATAGTTCTCCATCCCCTGCCCCTCAAGAAGGTTCATGAAGCAATCGATGTTCGAGTCAAAACCTTCAACATTGAACCCAATGCTAAGCTCCCCATAGAAAGCAAATTCATAGATCTACTCTATGATGTCTCAGATGGCGAGATACGGTTCATCCTCAAACGCTTGACAGACATAATATATGATGTTGCAGCCAGACTCCCCAGCATAGAAAATATACCAAGCGATCTTGCCATGGCCGTCCTAAAGAAGCTTGCAGAGGCAAGACTCTCCGCACTCCCACTCACTAAAGGCGACAACACTCTGCTAATGAAGATGGCTGAGGAACCCTTCCGAATAAGGGATTACAGAAAGTTCAAACTTTCAAGCCAGCAGTCACTCGCTAAACGTGTAAAACGCCTCATGAAGATGCAGTTGCTACAGTCTGAAAGGAAGAGCGCAAAAAACGTGGTCTACAAAACAGTAGCGGACATCAACATTATTTATGGTTCACAATATGAGTTCAACTCTTTAACACAATGATATATCAGCGTGTTCCCAGAAATAGCCTCAAATGGCCTCTATGCAGTCAAACTGTGTGGTACACCACATGTAGAGGATAGAGATAATGGCTAGGTCATTGGTCTGGTGGCTTGCCAGACCTTTGGTATGAGGTGAATTTGGGGCTTGGCCTCATCCGGAACCTGATGAAGGATGTAACCATCTTGTTAGTAACTATTGAGTTACATTTTTTTATACCTTAAAGTTAAATATTAGATAGCTCATCTTGTTTATAACGTAGAGGTTAAAGATGAATCCCTTCAGGTTTGGGCAAACTGTCAGCGGAGAGGATTTCGCAGACAGAGAAGACGAGATAGAAACCATTATCCGAGACTTGAAGAGTGGTCAGAGTATTCTCATCCACTCCCCCAGAAGATACGGCAAAACATCACTCATAAAGGAGGTGTTCAGCAGACTCGACGTAGAAAGACAAGCTACTGTCTACATGGACCTCTACCGAGTCTTCTCCAAGAAACGGTTCATCGAGACATATTCAGCCCTCATCTTCTCAGCCGTGGAAAGTAGACTGGATGAGGTTGGGCGCCTCCTCCGAGAGTACCTTCCAAGGCCAAAGATCACCTTGACACCTGAGGAGTATCCGATGCCCTTCACCATCGAGTTGGGTGCAAGCCTCCCAAAGAGGGAGGAAGACCAACTCTTCCAAGAGATACTGGAGGCCCCACAGAAGTTGGCTGAAAAGAAGGATAAGAGGTTCTTTGTAGCCTTTGATGAGTTTCAAGAGATAGCGAGGCTCGACGGTTACGAGGTTGAGAGCACGATGCGCTCGATCTTCCAGCATCATAACAAAGTCTCCTACGCATTCTTAGGGTCCAGAAGGAGACTTCTCCAAGAGATCTTCAACGATAAAGGGAGACCATTCTACAAGTCCTGCAAAAGCATCCCGCTAGAGGCGATACCTGAAGAAGAGTTCACTGAATTCTTGACAAACCGCTTCAAGGACGGAGGCCTCAACGTCCCAAGGAGCACAGTCTCCAGAATACTGCAAGTGACCAAATGTCATCCCTACTATACACAGCAGCTATGCCACGAAGTCTGGAATGGAGCCTACCCCCTAGAGAGAGACCTGTCCGAGCAGGAGTGGCTTACCATCATCAATAATGCAGTCGAGGGCGTCATAGCAGCCAACAGATACGCCTACGAGGAGATCTATGACAGATTGGCTGAAAGCCAACGAAGACTGGCCTACGCCCTCTCCACAGAGCCAACCAAGAACATTTACTCAACCGAATACATTCAGCGATATAGCCTCAGATCAGCACCCAATGTTGCAAAAGCCCTTCATGTGCTAGAGGAGAGAGAACTAGTGGAAAAGACTGAGCAAGTATACAAGATAAGCGACATCTTCTTCGCACAGTGGCTCACCAGAATAGAATGAACCGCTACTACGCAAAGCAATCTCTACAGGAGTGGTTTGACGAGTTTGATGCAGAGTATCAGCGTCTTCGCAGAGAACTACAGAAACTGAGCTAGAAAATGGTTAGTTGAAACTGTCCTGCGACTGTTGGTAGCTCAAGCCTCCGATGGAGACTTGCCAGACCACCGTATTACTTACTGTATATCTAACAGATATCCCGTTATGGTCGCAGGATAACTAGTTACCATGATGTTTGCCGTGTTTGTGACTTGGCTGGACTGAGAATGATCGAAAACCGTTTTGCCAAAACATTTCAGTAGCCGTACTGGTATGGCGATGGATAGTATGTTTGCGAGTAAATCTGGGGCTGATAGACTTGGGGCGGGTAAAGCGCGCGCGTCGCCGTTATTTAGATACTTAACTCAAGAGGAACTGCATAAACTAAAGAAAGGGGGCCAAGCGCAAAGGCTAGTTGAGAAACTGGACCAAGAGCCAACTCTACTTGTGCTTGACAACATTGATACAATCATCAAATCTCAAGACACAAAAGACTTCTTAGAAACAACTGAGCATGCGGAAAACCTCAAGGTCTTGGCAACAATCAGGATATTGCAGGGTCCTTTGAAGAATAGACCAGAGCATCTTCTGAAGGAATTGGAAGAGAAAGACGTGATTCTACTCATCCGAAACTTGGGCAGAGACGTCCTAAACATAGCGAATGCTTCACCGCAGAGACTAGCTAGACTCAACCTAAAGCTTAGGCCATCCGTTGGCCATAGAATTGGTGATGCCCTACTTCAAGAAGAGACCTTTTAATCGAGTCCTTGAAACTCTGCCATCTATCGTTCGTGGGGAAAAGAAACTAGAGTCGACGTTGAAGTGGAGTTACAAGCAGCTAAACAGTAAACAACAAGAAGCACTTGAAGCAATGTCGATCTTTCACGGAGAGGTACCGCAAGAAGCCTTACTGGACATTCTTGGAAAGCGAAGAGAGAAGATTATTGATTCGTTGGTAGAGAAGAATTTAGTTAAGTTCAACGATGAGACAGGACTCTATTCGATTCATCCCTTAATCCGAGAATATTTCTATCGAAGGTTAACAAAGCAGCCAGAGAAACAAGTTAATCTACACATGAAATCCGCTCTGAGTGTAGGACCAAGGCTCGAAGTTTCGGGATTCTGGATGGAAGCGATACGTCAATACGAGGGGGGAGCATGGGCCGCCAAGAAAATGCGGAAAAAACTTGAACTCGCCCTGATTCTAGGCGAATTAGGTACCGTGGAGATCCGCACTGGAGAATACCAGAGCGCTCAACAACATCTTAGAAGTTCGCAGAAGATATTCCAACAACTGAAAAGAAGCAGAGATGTGGCGCCACTCTGCATGAGCTAGCTAATTCAGAGTTTCTTAGAGGCAACTATGATGAGGCTAAGAGACTCTACGGCCAGAGCTTGGAGATTGAACGTAAGCTTGGTAACCAGCCAGAAATAGCAGCAACAATTAGAATGTTAGGTCGCTTGTCTGAAGCAGAGAGCGATTTGGGTGTCGCCGAGAGATACTATCAGGAAGCACTCAATATCTTCGAGAAGCTTCAGGCCAAACCATACTTGGAACTGGCAAGGAAGGATCTGGAGCGAGTAAAGGCAAAGAGAACAAGCAGCAGCACCAGAGAAACAAACCAGTCTAATCAAAATACACCGAAGGCATAGCTTCCACGTGTAACTTACACGTCGATTTCCAGACTTCCACGATCCCCACAAAACGCCGTTATTACCTATATCCCCCTCACCATGTAGGGCACACACACAATTCACCTAACAAAAACGTGAGTAACCCCTAAACAGCAGAACCACACTATTCTAACAATAGGTCAAGGGAATGAAGCCAAGGCTTCTGAAAAACTCGGAAATCGAAGCTATGAGTGAAAAGGACATTCTCGAAGAGATTTTTGTTGATAAGACCGCAGTGGGAATATTCTATGCTGGTGCGGCTTGGGCAGCTTTTCTCGTCGCAGTAGTTAATCTGTTTCGTGGGCCACCATACGGTGCTATACTGGTAGCTGCAAGTGCCGCTGTTATCGCTAGTTGTTTTTATGGGGCGATTTACCGAAAGCAATTTTCTAGGTTGAAGAAAAGACTGCCCGCTTTCAAGTGTGAAGGTTGAGTTTTTCATGTGTGTATCCCTTGGTGAGCGACAACGACCCTAGGGCCCACGCGGATGTTATGTAGAACTAGGTGAGCTTTCATTCGATTCAGTGTAATTATAGTTAAGTGCTGATTTTGTGTGAACCAAGTCAACTATATTGAGTCGTATACTAGGGTAATCGATCCGTCTTTACGACCACGGTAAAGGCGTACATTAGATGCTCCGGGTGGTGACGATCTAAGGATCGCAACTCCTTCTGGTGATAAATCTTCTACCGAAATCTTCTCCATATCTTTGTCTTCAATGTCGGTCGGATTTTAGCAGTCTTAATTGGTAAAGTTAAACAATTTATACAGCTAATTTTCCCTTAACTGATACAACAGTCCTTCTACACAAGGCTCGGAGTACAAGTAGTGGAAATACAATATAGACAGCTATTGCTGAGATGGATGCAAAAAGAAACGCAATGACTGATGAGAATCCTGTGTTCAGAGGTGCAGTTGCAGTATAGGTAAATGCTGTCAGATGTATTGTTCCAACAAGCGGTAATAAAAGAACCTTAAAGATTGGCTTTACGACATCGTGAGTATCAACGAATTGTGCCAAAGGTGGAGACCATAAATAGTAGAACACATTCCACCCATTTACTAACTGTTGTCCGACTTTGTTTGAACCTATCATTCCATCTCTGACATGTCGCATGTAAGCTACTTCAGGAGCCAATTCACTACCGTAGGTAGCAGTGGCAATAACACATCCAAGGCGTGGATTGACCGTTAACAGTTTACTGTCGCCGGTGAGACCTGCGGTTGAGACTGCTATCTCCCATGATCCAGCCTTGTCATCATAATAGTGGAAGTCTTTGACACTGCTTCCATCTGGAATAGTGACCGTAATCACGGCAGCTCCTCCAGATGTCTCGGCAAACTTCTTACTCGTTCCGGTTGATGTTGAGGCGAGATTCACAACAGTGGATCCTGATGTCACAGGATTACTATATTGATCCTGTCTCTGAATGGTATACTTGGTTGTCCATGAAGCAGCTATCGCAGATGATGGATAGACGGTGATTACGAGCTTGCTAGCGGGACGACTCGGATCTCTCTTCTCAATCCTCCATTCAAAATTACCCATTCCTGGAGATTGATCATATCCAACTATGTATACGCCTGAAGCGTCAACAGCAACTCCGTAAGGATCTTCGTTTCCAACGCTCGGATCATCTGCTTGGTTCCATATGATTGAGCCATCTGTCAGATGTCTCTTCTCAATCCTCCACTCGGGATTTCCTGGAGAATCATCTCTACCTACCATGTATATGCCTGATGCATCAACAGCAACACTGTGAGCAATATCGGCTTCACCGCTTGGATTACTCACTTGGCTCCAGATGAGTGAGCCGTCTGTTAGACTTCTCTTCTCAACTCTCCATTCATAATTACCTGGAGAGTGGTCATATCCTACTGCGTATATGCCTGAAGCATCAACGGCAACTCCACGAATGCCATCATCTCCAGCACTTGGATTGGCCGTTTGTGTCCATAAGATTAGGCCGTCTGTTAGGCTTCTCTTCTCAATCCTCCATTCCCAATCATGTTCTGCTGGGGATTCGTCGTCGCCTACCACGTATATGCCTGAGGCGTCAATAGTAACTCCGCGAGCACGATCGTCCGCTGTACTTGGGTTATTCACTTGGCTCCAGATGAGTGAGCCGTCTGTTAGGCTTCTCTTCTCAATCCTCCATTCATTATCGTCTATTCCTGGAGAACGGTCATAGCCCACTACGTATATGCCTGAACTGTCAACAGCAACACTGTAAGCTTCATCGGATCCTGCGCTTGGGTTATTCACTTGGCTCCAGATGAGTGAGCCGTCTGTTAGGTTTCGTTTCTCAATCCTCCACTGGACGTTGCCTGGAGAGGAGTCATAGCCCACTATGTATATGCCTGAACCGTCAAGAGCAACACTATTGGCGCCATCGTTACCTGTGCTTGGGTTGCTTGCTTGGCTCCATATAAGTGAACCTGTTGCTAGACTCCTCTTTTCAATCCTCCATTCAGTGTTACCTGGAGACTCGTCGTAGCCTACTACATATATGTCTGAAGCATCAACGGCAACACCATAAGCACGATCAGACCCTTCACTTGGATTGTTTGTTTGAGTCCATATGATTTCTCCAGCTGGGGATGCCCTTACAGTAGCTGTTTCATATTGGCTCGATATCAATGTCGAGAATAACAACACCAAGAGGAGCCTGCATATGCAGTCTTTGCTAATCAATCTAAGAGCCCCTAGGAGTCTCAGCGATCGCTCCCAATTGTATAGTAGATCCATAGTTTGCTGGTTAAGCCTTTGCCTTAGCGTGCGCGTTAGTGTTTGATTAGTTGGATTATGGCGTTTATCAAATGTAGGAATGAGACCGTTGGAGAGATTAGTAGTATTATTGGTGATATTGTTCCATCTTGGGGATTTTCAGGGTTCGTTCTCTTAATGGGTCTTGAGGGCGTTAGCTTCTAGTCTTTTACATATATCATTAGATCTCTCAGTAGGTTGATGAATGCCCCATCCCTTTCCGCCTTCTCGAAATCCCCCTTATGCTTGTCTTCTCTTGCTAATGGAACGGAGAATCGATTCTTTTCTTTAAAGCTGGCCTCGAGGAAGTATTGGTGGGCGATCAATGATAGGTCTATGATCTTGTCTCCTTCAAAGGGTTCAGGCAGATATGGCTGCATCAGAAAGGCTACGTGACCGCCTTCCTTCACGGTTTCGTGACAGTCTTGGACGAGTTTCTTGAGGAAATGCAGGTAGTCTTCTAGACTCAGGCTGGCGACATCTCTTGAGTCATGTTTGTAGGAAGAAGCTTTGATTTTCCAGTAAGGCGGATCCAGAAAGATGAGGTCGCAGCCTTTAGCTTCCTCAGGGAAGCCTTCTCGGACATCATTTTCCTTGACGAATTTTCGGCTGGGCCGAATATCGTAGCTTAAGCATCTTCTCTTCATGTATCGGCATGCATCTGCGGTTGCTCCTCCGCCTGCCATAGGGTCAACCACGAGGTCGCCTTCCTTAGTGTAGTAATGGAGAACATTCAGGACTATTCCGCCAGGGATCGCTGCTGGATACCCTTCTACCCCGAACAGTCTGGATTCTTTCTGGAAGGTCCATATGTTACGGATCTTCGGCACAAATGGAAAGAGTCCGGCTCGCCTAAACTCTTCCTTCTTCTTGATTTGGCTGACTATCTGGAGGCTCTTCTTTCTGTTACGTGCATTCTTCACGTCAGCATAGCGTCTAGCGTAGTCAACCAGCTCCTTGTCACGTGTGATTGTTGTTCTTGAGACGCCTAGTAACTCGGCTGTCTTTGCCTCTGACCAGGGCCCTGAAAAATTGGTGAACGGTTCACCATTTCTTTTCATCTCATTTCGCTGCTTTGCAGGTCTTCCTCCCTCAGGATTCTCGCCTGCTATCCGGCGCATGTATTCATCAAGCTTTGCACGGTAAGATGCTTCTTCCAACCAGTTGAGTTGCTTTCGCTCGACATTCTCTATTCCCTCAATTATCCAGGCGAGCCTGCCTGGGATGACTTGAGCCTCAACGAGATCTGCTCCGGCTTTCTTTAGAGCTTCTAGGCGACGGAGCCCAGCCACCAACCTCATATCCTCAGTTACTACAATTGGGCTGACCCAGCCGAACATCCTGATCATCATGCTCAGTTGGTCCGTATTACCAATATCGTGTCTAAGCCTTTCACTTGGAACTTTTATCTTGGATATCTTGACCTTGAGGATTCTTGAGTTTAGAATTCGACTGGCTTTACTGTCTTCTCCTGTCAAACTGTATCAAGAAGTCTGTTAAGATCCCTTTTAAGGAGGGGGAGAATCAAAAGAGCCCTCCTCAAAAATTGGAGTGAAGATTAGAATATTGTGCCATCCAAGGGATCTTTGCCTCTTGCTCTCTCTTGGAGGGGCATCTTTCTGTTAAGTATAGTTTCCTTCAACAGTATGGACATACCAATCAGATGGTTCGAAATTCTAGGTGTCAACGCTGGGTACGAAACTCACTACTCGTGACCTATGCCTTCTTAATAGAGAACATTTCTTGGTGTAGTGTCGCCAGTCAATGGTTCAAATTAGAGTGCTCTCACCAAGGGACCCACCACACCACCAAAACTAATGGCTCGCTACGCTCGCCGAATTAGTAACGGTAATAAAATTAACCTTAAGGTAACGCGTAATTAGTAAATTATTAGTTAAGGGTTACATTAACCAGTTAAACCGTTAAGTAACCAGTTATAACCTAGGGAGTTTAATAGTCAAATTACATAGGAAATATTAGCTAATTATTCACTTGTTAATATTTTATGCATTAAATACCGTTAGTACTAAGTAATAGTATTAGCTACAACTGTTACCGATAACCGGAAAGTTATGTATGAGGCAATATTAATCGTATAACCTGCAAACCTTAACCGGCTTAAACAGCAACCGGTTGGCCGCGTGAATCGCAGTAGTCTCTTATCAATTTCACCATCACTAGCTATGGCACACATCATATGTTATTCAAAGTAGGTCTCATCGTTGAGATCTGTGCAGAATTTATGCATGTTATTTTTCATTAATCCATGTCTTCCACATCTGACATGAGCAGTGAAGGAATTCTCAATTTTAAGGCTTGAATTGAGAACCAAACCAGAAAGGTCATGCCGATGAAGGCCAATATTAGTCCAATCCATTCTTGTTGATCGAGTGAGAACCCATAACCGCTGATTTGGTTATAGAATATCATTCCAATTAGAACTGCTACCCCTACAATCACAATGAAACCGAAGAGAGGCACAAATAAGATTGTTGCCAGAGCAAAGGCTAGGATAAAGATGGGAATAAACAGGTTGATCTCAAAAGGCCATTGACTCAATAAGAACAATGGTACGCAAGCAAGAATGATCAAGACAGAATAGAGGAAGGTTCCTGGTAAAGGCGATTTAGCTGTAGGCAGAGATCCTCTTGAATTCATTTGAGTTTTAACAAATTCTGAAACTTTGTCATAGTTGTCTTTTGTACAGTAGATGACTATTATCTTCCGCCATGTGTTCCTGAGAGCGATCGTCTTCCTTTTATCATCAAAGGTGGTTTTAAAGACTCCCTTCCACTTCAAGAACATCGACTCTTGAGACATGGCTAAGAGTCCAGAACCTGCCACCACTGGTTTTCCTAAAAGGGTGCCCGCTATGATTGCAAGACGACTGGCGGTCTTTGCTCTTTTGTCAAAGGTTTCATATGATGTCCCTTTTCTTGTGACGGTGAATCTTGCATGGAACTTGTTACCGAAGAAGATCCACATTATGACCCAAGCGAGAACGATGAAGACGACTAAGAGAATAACAGAGATTTTAAACGCGTTAAGAATGGCCTCGAGATTACCCTCTGATAGAGAGGCGACGGCTAAAATGATAAATACAAGAAGAAGGCCTCCTCCCAAGGCCTTCAGAAGATCCATTAGAATGACGGGATTTGTCGCGAGAGGAATATCGACGTCCCAAGAAATTGAATCGTCAGTTCTGGGATTCATCTTGATCTATTGAGGTATGGAGTTTCGTTAGGATTTAAGATCTCTAGATCAATACCAATAACGTAATTGTATGAGAAGTGACTTGGACGCCAGATCATATACTGAAGAAAGATTAGATCGTGAAGGTTGCTCAAGCCATGATAAGTTTTGTAAGAAAGGTCTCGATAGCTACGGGTATCGCCTTCATAATATGGATCGGTATGTGGTAGCGCACGAAGCTTCAACTGTGGGTGTTGGCTAGGGCAGCTGAACAGAGGATCCGCACTGTCCGCAGAAGCTTACTCCAGACCTGAGCTTAGCTCCACATGACATGCAGAACTTCGTTGCCTCCACGGTGGCTGCTGGCCCAGGAGGCTTGATGGGGGCATCAGACGATCCACTGTCTTGTGTGCGTTCTTTTATCAGGCGGAGAGCGGGTTCAAACATGTCCGGTGTGCAACATAAGCGCAACTCCGTCCCCTGCTTATCATGGAGTTTGATTGTTCTTCCTTCTTCATCGGCATCCACCGAGTGTACATTTTTCCATCTCATGAATTGCTTATCTCCTGACTTTGCACTTAGCCAGTGTGATGTAGGTCCGTAGGCTGAGCTGCCTGATCTCCCTGAAGCGATTCCGGTAAGGAATACCCCCCAGGCCAAGCCCTTCGCTAAGCCCTTCGCGACGTTCAAGCTCTTTCCAGTCTGTCGCATTACGCCCTTCTCCGTGATGACAAAGTGTGCAGCAGTATCTAGGCCGTCTCTGGCGTTCCAGGCGAGGAGGGTTCTCGATTCGGAGGGTTTTGAGCCCCGTCGTGGCAATCGCCGATTCACCTTCAATCCATTAATTCTATTCAGAATAGCGAGCGCGCTGTCCCTTGTTTGTCTTGAAGTGAGATTAAATGTCTTTCTTCGTCGGTGGTTACATTACGAATTCTTTTTACAGCTAATGAATTGTTTGTCTTCTGATTCTGCTAGCGCGCGCTGAAAGAATGAGGTTAAGTCATCCATCTTGACTTATTTCTAGGAGTCTATGCTAGAGAAGTCTTATCTATTTACTACGACCGATAGTAATGCGCACGCTAATGGGAGGAATTTCTATAGACGATTATTCCACATTGGCGATAATAGTTTTAATTATCGCCTCCATTTGGGTTTACAGGGACGCTAAGGGTAAGAAAGTTAGGAATCCGGCTGGTTGGGCTGTAGCTACTTTTTTCGTTCTGATTATCGCTCTTCCACTCTATTTGGTGTGGGGCAAGAAGCGGATTGAGACCCCTGCTCAACAACAATATGCTCCACCTCCTCCAGCTCAATATGGTCCACCTCAACAACAATATGTTTCCACTTCATCACCACAGTACACTCCACCACCAGCGGTTCAACCTCAAGCACCAGCACGAGCAGGCTATTGTGCTAAATGCGGATCTGCTATACCTGCTGAAGACCATTTCTGTCCAAACTGTGGAGCAGCAGCTCCTGCTGATAGGAGTACATGTCCGAGATGTGGAAATGCTAACCCGCCTGGAAGTAAGTTCTGCCCCAACTGTTCATATCAATTACAATGAGATCTGAGGAGAGAATCTATTAAGAATTGATTGAGTGGATTCCTGTCTTTCATAAAGTAATGAGTTTAGAGGTTACAAAACTTGTCATCAGCCAGTCAAGGCCTAACCTGTTCCTCCTGTGGCCATATTGAACCATTCGGTCAACGTTTCTGTGGAAAGTGTGGGACTTCGCTCGCGCCGGCTACTGGAATATCACCGCCAACAACAGCCCCGACCAGAGCGTCTCCAGTTGGACCAACGACACCACCTAAGGCAGCGATTCCTCAGCTGCCTTGGCGAGCAGTATTTGGAATTATGATGAATCCTGGTTCGGTCATCCAGCAACAGTTGGCAGATGTTGCTTGGCCATCGGCAATGGTTGTCTCTGGGCTTGCTTTCACTCTCTTCTTCTTGCAGACTGGTCTTGATCTCAGTCGAGCTGGTAAGGCTACAGCGGGCACTGTCTTCGGCTTGTTAGTCATTGGTGCGATCTATGGAACTATCGGGATCGCATTGGTGGGTGTGATCGCTTGGGCAGCATCGAAGTCTCTTGGAGGATCGAAACCAATGGATTGGTCGATCCGCGCTATCAGCTTGTCCTATAGTCCCACGCTTGTCTATGCTGCTTCAGGTCTGCTGTTTAATCTGTTTCTTGGTTGGAATACGGCGGTGGCTTTCGGTGTGACTGGAGTGTTATGGGCGTTGGGGCCGATTAACGCTGCGGTCAAGGAGATGGTGAATGGTAAGACTGGGCCGAGTATCGTTCTATCCACTATTTGTGGGGTGCTAGTCCTCTTCGCTTGGGCGGCATTAGGAAATATGGGGTGAAGGGTTATGTCCGGAACCATTTCTGGAGCTACAAAGTCTGAACCGTACAGGGGAATCGAGTTACTCTGCTTTGCTGTGCTCGGCGGCTTAACATCTCGAGGGGTAGGTGGTGCATTTGTGCTTGGTATAGTGGGCCTCATCCTCGGCTTCCTTGGCATGATGATTATTGGGTGGGTTCTTGGAGCCTTGAACACTCAAATGCGGCAAGAACAAGGTGGCCAACTGATCAAGAAGGCGGTTGGTAGCGGCTTCCTGGTTATGGTGCCCTTCACTGTGCTTGCACTTCTTGCGAAGCTGGTTCTGGGCTGGGATGTTGCGCTAGTATTCGCATCAGCTGGGATAATGGCTTCAGGTGCTGCTGCTGGATCTGAGGTGGGCGGTGGCCGTATGCTTAATTCTATCTTAGCGTCGGTATGTGCCTCCGGCTTCTCAGCTATTTGGATGATGCTTGGTATGCTAGCGCAGGGCATCGGAGGTGTATGATACGACTGCAAATTTAGCTTGCTCACTTTACAGCACTATTGAACGAATTGGGGATTTATTCCAGATAAGAAAGTCTACTGCAGGAAGACTCATTTGGCTAGTTGTGTTGCTAATGGTCTCCACAATTTCGATTTCAAGCGTGCGCGGGGAATTTGAATGGCCACACCTGCCTACCGACAATGAAATCAAACAAGCCGCCGAATGCATGCGTCAATATGTTGATCAATATTACCCTGATGACGAAGTGAGCTATTCAATTGAAAAGCTGCACCAAGATCCTAGTCCCGGAGGTACTAGCGCGCGCGCTAATATGGTACTCGCAGTATTCACTTGTACAGGCGAACGTTCAGATAATTCTAAGTGGACTAAGTACTATAGGTTCTCTCTAGAATACTGGGGCGCGAGCGCTCCCACGGAAGATGAGTGCAGCAAGAAATCAGGAGGGTGGATCTTTCATGCCCCCCCCACTGCTATGGAAATTGATAGCCCTGACCAAGAATTGAGTAAATGGCGGAGTATGGGTTGGCTCCCTGGCCTTAAGCAATATTCAGATACTACCACCACACCACCGCCTGAAACCCCGACAACTGAATTGCCTGACCGCGTCAATATTAAAATAGTCTCGACGGGTGTCGAGGGCGTGCAGATCCTCGTCACAGGAACCGTCGCCAGCAAATCAAAAATCACATCATCAGTCTTCTACAGGATCGAGCCCGGCAACGCCAAGCAAGGCTACCTCAGTATATCAGGCGACTCCTTCAACGCCGAATGTGAATTCGTGCATAACCAGACAAACATCTTCAAGATCGTCATTGATAATGAGGCAAAGTTGAGCTGCGAGACAACACTAACATTCTCTGGCGATGGAACTCTGATTGGAGTTCAGACCACATCCCCGAAAGGCGAGGTAACAGAGCCTGTACCGGTACCCAAACCGCCCCAATCGCAGGGGGCTGTTCCTGGGCTTGGAGGAGTTGGAAACATTCCAGGACCCTCCTCACTTACCCAAGGGATCATTGGTGTTATCATTCCTGCGCTCATCAGCATCCTTGTTAATGTATTCAGTGGCTTTGGAGGAGGCACTGGTATGGGTCCACCAACGCCTCCTATGAGACCTGCACCACCGTCCACCTTAAAAGCTCCGCCTAAACCTCCGCCACCTAAACCCAGTTCAAGGCCACCAACTGATCCAACAACCCAAGCAAGGAAAAAGCTGGATAACCTTGGGAAGCTCGCGAAGAAGTGGAACAACAAGGATCTTGAGGATCTGGTCAATAAGGCACGGAAAGAAGCATTTGGGCCGGATGGAAAATTCGATCCAAACCGTTGGGAAACATTGAACAAGGAAATGATCAACGCAGTCAATAAAGAAATTGGAAAGGATCAACTGGGTGTAGTCGGGCAAGTCGGCGTCTTTGGCAAGGGTGCAATTGGAGATACAGTCGATGGAGTCAAAGTGATTGCGGGAGGAGCTAAGGACTTTGTCGTAGGAGCATACAAAGGTGGCAAGGACATAATCGATGCCATACTACACCCAGGATACTTCAGAAAGGGTCTTGATGAAGCGACGAGAGATTACATGAACAAGAACCTTAGTGCCGAGCGTGAGAAATTCCAAGAAGCGCTCAAAGGAGGCCACTACCTTGATGCCTTGAAAGAATTCGGCAAGGCTATGGGCAAAGTCTCTGGTGATTTGCTAGGCTCGGTAGCGTCTGGACTATGGCAAATCACAAAGGGTATACTGCCGATCGACGAGTTCAAGACGCTCAATGATCCTAATGCATCCGAGAGAGACAAGTGTTTAGCAGTCTCAAAGGCTGCCATAAAGATCGCCCTCATCTTAGCCCCCACAAAGTTTGCAAAGACTAGGGTTCCAGGGCTGGATAAAGTGCCAACATCCTTAGAGACCCGAGCGGGCGCGGCAGTGGCTAATCAGGAGTTGTTGAATGCGACACGGACCACCCAGAAGGTTGAGAAGCTTGTACCTGATGTCCTCAAAGGCAGGAAACCGATGAACTTCAAAGAGGCCCAGAAGATCATAAGCGAGAACCCGAAGCTTAGGGACGCGATCGATAATGCGATCAAGGCTGGTGGCAAGGAAGGCAAACACCTCTACGACCAGCGGTTGACCGGCGAGATGAGCAAAGACGCTCATACCCTGATAACAGCGCGCAAGATCCAGGTGCAAGAGGAGATTGCAAACTCAGCCTCAAAACGCATAATTCAAGAAGATGTCAAGGCACGCTTGGCAGCGGGCGAGAAGCCCCCAAGCACCTACAGGACAATGAATGCCACCGAAGGTAGCCGGACCAATATCCGAGGAGCAAACGACGCCGTAGACTATGACCAGACCATCATCGGAAATAAATATGTCACCAAAGACCGCGTGAATGAAATCCTCCAAGAAGAGTGCGCTAAGCGTAGCCTTAAGCAGGAGGTCATAGACATCAATATTTACACACCAAAGAAGGGACTATCCGACGCCACTGGGGCAACCCCAAACAGTGAGATCTGGCTCCAAAAAGGCCAACAGAAGATCACTGCCCAATCGGGCCTTCACCAAGTACATGTCACCAAGGATGGTGAGATAATTGTTAGCGATCACTTCAAGGGGAAAGGCTCCAACGTCTTGGGGATCGGAGAAGAGGTGGATACACCTATAACTATACCCGGTAGTCAGGCGGCTAATTCGATGAACACCCAGCTCGAAAATGTCATGCATGCTTACGAGAAAAATAATATTAACCAAATGGCCAAGTACGCCGCGCGCGGCATCAAACTAGGCCATAACATCAATCCAGCATCGAAAGACCTCATCTTTAATGTGGCATCATCTAAGGATCCGTACGAGGCGATGGAGATACTAAAAAACGCCGGGATCCATAATCGTGATCAGTTATTAGAAATTCTAAACATACCTAAAGGTCATCACTAGATTCTAAATATGTAAAAAAGATAGAAGATGAGGAGACTATGATGGTTGAGAAACTAGAGACAGTTGAATCCTTGCAGAAGATAGAGATTTCACGCACAGCGCTGAAGGCACTTAGCAAGGTGCCGCAGATGACTTGCGGGGCTCTCTCCCCACTCGCACGCATCAACCCTCCAGCAGGGCCTGAAGCGCGGCCGGAACTCATCAAAGTGTTGACAGAAATGTCAGGGCCTTGGGAATGGGCTGTCCCAGCACTCATCGACCCCCATCTGACTGTCGGCCTTCTGTTGGGCGACGGTGAGGAAGCACTGATAGGTCAGTACCTCTGGTCAGATACCGAGGGACTTGGCCCAGGCTTCAAAGTTACCATCCAAGACCCAGACTTACAACTTGCGGGGCCAATCGCGCTGGCAAACATTGAGATAGGATTCATCGATTCCCTCGCGCTGGATGGGGTTGCAGAAGTCGAACCCATCCGTCTGCAGCTTAGCTCAGACCAGTTCTGGGCACTCACAGCCTTGATCGACGCTTACCGAAACGCTGTGCTAGGACGCCGTCTCACACGAACCTTAGGTTTTCCACCAGGTGTTACTGCAGAGGGCATCAAGATGGCTTGGAGAGCTGGGCTTGCAAATCCGGATCCCGGCTGGTCAGTATCACTCTTCAAGTTGCTCATCCCAGATGCTGTCCCACCCAATTTCGAGGCGCGACTACCACAAGTCATCTCTGAGATGGAGGATGCAAATCTCCTGACACGTCTTGAGGGTGAGCCGGATGACCCTGTCGGAGACATCTACCTCTTCGAAGAGGGCCTCGAGATACTTATCCAGTCAGTGACGCAGAGGGCATTGCACCTCGGCCTAGTCGTTCAAAGGATCCGAACGCCTGGGCAGGTTGAGGCAACAGTCTTTGGGGGTTGGCGTACCCCTGCCGGAATATGGCTTGCAGATCTAAGCGGCATCGGAACCGAGAAAGGTGAGAACTCAGATCAGATCGAGCTGCTCCTTGTAGGCCCAACTTTCATGTCAGGACTTTCAGAGCAAATCTTCGGATTGGAAGAAGGGATAAAGGCAGTCTCATTCGACGAGTACAAACTAGAAACACCATGCTCCCGCGAAGCAATTCTGGAAGCCCTACGTCGTGGCGAGATTGAGAAGCCGGCCACACCAGTCAGACCACAGCCACCATTTGTACAGGTGACTCCTCCACCCAGAGCCGGCCAAGTATTTTGCACCTCCTGCGGAGCTGCGTTAAAGCCTGGAGTAAGCTTCTGCGGACAATGCGGATCGTCTATTCAACTGCCCGAGCCAACACCCACCACTGAAGCACCAGAGTTCTGCACACAATGCGGGGCTCATATCAGACCTGGGGTGCGCTTCTGTGGTAAATGTGGAGCCCAAGTCTAACTCATGCTAAATACAGGTCATTGCTTCAGCAGCCATCATTAGCGCTGGAGTATCTTTACTGTTGAAATCACTCCCATGATTATGGGGATTAGACTCGCACTTTATCGAGCTGAACTCCCGACCGGCGCTAAACCCTTGTCATAGCCCCAGAGACGCTCCTCACTTAATGCTTGTTTAATGGCTGCCAACACTATCAATAGGCAGAGTACGTCCCAAATGCCTCCTCCTATGAGTGGAAGAATTTCTGATGCTACTTCGTTGTATATTAAATGCATAAAGATTGCAACAATAAGTCCAGGCAGGAGATAACTTCTCTTCACCAAACCTGTTAGGGCCTTCATCTTTCCTATCCAGCGGCCAGTCATTGCGGCGTATATGCCGTGACCGTATGCAATTATGAAAACTCTCAATACAGCTAGGAAAAGATTGCCTTCCAACCTCTCTATGATATAGAAAAAGTTCTCAGCTGCTGCAAAGCCCATTCCCGCTGCAAACCCATAGACTATGCCATCCATAGCACCATTAAACTCGGCCTTTCTTGCGATCCACAAGACGCAGAGTCCTTTCAAAGTCTCCTCAACGATCGGTGCGCTTAGAAATCCTAAGAACGGCCCGGCAATATAGGAGTTCAAAATGTATGCAGCAAAAGTTGTGAGAAAGCCTAAGGCAAAAACCACGAAAACGTATACTTTAGGTTCCCTCTCATAACGATCTGTTTTCCACATCCAGATAAGATATGGAACAGGCCCAACAAATGAGAAGATGAATAATCCGAAGAATTCAAGCCAAGCTACAAAAAACAGCAATGTACTGGTCAGTATGATTGCGAAAGTTCCTATACCGATATATTTCAAAACCTCCCCGCTAAGGACTACTGGATTCGCATATATTGCAAGTGACTTGGGCGATGCATCTTTCGGGAACCCGCCTGCCACCTTGTTCTGTATAACCGTGCTAAATCGATCTATTAGATCTAAGATTTTTGCAAAGATACCTTTCTTAGTAGCCGCAGCTGGGACTGTGACGGCAGCGGCATATGCTTCAGCAGGTTGCTTTTTCTCTTCTTCAACAGAGTCTTGATACTCTTTGCAGTTATTACAATAATACTTATTGTATTGCGATATCCAGGATAGATCAAAATTACATTTCGGACATATCGGCGGATAGATCTTACAGTTATAACAGTGATGTCGTCGATATTCTGAAATCCAATTTTCAGGTTTACCACATACTCTACAGATTATTACTTCCTCAGACGGATCCATATTGCACTCCCACCTCAGAATCGATCATCACTCTAACGCAACTTAGCGCGTACCTCTCCAAGTATATGCAAGAGCTCCGCCAATTATTCCTAGTAATGAGCCTATAAGAAAACCTCCGCCTCCCATGATTCCAACTATTGAAAGTGCTATGATGATGACACCCCATACCTTATTATGCGATGGATCACGGGCAACCATAATTGCTGATAATAATATTATGACCCCACATGCTACGCCGATAACTGAAAGTAAGTAAAAGTCCTTTGGGTTGCCTCCAACTACGGTGGAGAAATCTGAGACCATCGCTCCATGTATCAGTATTAAGATTCCAGCGACAATTTGCGCGCTGTCCCGATCCGTTTGTTTGGCGCCATTAGAATTCTAACTTGTATTTCGAGTTTAAAGTATTTAATTATATTTCTTCGTCTCTAACAATGTTGGTAATTCGCACCATTTTGATGTTTGAAAGAGATCCAAATGACTAGTGTACGGTGATTCTCTCGCACTCACTATTGTCAGATGATTATGCTTGGGATGAACACATTCTAGAGCAAAGCATATAGATGCTTTACTAGACTTTTCAATAGGGGAATCTTTTTCAAATATGAAAAGCAGAATATTCTGGACGATTTTATTCGCTGGATTATTATTTCTGATTAGTTTTGATCCGATTGCGTTCAGTCAAAAGAGTTTAATCACTTGCCCAAGGTTGATAAATCCCATAATCTTGGATGGAAAAATAACGACATCTGAAGAATGGAAAGACGCTTTGGAAATAGATCTCCCACAATTCATACTTGATCAGCAAGGGAAGACACATTTTCTTGGCAACAGTACTATCTATGGTCGACTCAAACACGATGAGACACACATCTACGTACTGGTAGATGCTCTAGGGTATGTACAAGCAAAAAATCAAGGTTCATGGGATTGGCACGGCATAGCAGTGGACTATGACCATGACCAAAGCAACGGCCCAAACACGGATGACATACTATATATCGTGAACTGGGATGAACCCCACCCCAGAAGTTGGAAATACATATCGCTTGGACCAGAGGCGGGATGGGAAAAAATGGAACCCGCGCGCTACTGCTCAACCCTATCCGGATGTTGCCTGGTCCACCGAAGCGATCAACGATCCTTACTCAAGCAGCCCCCACTTGACCATGGAATTCAAGATTCCAGCAGATATCACTAAGCAGATAGGCTTTCAGATAACTACAACTGACTTCCGCAGAAGAATAGATAACTCTTGGCCGGCATTTTCAAACGTTAACAATCCGGCAACCTGGGGAACCCTCGAGTTCTCAAACAAGACGATTCTTGAAATACTTCAGGAGGAGAAAACACCACCAGCCACCACTAAAACCGAAACCGCACCTACCCCTCCACAACCCCCGGAAAAAGCTGAATACTACAGCATCGCCATACTGATCATAATCGGAATCATCCTAGCCGCAGTAGTAGCAATCAGAAAGAGACACCATGTATCAACACACACTAAATGAAACTCATCGCGATCTAACGATCCACATATCCGCTTGCGAAATTCAACTCAT
>Ga0315277_10002790_pt1 | contig 24031 bp, 19 predicted proteins | sample YL17G05_15_MG_FD_203695 | JGI IMG/M metagenome (GOLD analysis project Ga0315277, IMG submission 203695) | Sediment microbial communities from Yellowstone Lake, YNP, Wyoming, USA - YL17G05_15 | ecosystem: Environmental > Aquatic > Freshwater > Lake > Sediment | place: USA: Wyoming | collected... | reverse complement strand
TTTTCTGCCAATACTTTCAGCGGTAAATCCGCCCACTGCCCGGTAACAAGTGTTATAGGTCTGGTCATTTTTTATCCTCCCTGCCGGAAATATAACCGGCACCAAAAAGTTATGACAAAGTTTTCCACCAACACGATAATAAAACAAATCTTGCGTCAACGATAATTTAATGTAAGTTATGGATTTAATAATGTCAATCATCGTTAAATATAAACGTAAGAGTAAGTATGAAATCGCAAGCGCACATTGACGTTTTAGGCATTGGCTCTGTAACGGTGGATTTTGTAGGAACTGTGAAGACGTGGCCGGGCAAGGGTGTTAAGATGATGCTCGACCACTTTTCAGTTTGTGATGGGGGTCTCGTTGGCACAGCCCTGGTGGCCACTGCACGATTAGGCGGTAAAGCAGCTTTCGCAGGCAAGCTTGGGCAGTCTGAAATGGCAAGGCGTGCGCTGGAAGCGATTCGTAAAGAATCTATTGACACATCATTTGTGCTCCATACTGAAGATGCTGAGCCGATTATTGCCTTTATTATTACGAGCAGCATTGACGGGCAGCGTACTATCTTTTGGACTCGCCGGAACGTCCGGTATCCGATGCCGTGGGAGTTTCCAGACAAAAACTGGTTCAAACGGACATCAGTATTGTTGATTGACTATGAATCGGAGCTTGCGGGAATTGAAGCGGCTAAAATAGCCAGGCGACATAATATACCCGTTGTGATTGACATTGAGCAGGATGAGCCCCACGTTGGTGAGGCAATGAGGATATCTTCTCATATAATTGTTTCAGAGGATTTTGCGAGCAGTTATGTGGGCAAAGTAAGCATAGCTGATATGCTTACAGCTTTGCGAACCGATTCAGAACAAACTGTAATAATTACGCGTGGAGAGAAAGGATGTGCGGGGTTGACTGAAAAAGGTATGTTTGAACTGCCTGCATATCAAGTTAACGTTGTCGATACCACCGGCTGCGGCGATACATTCCACGGAGCATTTGCGCTGGCTCTTGCTCGAAAGCAATCCGTTATCGAAGCCGCGAAATTCGCATCAGCCGCAGCGGCATTGTGTGCGACGCAGTTGGGTGGCCGGGCTGGAATTCCGACGGCCGAACAGTTGGAGCAGTTTTTGAGCAAACATGAATCTTGATTTTTATCGGGGAGCCGAATGAGTCTCGTGCCAATGTCTGAAATATTGATTCCTTCTCGTCGCGGCGGCTATGCCGTTGGTGCGTTCGAGGTTTGGAATCTCGAGTCTGTCCAGACCGTGGTTACCGCAGCTGAGGGACTATCGCAGCCTGTGATATTACAGGTGGGACCTTATGAAGCCGATTACGCAGGGTTGGAAGATATTTCGCATATAGCGGTCTTTCACGCAAGACGAGCAAGAGTGCCGGTTGCACTCCACCTGGATCACGGAGACACTTTTGAACGGGTTATGCAGTGCATTAATCATGGTTTTACTTCCGTCATGCTGGATGTTTCACACTTGCCTTACGCCGAGAACGTTGCCGCCACAAAAGAGGTGGTTCGGGTGGCACATGCCTGCGGCGCAAGTGTGGAAGGTGAGCTCGGGAGAATCGGAGGTGAAGAGGCCGGCATCGATGTGACTAATGAAGACGTTCACCTCACTAATCCCGACCAGGCCATCGAGTTTGTAAACGAAACAGGAATTGACGCCCTTGCCGTGGCAATCGGCACAGTTCATGGATTTTACAAAAGCAAGCCCAACATCAGGCTGGGACTGCTTGAGGAGATTGCCGAAAGAGTGCCGATTCCTCTTGTTCTGCACGGTGGTTCCGGCACGCCGGACACAGATGTAAGCAAGGCAGTGTCCATTGGCATCGCAAAGGTGAATATATGCACCGAGCTGGTCGCAGCCTTTGCTGATACTTTCGCCAATGAACGGGAGGAGCAGGATTTCAGATACAATGTCCCACGTGTATTTACCAGACCCAGAGCAGCGGCGAAGAAGCTGGTTGAAGAGAAAATTCGGCTGTTTGCGGGCCTGTAGCAGCACCGGGGAAATCTTAAATGGCTCACAGTAAGACATTCAATATTCTGAGCAAACAAATTGGTGAGATAAAGGCCATCGATGCACACACGCACATTAATGCTTCTTGTATGTCCGCAAGAGGACTCCACGACATCATGCTCTATCACATGGTTATCAGTGAACTTTATAGTGCGGGCTGTCCAAGCGGTCAGCGGTTGTCGGATGAACCCGAACAAAATGAGAAAACGTCTCGTATAGAGGAAGCAATCCCCTATCTTGAGCACGTTCAAAACACTTCCTGTTATTGGCTGATGCGGACTATACTTCACGAATTGTATGGCTGGGACAAGCCGATAACTCTCAGCAATTGGCGCAAGCTCGATGCCTGCATTCGTGAAAAGAGCACGGACCCTAACTGGGCCCGGCAAATCCTTGCCCGTGCCAATATTACGAAAGCGTGTACAGAACTGGCCTTGCGCGGCGACGGCAGCAACGATGACATTCTCTTTTATTCACTGGAGTGGGCCTTTTTCACACGTAATCAGTGGGGGGTATTTGATGCGCCTTTATATGAACTGGAATACGCCTGGCAGTTTGATAAACCGACCAGACCTCTTCCAGTCACTATGTCAAACCGAGTGCCGGTAAAAAGGCAAATAACCACGGTCTCGGAAGTTAAGGAAGCCCTTGCTCACTATTGTGCTGCTATACCCTTCGAGCGTATTGTTTCCACTGCTCATCATATCTCTACCGATATAAACTATACTCTCGTGAGCGATGACCAGATGCAGAAGGCCCTGGATAACAGGAACAACGCGGGCCCTTTTGAACGGGACATATACGCTTCGTATCTGTTTGAGAACTTATTGTTGGAATTGGAAAAAGAACATTCTGATATTGTATTTCAATTCTCGCTTGGCGCCGAACCACTCCCCTTTGAAACTGGTAGCAGGCTCAGGCAGGTTACTATAAGACAGCTCGCTGAAATAATCTGGCGTCACCCGAGAATTAACTTTCACTGTTATCTTTCCAGCAGGCATGCCAATCAATCCCTGTGCACTCTGTGCCGCGAATTACCCAACTTGTGTCTTGCCGGCTACTGGTGGCATAATTTCTTTCCCAACACAATTGCTCAGGTAATCGAGGAACGGCTGGATATGCTCCCGATGAATAAGCAAATAGGGTTTTTCTCCGATGCTTATTGTGTTGAATGGCTATATGCCAAGTCTAAGCTGGTAAGAATGGAACTTGCCAATGCATTAGCTAATAGAATCGAGCGAGGGCAATATACACCCGATGAGGCCGTCAAAATTGCCAAGAAACTTCTGCAGGAAACACCTAAACATCAGTTGAGTAACTGTCCTAAATTCTGCGGTTGAGGTGTAAAAAAATAGGCCTCTTTGCCGATGTTAATGAAAAACATAATCGTCAAGATGGCTTACGCCAGCAAGGAGACCAAAAATGGTCAACTACACTACTCAAACCGACCGATTTTATTTGTCATGCTGAGCCGAAAGGGGAAGCATCTGGCCGTAGCAGAATGCTCTGTTGAAAAGAATTAAGAATGTCATTTCCGCCGATAGGTGTCCTGTGGAGAGCGAGCCGCCAAACAGGACAGAGAACGTGGTTAACTCTCCAATCACATGTGGTACATAATTCGGGGTTAGGCCACATAGCCAGCATCATACTGACGCTGGTTTTGTATGTCGTCGATGTGGCATTTCACAGCCAACCCTGCGTATGCAACCCGGCAAAAGAACGTATCCAAGAACCGAATTATTGACTATACCGGCAGACTAAAAAGTTGAAACGATGTCTATGAATCGCACACTTTAGCGGACAGAGCAAGAATATCCTGTTTCCGTTCAGCTACGGAACCTCGATCTTTGATTTTTTGCTTAACTTGACCTATGTTTATTCCGATACAACTTATTAAGTTCACAAAGCTGCATTGATTAGCAGAAGGGAGCAAAAATGGGAATTCAAAATCTTTCGGAAGATGTCGTCCTCGTTGAACTGCCGTTCAAAGAACCGCAGATAGCCGATGAGCTTAAAGCCGTCAACGAAATAGCCAGCAACAAACCTGACCTTGATGTTATAATCGACTTTTCCAAAGTCGAGATAGTAACTTCTTCAAGTATCGGTAATCTCATAATACTACGTAACATCCTGCATGAGCGGGGCCGCCGACTTATGCTTTGTAATGTGGCCCCAATGACCAAGTGCATTTTTGTGATTGCCGGACTTAAGGATATTTTCGAGTTTGTTGATGACAAGTCCGCCGCTTTAGCGGCTGTGCAGCACGCCGATTAACAGGTAAGCCCATTATCTCACCGCCACACCTTTGGCAGGTTGTGTCCTTTCCTGAATACTTTACCGGTCTATTTTTACCTTCTCCAGCCCCGCTCTGCCTTTGGCGGATGCCCGCGGACAAAAATCACCAAATAAATACCTTGCACTATGTGTTCGCAGGAGGAAAAATAATATGGATGAATTCACATAATTGCATAGTACAAACAATACTGAAATGTTCAGGAGGTAACAAATGAACGCAAATCAGCAAAAAACTACAAGACGCAGATTCTTAAAAAATTCGACAATGACGGCAGCATCCGTCGCGTTAGGTTTGAACGTCACAGGAGCTCCCGCACTCCGCTCCGCGCTCGGTGCTAATGAGAAAATTCGTGTGGGCTTTATCGGCGTGGGCAATCGTGGAACGCAACTTCTTCAAAGATTCCTGACGCAGGTCGATGTTGAGGTTGTGGCTCTTTGTGATGTGTATGAGCCATACCTGGCAAGAGATTATTCTAAAGTCGATAAAAAACTGATAGATTCCTTAGGAAATATGGTTCCAAAGATGACAGAGAAGTTGGGCCCCGATGTCGCACGGTATAAGGATTTTCGTCACCTGCTCGACCGCAAGGATATAGACGCTGTAGTTATTTCAACGCCTGACCACTGGCACGCCATCCAGACCATTATGGCCTGCCAGGCCGAAAAAGATGTTTATGTCGAGAAACCATTGTCATTGACCGTAGTCGAAGGCCGAAAAATGGTCGAGGCCGCAAAACACTATAATCGCGTTGTGCAGGTTGGTCTCCACCGGCGCTCGTCAAATTTATATAAACAGATAGCTGAGCACGTTCAGGCAGGCAAAATCGGCAAGGTAACAGTAGCCAGAGCTTACCGAATAAGCAATATGTCTCCAACCGGGATAGGCAGGTATCCCGACACGACTCCGCCGGAAGGGCTGGATTGGGATATGTGGCTTGGCCCTTCTCCGAAGCACCCTTACAGGGATAACATAGCTTTATATAAGTTTCGCTGGTGGCAGTCATATTCTTCGCAAATGGCTAACTGGGGCGTGCATTACTGTGATGCAATGCGTTGGGGCCTGGGAGAGCAAGCGCCTGTCTCGGTGTCAGCACATGGCGGAAGATTTGCAGTTGATGACGACCGCACAATTCCGGACACGATGGAGGTAATTTTTGAGCTGGCATCCGGCACACTAATTGTTTTTGGTCAGTACGAAGCAAGCGGGGGACCTGTGCTGCCCGATGGGGAGATAGAATTCCGAGGCACGCTGGGAAATCTCTATGCCGGTGCAGAGGGTGCGGGATATAAAATCGCGCCTTCAAAACCGGGGCAATTCCAGAATAATGCCCTCAGCATTGAACCGGCGGAAGTGAAAGGAACAGACGGAGACCTTACAACCCAGCATATTCGAAATTTTCTTGATTGTATCAAAACGCGAAAGCCAACAAATTGTGATATGGAAACCGGGCACCGCTCGACAACGTTTGCCCACTTAGCTAATATCGCTCTGGCTACAAGGTCTCGAATTGAATGGGACCCGAAAGACGAAAGAATTATCAATAATAAAAAAGCCAGCGAACTACTGGACTACGAATATCGAAAGCCGTGGAAACTTAGTTAAAAAATCGCTCTCAAAAGAAGGAGTGTAGTTATGAAACACATTACACGCCGCAATTTTCTGAAAGGTTCGCTCGCCGCAGGTGCCTCTCTTGCAATTCCCTTTTCTCGTGCGCGAGGGGCAAACGATGATATTCGCGTAGCCGTGGTTGGTATTGGAAACCAGGGCAGTAATCATATCAACTGGTTTCGCCAGATACCCGGCGTTCGCATCGTAGCTATCTGCGATGCAGATAAAAGATTTCTTGACCGAGAAGAGAAAAAGTTTAAGGAACGCAACGAAAGTGTTGACACATACGTTGATTATCGTAAGTTGCTCGACGATAAAAATATCGACGCAATTGTAACCGCCACCCCCAATCACTGGCACGCTCTGGTTACTGTCTGGGCGTGTCAGGCAGGCAAGGACGTATATGTCGAAAAGCCGGTTTCACACAATGTATGGGAAGGCAGAAAAATGGTCGAGGCAGCTCGCAAATACAACCGCATCGTGCAATCAGGCACCCAACGCCGTTCTGATGAGGGACTCCACGAGGCCATTCAATACATTCAGCAGGGTAATCTCGGCAGGATTGTGTTTGTGCGAGGATTGGTTTATGTTCGGCGTGACGGTATCGGAAAGGTGGATGGTCCACAGCCGACACCGCCATCAGTGGACTATAATCTCTGGTGCGGCCCTGCTCCGATGGAGCCATTGATGCGCAAAAATCTGCATTATGACTGGCACTGGGTCTGGTCCACCGGCAATGGCGACTTCGGTAACAACGGAATTCATTTTATGGACATCTGTCGCTGGGTCCTCGGCAAAAATACTCTGGCTCCGAAGGTGATGAGCATCGGCGGGCGATTCGGCTGTATTGATGATGGCCAGACACCCAATACCCAGATTGTGCTTCTGGATTACAAGCCCGTCCCCATCATTTTTGAGGTGCGTGGCCTGCCACGCGCAAAAGGCGATTCTGTGATGGACAATTACTGTGGAATCCGCGACGGACTTGTGGTCCAGTGTGAAAATGGTTACTTCGCAGGCGGTGATGGCGGCTGGGCCTATGATAATGACGGCAAAAAAATCAGGCAGTTTGCAGGCACCGGCGGCAGCGGCCACCACGCCAATTTCATAAAAGCCGTTCGCAGCCGCAAAACAAGCGACCTCAACGCCGACATCCTCGAGGGTCATCTTTCAAGTGCGCTCTGTCACCTGGGCAACATCTCTTACCGCCTCGGCAGCCAGGCCTCGCCAGAGCAGATTATGGAGGTTGTAAAAGGCGACAAGGAAATGATGGACTCCTTCCAGCGGCTCGAACAGCATCTGCTGGCAAACAATGTCGATTTCAAAGCTACACCGAGAATCCTTGGTCCATTGCTCACGTTTGATACCGAAAAAGAAAAATTCATCGGCGAGTTTGACAGCAGGGCCAACGAGCTTATAAAGCGTAATTATCGAGAACCGTTTGTTGTGCCCCAGCAGGTATAAACGCGATTATGGAGCATAGAAATATGAAATATGAAGTAAGAAATTTGAAATCTAAAATCTGCAATCTGAAATCCGAAATCCAAAATCCAAAATCCTTTCTGGCCGCACTCATTCTTCTGTGTGTCTGTTCTTCCTGCACGGCCCTCAAGAAGCAACCCGGAGCATTCTCCGCCACATTCGCCGACCCCAACCGTATGTTAGCTGAATACTTCCATGCCGAGACCGCTAATCTGCGAGACCACTGTATGGCCGACATCAAAACACTTCAGGATTGGGAAACCAAGCGTCCGCTTTATCGAAAACAATTGTTTGAAATGCTTGGCCTTGACCCGCTCCCGGAAAAAACCAACCTCAAAGCCGTAACCACCGGCACAGTTGACCATAATGATTTTACCGTTGAAAAAATTCACTACCAGTCTATGCCGGGCCTTTACGTAACAGGCAATCTGTATATCCCTAAAAACATCGAAAAACCCGCGCCGGCTATTCTGTATGTGTGCGGCCATTCCCTCGTCAAAAAAAACAACGTCAGCTTCGGCAACAAGACCGCCTACCAGCATCACGGCGGCTGGTTCGCCCGCAATGGCTACGTATGTCTGGTTATCGACTCTCTTCAATTAGGCGAAATCGAAGGCATCCACCACGGCACATACCGCTACAAAATGTGGTGGTGGAACAGCCGGGGCTACACGCCTGCGGGAGTCGAGGCGTGGAACTGCATCCGTGCCCTTGATTATCTCCAGACGCGAAAGGAAGTGGACCCAAATCGCATTGGCGTAACCGGCCGCTCCGGCGGCGGAGCTTATAGCTGGTGGTTATCCGCCCTCGACGACCGTATCAAGGTGGCTGTGCCCGTTGCCGGCATTACCGACCTTCAAAATCACGTTGTCGATGGCACCGTCGAAGGCCATTGTGATTGTATGTTCATCGTAAATACTTACCGCTGGGACTACCCGCTTGTAGCGGCGCTGGTGGCGCCGCGACCGCTTCTAATCTCCAACACCGACAAGGATAATATCTTCCCTCTTGATGGCGTCCTTCGCCTGCACGAAAAGGTGCGCGACATATACAAACTTTATAATGCCGAAAAGAACCTCGGCCTGCAAATCACCGAAGGTCCCCATTCGGACACGCAGGAGCTGCGCATACACGCCTTTGTCTGGTTTAATCGTTTCCTCAAAAATAACAATCCTACGATAGATAAACCCGCTGTGCCTTTCTTCCAGCCGGAACAGCTACGGGTTTTTGACCAGCTTCCCGCCGACCAGATAAACACAAAGATTCACGAATCATTTGTCCCACAAGCCCCGCAGCCCACGATACCTCAATCGACCGCACAATGGGTAAAGCAGAGGGATGAGTGGATGAATACACTCCGTGAAAAGTCATTCCGCGCTTGGCCAACAGAGATAGAGGCCGGCTCCCTCGACGTCACGCCGGTATTTTCCGTTAAGCGGCAGGGTATTTGTTTGAGCGTTTTTGATTTTACAAGCCAACCATACGTGCGCCTGCGATTGTACCTGACACAGCCGGTCGGTCTGAAAAAACCCGATATGGTTATACTCAACGTCCTCGATGAGCAGCAATGGATGGCATGGCTATCCGCTATGCGCGCAGGTTTTGCCGCTGAGCTTAACGAGCCGAATTTACCCGAGCCAAACGAGGTCGCCTTCAAACAAATCCAAAAAGTAATTAGTAACACAAACGAGGTGCTTGCATACTTTGCCCCACGTGGAATCGGGCCGACTGCGTGGAAGGTTGACGAAAAAAAACTAACGCAAATTCAACGCCGCTTTATGCTGCTTGGCCAGACACTTGATGGTATGCGGGTCTGGGATGTGCGGCGGGCGATTCAAACCCTGCGCTCGCTTGATTCGGTAAAAAGTGCACCGATTGGCCTAAAGGGAAGGGAACAAATGGCTGGTATAATCCTCTACGCCTCGCTTTTCGAGCCCGATATTGCCCGGCTTGACCTCTGGCATCTGCCCCACTCGCATTATGATGGCCCGGACTTTCTTAACGTCCTGCGTTTCCTCGACATACCGCAGGCCCTCGCAATGGCCGCAGAACACACTCCTGTGCATCTTTACCAGACAGATGACTTCCAATGGCAATTTCCCCATTCCGTCATCAAAAAACTATCCTGGCCTCAAGACCTCTTCCAGATGCACGTAACCCCCGAGCAAGGTAGGTAGGGGTTCATTACAAGTTAAACGATGGGTGTCATTCTGAACGACCCGTCCTCCGTAGCATTTGCGAAGGAGGAAGTGAAGAATCTGGCCTTGCCACACCAAGGCGAAGGTCCACCGGTTGTCTTGGTGGACGAGGAATCCGGCCTTTAGGTCGAGAGTTAGAGAAAAGCCCGACAAGGACAGCCCTAAAAAATTCACCCACAATCTTTGGGACAGTTACCTGTATTGCAAAGAGTTGTACAGGTGCGAGAGTTGATCGAGGAGCTATTACGACAGGCTCACTGTTCAATGAGATGGTTGATATGGCGAATCTGGCGACTTTTCCGAAGCCGGCCTTTCGCACCGTTCAGTTCTCCTCCTACGACCGTCGAAGCCGTCTCCCGGGTGGGCCGGACTGGTTCGCCAATTCCGATGGATTTGGAGGAGAACCGATCCCTAATTTCGAGAAGGTGTTGAGAGCCCCGGACGCAAATGGAATCGGCGAGTACTTGATCGCGGATGTCAGAGGACCGGGGGCCATTATACGTCTATGGACGGCGGCCATCTCCGGTTACGTCCAGGTGTATATCGACGGTTCACAGACGCCGGTCTACGAAGGCAGTGCAGATGACTTCTTCCACCGTCCCTATGATGGCTTTGCACAGACCAGTGACATCAACGGGGATAGGTTACGTCGGACAATATACCAGCGTGATGCCTCGTATGCACCGATTCCGTTTGCCAAGAGCCTCCGCGTTGTATGGACCGGCAACATCAAGGAAATTCATTTCTATCAGCTCCAGGTACGTCTTTACGATGAGGGTGCGCCTGTAGCGTCTTTTTGCCCTGAAGACATCCACACCTACCGGGAGACGATTGACAGAGTGACTCTGATACTCTCCGATCCGGATAAGAATCTTGTGCCAAGAGCACAACAGCGTCCGGAACTCTTTGACCTGAGTCTGGGGCCATCTGATAAGAAAACCCTGACACGCCTGGATGGTCCGCTGGCCATTGAACAGTTGAGCCTGCAACTGGCTGCAAAGGATCTGGATATGGCCCTGCGGCAAACAGTGCTGCAGATCACGTTTGATGACTACCCCTGGAGCCAGGTGCAGTCGCCCGTTGGGGATTTCTTCGGGGCGGCCCCAGGTATCAATCCATACCAGTCACTGCCTTTTACGGTTCGTCCAGACGGCACGATGATTTGCCGGTTTGTGATGCCCTTTGAACGAGTCTGCAGGATTGAGCTGTATAACTGCGGCAAGCAGCCGGTCGGTGCAAAGGGCTCAGTGCTCTGTATGCCATTCGCCTGGGATGAGCAGGCGATGCACTTTCGAGCCAGGTGGCGTGCGGACCATAATCTGATTGCGTCGAATCGGGAGGTGCAGGATTTGCCGTTTCTACTAGCGCACGGCAAGGGCGTCTATGTGGGAACGACTGCCTACCTGATGAATCCCTCCCCCGTGCCTACTCCGTATGGCAACTGGTGGGGCGAGGGAGATGAAAAAGTGTTTGTGGATGACGATAGTGTGCCGTCGATATTTGGCACCGGATCTGAGGACTACTTTAACTACTCATGGTCTTCGCCGGATATTTTTGCCAGTCCGTACTGTGGTCAGCCTCGAAACGATGGCCCTGGCAATAGAGGATTTGTTACAAATTACCGCTGGCATGTGCTTGACTCAATTCCTTTCAAGAACAACATTCGCTTTTACATGGAGCTTTTCAGTCACGAACGGACACCTGGCATGTCGTATGCCCGCATCGGGTATCACTACGCCAGGCCCGGCCTGACCGACGACCATCAAGCCATAATGCCGGATGACCTTCAGCTTCCCGTGCTGCCGGAAAATTGGCAACCGGCCGCGAGAATGGGAGCTGCAAACGCCGTATTTTTTGCGGCCGAAGACATTGTGGCCGACGGCGAAGCCACACATCTCAAAGATGACCGCCTTTGGGCCGGTGGAAAGCTGCTCGTCTGGACTCCAACGAAAGACCGTGCTCAGAAGAGCTTTGAGATTCCGGTCAGTTCTGCGGGCAAGCAGCAAATCCATATCGCTCTCGCTATGACATCGCAGTCGGGTAAAATTGCCTTCCGCATAGACGGTCAGCCAGTGATATTGGAAGACAGGGCTGAGGACGTCGAACTGTATTGCCCGCACAGGACCCTGCTCCGCAGCATCGCGTTGATGCCTGTGGAACTGCAAACGGGCAACCACACCCTTACGCTCGAATTGAAGGATGCTCCCGATGGGGTCACTAATCCGGAGGTCGGGATTGACTTCATCTGGGTGCAGCGGAAGTAGTACGCTCACCTCCGGTCGATGAGCATGTGTTTCTCTTCAACGGATTAGTTTTTAGATTGACCCTTTACCTGCTCAAAGCCCCCCGGCAGTTTATCGCAATTATATTTTTGGCTTATGCCGGAATCGTAGATATCCGGCAGGAAAGGCAGGATATCATGGCAATGAAATATGTTGTCTATGAAGGAATCAGCAGACAGGGTATGCCCAGAAGCGACTTTAGTAAGACTGGCGGATTATAAAAAGTCTTGTTTTTTATCCCAATTTCAACAAATCCGCCATAGAAAAGAAAACCATCCTTGATATATGGGTGCGATTCATCTTTGTAGGTAGATTGTTTTCACACGACGTGGCACGGGCTTCCAGCCCGTGAAAACACGGCCAGGATGGCCGTGCCACTTTCTTTACCTATAAACGTGAATCGCACCCTTGATATATCGAGACGTTTTGTTTAGATTGCAGACACTGGAGAAACCAAATTATGTTTTTTAAGCGTTTAAATGGAAAATCTCGGTTCGAGATTCCCTTCTTGCTTGCTTGCGTGTTCACCCTATGGCATTTGCTCATCCATTAAGGGAAGGACCATCAAGCTTGGGCAAATGAGGAATCCGTCATGGCGATAATGCATTTTCACCCGATGTTCCATCGAGTACTTTGTAGATTAGCGTTGGCGGCTGGCTTGCTTCTCTTGCAGGGTGCTCTCGCCGCCCCCCCTTCTAACAATTCCCCGGATATCGGTTCCCTGGCGAGCAGCATTGACCTTCGGCCGACCTTTGAGAAATGGGACCTTGGACCACGCGTTCAGGGCAAACGGAACACTTGCTCGGCCTTTACCATAGCGGGATCCTTGGAGTACGCTCTGGTTAGCAAGAGAGAGCGGGGAACGCGATTGAGCGTCGAGTTTCTCAATTGGGCTTCGAATCAGGCGCTGCGCCAGACGAAAGACGGTGGCTTCTTCTCATACCTCTGGAGGGGGTTTATGATTTACGGTATATGTCCCGAGCAGGATATGCCCTATCAGGACAAGTTCGATCCAGAGCGGGAACCAATCAGGAAGCAAGGGAACACGCACTGGAGTTGCGTAAGCTTGGGTTGCGGCTGCATTGGATCAAACCGTGGAATCCGAATACCGGACTGACTGAAGAACAGTTCATTGCGATCAAGCACGTGCTCAACAAGCAGTGGCCGGTCTGCGGGGGCTTTCGCTGGCCCAAAGAACCGGTGCAGTGGAAGAACGATGTCCTCGAAATGCCGCCGCCGGAAGGTGTTTTCGACGGACATAGCGTGTTGATTGTCGGCTACCGTGACGACCCGGAACAGCCCAGCGGAGGTGTGTTTCTTTTCCGCAATTCCAACAACAACGGCCGCGACGGCTATATGACCTACGAGTATGCCCGCGCGTATACTAACGACGCCGTGTGGGTCGATTATAAAGAAGACGACGGCCTGCAATCCACCCTGCCATCGCACTTTGATGTGCTCGGCCCGCTTGGCTTGTCTCCCAAGGGACGGAATCGACGTGTCTCAAGCAATCAGCAGCCCGGTTGGCACAGCGAAAACCTCGACATGAACTGGCTTATGCCCGGCCAATCGGTCAACATTCCGGTGCTCGAAGGGCCTGGTGTTATCACACACATTTGGTTCACGAGCCATTCGGGCTGGGTAGGTGAACTGAACTCTTTGACCTTGCGCATTTACTATGACGATAGCAACGAGACGGGTGTGGAAACCCCGCTGGGCGATTTTTTTGCCGTCGGACACGGTAAGCCCGCCGTGGTCGAGAGTATCCCTGTCCAGGTTTCGCCCACAGGAGCACTGACCTGTTACTGGCGGATGCCCTTCCGCAAACAAGCCAGGATCGTGGTGACCAACGACAATTCGGACCGCTCAACAGGTCTTTATTGGCAGGTCGATTGGGTACAGCTGGATGACCTCCCTCCCGATACGCCCTATTTCTATGCCCGCTACCGCCAGGAGTATCCTGCTGTCGAAGGCCGCGACTACCTGATAGCCTATCTGAAAGGCAGCGGCTGCTACGTGGGAACGGTGATGTCCGTAACGTTGGGTCAGAACGGCTGGTTCGGCGAAGGGGACGATTTCTTCTATATTGACGGCGATACAGTCCCCAGCTTACAGGGGACTGGCACCGAAGACTACTTCAACGATGCCTGGGGGTTTCGAACTCGAACCGGCACCTGGTTCGGCCAGCCGCGCTGGCAAGGTGATTTAGCCGGCGACAGCGGTGTCTGTTACCGCTGGCACCTGCTCGATGCGGTACACTTCACCGAGTCGCTTAAAGTCGCCATCGAACATAAGGGGAACCGCGATGACTCGGAAGACGGTTTTTTTCTCGAACGGCCCGATTTCATCAGCAGCGTGGCATATTGGTATCAGACCGGGGAGCTGAAAACAACCTTCCCACCGTTGCCGCCCTGGCACCAGAGACGCGTTCCCTAGTACCATCAACATCTCGTGAAAACATACCGCTATGCAAAGACATCCGGCAAAACCAAGGTCGAGGTACAGACGCAGGGTTTCTTCGGCGCTCGGCCTGTACTCACCTGGCCCAACAAAGAACGCGGCGCCGTGCTTACATTGCCATTCGAACTGCCGGAAGACGGCCGCTTCGCCGTACGTCTTACCGCGGCCAATGGTCCACTCAATGGCACCTACGATGTGGAACTGGATGGCAAGAGGGTCCTCACCGCCAACTTCCGCACACCGGAGGATGGCGAGGCGGACACAGCGTTGGGTACCCATGAGCTCAAGAAGGGCAACCACACGATCGCCTTCCGTGCGACTAAGAATGTCAAGCAAGTCGGGTCGCTGGGTGTCGAGGTCTTGCGGTTGTTGAAACTGCCTCCTGAAGTCAAGCGTGCCGAGCGCACACACCACGAAGCCCATTTCATCCGACTGGGCATCGGCTGCGCTATTTATGCGTATCGACTGGCATTTGATACGCTCCCCGATTCGCTGGAAACGTTGGTTGAGAAGGGCTTCATGTCAGAGCGTTATCTTCGTGACGAGGAAAACCAGCCGCTGAAGTCCTGGCGTGAGGGCGACACGATAGTCGTCGAAAGCCCTGGCAAGGACCACTGGAAACATAGCTGGATGGGACTCGACCCGCGACGATAAGAGGAAGAAGAAAAAGAGGCGGAAGCATCCCATAGGATACATTCATTCCATGCGATTTGGCTATTCCTTGAATTGGTGCGATTACCCGTTTTGGAGGGGGTAGGGGAAGAAGCCTCCTTGTGTGTGTAAAATGGGTTTTTCTGAAGGATTTGGAACCCAAGACAAGGAGGCAAAAGCATGGTATGCAAAGCATTTCTTCCCCACAAGGTCGCAGCGGTGTTTGATGAAGAGCAGAGCGCGCTGTTCCAAGCGGGGGGCAGATCGGTTCCCTCACACAAAGACGGATTCGAGGTCTGTGTATTCTTCAGCAACCGCAGGTATGCGCGATACTGCTGGAGGGATACACAGGGTGGCAAGAAAATCTACGTTGAGGGTAAGATGGTACAACTCAAGTTTCCTCGTTGATCGGTTGGTATTGTGGATCTGATAAAGTAGTGATCCTCAGGCTACGTGGTTTGCCCGCAGGGTTCTGGAAGGTCATCTAATCCCAGATTGGCTGGGGCGAAGCAAGACATGACATGCCACGAAGCGGCAGGATGATGGGCCGAGGAATGGGTGGAACATTGAGAAACCGGGCGATTGCGGCAGCACCAGACACTCTGGGCCAATTACAGAGCTTTGAATCTGCTTTGTTGAGAGTGCTATGCGACACGTTATGGGTCGGCGCGCTCATATTCACGTTCGACACATGGTCTCCTGACGGGTGCGCATGTTTGTTTCATTTCTGCTAACGACACACAAGCAAAAACTATTCTTGAAAAAAAATATTTTAACAGTAAAATCACAGAAACAGAAGCTGAAATCGCTCTCTAATTCAAAGTCATTTTTATCTCATTTTTTGACGACGTACAGGGATAAGGATTTATTTGATGAGCTGGTCAATATACTATTAAGGAGGTAAATTTGGTATCCGGAATGCTGGTATTACCCATTTATAAACAAAATTTGAATAAAACTAATAGGATTAGAATGAATCAATCGAAAGGATGTCCCACATTTCATCCTGCAGGAAAGTTTTCTGCGGTAATACTTCTTGTTCCGCGGGAGATTAAACCTCAAGAGGGACGGGTTGCGCTTCTTCCTGATGGGGCAAGAGAGATTTTAGAATACACCAAAGAGGAAGATATTGATTTAGAAATCTATATCGAGTCTGGAGCAGGAGCTCTGAGTGGCGCTACAGATGAAGATTACCTCCGGGCAGGAGCAAGAATAGCGCCCAATAGAGAAACCTTGGAAGCAATAGGTGATGAAGCAGCTAAAAAAGGTCTTAATGTAATTATTCTCAAAGTTAAAGAGCCCTTGGACATTGAGGTGCAAGGCAGAAGGATTAATGAATTTAGTTATCTTGGACCAGGAAAAATCCTCTATACCTTTTTCCATTTTGCCTTTGATAGGGAGATGACAGAGAGAATACTCAAATCGGGTGTTAGTTGCGTTGCTCTGGAAGCAATTGAGGGCGATGCTTCTATCTGTCCATTACTTGATAAGGGTTTTATTGAAAAGAAGGGCTTTTTAGTTCCTGAACCAGTAAGACAGCTAAAGCTTAGAAAAGGTAAGACTCATGTCTGTTTAGACCCGATGAGTATTGTTGCAGGAATTGAAGCTGTTTTGCAGGTATTGATTTATATTAATAAAGATAAGGAGAAGATTGTTAAAGAAGAAGTTAAGGGAGATTGGCAGCGAAGAAACAGGATTTTAGAGGGCTATCACCATCTTCCTGAAGGAGAAAACCTTGAAGAAAAACATATACTTATTACTGGAGGAGGAACCGCAGGATTAGCCTCAGCCTGGATGGCACTTAGGTTAGGAGCAACTGTTACCATTACAGATACAAAAGAAAATATAGATGCCCTTAAAGAGATATTTAAAGACGGAATAAAAGATAAGAAAGTAGAGATTGTGCAGAGTCCGGATTTACACACTCCTGAAGGCTTTGAGCAGATGGTTAGGCTTCTTGAGAATTCCGAGGCAGCCATCGGCGCAGCTCTTGTTCCGGCTGGAAAAGCTCCTTTGACCATTAATAAGAAAGCGATTATTAAGGCAAGTGATAAGTCGCCAAAGAGGAGAGTATTTATTGATATCGCCATTGACCAAGGCGGTAATCTGGAGTTTGTTAAGCCAGATAAAACTGTGGTTATAGAGCCAAAAGAAAAAATGACTTATCATTATAAGCCAGTACGAGTAGGATACGGTAAATCTATATTCTATCTTGTGGCAAATATGCCTGGCGGGCCAGGAGTAATCTGCCGCGTTGCTTCAGAGATGCTTCAGGCAGCTCGGCTTCCTTATATAAAGCTAATGCTGCACGGATTAAAAGAGGCTGCTTATAGAGACGAAGGCTTTGCTAAGGGAATAAGCATTTTAGCAGGCAAACTTATTGATAGGCGAGTGGGAGAGGAATTTGGTATAGAGTGGTTTGATATATCCCAATCTCGCTTTGCCAAGGTAAGTTATAGCTCCCCACCTCCCATTCCGGACCCACAGAAACCTCTGACCGGTTAAATCTTCCTGGCACTACGGATTGCTCTTTTTAACATCTGGTTTGCCTGCTCATCATTGCCAAACCACTCGGAATCCCAGTCCCGAGCGGGTCTGCGGCCAAGCAGCGTTGTGATATCACGAGTAATCGTGATAGTCGTTGCGGTGTGACCGACCTCACCGTCATTATGAGACTTCTATCCAGCCGATTCAAGTGCTATGCTGGCGATATTAAGCTTCTTTACTGCGGCAACCTCATCGGGTCGGCAGACAGACGTGGTTGTTGGAGCTGAACGTAGCTTGTCAGGCATAGTTTTCGCCTGGTCGGCAATTTCTATCATTGCATCGATAAAGGCATCGAGTGTTTCTTTGCTCTCAGTCTCGGTGGGCTCTATCATTAACGCTTCTTTGACAATCGTCGGAAAATACACGGTGGGTGGATGAAACCCTTTATCCATAAGGGCCTTTGCAATATCTATTGCATGAATCCCGTTCTCAAGCATTTGCTTTGTCGGACTGAAAACGCACTCGTGTTTGCAGACACTGTCGAATGCAAGCTCGTAGCAGCTCTTCAGTTTTTCTCTTACATAGTTTGCGTTTAGCACAGCGTTTTCCGCCACTCGGCGTAGGCCCTCTTTGCCGAGCATCAGGATATAAACATAAGCCTTCAATATGACTGCGAAGTTACCGTAGAATGGTGCGATATAGCCGATGGACTTGGGACGGTCGTACTCCAAAGCATAAGTTCCGTCGTTCCTTTTCACCACAATCGAGACCGGCAAAAATGGCAGGAGTTTTTCTTTGACACCTACCGGTCCGGCGCCCGGTCCGCCTCCACCGTGGGGTGTGGCGAAGGTCTTGTGTAAATTCAGATGCACAATGTCGAAACCAAAGTCACTAGGGCGGGCTTTGCCCACAATCGCATTCAGGTTGGCCCCGTCATAGTAAGCCAGCCCATCAACACTGTGAACAAGGTCACAGATTTGCTTAATGTGCGTTTCAAACAGACCAAGCGTATTTGGGCAGGTCAACATCAGTCCTGCAATATCATCGTTCAGTGCTTGCCTGAGGGCAATTATATCCATGACACCCTTTTCGTTTGTGGGTATGGATACAATCTTGTAGCCGGCTATTGCCGCACTGGCAGGATTGGTCCCATGAGCGCTGTCTGGAATGAGAATGGTCGTCTTCTTATTGCCCCTGTCCCGATGGTAGGCTGCAGTAATCATCATACCTGTCAGCTCTCCGTGTGCCCCGGCCGAAGGCTGCATGGTAAAACCTGCCATACCGGTTATCTCCCGCAGCAGCAGGTCAGTTTCATAGAGGACCCGCAGTGCACCCTGTGTGAGCATTCCGCCCATCCTCAGTTGAGGAAGCAGCGGATGCAGGTGGGCAAATCCAGGATAAGAGGCAATATGCTCGGCCACTTTGGGGTTATACTTCATCGTGCAGGAGCCGAGCGGGTAGAAATTGTTGTCCACTCCAAAGTTTCGGCGAGATAGTTCTGTAAAGTGTCTCACTACATCAAGCTCACTCAGTTCCGGCAGCTCCGCAGGTCGCCGCCGCAGCAAATCACTTCTTATGTTTATTGTCGCCGGCACATCATTGGGGCCTACCTGGACTGCTCTACGACCGGGCATACTTTTTTCAAAGACCAGTTTCATAAAACACTCTCCAATGCTTCAGCCAACATGCCTATCTGCTGTTTGGTTCTCTTCTCAGTAACACAAATCAGGATTGAATTTTTCATGCCATCGTAATACCTGCTCAGAGGAAAGCCTGCTGCAAAACCTCTTTCGATTAGCTTGGCAATCACGTCGGCCGCCTCGGACGGCAAATCCAGCACGAACTCATTGAAAAACCATCTATGCCTAAAATGCGGTTCTACGCCAGGAATTACCGTCAGCCGGTTGTAGGCGTAGCTTGCTTTATCGGCGCAACGTTGTGCCGTTTCTTTTAGGCCTTCTTTGCCGAGCAGTGAAAGATACACAAGAGCGGTCAAGGCACATAACGCCTCGTTTGAACAGATATTCGAAGTCGCCTTGTCTCTGCGGATGTGTTGTTCCCGTGTCTGAAGTGTCAGAACATACGCTCGTTGCCCAAACCTATCGGTTGTCTCGCCGACGATGCGGCCGGGCATTTTGCGAACATATTGCCTTCTTGCAGCCATGAAACCAAGATACGGGCCGCCGAACGACATCGGCAAGCCCAGGCTTTGTCCTTCGCCGGTCACTATATCAGCTCCCATGGCCCCAGGCGTCTTTAATATCCCCAGTGATATCGGATAGCATGAGACAATCAGCAGAGAACCTTTGGCGTGAGCAGCCTGTGCGATATCGCTGAAGTCGTCTATACAGCCGAAGAAGTTCGGATTCTGCAGAATAACGGCTGCCGTCTTGTCATCGATTTTTTGCAGTATCTGCCGGCGGTCTGCCAGCCCATCCGTGCAATGTGTCTGCTCGAGTTCGATCTGCAAATTCCGAGTATAGGAGTGAATCATTACCCTGTAAATTGGATTGACACTGTCATCGATGATAATCTTGTTCCGGTCGGTAATACGCAACGCCATCATCATCGCTTCGTACAGGGCGGTCCCGCCGTCGTAAAGCGAGGCGTTCGACACCTCCATTTCGGTCAGCCGGCAAATTGCAGACTGGTACTCGTAAATTGCCTGCAAATTTCCCTGTGAAAGCTCGGGTTGATAGGGTGTGTATGCAGTGTAGAATTCACTGCGGGAAACAATCGAGTAAACAGCGGCGGGTATAAAATGGTCGTAGAAACCACCCCCAAGAAAACAGGCCAGATGCGTAGAATTTTTGCCCGCCAGTTCTGCGAGATGGCTGCACACCTGTTGTTCACTCAAACCCCCGGGCAGATTAAAAGACTTGCACATAAGCTCCGGTGGTATATCAGCGAAAAGCTCCTCCATCGTCATGCCTATTTCAGCGAGCATCTGTTTGCGTTGATCAGGTGTATTTGATATAAAAGGCATTCAAAAGCCCCTTCATCAAGACCATGGCAAAAACACCAGGCCAATGCCGAAAGTGGTCAGTTGGATATGGTTTATTTACAATCAAAGTCCCTTCAGGAATTTTTGGTACTGCTTTGCGTCCATCAAACCTTCGATGGATTTGTTGTCTGTAATCTGCAATTTGCATATCCAGCCCTCGGTGTAGCAGGCACGGTTTATCAATTCCGGTTCAGATTGAAGCACGGAATTGACCTCTGCTATTTTGCCTGTCACCGGCGAGTAAACGTCGCTGGCAGCTTTTGAGCTTTCAACAACAGCTATCTCATCGTGTGATTGGAACTCCTTCTCCAAAGCAGGTAATTCTACAAATACAATCTCCCCTAACATTTGCTGAGCATAATCTGTAATTCCCACAGTCGCGATGTCACCATCAACTTTCGCCCATTCGTGCTCTTTGGTATAAAGCAATCCTTCGACTACCATACCTTTTCTCCGTTCATAATTTTGCAAATCTGCTTGCAGCCGTGCCCACAATGTCAGCATCTAAACGTTGTCCTTTTTGCACTGTCTGTTGTCTGCCCTGCTGTGCCTGACTGCTGCTTCTTGCCAGATAATAAACACCCACAGGATTGTTCTCATTTGCCGAATCCTTGTTAACATACACCAGCGCGAACTGCTTGTCATCGACCTTTGCACAACTTGAAACCCAGCCGATACATTCACCGCTGATGTCAAGCACACCGTCGTTGGACCGAACAGGACGAATACCTTTTGTCCCAGGCAGCTCAACTCTGGCTATCTTCATATCATACGCTTTTGCCGCTTGCTCCATGGCAGTCTTACCGATAAAGAAGTCTTTCTGGAGATTGACAGCCCAGCCGTAGCCGGCCTCGAATGGTGAGACCCTGAACCGGCCTGCCAACTCGTGTCCGTAAAGCGGCAGACCGGCCTCAATCCTAAGGCTGTCACGTGCGCCGAGTCCACATGGTACCAACCCCAGGGATTTTCCACTTTGCAGCATCGCCTCCCATAGCTGCGGTGCCTTTTGCGGAGGAACAAACAGCTCAAAGCCCATTTTCTGCCCCGTATAACCCGTCCTTGATATCAGACACTCGATGCCTCGAATGCGCCCCTCAATAAACCCAAAGAACTTCAAATTTGCAATGTGCTCCCTCAACGTTTCGTCTTCGGTCAATGCAGAAAGCACATCTTGAGACCTCGGCCCCTGCAGGGCGATGTCCACTCTGCAATCGCCAGCAGCGGACTTCCTCATGTCACGAATTGCAGGCTTATGCTTCAATTTTCTGTCCAGCTCAATAGTATCGACTACAACCTGATTCTTTTGCAGCCCTTCAAAGTACGCCTTAATCTTTAACTCGTTTGCAGCGTTGACAACCACCATAAATTTATCTTCAGCCCGGCGATAGACAATAATATCATCAAGCACATTCCCTGCAGCATCTAATATGTAACTATACTGCGCACCTCCGACGCTGAGGTCGTCAATTTCACTGGTGGTTACGGAATTCAGAAACCCTGCTGCATGTACCCCGGCAACTTCCAATACTCCCATGTGGGTGCAATCGAAAAGCCCCGCTGCCTGACGGACTGCACTATGCTCGGCACCGATAGACGAATACCACAACGGCATAAGATAGCCCGCAAAGGGGGCCATATGAGACTTGTCTGTTAGCTTCAAGTGCTCTTGGTAGAGCACAGTTCCCACTGGCGCCACATCAGAGAGCTCAAATATAAATTCTTCTGAAAGCATGCCGTCCTCGACTTACTTGCCTACTTGTTCGGCGACAAACAAAAAGTATAACTATAGGCCAACTTGTTCTGGAGTCAAGAACTTTTGACGACCGCGAGTAACCGGAAGCACACCCCCCATTACAAAAAAATTTCAGTTTTTACTACCATAACGGCCAATCATAAGTTTTAATGCTTGTTTTTAATGTTCGGAAAAAAGTAAGACAAAGAAGTTTCAAGAAAATTTGGGAAATAGTATTATTAGATTACTTTTGAAAGGAGTAAAAGTTATGAGAGGTGAAAAACATCTAATTCTTTCTCTGGCGTTGGCAGCAGCTCTTTTCGCAGGATGTGAAACAAGCCGTAAAGTTGTACCAACTGCACAGATGATGAGTCTGAAGTTTGAGGACGTCAAGCGGGGCTCAGTTACGCTGCTGTTTGATGTTGAGATTAATAATCCTTATGCGGTCGGTTTACCCTTGACGAATCTAAGCTATGTCCTTACCAGTGGCACCAATACGTTTCTTCAGGGCAGTGCCGAACTTCAAACCACCGTGCCGGCAAGCAGCAAGGAAATAGTATCCCTGCCGGCCAAAGTCAACTATAAGAATATGTTAAAAGCCTTGAAAGACGCCAGCCCCGGTTCAAAAATCCCCTATAAAGCGGAATTAGAGTTGTCGGTAAATACTCCGACTTCGGGGTTAATTAAGCTGCCCACCTTTGGCGGAGAAGGTGAACTGGTCCTGCCGCAGGTTCCGAAGAAGGTAAAGAAGGAAGTTACGAAAACCCGTACTCCAGATGTCATCTTTGTTCCTACGCCCCAGGAGGTGGTGGACAAGATGCTGGAGTTAGTGGATGTAAAAAAGGACGACTTGCTCTACGACCTCGGCTGCGGTGACGGCCGGATCGTAGTAACAGCAGCCAAGAGATACGGCTGTAAGGCCGTTGGTTTCGACATAGACCCACAGCGCATCAAAGAGTCGCTGGAAAATGTGGAGAAGAACAACGTTGGAGACCTGGTTAAAATTGAGCAGAAGGACATCTTCACCCTCGACCTCAGCGAGGCAAACGTAATCACTCTCTATCTGCTTCCGCGCCTGAATGTGAAGCTAATCCCGCAGTTGGAGAAGCTCAAGCCCGGCTCGCGGATTGTCTCGCACGACTTCGACATGGAAGGGGTTACGCCGGACAAGGTCATCACAGTTACTACCAGTGAGGGCAACGCCGAACACACTGTTTATTTTTGGACCACCCCGCTCAGAAAAGAAAAAAAGGAGCCAGCTCCCGTTCAGAATTAATTTGTTTGATGACCACGACCAATAACCATGCTATGTCACGGCTACGAATAGTTTTATCGGCATTGACCGGTGTAGTCATTTTTGCCGCCGGGTCGTCTCTCCTGCAAGCGGATGACTGGCCGCAATGGGGCAGACGAAGCGACCGGAATATGGTCTCAGACGAAAATAACCTGCCTGATACGTTTGCTCCGGGCGGGACGAAGAAGGACGATTCAGGGGAGTACAAAGCAGACATAGCAAGCGCCCGTAACGTAAAGTGGGCGGTGAAACTGGGTTCGCAAACATACGGTAACCCTACTGTAGCCGGAGGAAAAGTATTCATCGGTACCAACGACAACTCCCTACAGGACCAGCGGCTCGAAAAGACCAATGGCGGAATCGTAATGTGCCTGGATGAAGCGACGGGCAATCTGCTGTGGCAGTTGATAATCCCCCGATTCCGGACAAACAAGAAGCAATTCAACTTTGACGACTTAAACATCGGCGTCTGCAAAGTCGTTCCTTTTCATAATACTTTGTTAA
>Ga0315277_10002789_pt1 | contig 24040 bp, 15 predicted proteins | sample YL17G05_15_MG_FD_203695 | JGI IMG/M metagenome (GOLD analysis project Ga0315277, IMG submission 203695) | Sediment microbial communities from Yellowstone Lake, YNP, Wyoming, USA - YL17G05_15 | ecosystem: Environmental > Aquatic > Freshwater > Lake > Sediment | place: USA: Wyoming | collected... | reverse complement strand
GCTGAAAAATTCAAAATTCAAGATTCAAGGTTCGAAATTCAAGGGTCATGGGTCAAGGGTTAAGATTCAAATTCAAGGGTCATGGGTCAAGACTCAAGACTCAAAACTCAAAACGATGCATTCTTGGAATGCGGTAAGGGGGCAGGTATAATACACTGCCTCTCCCAGACGGGAGCCCGTACGGGGGCACCGTCCGCTCATAAATACCGGCGCCATCCTTTTCACCATCGAAGTGCTATCGAATTTGCTTTTTGTGGTAAGAGAGACTAAGGGTTATGTTTTTGTCAGGCAGTCTGTCGGCAACCCGACATATAAGCTACAAGCTTGCAATTTATTCTCAAGCCATTATTAGCACTCAAACTTTATTTTATAATGCAGGATATAGCGTTCTCTGTCTTTTTATTAACATCTTTATATCATAATTTGCAATCAACAACTCTTGCCCCTTTTGTGCAATTTTCTGTTTATAATTGTTCATTCCGTATTGTAATTCCCATTCAACTTGATAAAAGTCTTGGAATGACTTTCGGATATAATCGCTATTGTCATAGGTGATTAACCACTTATGCTTACATTGTTTCATATTCTTAAAAAATAATTCGTGATCAAAATCTCTATGAAGATATCCCTTTTTCCCATACAACCTTGATTGAGTTGCTGAATAATATGGGGGATCTAAAAAAATAAATATGTCTTCCCCCTCTCTAAACAGCAAGTCTGTATAGTCTTTTGGAGTGAATTCTATGGATTGCATAACTTTGTATGCGTCATTCAATCGTTCAATTGAAGATAGAGTAAAGCGTTTTTTAAATGCTTGTTCTGAATATCCCCCACTATCCACAACACCAGAAAATGTAATTCTGTTGAGTACAAAAAAATCAACTGCTCGTTGAAAATCTGATAATGCCTGTGTTCGTTTAGCAACAAGTTCTTGAAATAATGATCTTCCATTATTGTACTCTCTTTTCACTGTGTGAATTGCTGTAATCAACTCATCCTTATGTGATTTTAACTCCTTCCAGAAGCAATACAAATCATAATTTATATCACTCGCATAATATTGGGCATGCGGTCTTTTCTGGATACAGTAAAACGAAAACGAGCCTCCTCCAAAGAATGGTTCTCTCAGCTCTTTATATTGAGGAATAAACTTATAGATGTAGTCTACTGCTCTTGATTTTCCACCGGGATAACGCAAAGGACTTTTAATCATTTCTCTTCACTCTTACCGTATTCTATAATTACCTCAAACTTATTTGCTCTTGCTTCTTCGAATAAAGTGTTAACCAATTCTTGTTTCTTTTTACTGAAGCCATTTTTATGAAAAAATATGTTAATCTCACTTTCCTTCATATTTGTCGTAATTTCACCATTTATTTTTTCAGATGTTAATCTGAGTACCGGGATAAACTTGACTGGTGTTTTCAAGTTAATATCAGTCTCTTCATAGAGTTCATCTATATTTGAAAAGAGAAGCATTTTTATAAGCCCATCTTTTATATCATTTTCTCCAGGCAAGATTGCTTTTTTAGAATGTTTACTTTCAACAAGTCGATACTGATTGTTATGAATGATTACATCATCAACTGTCAAAAAATACTTACCTCCTAAGTAGTTCTCTATTTCGATAGCCCTTTTTATCCCTAAACTGAGAGCTTCTTTAGGTTGGGTTGTCACTACTTCTCTTTTCTGAGCTTGAGCAGATTTGAGTCTTGAAAAGGTTAAAAAACTCTCTCGACTTGTGATAATACGTTGTCTGAAGGTTTCTAATCCTGTTTCTCTATGGAGTTTAACACCCGTCTTTTTTGAAATCGCTCGATAACCGAGAATGACTTTTTGCATAAGATTATCTAAGTTTTCAGGACTCAATTGATTTAAATTCCAGTGTAGAGCAGATGAATGATAGGTGGACAACTTTTTTATTTGAATTTTTACAAAATTACTATCTAACTGTTGTTTCGTTATTCTGTTAGGTTTTTGAGGATCCCGGTAATTCTTTTGAGCATCTATGTAATAGACAAGAATGACATACACATTCAACAGGCTCATTAACTGGATAGTATCCCACTGAAGGTAATCCATATTTTGAGAATCTGCTCCTTCATCTTTTACAATTGGGATAATCGTAATGATTTTCCCTCCACAAGCGGCTAATGTGTCATACACATTAGCGAACGGATATGTTCTCGTTCTTTTCGGTCCCGTCCACTTACTGACAGCATAGACCATATTATGATCTTTAACACAACATTTTGACTGCCAGTCATTGACATCAAAATCAAATGATACGGTTGGTAATGGACATTTGAGAAAACTTAGATACTCCATGTTTGTTATTTTGCCAACTAATTTTGGCATTCATAACCTCCTACTTATTCTCCATGAGCTCGGTTATTTGTATGTTATTATCCCTTTCAAGAACTTTTTTTAAACGTTCAAGGGCATATTGCACATACTTTTCTTGAGTCTCAATTCCAATATGTTTTCGCCCTAATTCTTCAGCAACGATATTCGTTTGCCCACTGCCGGTGAATATATCAATGACGGTATCATCTTTATAAGAATAAAACTTAATAATTCTTTTGGCTAACTCTGCTGGAAAAGGACAAGGATGAAGATTTTGCCGAGGAGCAACAGGAGGAATCTTCCATACATTTTTACTTATTTCTCCCTGATAATCGCTCATATCCAGTTTATTAGCTTGTTTCTCCTTGGGCGATCGAAAGTGGTAGATGTTATTTTCTTCTTTTTTCCCTGTTGGCTTTTGAAAAACCAGTACATATTCAGCAACTAAACTTGGATAATAATACCCTGGATATGGGTGTTGCATTAACACACCACTTCTTTTATCTTTTGCAATCTCTTTTTCCCAAATAATATCTTCTTTAAACTGCCAACCTATCTCCTCCATCCAGGCGGTGAAATGAAAAGGCAATGGTACTCGAATACCATTCCATCCCACTGGAGAAATATTAACAACATTATGTCCTCCTGGCTTAATAATGCGATGTAATTCCTTAAACCGATCAATCAAAAATGTTCGATAAAAGTCATAGGAGACTTCTTTACGTGTCCAATACTTGATCTTCCCTTCAAGTTTTTGAATATGTTCTTCATAATTGATAGCGTTATGATATGGTGGAGAAGTAAAAGCAAGGACAATAGAATTGTCGGGAATAGACTTCATAACTTCTAAGCAATCTCCTTGAATAATTTCTCCTTGCCCGATTTTATGGACTCGGATTTTTTCTTGTGTCCATTTAAATCGTCTTCCCAATTCTAATGCTGAAATAATTTGTAATGCTTTTGTGGTTCCAATTCCAGGGAATTCGCTTAGTTTTTCTATAGAAATCGAATTATTTAGATTTGTACGAATGTATTCAACAAGTTCCTTGCTTAAATCAAAGACATTTTTTTCTTTGGAACCATGTCCCAAAATAATAGCAATTAAATCTTCAGTACTTATTTGGGCAGGATTTTTGATCTCAAGCAATTTTTCTCTTGGTTTTTTGGATTCGCTGTTCATCGTACTCTTTTTCCTCCTGTGCTCTAACTACTGATTATACGGTTTCCACATAAACCCACTTTCTGGATTCGCTTCCAGATAATACTCCAACGTAAATCTTATCTAACTTCTCTCTCTTCAATAGTTTATGGCCAATATGACGGCGTTCCTGCGTCTTATATGATCTCCCCATAATACCCCTTCAATATGTGAATCAACAAGTGAATTTATAGTTAATACTCTCCAATGTCAAGTTATTTTATGGTTCGACTTCGCTCACCATAAATGGCAACGGTGGAGTTTCCCCATTTTTTTCGGTCCCCGCCCCCCGCCGAAGGCGGGGCTACCAACCACCCTTCACCCGTTTTCCGTTGGTGTTCTTCATCAACGAGAAATAAACGGCGGGATTGATTCTCTAAAATTTGACCGAAAACAGGATATTTACTTTATCTCCAGGGATCATGCTGATGTACAGATCCGGCACCTTTTCCTTGTCGAAACTATACAACTGGGCATCCACATAGGCATCGAACATGCTTAAGAAAACGATCCCCGTAGTGATCCATAAGAATAGATTTCTTCGATCTTCATAAAATCTAAATTGCTCGAACTCCCAAGCTTTGTCCGGGTGATCTTGGGGGAGATTTTCAAAATTTCTTTTATGCTCGTTTCTCCTACCCCATTCGATAACCGCCAGGGTGATAAAGGTGGTTTCGCTTCCAAATACTACTGTGCTTTTGAAATATTTGTCATTGTAAAATTGCCCCCACCCCGGAAAGGCGACCGATCTGGAAAGCGCTCCGGTGGGGGATTTGTGTTTCAAAGAAGTATCCGCCAGAGGAATCTTTACCAAGCTGGAATCCGGCTTAGTCTGTCCAAAACTTTGGCAGTTAACAAATATAAAGAGACCTAAAATGAAAAACAGAAAGATGAAGTGCCTTTTCATTCCGGTTGGTCCTCAAATAATGAAAGCTTCATTTATCAAAACATCGACCAAGATAAAACCTGTTGTGAGAAAATACAAGAATTTTCTTAGCCGGTGGTCAGGGGTGCCCTTCAGGATGAACCCTCACCTCTGACCTCCTTTTGTGCGGTTCACGGTAAGGGTACGCTAAACCAACGCGAGACATAAAAACTAAAACAACTTTTTTTATGGTGTGGGAGGTATTACCACGAACCATGAACTATGAGCTATGAACTGAAAGAAGGAGTGGGCATCTGAAAAAGGGGAATATTTTGGGGGGCATAAGGGTAAAACTAAAGACACCCACTCCTTGGGGGGCAAAAAATAAACTTTATTAAGAAATCTGCCTTTTTGACTGCCTCTCACTTTCCTGGTGGAGTGCCACCTGTAAATAGATAATTAATCAAATATATAACATCATTGACATTGACTTGTCCATCGCTGTTGGCGTCTCCGGCTTCAAGAGGAACCGGTGCAGGTCCGGCTATAAAAAGATAATTGATGAGATAAACTACGTCGCTTACGATGATCTGTCCATCTCCGTCTGCATCTCCGCGGATGAATGCCTCTAAAACTATCACATCTTCCACTTTGCTCCACGCTCCGGTCTGATTTTGCGCGTCCTTAGCTCTCACCTTGTAATAATAGGTTCCTGAATCCTGTCCAGTGATTTGATAAAAGGTATCTGGGATCGTACTCGATAAGACCACTTGGTTTTGATACCTCTCGAAGGGGAAGATGTCGTCGGCATAAAATCCTTCATAATAGGTGTAGCCGTCGGTCACGTAACGAAGACGAAGACATATCTCTTGTCCCACATAGGCTGTGAGGCTGAATTTTCCTTGCACCCATGCTCCGGACGAGCCGGTGATTCCATTGCCCAAGTTGTTTCCGTAGGGATTATAGTTGGTGGTGATATTTCCGGGAATCGAAAAGAAAGTGTTGCCCCCATCCGTGGAGATCTCTACATAAGCATAGTCCCAGTTAGTCTCTATATAATACCAGCACCAGATTTTCAAGGTATCTTGGGTTTGAACTTTGATGCTGTTCACTGTAGTAACCTTATTATTCAACCTATCCCCCTGCCCGGAAAAAAAGCTGTGGCTGGGTGAGTGACTTCTGGCTGTGGAGACGGTGAATCCGCTCAGATCCCAGTCTGAATATCCGCTTTCCACATCATAGGTTATCCGCTCAAATCCGGTCATCTCCACCAATTCAAAAGATACGGCTGGATTTAAGGTGTCATAAAAAGTCCATCTCACCTGGTAATTGGGAGACTCAATCGTGTCCATCTCCAGCAAAACAGGAGAGACCGGGGGAAGGATTCGGTAGGGATTATCAGCCAAATCCGCACATAGAAGATTAACCGGAAGTTCAAGTAGACACAAAGGCAAAATTCTGCTCTGTGGGGGCCAGAATCCATCGTCATCGTTCCCCACCTCCGGACTGATAGCAATGATTTTAGGCTTTGTTACCTGTTGCCCGTATTCCCAATCTATGCTCGCTCCATTAGTCGTATATAGCACCTCCCAGGGTGTTCCGGGCGTATGTCCGTTCAAAGCGCACATGGTATCGGCAACGGCTACGAACAGATTCTCATCGGGAGTATAAAGACGATCATAGCCCCAGGGATAAAGCTGCAACATCCCGTAGGAATGGTAATCCATACACATGCGGAACTGCCGGGAGTTGATAAAGTCCCTTATACCTTGAGTCTCCGGCTCGGAGAAAGCAGCACTTCCCCGATAGGTCTCGTCCGAACAATAGGGGCTGGAACCCTCGTCATCGTAGCCCCACATATAGCCCCAGTTTCGGTTCAGATCCACTCCCCAATTTCCCCCTCCACAGTTCCGTCGGTTCTTTCGCCACATCCCCCCGCCACCGGGGTTGTTTATCCTATTATACTCATATCCATCCGGATTCATGATGGGAACAACCCAAATTTCCCTATTGTTCACCAAATAGGTGGATAGAGAATCGGTCCCATAATTATTGGTCAGATATCGCATGAAATATAACAAAAGCTCGATGGTGATCGGCTCTCGGGCATGGATCACCCCATTATAGAACACCTCCGGCTCATCCTCGTCCACCTCCGGATTATCCGATATCTTCATCCCCCAGATGGTCCTCCCCTGCAGGGTGGTATCAATATATATGCGAGCAGTGGTGATCCCTGGATGTTCGTTATGAATGGAATCCATGGCGGCATTGGTTTCGCTATAAGTGTGATAACCGCCCATAGGTTTACCCTGAACCAGTCTGTTCTGGTAAAAAGCCACCAGGTCTTCGTGGACGATTTCGACATTATATCCCAGGGACCGAAGATGATCCACTTCCTCTTTATCAGTGACTATGTCTATATATTGACCATACTTCACATAGGCGATGTCTAAAGGCAAGCTTTGTATCTCTCTCATCTGCAACTTTTCCGCCAGATGAATTCTTGCCAACATCACCCTGTCCGCGGAAGAAGCTTGGCTAACGAAGACAGACGCAAGCAAGAAAACCATCACCAGCCCCAATTTGAAACATTTCATCTCAACCTCCTAAAGTGATTTTTATTTCCCCTTTCTAAAACAGAGGTCTATCCCTCCGTCCGACCAAAGGCAAGGCTAATCAGTTAAAAGATCAACAAAAAACCTCTATTAGTAATTTAAATAAATTAACAAATTTGTCAATATAAAAACTTTGAGAAGTTTGATTCTTTTTTCACCATTCCTATGGATCCATACTTCAGACAACAAATCATAACTCATTAGTATCTTATGTATTTGATTCCCTTATAAAAAGGTTATTTCCCCAGTCTTATTGAGGTAAACTTAGCCCCAGGAAGCTCTTTAAACCGAAAATCCCGCCAAAGGTGGGGGTGCTTTCATTTGCGAAACATTTATACGAATCTCCTTCAGGACGAATCCTTAACAGGAAGTTAGAAGTGAGAAATGAAAATTTAAACTTTCTAACCTTCAGTGGGGCTTCATGGGTATACCCCTTTTATCATAGCTTTTTTATTGTCAAAAACCGGAACGATACCCTTGACCTGGGGCGTCACAAATTTGAGAGTATTGAAAGGTTTGATCAGGGTGGTGTCCAGAAAGAAATCTTGAAATTTCGCATCTTCTTTGAGGGTGAAATATATTCTTGCCACCTCCCCATCTCCTATTTTTAAGGGGGGCTTTTTCCCGGCAAAATCCACAATCAACCCGATTAAAACCGTTTGATTGACGGTATCGATACGCTGGGTTTTCATTTCGAAGTATTCCACTCGGGTTTTTTCAAATTGGACCGAATCGCATCTGATCGGAGTATCTCTATTCCCATAACGAAAAGGTAAAGTCATTGCCACCAACTCCTCATCGTTGAAGACCGATACAGATGCCATCACCTGGTTTTTCTTTTCGTCCTGAAAGGTGATTATGCGACAGGTATCTGGTTGCCCCAATGACTCTTTCTGGGTCAAAGGCTTTGGTTTTTCCTCCACCACCGGCGGCTTTTTTGCACAGGAGCCTAACAGCAAAGAGGAAAACAGAAACACCAGCACCAAAATCATCGTAACTCTTAAGCCCCGGCAGACGAAAAGAGTATTATATCTCATCAGCTCCTCAGTTTTTAATGATACGGGATTACAACATATATCTTTATAGATAAAAAAATCGAATCCATGTTTTGAAAGTTTGAACCTCCGAGAGCTTCTTTTGGTGCATTCCGTCTTTGGCGAGACCTTACTACTCGTCGAGGAGGTTATCCCAGATGGGTCCCCGGCATCCTCGACAAGATTCTAAGCAGTAGCGTTCCCGCATTCCTTGACTATTGTATGATGAATATTCGTTATCCGTCATTAATCATTCGTCATATTTAAATTACATCTTCCCGCATGGCGCAAAGTTCCCCACACATGGTGCATTTTTTGGCGTCAGGTCCGATCATCCCTCTTTTTTCTCTTGCCCTTTCCGGATCCAGACTCAGAGTTATCATCTTCTCCCAATCAAAGCTCTTTCTGGCTTTGGAGATCTGATCATCCAATTCTTCAGCTTTCACCACCCCTTTGGCAATATCGGCGGCATGAGCGGCAATTTTGGAGGCGATGATTCCTTGCCTCACGTCCTCCAAATCAGGCAAGCCCAAATGCTCCGATGGGGTCACATAGCAAAGAAAATCCGCACCTTTGGAAGCGGCAATAGCCCCACCTATGGCAGAGACGATATGGTCATATCCCGGAGCACAGTCTATGACCAGAGGACCCAAGACATAAAAAGGTGCACCTTTGCAAAGTTTTTTTTCCAACAATACGTTGGCTTCAATCTCATGGATGGGGATATGTCCGGGACCTTCCACCATTGCTTGCACCCCTTTTTCCCTTGCCCTTTCCACCAACTCTCCCAAAACCAAAAGCTCCTCCATCTGGGTGCGATCGGTGGAATCGGCAATTGAACCCGGTCTTAAGCCATCTCCCAAACTCAAGGTGGCATTGTATTCTTTGGTTAAGTCCAAAAGCTCATCATAATATTCATATAAAGGGTTTTCCTTATTATGAAATTTCATCCATCTATACAAAAACGCCCCACCCCGGCTGACGATCCCGGTGAGTCTTTTCTTTTTCTCAAGTGCGGGGAATGCCCTTCTGGTGAGCCCGCAGTGAACGGTCAAGAAATCGACCCCGGTTTTAAGATGATCCTCGATTACAGAAAAGAGAGAATCTTTGGTCAGCTCCTCTAATGATTTTCCCTTTTGAGCCAACCTGCATACCGCTTCGTAGATGGGAACTGTTCCCACAGGGATTTCCGCTCTATTTAAGATCTCCACTCTCAACTCGCGAATCTCTCCCCCGGTGGAAAGATCCATAACCGTATCTGCGCCCAGCGTTTGGGAAAGCTCCAGTTTCTTTAGCTCCAGATCGAAATCGCACATATCCGGAGAGGTGCCCAAGTTGACATTTATCTTAGTTCTTAAGCCTTTTCCTACTCCCACCGGTCTGGCTTTTTGGTGCATTTTATTCTTAAGGATGACGATGGTCCCTCTTTCCACCCCATTTTTTACAAATGCGGGTTCCACTTCCTCATCCTTCGCTACTCTTTTAATATCTTCTTCTTTTACCGACATAGAAGTTTCCTTAAATCAGACGATTTGCCTATTTTGGCAACGGAAAAAAACAAGCTCTCTTTGATTAGATTAATATACCGTATCGGTTTTGTCAAGCCATTATTTAGAAGTTGTTCGACTATAACTCGATACGGTAATTCAGACCTACTCGTTGGAAAATTAAGGTCCTGCTTAGAGAGCAGAATCTGGAGTGTTCAGCTTTAGTTGAACCAGATAAAAGTATTTTGTCTTTCAAAAAGCACTCAATTCCACGGCTGAAGTCTTCCGCTACTTCCATGCGCTTAATCCGTTGACCTATTCTTAGCGGCGGTCGGGGGACTTGTCCTGAGCGAAGTCGAAGGAGTGCCGACTGCGGACGTATTATACATCCACTCCATCCGTTTCATCCGTTCACGGTGAATCCGTTGACCGCTTCCTCTTGCCCATTTTTTTCTTGACAAAAAAGAGTTCAGGTGATATTATAGAATTAGCTCTATAATTCTAAAACTCTAACAGCGGGAGGTTTCTATGTGTAAAGCTCTAAGTCTTCTTTTTATCGTTTTCTTTGTTTTATCCTCTCTTCCGATCCTCTGTTTTGGTCAAAGCGACTCGGTCATCGCCACTATCTGGCTTCCGGATAGCTTGGGAGGAGTCGGTGGACCGTGTGCCTTGACTTACAATTCGGTTGACGACAAAATCTATGTCTGCGGTGGGGAGAGGGTGGTGGCCATAGATGGCTCCAACAACCAAAGGTTAGCTGGCATCACCGTCGGCAAGGGTGCCTATGCGCTCACCTTCAATTCTTCCAATGATAAAATCTACTGCGCCAATTCTGCAAGTGACAGTGTCACCATCATTGATGGAGTAAGTAATTCGGTGATAACCACAGTAGGGGTGGGAGATTATCCTTGCGCTTTAGCCTACAATCCCAGCAACAACAAAATCTACTGCGCCAATGAGTGGAGTAACAATGTCACCATCATTGATGGAGCACTTAATTCGGTGATAACCACAGTGGGGGCGGGATCTAGTCCTTGTGCTTTAGCCTACAATCACACCAACGACAAAATCTACTGCGCTAATTATGCGAGTAATAATGTTACTATCATTGATGGAGGAGGTAATACAGTGATAACCACAGTCGGGGTGGGAATTACTCCTTTTGCCTTAGCCTATAACTCCAGCAACAACAAAATCTACTGTGCCAATATGGGGAGTGACAGTGTCACCATCATTGATGGAGCAGGTAATTCAGTGATAACCACGGTGAAGGTAGGAGATCAACCTCGGGGTTTAGCCTACAATCCCACCAACAACAAAATCTACTGCGCCAATATGGGGAGTGACAGTGTCACCATAATTGATGGAGCAGGTAATTCGGTGATAACCACGGTGAAGGTAGGAGATCAACCTCGCAGTTTAGCCTACAATCCCACCAACAATAAAATCTACTGCGCCAATAGTAATAGTAACAATGTCACCATCATTGATGGTGCGGGTGATTCGGTGTTAACCACAAAGTCGGCAGGATGGGGTCCCTACGCTTTAGCATATAATTCCTCTGACAATAAGATTTATTGTGCCAATTTCCATAATTTCAATGTCACCATCATTGATGGAGCAAGTAATTCGGTGATAACCACATCCGGGGTGGGGGATGAAGCTTATGCTTTAGCCTACGATTCCACCAACAACAAAATCTACTCAGCCTATTTTTGGACCAAAAATGTCACCATCATTGGTGGAGCAGGTAACTCGGTGATAACCACCGTGGGGATGGCAAATGGTCCTGAGGGTTTAGCCTCCAATCCCATCAACAACAAAATCTACTGTGCCCATTATTACAATATCACCATCATTGATGCAATAAGTAATTCGGTAATAACTACAGTCGGCGCGGGAACTGGTGCTCGGGCTTTAGCTTACAATTCCACCGACAATAAAATCTACTGCGCCAACTACAATAGTGACAATGTCACGATCATAGATGGAGCGGGTGATACGGTGATAACCACCGTAGGGGTGGGAGATTATCCCTGGGATTTAGCCTACAACTCCACCAATAACAAAATCTATTGCGCCAATAGAAATAGTGACAGTGTCACTATTTTTGATGGAGCAAGCAATTTGGTGATTACCACCGTGCAGGTGGGAGATTTTCCCTGGGTTTTAGCTTACAATCCCACCAACAACAAAATCTTCTGCGCCAATGGTTATAGTGACAACGTCACCATCATTGATGGAGCGGGCGATACGGTGATAACCACGGTGGGGGTGGGCGATTATCCTTACGCTTTAGCCTATAATCCCACCAACAACAAAATCTACTGCGCCAATTATTATAGTGACAACATCACCATCATTGATGGAACAAGTAACTTGGTGATAACCACTGTGGGGGTGGGATATGGTCCTTCTGCTTTAGCCTACAATTCCACCAATAACAAAATCTACTGCGCCAATAGTTATAGTGCCAATGTCACCGTCATTGATGGAGCAAATAATTCGGTGACAGGCACAGTGGTGGTGGGAGATGGACCCGGTTGTTTAGCCTACAATTCCACCAACAATAAAGTCTACTGCGTCAATAATAGTGGTTCGAGCATTTCAGTTATCGCCTGTTCACCTTCCACTGCAGTCGAGGAAGAAGAGGAGGGTCAAGTAATACCAAGCTTTGCATTGCACCAGAATTATCCGAACCCCTTTAACCCCGCAACCAGAATTCAGTATGCAGTAGGCAGTATCCAGAGAAAAGCGGCGGACGGCGGACAGTGGACAGCGGACAACTCCCTTCCTCACACCACTCTTAAGATCTACAATATTCTGGGGCAGAAGGTGAGGACATTGGTGGATGAGCCGAAAAGAGCGGGAAGCTATGAGGTGATCTGGGATGGGAAAGACGACCAAGGCAACCAACTTTCCAGCGGCATCTATTTCTATCAATTGATGGCTGGGAATTACACCGAAACCAAGAAGATGCTTTTGATGAAATAGCTATCCGTATCCCTTAAGACGTTGGGGTGGGGGTTCAACTCTGCCCCAACAAAAGGAGCAATAAAATGAAACGAAATTTGTTACTTTTAGGAGTGACGATTATGGTGGTGTTTTTTTGCACCAACCAGAGCATGGCTCAATGTCCTGAAGATCCGGGGGACTTGGGCATATGCGATACCTTATACGTAGAAATCTTCGATTGTGACCACCAGTATCAGGCTTCAGCAGGCTACGATTCAGTGCGGGTTGCCATCTATGTGACCCACGATTCAAATACCTTCTGGTGGTCAGGAGGTAACAGATGGGTGCAAGACTCCATTCTCGCTTTCACGATTCCACTCACTTTTTGGCATCCGCCAGAAGGATGTGTGGATTCGGTGATTCTGCCCGACTGGGATGACTGGAACAACGTCGAGTTTGACCCGGAATGGGGCAACTTACACCGGAGCATCTTCCGTCACCTTGTGGATGCTCATACCGGTGACACCACCTTCAACCGCAAGCTGAAGCTAAACCAAAGTTGGCCGACCAGGATTCTGGATATAGAGCATCTTTCCTGCGATGGCGACTCAGGTCATGCCTGGCTACACCTTTCAGGTGGTGGAGCACGGAAGAAATGGTATGAGGGAAGCAAAGTGCTTCTCGCTACCTTGACCTTCTTGGTTTACATGGACTCTTCTTGTGATTCTACTGCAATATGTCTCGATACGATGTCCGCGCCCCCAGGCTGGAATTTGGTCTTCGTGAAATACAATTCTACCGGATATACCCCCAGGCACTTCTTGCCGGTCTGCGAGACCATCTATGTTTTGCGAGGCGATGTCAACGGTGACGGAAGGATGAATATTTCAGACCTGGTTTATCTGATAAATTATCTCTTCGTGTTGGGCAGTCCTGCACCTGCGCCTTTGTGGGCTGGGGATGTTAACTGTGACAAGATAGTTAATATTTCTGACGTCGTTTTCCTGATCAACTATCTATTTATACCAGGTTCCCCACCCCCACCCGCGGGCTGTCCGTAAGTATAAGACAGGAACCAGAGGCAAAAATCTCCCTTTGTCCCCCTTTATGAAAAAGGGGGATTAAGGGGGATTATGAATCTAATCTCCTTAATCTTTGTTTTTTCCTCTAAAAAGTCGAGCAAGCTCGACCACTACATTTTAACTTGTCGGAACCTGGTCAAGCTGAAGCTTGACACTCCATTACATCAATCCGTTTCATCCGTTTAATCCGGTGACCAGCTCCTGCACCATCTTTTTTATCTCCGCATCCGGATTCTTCAAAAGCATATCCTGGTTTAACTTTATCTTTTGTTTCGGGATAGACAACCGGTAAGAACCTAAACGATTATTTTCAAAGAGAGCTTGAGCTGGCTCTAAAAATGGTTTTATCTGGTTTTTCAATCTATGTAAATATCGGGTTTGATTTTCCCCTGGCTCGAAATCGTTTTTATGTATCCATCCCTCCTGATTATGAGATAACGCCCAGGTCAGCTTGACCAGATACTTAAAACTCTTGGCGGGGAGATTTACTCTTTTTCCATTGACCAAGACCAAAAATTTATCCTTCACCGCCGATCCGTCAATCACCAAATCCAATCCATCTCTTTTTCCACTTTGAGTCCCGTGTCTTTTTGCCGCAAACTTAAAATCTTGAATTTTAAATTTTGAATCTTGAATTCTTTCTTTTAGTCTTTCCGCTACTCTGATCGGTATGAATTTTTCCAAATCGTTAACTTTCGTATCCTTTATTTTGTTTAAATCGGAAAAACCATTTGCTACCAAGTTCCAAATGTAGTCCCTGCCCAATCCGGGAACCCTCAATTTCGCCAACTTCAAACCCCGCCGATCTACCCCAAAATTCACCTCCCGGGAGAGATTTTTTAAGAAACTAACTAATTTTTTATTTGAGTTTAAAACCCGTGCGATTCCACAAGCCGCATCCAAAAGCCAGCTCGCCTTTTTCCCGATTTGATCGATCTGACCTGATCTACAAAGATATTTATTCTCTAAATCCAAGGTGTTCTCAAATGTTATCCAATCCGACAAAAGCAGGGAAAGTTTCACCAACTGAATCTCTTTATGAGTAAATCCAATTTCCCTTTCCAAAAGCCCTTTGATTTTCTCATTGGCGATCTGATTGTTTTTATATCTTTGCGCTAATGTCTCTTCATAAATTCTGCTTTCTTCCTCAAAAGGAAAAACATTTATATAAATTTCCGCTCCATCCTTTGTATCTAAAATATCATAAAACCAACTGAAAGGGTTGAAATCCATTGGAAATCCCGCCAAAGGCGGGGAAGATTCCGCTAATTTCTTCTTTAGAGCTATTCCGGTTTGAACAGAAATGCCCTTGAGAGCACACAAAGCCCCCAGCTTGGAGGCAGAAACTATTTTCCCATTGTCGGTGGTCAGAAGCATTTTATTCTGGACTAACTCTTTGACTTTTTCATCTAAAGTGCCGTCAAAGACGGGATCGGAAGTAGACTTTCCACTGGGAGTGGCTTTGATAATTTGTTCTAACTGAGATATGTTTTTCACTGCGCCTGACGTGGTCAAATCCAAGATTATATCTTCCACATCCTTTTTATCTAACTGGAAAACGATCTCCTCTTCCTCTCCCTCGATATAGCCTTCCCACAAAGAATCGAAATGAAATTTGTTCGCCGCAATCAGGATGGATCTGCCGAACTCTTTCTCCAAGCCAAATCTCCCTGCCCTTCCCGACATGTTTTCATATTCGCTTGAAGATATGGGGAGCATCACCGTCTTGCCCGAATATTCGCCCAGCTGATATTTTTGGGTCTCGATGAAAACCGTCTTAGCGGGAAGGTTCACTCCCATGGACAAGGTGGTGGTAGAGAAGATAACCCTGATCTCACCTTGGAGATAAAAATACTCAACTATTCTTCTTTCGTCAAAAGTCAGGTCCGCATTATGAAATGCCACCCCTTTTTGAAGACATTCTATCAGCTTTTGTTTTAGAGTGGTATTCTCCAAATCAGATAGAGCATCAATTGCACTCAGGCACGGAGGCAGATTCACCTTTTCTGAAAAAAGAGAAGCACAATTTTCAGAATCGAATTTGCTTTTCAAAAAGACCAACACCTGCTCGCCGTCTTTGACCAATTTTTCCACATTGGCAAAAAGAATTGGATGTGCTTCTTCGGAATCCAATCTCACCAATTCTTCGGTTCCTTCCTCCTTTGAATTATGTTTTTGGTAGAAAAAAATTCCATCCAGAAGTATTCCCTGCAAAAGCTCCACTGGCCTTGATTTCTCCAAAAGTAGCTTGCACCCTAACCAGGACGATAATTCATCCACATCATTTAAAACCGCAGACAGACCCAAAATCTGCGGACGATATTTGGAGGTTCTGATTTTGAGCAAAGCCAACTCCAAAACCGGACCCCGGGAAGGATCGGCGATCATCTGAAGCTCGTCCACGATGATAAGATTGACCTGGCTTAAAATGTCCATGTTTTTTATAAGAAGCTGATTGAACTTTTCATAGATCATGATAGCTAAATCAAAATCGCTTTTTGCTATTTTTCTGTCATGTTCCTGCCGATCCTTGGTAGAGATGACCACTTTTATCCCTAATTCCGAATATTTCTCCTCGAAATCTGAAAACTTCTCCTCGGCTATGGCTTTTAAAGGGACCAAATAGATCACCTTTTTTCTTTTAAACAGATTTGCCACCGAAGCCATCTCCCCGCAAAAAGTCTTGCCTGAAGAGGTGGGAGCGGAGATGATCAAACTTTGACCATTCAAAAGATCATATTTAGTTACTGCTAAAGCCTGCAAAGGCAGAAGCTCTTCCCCCAGATTTTTTCTCCAGCTTTCGATCACCCCTTCAGGAATCCCATATCTTAAAAGCCTTTCCACCTTCATTTTACCCTCCGTTTTAAAGCAGTTCATAGTTTGTGGTTCACAATTCGTAGTTAAAGGCGTTTACCACGAACCATGAACCACTAACCATTGCCAAAGGCAATATACTGCACATTTGTGCAAATACAAGGCAAAAAAAATAAAACTATCCTATGCCTCTCCTAAAAGTATCTTTCACTTGATAATGAACTTCTTCAAAGTCCTTTCCTCAACTTGATCATCGAGTAAATTAACCAAATCCTGCGTTAGCTTTTTGTAACCTAAATGTCCTCTTTTTACGGGAGTAACAAAACATATTTTGACAACTTTTTCATGGTGATCCGTTTTTATGAACATTCTATTTCCTTTTCGTCCCCCCACCCATAGCTTTTTCACTTTTCCAGCAAGATCCGGAGGTAGGAATTTCAGCGGGGCTCCAGCACTTGCTGGATCGCTGGCTATCACCTGAAGTTGCGTGTCAACTTGGCGTTTTAAAGGCGAGTTTTCCCGCAAATGTTTATATTGGTACTCAAAAATTTTATGCCAAACTATCTTATAAGAGGTCAATCCCCCCTCCTTTATGATCTAAAAACGTCTCATAGCATTTATGAAGATAGGATCAAGACTGAGTTCCAAATCCTCGCAATCGTCGTTCGATAAATCGACACGAATTCTTTTTGGCAGGTTTTCATCAAATATCACCTTTTTGCCATTGTGTACTGCCTGTTCATATTCTGGGTCCTCATGTGCCTTTTTGAATAGCGTATCTTCTTTAAGATAGCCGTATGTTTCTATTGATTCATCGACTTTCTCTTTTAGTTTAGGGTCTATATGAGACATAGCAAGGGCGTGGAATCTCATATTCTTTCTATCAGTTAAAGAATACATGTTTCCCTGACCACTCTCAAAAGGAACCGCCTTAGTGTAATTCATTGACGCCAACTGTTCATTAATAGTACCTAAATCATCACTATAAGGACCCAATAGTGCACACTCAAATCTAAATGGTTTTAGATGTGCATCCTTTAAGCCAAAATAGACGACCTTATTCAGTCTGAACAGTCCGTAGACTCCATCCTTAAAACGCCCGATTGTATACAAAAGGAATAATCTTTTAAAGGTATCTTTAGATATGGTTCCCATTCCACTCTCCTCCTTTTTAGACTTTTTCAATTTCAACTATCCCGCACAACTTAGAAAAATCTTTATTCTTCATTGCCCTTTTAATTTTTTTGCACATGTACCAGGTGGTCTTGTAAGGCAAGTCCAAATCTTTGCTTATTTGATTCACAGTCACTTTTTTGGTTGAACATATAAGGTACAAAGCTATGAACCATTTCGTCAAAGGAATATAGGTTTTGTGAAAAATTGTGCCAGCAGTAACCGAAAATTGATACTTGCACCGGGAACATTCAAATTTTTTAACAGTTTTAATCTTCGAAATTCTCTCTGCACCGCATCTGGGACAAACGACACCATTTGGCCATCGCATCCTTTCAAGATATTTCTCGCACTCTTCTTCGGTACCTAAACTTTTTGTTATTTCTAATAAGCCCATCTCAATCACTTCCTATATCAATATACGAGATTGTTCCCTTCTGTCAAGTAATATTTTTCCCTTCCATCGATTTTTACATTTTGATAACTTCTTCCTTGTGCCCAACAATTATAAGGAAAAAAGCATTAATTTACTTCCATAGAGTTATAATATTCAGTTCTCGTAACTGCGTTTGCTTCTTCATTAGATAGTTCTTCGGCATAGATTTGGTCGACTTTATGGATTCTTTCTTGTTACCTTCTTCTAAGACCCATTTTTCCAATGGGAGTCCGCATAATCTCCTCTTGAAACTGGGGTATCCATCACCTTCACTACAGCATTACCGGCACTTTCGCACAGAAGTTACCAATGACCAACAATTGTAATATGCAGGTTAATTTTTCCAGAATCGACACCCAACCTATGAATCATTATTCATTACGAACGTAATATACTGCACATTTGTGCACTTGTCAAGCAAAAAAATAAAAAAATCTGAAAATTCCTCTATGTTGTTATTCGACAAAATCTTACTTCTCCATCCGTATTTTTAGGATTGTTACCTAAGTCTAGGCAATATGTTTTTCCTCCATCCAAAAACACCCCAACTTTGATGGTGGTGGAGATAGCCCGCCTGTTTATGAGAGGCATAAATGTATTTTAATCTCACCCTCTCCCCTGGGGGAGTGGTGAGGGAGTGGTTTCGTATTAGAAGGAGGAAAAACATGGTTTCTTTAAAACATTTCTGGTTCTGGAAAAAACTTTTTGTCCGTCCAAGACCCACAGTCTCGACAAAAGGGATGAATGAAAAAGACTTTCGTGTTATGATTGGTCAAAATTCTGGAGGTGGTAAGCCAAAGAACAGAAATTTCTCTGCAGGGGTTTCCGGAAAAGACTTTCCTACTTCGCCGGTATCCAAAAGAACCTCCTATCTGGATCAAGGAGAGCTTTTATTACCCCAATCCAGTCTATACGACAATTCCTTTCGGATCAGGCTTTACCGGTTCTTGAGGGACAATATCCCGGTTTTAAATTCTGCCATCTGGACCTGGACCCGCATCTGTGCCTCTCCCAGCTATTTTGAATTAATCGGAGATCCCGCCAAAGACGGGGAAGGTTCGATTGAAAATCCTGCCAAAGGCGGGAATGATTCCAAACTCTTAGATAATGCATCTTTAGTGCTCAAAGATTTAGATCGGCGGATCTATCAGCATAGTTTCCAGAAATTCGGTGGAGCGGATGCGCTTTTGACTCAGTTTTTCGGCTCACTTTTCACCGATGGAGCCGTGTGCGGAGAGTTGGTTCTAACCCCCTCCAGAGATAAGCTGGATAAGTTCTATTTCATAGATCCTGCCAGTATCAGATTCAAACTCAAAGATGAGAGCACCTGGGAGCTTTATCAGGAGGTGGATGGGATTTTAATTAAGCTTAATCCCGATTCCACTTTCTATCTGGGATTGGACCCGGATCCAGACGATCCCAGAGGAAAAAGCATTTTGGCATCGATTCCTTTTGTGGCAAGGGTGGAGCAGAGGCTTTTGGAAGATATGCAAAAGACCATGCACAATGCCGGTTACTATCGCTTGCATGTGAAGATAAAACCACCTGAAAGATCCTCCGGCGAATCGGATGAGGCTTATATTTCCAGGGCAAATAACTATTTTGAAGATACAGTGGAGATGATGAGGAAGCTTGCTCCGGAGGATAATCCCATCACCTGGAACGATGTCGGAATCGAATACATCGGACCTTCTGGACATATTTCCTCCTCCACCTATTGGTATATCAACCACAAAGCCTTAGTGGAAGACATCTGTGTCGGAGTCCATTTAGATCCCTTCATGTTGGGCTATTCCTATGGTCCAACCACAAGTTGGGCACAGTTTAAATATGAACTGATCTTACGAAATGTCATCTCCATCCAGAGATTGGCTAAAAGATTTATGGAGTGGATCAGAAACATCGAGTTGGCTTTACGGGGAATACCCCTGGAGTGTGAACATCATTTCGATAACCGAAAGTTCTTTGGCATGCTGGAGCAAAGAGAGGCAGAAAAGGTTCATCTGGAAAATATCATTCGGAAAAAAGAGGCAGGATTTATCTCAGACGAGCAGGCAAAAAGGGAGATAGACCAGTAGGTAAAGCATCCCCCCATTCACCGGGTGCTTGACAATACCCTGTGTCTTAAAAATAGCGATTCTAGTGGACTGTAACAAAAGTTCAGGGTGTATGTAGTTGCTCAATTTATTGAGCATTGTCGCCAGTACGCCCCGATTTATCGGGGCAACTACAATAGGGAACAAATTTATGTTACACGCCAATAGTCTATCGTTGTCGAAGCTGGTATCGAAATTCGAGTTTCGAGAGTCGAGCCTCGATATTGAGCGAAGCGAAATCCGTAGGACAAGCCTCGTTACCATTAAACGAGCTTCCAGATAAATCCCCTCTCCCCTTGTGGGGGGAGGGTAGGGTGAGGGGGAGCAGTATCAAGCTTCGAGATCAGATTTATAATCCCCCTTTTTAAAGGGGGACCAAAGGGGGATTAAAAAAAGGGGCTGGTATCGAGATTTGATCTCCGAAGGACAAACTTGGATACAGGCATCATAAACGTTAAAAGACTTCGAAATACGAAGGGTTAAAGTGATGATATTTTGCGAAAATCACATAGTTCGACAGGCTCACTATATAAAAAGAAATTCTGGCGAAAAGCCATCAAAGATCCAGTCTTATTTGCCAAAGAATTTCTGGAAATAAAACCTCATCCAGGACAGATAAAATGGCTACAAAACTCCACCAAACCTGAGAATGCCCTCCATACCGGAAATCGCTGGGGCAAAAGCTTAGTCCAGGCCATCAAAATTCTTCACCGCTGTCTCTTCAAAATCAGAGATGATAAATATCATGATATTGAGAAATATGAGGCGGTCAATGCCTCCATCACCCAAGATCAAGCCAAAATTATTTTCGACAACGTGGTGCGATTGATTAAAGAAAATCCGCTTTTGGAGATGTTTGTGAAGGACATAAAATTCACCCCTTTTCCTCATGTCGTTTTTGGAAACGGTGCTATCTTCTGGGCACGCTCGACTCAAAGAAGAGGGGAGTATCTTTTAGGTCACGACTATGACTATTTCAACTTTGATGAGGTGGCATTTGAGCTTCATCCCGAATATGTGGTCAATCAGGTGATTATGATGAGATTGGCGGATAGGGCTGGAATGCTGGACTATACGTCCACCCCCAAAGGCAAAAACTGGTTTTATAAAAAGTGTTGTGAGCTTCAAAAAAATCCTGAGATCGGCTATGTCCAAAATGGAGACTCTCGAGAAAATCCGCATATAAGCCAAGAATATCTAAAGAGAAAGCTGAAAAGTTTATCTTTAAGCAAGATTGAGCAAAACATCAAAGGATTATTTATCGACGATACCAATCAGGTGATAAAGGAAGAATATATCCGAAATGCCGTGATTGCTTCGACTGGTTTGTCTGGTCCAATTGCGGGACATCGCTATTGCCATGGCTGGGACTTAGCCCGAAAAAGAACTTTTACTGTGGGCATCACCTTGGATATAACTCAAAAGCCCTATCAATTGGTGGCATTGGAAAGATTCCAAAGGGAATGGAGAGATGTTTACGCCGCTATCAGGCAAAAGCACAAAGAGTATGGTGGTGAGGTGATAATTGATTCCACCGGGTTAGGGGATGTCGTCTTGGCTGAATTATCAAACATTAAACCTCAGGGCTTCAACTTTGGTGAAAGAGGAGGCAAGGCAAAATCTGAGCTTATAGCCAATTTGGAACAGATGCATGCTCTGGGCAACATCGCATACCCATATATCGAGCAGATCGAAGAGGATGGAGAATTATGGAGTTTGCAGGATGAGTTGCGGAATTTTTATTGGGATAAAAATCAAGAATGCGACGCCGCGATGGCTTTGGCTTTAGCCTTGTGGCTGGTAAGAGAAGGAGAAAAATCGCCATTGATTTTATTGCCAAAGGTAGAGAAGATTTAAAGAACAAGTCAACGGATGAAGCAGATCAAACGGATACACGTAGCGGAAGGTCAGTTGACTCAAATGAGCTTCCGCCTTCCACTGGAGTGGTTTCAAGGAGTTAAGGCGTGAGTCTTTTATGACTCGTTGGTCAAGGGTGCCCTCACCCGGACCGTTTGATTACTTTAACAGAAGCATTTTCTTTGTTTCGGTAAACTCTCCAACTTTTAATTGATAGAAATATATTCCGCTCGCCACCTCCTTCGCCTTATCATCTTTCCCATCCCAGATCACTTCATAGCTTCCCGCTCTTTTCGGCTCATCTACCAAAGTCCTCACCTTCTGCCCCAGAATATTGTAGATTTTCAGGGTAGTGCGGATGGGGCGCCTTTGACCTTCCACCGTAAACCTGATTGTGGTAGTCGGATTAAACGGATTAGGGTAGTTTTGGTATAGCTCAAATGCGTTCGGTAGAGTTACTTCTTCGTCTTCTTTTACCTCAGTCCAACTCCAATCAACCACTTTGGCATAAATGTCCCAACCCTTGGCTCTTCGATTGTCCATCCATCCAAAATAGATGTTAGAACTATTAGACGTAACTGCTGGATATCGCTGGGCAAAATTCGCATATTGGTAGTTAGGTACCAAATAGTTATTCCCTATGGGATTCCCGTCTGAATCATACCTTTGAGCATAGAAAGTGGGTTTAGACAACCCATTTCTGTAATCCTCCCAGACAATGACAAACTTACCAGAAGCATCCATGGAGATAGCTGGATTCTGTTGAAGGGCAGTTCCCGCACCATCATTCACCTTGAAATTGGAGCCCAAAGGAGAACCTGATGAATCATATCTTTGGGCATAGATATCAAAATTTCCATTAGTTTCATCCTCCCAAGTTATCACAAAATTACCCAAAGTATCCATAACAATGGCAGGTCTATGCTGGTCCATCCAACCATCACTAGCATTAACCTTGAAGGTTGCACCCAAAGTGGTGCCTGATGAATCATATCTTTGGGCATATATGTCGGAAGAGCCAGATTCCCAAGTGATAACGAAATTTCCCAATTTATCCATAGCAATAGCAAGAGGAGTATACATGGCAGAACCTACCTCAGTGTCTACCCTAAAGCTTGAGCCCAAAGCGGTGCCCGAAGAGTCAAATCTTTGAGCATAGATATAATAGTAATAATCATGATAAAAACCAGAAACTTCCCAAGCGATGACGAAGCTACCCAATTTATTCATGGCTACCGCAGGGAATTGAAAGTAGTTATACGCATCGCAACTATGCACCTTGAAGTTAGAGCCCAGAGGAGTCCACGCGGAATCATACCTCCGAGCATAAATATCGTGACAACCATTCCTGTTATCTTCCCAGGCGATGACTGAATTGCCAGAGCCAGTAGTAACAATAACTGGAGGTGAAAGCTCAATAGATCCGGATACATCATTTACCTTGAGATTAGAACCTATGCTAATACCCGAAGGATCATATCTCTGAGCATAGATATCGGGCCCTTCCCATGCTATTCCGCGATAAGACGATCCATTGCGTAAATCTATCCAGGTAATAATGAAGTTGCCAGAGTTGTCCAAAGCGATAGAAGGATACAATTGATCTGCAGATCCAATGTCGTCGTTTGCCTTGAAGTTAGAACCTGCCGTAGTACCTGATGAGTCATACATCTGAACATAAATATCAGGCTGGACGTTGCGGTCATCTTCCCATGTGATGGCAAAGTTCCCGGAGCTGTCTGTTGCAATGGTAGGCCCCCTGGGAAACGTGTTTCCACTATCATCGTTTACTTTCAAGTTTGAGCCCAAAGGACTGCCTGAGGAGGCATATCTCTGAGCATACATATCACGATACCACAGATACCCCTGACCACTTAACCAGGTGATGACAAAATTACCCAACCCATCAATAGCAACATCGGGGTCAGATTGGGTGGATTGTTGACTATGTACGTGAAAATTAGTCCCTAAAGGACTCCCGCCAGGATCATATCTCTGGGCATATACAAGGCTTCCGCCCTGAGGCCAGGTAATTATGCAGTACCCAGAATCGTTCATATCGATGTGGGGGGTTCCTTT
>Ga0315277_10002788_pt1 | contig 24041 bp, 19 predicted proteins | sample YL17G05_15_MG_FD_203695 | JGI IMG/M metagenome (GOLD analysis project Ga0315277, IMG submission 203695) | Sediment microbial communities from Yellowstone Lake, YNP, Wyoming, USA - YL17G05_15 | ecosystem: Environmental > Aquatic > Freshwater > Lake > Sediment | place: USA: Wyoming | collected... | reverse complement strand
GGTAGAACCCGGCCGCAGCAGCACCGAACCCCTGGATGAACTCCCTGCGATTGATCTGCCCTTTCATCACACACCCCCGTCTCCGCGGCTTGGACTTGACTCCCCGAGCCCCGATGGTAAGCGAAACGTCATCGAACAGCAACCGCAAGTGGGATGTTGTGGCGGCGCTCTCTGAGCGCCGTTTTGGATTGCGGCGGTCAGAGACCGCCGCCACAGCTGTTGGCCGTTACCTGGTCAAACGCTCGATGTCCGCACGCACCGACTTGAGCGTCGGGTCGAGCCACAGCGCGTGACGATAAGCCTCCAGCGCGGGAGAACGATAACCCAACTGGTCCTGAATCCGCGCCATCAGGACCTCCAAATGTGAGTCCGCGATTGTGCGCTGGGCCTTCAGCGCTTCGGCAAGGGCTTGCTGGTACTGGCCCTGGACGTAGAGTGCTCGCGCCAGGCCGTAGCGCAACCGGCCGTCGTCCGGCGCTTGCTCGAGTCCCGCGCGGAAGTGCTGCTCAGCATGCGCGACGCCGTTTCGACGCTCCTCGTCCAACCCCAAGGCCAGGGAATGCTCGGCCAGCGCGCGGCGAACGATTCCCAATGCCAGGAGTATCGCCGCGCCTAGCACGACCACGCTCACGAAACCACGAAGGATGACTTTCGATTTCCCTTCTGCAGTCACTGCCGACTCGTTGTGGTCGGCAGCCTTCAGCATTCGTGGCACAGCCAGCAGCGTGAAAAGCAGAATGAGCGTGGGCGGCACCGCCAACTGAAAATTGAATATCGAATTCACCAGGATGGCCGTCACTCCGCCCGCGCTCGCCGCGAGCCACAGACGTTCAGTTCGTGAGGCGCGCGGCTGAGTTTGCCGCAACTCGCGCGCGTAGTTCCACAGCAACCATCCCAACGCGACGAGTCCTACCGTGCCAGCTTCGAGCAAAATCTGCAGCGGATCGTTGTGAAGCTGTCGAGTGTGGGTCCAATAGCGAACGTATTCGGGATGCGAACTCAGAAACTGCGCCTGTAGATCGAGAAACCGGAGCTGGAACATCCCCCAGCCGCCGCCGAAGAGCGGATGCTCGGCAAACATCGGCCAAGCGGCGCGCCACAAATACAAACGTCCTTCGAGATGCGTGAGCAATCCGCGCGCCTGCTGAGCGAGGCTCGGCAGCAGCAGCAACAATCCCCCAGGCACAAGGCAGGCATTGAGCATTCCCGTCTGCGGCGAGGTACCAGGCGCGGCGTTTTCCTCCGGCCTTCCCGCCCAAAACCCCCGCGCCACGAGAAGCCCTGCCGCCAGCCCCAGCCACGCCCCGCGCGACCGCGTGCCGATAATCGCGCCGAAGATCACGAGTACAGCCGCCACACTCAGAAATTTCACCGCAGGTGTTTCTGCGCTGGCCGCAAGCGCCAACGCCAGGAATATCGCTCCGATCAGGTATCCGGCGACGAGGTTAGGATTTCCGAAAGTCGAATACAGGCGCATCGAAGCGCGCATCGTCCCCCATTCGACGCGATAGCCTCCAAAAAGCAGCGGATCGTGACCCGCCCACTGGAGCAGCGCGATTGCTGCCACCACTGTGCCGGCAACTGCCACCAGCGCCGACAGCCAGCGCACCGTAGCTTCTCCGCCGCCCCAGGAAATCATGAGCAAGAGCCACAACGGCCCACAGAGGAAGTATTCCGCTTCAACCAGACTGAAAGCGGGCAATGGACTGGCGAGGCACGAAAGCCAAACCGCCAGCGTCAGCAGCGCGACCGGCGCGGCCAGCCGGAAGTCTCCAGGCCAGCGGCGCCGGCTCCAGACGTGGCTCAGTGCGAACCCAACGGTTCCGAAGAGCACAAATCCCTTGGTGAGAACTAGCTTGAGGTAGGTGAATTGGTCGGAAAAACCGCGATAGAAGACGAGCGGGGTGAGCAACAGCAGGCCCAGCGCGAGCAGCCCGAAGGCCGCCCGGCCGGGTGCGCTGTCGCGCGACGATTCCATGCCGGGATTCTACACCCGGCGCGAAGCGTCACTTCTTGAGCTTGTTCTTGATCTGCTCGGAGAGGGGATTATCGTCACTCTGGCTGCCGCTCGCGAAAAAGTTGTAAATCTTCCCGCTGGTCAGGACAATTCTGAATGCGCCGGTAGGATTCCCCATCATCAGAATTTGGTCAACCGTCTTTACAGCCGAAGCCGGCTGGTCCAGGATGGCCTTCCCCTGGGCGGAGTACTTTACTGAGTCGGAGGATACGTAGAGCCTGCACTCGTCCTGCGAACCCTTTTGCATCGCCTCGCTCACTTTCATCATGATCCCCATGGGGGGCAGGTCGCCTTCCGCCAGGAAACAGGCCTTATACGCCTTTGCCAGGTTCGAGGATTCAGAAATGGCAAAATTGGCTCCGGTGACCTGCACGACCATGGGAGTTCCCATAGCCGCGGGTCCGGTCTCGGCCGTGGAGGCCACGGGAGGAACTTCCAGGGCGATTATGCATTTCGCTTCCTCGGCCGAGGGCGGAACCTTGAGCTGAAACACCGCGCGCTCTGCACTTTCCACACGGAAGTTCTTGGGTTTAACTTCGTAGCCGCACTCCATACGCAGCTTCATGGTCTGGGCAAAATTCTTTCCGGTGAAGACCACGTCACCTTCCCAACCCGGCGGGACGGAATTTGGCGTGATGGCCGTAACTTCCGGCGCTGGCCCCTGCGGCTGCTTGGCTTGCGCAGATGGTTTCGGGTCCTGCTTGCCGATCTTGGGGACCTTCGGAAGCTTGGGCAGCCCAAATTGTGCCATCGCTCCCGGAACTTCGACGACCATCACCCCAAGCAATGCCAACCACAGCCCCAGCCGGAATCCCGAACGGACCAAGTAGCGGACGCTAGTCATGCTCCCCCCTCCAGGCCATTGCCTGCGTGAACCTGTTCAGTTGAAGTGAAATTGACCGCAAGTACGCGCTAGGAGCTTACTGCGACACGGTGTCCCCATGCAAGCGACAAATGGTCCGACCTGGAATGAACCCACCCTCCGCTACCGAGCCGCGATGCAGGGCTCCGCGCCGGAACAAACCCCGCCAAGGCGATTCACAAATCGGGCTTACTTCAGCGCTTTGCGGAGTGCGTCGATGATGGACTGGCTGTCGGCGGGGCGCAGCGATGCGGCGATGAAATTGTACGTCTGGCCGGAATTCAAGATGATGTGAAACGTCCCGGTGTTCATACCCAGGATGGTGTTGGCATCAATCTCTTTTACATCCGCGGCGGGGACGGCGAAGACTTCTTTGCCGGATTCCTCGTAGCGAATCTTGCCTCCCGCGAGCGCCAACGTTCCTTTGGGCCGATTCCCTTTTTGAAATATCCCGGCAACATCCGCCAGGCTGATGACTTCAAAACTGAGCGACTCCGCAGTGCCTTTTTCGGCTGCCTTCCCCGCCGGTGTCGACGCTGGCGCCGGCGCGGTGGGAGCGGTGGTGGCAGGGGCAGAAGCCGCCGGGCTCGTCGTGACGGCTTCGTCGGTCACCACAAAAGCCGCTTCGGTTTCGTTGTCATCAGGGTTCACCACGAACAGACCGCTCGAACCCGTGGCCGCGTCGGCGGCGATCTGGATGCGCACGGTCAATTCAGTGTCCTTGGCCACCTGCGTCTCCAGCACACGGATGCCGGGATTCGAAAAGGCGACTTTCGCTCCTTTCGCGAAGTTTTTGCCGCAAATCTTGAGGTCGAGCTGGCTGCCCTTTCCCGCGCGAGGCGGGTCCACGCTCGTAACTTCAACGGCCGCCGGCTGGGGCGACTGGACCGTGGGCGCCGCTGCGGCTTGTGGGGCGGGAGGCGTGTGAGCGGGAGGAGCCATGGCCGCCGCCGGGACGACTGCCGGCGCGGTTCCGCCCGTGATGATGAAAGGCGCCTCGGCCACCGAGCTCGCCGGGTTACTCACATAGAGACTGATGGTGCCGGATTCGGCCTTCCTCCCCACCGCCACTTTGGCTTCGAGCTCGGTGGCGCTCGCCCGCCGCGTCGAAACCGCATGGACCGCGGGAGTTGAGAACGACACATAGGCTCCCGGAGAGTAGTTCTTCCCTTCGATGATCACCGTAACTTCGTCACCCGCTGCCGCCTGATTGGGCTTGACCTGGCGAATCTCCGGCGTGGCTTCGGGCGAGACATCAACGTCGGTTTGAGACGCGGCGGCAAAAGAAACGGCCGGGAGCGCCACTACAAAGAAGCCGGTGAGTACAACTAACCGAGCGGCGTCCTTCCAGCGTTGGATGCGATCCTCGCGCGGTTTCATCGAGAGGCCATAACCAGAGGGGAGTCTTGAACTCAAGATGAATGTTAGACACCCCGTCTCTCGAAAGTCAAGCAAGGTTGGTTCAAACTTGACTCGACGCCCCTCTCCGAGGATGAGATAAGTTGGGCTCAGCGCTGCAGCGGCGGCGTCACGCCGGCGCCGACGAATCACCGGCTGGCTGCTGGCGGGGACGATGCTGCACGATGCTGCCGAAGGTGAATTGAGGAGAGGAATAAGCGTCAAGGGAAGAGGCGTTCGGCTCAGGAGCGGACCTTCTCCACCTTCACGATGCCCGAGCCTTCCTTGATCGTCAGGATCTGATTGACTTCTACATTGGTGAACTTCTCGACCTGGGGGACCTCTGCGGGTTTGCCGTTCTTGCCGTTTTTGCCGTCCTTGTCAACGACCAACGTGGGCCACTTCACTTCGATCAGATCGATGAGTTTCGCCTGTCCCACGCCGAAGTGCAGCCGCAGGTCGCTCTGCGACATGACGCTGGTCCCGCAATGCACTTCGTCCATCTGCGCGTGTTTCCCCGTGACCACGCGCACGCGCGCGCCGATGGCGGTGCGGTTGCACTTCGTCCCGACCAGCTTGATCTTGATCCAGTTGTTTTTGTTGCCACCTTCATTGCGCAGGAGTGACAGCGGATCATTCATGTTCAGGACGAGCACGTCGATATCGCCGTCATTGTCGTAGTCGCCGAAGGCGCAACCCCGGCTCGACATCTTCTGCGTGACGCCGGATCCCATCTGCGCGGAGACATCCTTGAACTTTCCGTTGCCCAGGTTGCGGTAGACGATGCGCGGCGACTTGAACTGGGCATCCAGGTTGTAGCTTTCGATCTCCGGGTAAACGTGCCCGGTGACGTGAAAGATGTCGGCCCAGCCGTCGTTGTCGTAGTCGACGAAGCCTGCGCCCCAGTTGACGTATTGGGTGTTGACGCCAACCCCGGAGACGAAGGTCACGTCGGTGAAGGTCCCATCGCCGTTGTTGTGGTAGAGGTCGCAGGTGTCGTCCTGGAAGTTGGTCTTGAAGATGTCGAGCCAGCCGTCGCCGTCGTAATCGGCCACCCCCAAGCCCATGCCCGCCTGTTCCTGGCCATCCTCGTTATAGGCGCAACCGGCCATCACCCCGATATCCTCGAACGTGCCGTCGTGATTGTTGTGGAACAGAATGCTCGGCTCGGAGTCCACCGCCACGTAGATGTCCGGCCAGCCGTCGTTGTCAAAATCGTAGGAGACCGCGGTGATGGAGTAGCGCGGCCCGGGTTTGAGGACTCCCGCCTTCTCCGAGACATCCGTGAACGTGCCGTCGCCGTTGTTGTGATAGAGGATGTTCAGACCGCCGGGCAGCCCGCGCGGGCCGCACATCACCGGGATGCCTTTCCACTGGCAATAGCCCGTCTGCCCAGGAATAGGGACTTTACTGATATCTAGTTCGATATAATTGCATACGAAAAGGTCCAGGCGGCCGTCGCGGTCGTAGTCGAGCCAGGTGCAGCCCGTACCCCAGCGGACGCGCTCCTCGGTGAGGCCCGCCTTCTTCGTCACGTCGGTGAAGGTGCCGTCGCCGTTGTTGTGCCACAGGACATTGTGCCCCCAGGCGCCGCAGAACAAGTCGTCCCAACCGTCGTTGTCGTAGTCGCCCACGCATACGCCGGTTTGCCAGCCGGTGCGCGCCAAGCCGGACTTGGCCGTGACGTCGGTGAACGTCCCGTCGCGGTTATTCTTGTAGAGGTGCGAGGTCGGCGCGTTTTCGGGTGTGTAGGTTTCCTCGAACCGCATGCCGTTGGTCAGGTAGATATCCAGCCAGCCGTCGTGATCGAAATCGAAGAAAGCCAGCCCGCTGCCTTTTGCTTCCACGATGTACTTCTTGCTTTTCACGCCGCCCCAGACGTTGGGGATGGTCAGGCCGGCTTGCTGCGCGACGTCTACGTAAGTGACCGGCGATGCGCCTTCGGGACCGGGCAGCGTGGCCGCCTGCAACGCGGGTTGCGACGCCCACTTCCACAGGGGCGTGGTGAGCAAATCCAGGAGATTGGAGCCCAGCAGGACAGCGGAGGAACCGAGCAAATGGCGACGGGATATTTTCATTCTGTAGTTAGATGCCGCAAGGGGACTGGCTTATCGCGCTGGGGTCGCCGGAAATCTTGCGGCGATGCTTCTTCGAGCTCGCGCAACGCGAGTTTTCATTATACACCATGGAACTGCTGTGCCCGGCGGCGCGGAGCAGTTCGGCGCCCCATGCAGGCGGAAACATGACCCTCGCTCACGCATTCTGAGGCTGCGACAGCCGGAGGCTTCGTCGTATAATGGCACTCGCAGGCTTGAACCACGACAACTCCGGAGGTTTTCGATGCGACGATTTCGATGGTTTGCAGGCGCGTGCATGTTGCTCATGCCGGCGCTGGCGCTCGCCAGCCCCATCAAGACCGAAGATGTGACGTTCAAGAGCGGCGACGAATCGGTCAACGGTTTTCTGGCCCGCCCGGACTCGGCGGGGCGCCATCCGGCGCTCGTCGTCATTCACGAATGGTGGGGTCTTAATGACTGGGTGAAAGACCAGGCGCGGAAATTTGCCGAGCAGGGCTACGTGGCGCTGGCGCCGGACCTCTATCGTGGCAAGGTCGCCGCCGACCCGTCCATGGCTCACGAACTGTCGCGCGGCATGCCGCAGGACCGAGCGGTGGGGGACTTGACGGCCGCGTTCGCCTACCTCGCCTCTCGCGCCGACGTCGATAAATCCAAAATCGGATCGGTGGGATGGTGCATGGGTGGCGGGCTCTCGCTCCAACTCGCCGTCCACGAACCTCAGCTCGCCGCCTGCGTCGTCAATTACGGCGCCATGCCCACCGACGCCATTGAGATCCAGAAGATTCGCGCGCCGGTGCTGGGGAATTTCGGCGCCGATGACCGCGGGATTCAACCCGACGCCGTGCAGGCGTTTGAGAAAGCATTGCAGGCCGCGGGCAAATCGGCGGATATGAAGATCTACGACGGCGCCGGCCACGCTTTTGAGAATCCCAACAACCAAGCCGGCTACCGCCCCGAAGCCGCCGCGGACGCGTGGAAACGCATGGTGGAGTTCTTCGACAAAACGCTAAAATAGGGCCGATCCCGCAGAGCGGGACGTCGGCCTCATCGGGCGGGACAAGCCCCACCCCGGCGCACGCAAGACCTTCACAAGAAGGAGAGCACTCCTTGGCAACCGAACGGTACGAAGAATCGCTTCTGGAGTTTTTGATCTCAGCACTCTTCGCTCGCGTGGGCGAGCCCGGGACCTTGACAGGTCAAGGAAAGCCGGCTCGCTTTGAGATCAAGAAGAGTCTGGGAGGAGGAACCTGCGCGGCTTCTTCCAGTCTGGAATATGCGCTTCCCTCCGGGCGGAAACTCTCTCACGTTTCCGACATCCTGATTACTCTTCCGGGTGGGAAAAACCTGGTCGTCGAACTCCAGTGGGCGACCGACCTCAGCGATCAACTCAAAGCCCGAGCCTTCGACATACTGCACCTGAAGCAGGCGCTCGGAAAGAGCTTGACGGCCCTCCTGGTCTATTTGCGGGCGGGCCTCGGTGGGCTGAGCGCCGAGCAGGCTCGAGAAGTTTGCTATCCGTTCGACCAGTTCATCGCCCTCGAGCATCAGGACCCTCAGAACCCGGCCATCTGGGTCCCCGTCCTCGACCGCATTGAGGCGGAGATTGCAGCGCGCCAATCGTCATAAACGGCATCCTCGGGATTACCCCACAATTCATTGAACGCGGCTTGCGAAAGGTCCTCCCAGGCTCGGGCGTCCCGCAGTGCCAGAGCCGGCCGGATGGCTGGCGCGGTCATATACCAATGCTACGTGGCTTTTGCGTTGGTCTCAACGGTCTCGAAGAATCAGCCCTGAAGCGAAGCTGACCAGGTCAGAACCTGCGGAACAATAGGGCCTTTTTCACTTCCCCGATGGCGCGGGTGATATTGATTTCGCGGGGGCAGGCTTCGACGCAGTTGAAAATGGTGCGGCAGCGCCAGACACCGTCGGCGGCGCCGAGAATCTCCAGGCGCTCGTCCCCGCCTTCATCGCGGCTGTCGAAGATGAAGCGGTGGGCGTTGACGATGGCGGCGGGGCCGACGTAATCCTCGTTCGCCCAGAATGACGGGCAGGACGTGGTGCACGCGCCGCAGAGGATGCACTTGGTCGTATCCTCGAAGGTCTCGCGGTCTTCAATGGTTTGCAGGCGCTCCTTTTCCGGTTCCGGCGTGTGAGTGATGAGGTAGGGTTTGATCTTGCGGAATTTCTCGAAGAAAGCTTCCATATCCACGAGCAGGTCCTTGATGACGCGGAACCCGCGCATCGGCTCGACGGTGATTTTGCTGCCGAGATTCTGGAGCAGGACCTTGCACGCCAGCGTGTTCGCGCCGTTAATCAGCATCGCATCGGAGCCGCAGATGCCGTGCGCGCACGAGCGGCGATAGGTGAGCGTGCCGTCGATGTGCCACTTGACGTAGTTGAGCGCATCGAGCAGGCGGTCCGTCGGCTCCGCCTCGATTGGGTATTCGCCCCACCACGGCTGCGGGCTTTTCTCGGGATTGAACCTTCGGATTTTGAGGGTGACCTTCATCGAGTAAGCTCCTGGGGACCAGGTGCCAGGGGCTGGGTGCTGGGGGGAAACAATACCCTAGCCCCTAGTCCCCAGTCCCTAGCACCTGGTTCTTAGTATTTCCTTTCCTTCGGCTGAAACTTCGTAATCGTCACCGGCTTGAACTTGAATGCAATCCCCTGGGGCGTCTTGTAAGCCAGCGTGTGTTTCAGCCAGTTGATATCGTCGCGCTTGGGAAAATCCTCGCGCGAGTGCGCGCCGCGGCTCTCCTCGCGGCCGAGGGCGCTTTCCACCAGCGCTTCCGCGAGATCGAGGAGGTTTTCGAGCTCGACCACTTCGAGCACTTCGGTGTTGTACTTGCTGCCGCGGTCTTCGATTTTCACCTGCGCAAATCGCTCCCGGAGCTCGACAAGCTTCTCCTTCATGGCCGTGAGTGATTTGGCGTCGCGAAACACCGAAGCCTTCTCCATCATCTCGTCCTGGAGCGCATCGCGGATCTGCGCGGCGCGTTCCTTGCCGCTTCCGGCCATCAAGCGTGCGATGAGGGCCTTTGCGCGATCCTCCGGGTTGGCAGGCGACGGCGCCCAGTCGTTTTCCTTCATGTACGTCGCGGCATGCCGCGCCCCGCGCCGGCCGTAAACCAGAATGTCCACGAGCGAGTTTGTCCCCAAGCGGTTCGCGCCGTGCACCGAGACACAAGCCGACTCACCTGCCGCGTAGAAACCATGCAGCGGAGTGTTTTGTTCATCGATGATGACGCGCCCGTCGGTGTCGGTGGGAATCCCACCCATGGCGTAGTGGGCGGTGGGTTGCACCGGCACCGGCTCCTTCTTGGGCTCGATACCCAGATACGTGCGCACGAAGTCGGTGACGTCAGGCAGTTTCTTGTCGTGAACCTCGGCCGAGAGATGCGTCAGGTCGAGATGCAGATAGTTCTTACCATCGATGCCTTTGCCATCGCGAATCTCGCGATACATGGCGCGTGAAACCATGTCGCGCGGCGCGAGGTCAAGCAGCGTCGGCGCATAGCGTTCCATGAATCGCTCGCCGGTGCGGTTGCGCAGGATGCCGCCTTCCCCACGTGCCGCCTCCGAAAGCAGGATTCCCATTTTGTAAATGCCGGTGGGATGGAACTGGAAGAATTCCATGTCCTCGAGCGGGAGCCCCGCGCGCAGCGCCACCGCCATGCCGTCGCCGGTGAGCGAATGCGCGTTCGACGTGACGCGGAACATCCGCCCGCACCCGCCCGTCGCGTCCAGCACCGCCTTGGCATGGAAAACGTGCAACTCACCTGTGGCGATGCAGTACGCCACCACACCCGCACAACGCCCCTCGCTTACCAGCAGGTCGAGCAGATGATATTCATTGAAGAAATGCACTTGGTTCTTAGTACACTGCTGGTAGAGCGTCTGCAAGATCATGTGGCCGGTGCGATCGGCGGCGTAGCACGACCTGCGCACGGGGCCCTTGCCGAATTCCTTCGTGTGCCCGCCGAAGGGGCGCTGGGCGATTCTTCCGTCTTCGGTGCGGCTGAACGGCAGGCCCCAGTGCTCCAGTTCGTAAACGGTCTCGATGGCCTCGCGGCAGAGGATTTCGACCGCATCCTGGTCAGCGAGATAGTCGCCGCCCTTGATGGTGTCGAACATGTGCCATTCCCAGTGATCCTCTTCGTGATTGCCCAGCGCCGCGCCAATGCCGCCCTGCGCCGTGCCGGTGTGCGAGCGCGTTGGATAGAGCTTGCTGATCACCGCCACGCGCCCGTGCGCGGAAAGATTCAATCCCGCCATCAGACCAGCCCCACCGGCCCCCACTACGACTGCGTCGTATTTATGCACCATGATGAAAACCTAATCCGATCCTTCCAAGTATGTCATCCTGAGCGAAGCGAAGGATCTGCATTCTCTGACAATCTGGGGCTGCTGCAGATGCTTCGCTGCGCTCAGCATGACATCCTCCTACGATTGGTGCACTCACGGCGTGGAGACAGGCTGAAACGTGAAAATCACCATCGACCCCAGCGCCAGAATGATGAAGCTCAGCACATAAAGCGACGCCAGCGAGACCAGTCGCCAGCCGCGCGCCGAAATGTAATCATCCACGAGCGTCCGGATGCCGTTCACGCCGTGAATCATCGCCAGCCAGAGCATCACCAGGTCGTACGTCCGCCAGAAGGGCGTCGCAAAGCGCTTCGCCACGAACGCGTAGTTGATCACCTCAATGTTATTGATGATGTGCATGATTGTGAGGTGGCCGAGCGCCATGAAGAGCAGCACCACGCCCGAAATCCGCATGAAGAGCCACGCATAAAGTTCCAGCCCGCTATCCGGTCTTGCTCGGCCCGCCCCGTTCATGAACGCCTCCTACTTCACAACCCATTCGAGCATGATAATCGCCGTCGGAATGAAGATCACGGCGAACACCGTCGCCATCGCGTAGGTCCACTTGCGATGTGCCGCCGTCGTCTCCGGCCAGAAATCGATGATGATGATGCGCACGCCGTTCAGCGCGTGGAAGAGCACCATGCCCGCCAGCACCACTTCGCCGACGCGGAAAAACGGCATCTGGTAAAGCGCCATCGCCTTGTTGTAAAGCTCGGGGCCCCAGCCGATGAACGCCGTGTCGATGATGTGGACGAGAAGAAACAGGAACACGCCCACGCCCGTCACGCGATGAAAGATCCAGGCCCACTGTCCCGCCCGGCCCTTGTACGTCAGATATTCATGAAGCTTCACCATCGCCATTCGCCTTTCACAATAGTTGCTCGTTCCTTGTCATTCTGAGCGAAGTCCGTGTTCTGTCGGACGAAGCGAAGAATCTGCAGTTCCCCGAGGGGCGTAAGCAACTACAGACCCTTCGTTGCACTCAGGGTGACATGCCCGCGTCGCGCCTCCATCGGTGGTCACCACTTCTTTGCGCATCACCTTGTGGCACGTCAGAGTCCTCTCGCGCACGAAGGCGCATCGTACTCCAATATTTTGACCTATTGCAACTTTTCGGGAAGCGTTTTCAGTGTGGGACGAATTGTCACAATGCAAATCTTGCGAGTTCACGCAATCGTGGTATGAAAGGAGGTGTGTCGTCGCGGAAACCGGGCAATGGTGATGCCAAGGAGACTCTATGGAATTCGAATTTGGGCAGACGGATCAATCTGACGCGTTTTTCGACCGGAACCCGAAGTTCATGCCCGCATTTGAAAGGCTGATGACTGTTGCCAACAAATGCTTCGGCCGAGAAATAAAACCGAAGAATCGACCAGAGGATATTATCTTCTGGCTTGGACATTCATCCCGAGAGGATTACCTTGAAGTTGTCTTCCTTGCCGTACATGGGTACGGCCTGGCCACTTCAAAGATCCTCAGAGGTCTGTACGAACGCGCAGTCACTTTGGCCTACTTAATAGAAGAACCGGACAAGGCCGAACGATTCGTGCGCTTCGCAGCAATCCAGGAGCACAGGGCCCTAGAAGCAGCCCTGAAGTTTATCAGTGAGACAGAATTCGATGAAATGATGGGCCCGGCAAATTCCGTGGCTCTGATCCGACAGCGATACGACGAAGTCAAGTCCGATTTTGGAACAACACTTTGCAAGAAGTGCGGTACGAAGAGAATCCAAAGCACCTGGGACCTCGATGTTGCAGCTATGGTTCACAAGGTCGGAGATCCGTACAACAAGCTTTTTTTAGGCGCGTACACGATTCCGAATTTTCAAATTCGCGCAACGCTGGCGTCCACCTCGGCTGGTCAGGAGGGTAAAACTAAGACAGCAAGGAGGCTCAGGGACGCCGAGTTTGCGCTGCTCAATGCCACCTGTATCTTGATTCATGTCATCAGGTCGCAGACTAGATTCTTTTCATTGAATCTGGATGTGGAGCTAGAGAATTGTAAAAAGGACTTCGTTGATATGTGCAATACGTACGGTGCCCGTGGTCACTTCAATTAGGAATCCTTGATCAGCCAACTGCTGCGAACTTTACGCATGCCCCTCCTTTCGGGACCTGGCAAGTCGCTTATGTCTATGGGTGGTATTCACATCGCGTCACTTTCGATGCGTGCGGTCCCCGGAGAGGTAGGGCAAGCCCTAAGTCAGATTTAATCCGAAATCCCAAATCCAAAAATGATTTCACGCGGGGAGGCTCCAGCCTTTGGCGCCGAGATTATCGGCGGCGAGGAGATGCGGCTGCGACTGCACTCCCTGCTTCGCCAGCAGGTTGCGAATCTTCTCGCCGACGGCCGCGCCGTCGCCGCGCACGAAGGCGAGAACGGCCGGTCCGGCGCCGCTCAGACAGACGCCCAGCAGGTCGGGATGGCTGAAGCTGAGGACGTCGGCAAGACCGGGAATCAGCGGCGCGCGATGCGGCTGATGCCAGCGGTCGTCGAAGAACACGCGGTGGAAGTCGGCTTTGCCGGAAAACAGTTGCGCGGCCAACGCCACGGCGCGCTGCAAGTTGTGTACCGCATCGGCGCGCGAGTACTGCCCCGGTAAGACCTGACGCGCCTTCTCCGTGGGCATGGCGTAATCGGGAATCACGAGCACGAGTCCAAGCGTGTCGGGCACCGGACAGGAATAGGAAAGCACGCGCTCGCCGTGCTGGAGAGAAATCGTGAAGCCGCCGTGCCAGGCGGCCGCGACGTTATCGGGATGCCCCTCGAGCTTGGTGGCGAGCGAAATCAACTGCTCGTCGAAAAGCGTGGTATCGGCCAGCCAGTGGCAGGCCGCGAGCGATCCGACAATCGCCGCCGCGCTCGAGCCCAGACCCACGCCCACCGGGATTTGATTGTCGATCTCCAGATCAAAACCTTTGGGCTTGTGCCAGCTGTCAAGTGTCTGGCGGATGGTGCGGGCAATCAGGTTGGTCTCGTCGGAAGGAATGCGCTCCGCCGTCACGCCGCGATAGATGACGCTGACTTTCCGATCGGCGCGGGGCGTGACGTGGATATCGAGATAGAGACTGAGCGCCAGCGCCGCGCAATCAAACGCGCAGCCCAGGTTCGCGCTCGTCGCCGGCACGCGCACCGAAATCCGCTGGGGCATATTCAACCCTGGCCGAGAGCCGCCAAGGGTCAGAATACTCGAACGGGCGTTCCGCCCGCAATGGCCGGAATCAGGAGAATCTCATCACCGTCCCGGAAAGCATACTTCGCGCCGCCCAGGAAACGAATGTCTTCGTCGTTCACGTAGATGTTGACGTAGCGCTGAGGAGTGCCGTCGGGCGCGCACAAAGCCTGCTTGATCCCGGGATATTTTTCATCGAGCCCGTTGAAGAGTTCCGCAAGATTGCCGGCCGCGGTCTCGACACTCTCCGCTCCATTAGTGAATTTTTGGAGCGGCGGGGGAATACGAATGATGATGGACAAGGACACCTCCCCAGAAAAACCAAGAACAAATCAAGAGGCAAAAGTCAAAAAACAAAAAATGCGGGCCAGAAAGACGACGCTCCTTCATTTTTGCATTTTCATTTTTGCCTTTTGCCTTTTGACTTTTGACTTTCCTGCCTCCGCCCGTCAAGCACTGGCCGCCACTGAATGAAGAAATGTTTCCTCGAAATCCGCCAGCTTGGGCCGGATGGCGGCGGACTCGTCAAAACATCCATTGACCGCGCCCAGAGTTTTCAAGCCGTTCCCGGTAATCGCCACGACGATGGACTCGTCGGGATTGATCTTTCCCTGGCGCAGGAGTTTCTGCGTCACGGCGACGGTAACGCCGCCGGCGGTTTCCGCGAACACGCCTTCCGTCTCAGCCAGCAGGCGAATGCCCTCGACGATTTCGTCGTCCGATACGTCCTCGCCTGCGCCGCCGCTGGCGAGAATGGTCTTCACAGCGAAGTGGCCGTCGGCGGGGTTCCCGATGGCGAGCGAGCGCGCGATGGTGTTGGGTTTCTGCGGCTGAATTTCTGTTGTGCCGTTCTTCACTGCCGTGGTGATGGGCGAGCATCCCGTGGCCTGCGCGCCGAAAAACTTCGTGGGCGCGGAAGGTGGCTCGACCCAGCCGAGCTTCTGCAATTCGTCAAACGCCTTCGCGATCTTCGTAATCAGCGAACCACCCGCCATCGGCACCACGATATTCTGCGGCAGGCGCCAGCCGAGTTGCTCGGCGACTTCGAAGCCGACGGTCTTCGAGCCCTCGGCGTAGTAGGACCGAAGGTTGACGTTCACGATCCCCCAGGAATATTTCTGCGCGATCTCGGAGCACAGCCGGTTCACCTGATCATAGTTGCCGCCGATCTTCACCAGCGTCGCGCCGAACACCTGCGTCCCGACGATCTTTTCGGGTTCGAGGTCAGCGGGAACGAAGATGAACGCCTTGAAGCCACCCGCCGCGGCCTGTGCGGCGACGGCGTTCGCCAGGTTGCCCGTGGACGAGCAGCCCACGGTGTCAAAGCCGAATTCGCGCGCCTTGCTCAGCGCCACGGCCACCACGCGGTCCTTGAACGAGAGCGTGGGATGGTTCACCGCGTCGTTCTTGACGTACAGCTCGCGCACGCCTAGCACCTTCCCGAGGCGCGGCGCGGGAATCAGTGGCGTGAACCCCGTATGCTTGCCCACCCAGGGCTCGCCCTGCAAAGGCAGCAACTCGCGGTAGCGCCACATGTCGGGCGGGCGCGACTCCACGTCTTTGCGGCGGATGTCGGACCATAGCCGGCCATAGTCGTACACGGCCTCGAGAGGCGCCCAACAATCTTCGCAAGCGGCGATTGGGTCGGTTGGGTAAGTGCGGCCGCATTCGCGGCATTTCAGGTGTAATAGGTAACTCAGGGTCTTATCCTCCTCCCTGAATTCATCCTGGATTGACTGCCGGCCAGCCCGATTCTAGTGAGGGTCAGAAAAACCAGCCAAAACTAAAAAAGCCTCTTCGGGTGGGAAGAGGCTCGGCAAGACTTCTTACTGCCCCCTCTCATCTCCCCCTCAAACGGGTGGGAGTTGGCACCTGGCCCCCGACCTGCTGTCGGGGCGGTTGCCGTGGCGTCATCGGGCCCGTCCCTCGGCCACTCTGGATGAGATTCAGGGTCACTGAATCAAATATTCAATTGTCAGGCATACATCCTACGGACCGAAGCCCGCGCTGTCAATACAATTCTCAAGTATCGCCCGGCCTTTCTCGTATCGTGAAAATGGCGACGGGGGCTCACTGTCATGCTGAGTCCGTCAACCTGCCTGCGCAAGCAGGCCGACGGACGAAGCATCTGCAGTTGGTCGATAGGGGAGCAAAAAGCAGATTCTTCGTCCGTCGGCTGACGGGCTCAGAATGACATCCTATCGAAAGTGTCCCTTGCTTCGGTTCCGCGACTCTACTGGCCTCCGCCGCCTGGCGCGGCAGGGGCCGGCTCCTTCACAATCGCCATCGGCACGCGGGCAAACGCCACACGCGCAGCTACGGAGTCGAGGACGTTCACCTGCACGGTGTATCGCCCCAGGGGGAATTTCTGAAGCGGAATCTCGACGAAATAGGACGCCTTATCGCCCCCAGCCTTTTCGAGCTTGCCTTGAAACGGCCCCGCCTCAGCCACTTTCGCGCCGCCACGGAAGAAGGCGAGCGCCACCGCCGGGTTCGCGGGAGGCACGTCCGAGTTCCCCGGCAGCTTGCCGCGATACGACTCAAGGACAACGTAAAGATTCTGGCGGGTGCGAAAGACCCGCGTCACGCTGGGCAGAACGGTTTTCGTCCCGACCTGCAACGGGGCTTGATGGCGAGATTCCCGCCTTCCCCGGCTCGCGTCTGGCGCGTTCTCTTGCAGCTCGTTCGAAAGCACCACGGAACTCAGCGCCAGGCCGGTGTCCGTCACGGGCGGCAGAACCAGCGGCTGCTCGAAGGTGCCCATTTTTCCCGTCTGGTTCTCTCTCACCACAACCTTCAGGCGATAGTTTCCGGGCGCAAGAACCATGCTGCCTTCGTAGAGGATATTGCCGCTCAAAACCTGCTGATAGGTCTCGTCAGTGACTTTAACCGGTAACGTGTCTCGCAAGTAGCCCGCAGGTTTTTCCTTGGCGTCCAAGGCCTGCCAGACAAAATCAAACTCTGTCTGATGCCGGGCGGACTTCTGCAGGAAAGACACGGCCGCGCCCGGGATCTTCGCGGCGAGGACGACGTAGTAGTTTTTATCCGGCTGGCGGAAGTATGCCGTGTCCACCACAAACGGCAGGTCGAGGAACGCCTGGTCGAGTTCCAGCGCCTGCTGAAGCTGGAGCTCTTTGTCTTCGCGCGTAAACTGCCGGAAGTCCTTGGGCGCAAAGTATCCCGGACGCGCCTCGACTTTCACTCCCGGCCGGTCTACTTCCACGCGAATGCGGCGGAACTTGCCGTCGGAACGAGTGTTTTTGGGCGAATAGCCGAGCAGATAGTAGCTGGAGTTTTCCGCCTGGATTTGCTGGAAGGCTTCGCCGAGATCGTTCAGATCGTAAAACGTCCGTCCCCCGGTGTCCTGGGAAAGCGAAGCCAAAGTCTCGCGGCTGCCGTGCAGCGACGCGAGTTGCGAGGAGGCGGCCGCGCCGGTGTATATCGCTGTGCCCGACGGGCTGGCCGCGGTGGCGTCTCCGCCCGGAGGGAGGGCCATCAGGCCGCGCGCGTCCATGGTGTACAGCGAAACGTTCGACTGATTGGCGGCGTCAATTGTGGCGCGCAGTTGGGCTTGATTCTCGGTGCCGGTGCGCTCGACGCCGCTGGAAAAGTGGATGACGGACTTCCGTCCGGGGAGTGCGCGCAACATTCGCGCCAGCGATTCAACCGCCGCCAGCTTCTGGTCCGTGTTGAAAATGTTGAATTCCGTTTCATCCGGCGTAAACGCGGCGGAAACATCCTGCGCAACGATTTCCCCGCCGCTGGCGTTCGTCCCGCCCGCTTCGCCCACGGTCCCGCCGGCGCTGAGGTTCGAGGATTCTTCTCCGACCAGGATGCTTTTGATCGCCTTGGCGAGCGCCGCGCGGTCGTTGGTGAAATCCTGGAGGACGCGCAGGCTGGAGGTATAACTCACCACCGCGACCAGGTCGGCCGGTGTGAGTTTCTTTTCTACGAAACTCTGTGAAGACTTCAGGGCCCGGATCAAATCATCCGGTGGCATCGAAGAAACGTCGAAAAACAGCACCGCCAAACGCCGGTCCTGAAGCACGGATTTCGGGGGGACGTTGGGCGGGAGCTTGGCGAGATCAATAATCGCGGGCGGGTTGTCCGAAGCCTCGGCTTGCGCGAGTTTCTGCACGTCCTCGAGGCTGAACGAAGTAATGTTCTGAGGGGCGCCGTCTTCCCAGACTCGAAAGTTGTCGCGAGTAAGGTCCGTGACCGGTTTCCCGCTTTTGTCGCCCACGCGCACGTCCACCAGCACGACGTTGGTCTGGCTCCGCAGCACGTAGTTTCCCTGAGACAGGCCCGCGGATTTTTGCACATCGGCGTTTTCTTGCGCGTCGAGCAAGGCGGGCGGAGGAAGGACCAACAGGACGGTCGCCAGCAGCGTCGAGGCTGCGACGCGCTCCTTTCGCCGGAATCGAATCGCTCTTGCCATTTCAGAATCTCATGCGCAGCGCGAAAGTGATGGTGCGCATCCCGCGCACGCCGGTGACGCGACCGAATTCCTGGCCGTTTACGACTGTCGCCAGCCCGCTCCAGTTGGGCGTGTTCATGAGGTTGTTGGCGGAAATGCGGAAGCTGCCCCGAATGCCTCGCTCCTTCGAAAAAGTAAACAATCGTTCGAGCGACATATTGAAGTTCACCATGCCCGGGCCGGGAATGGTGTTCCGCCCCGCATCACCGAATTGGCCGGGCAGAGGCGGCGCAAACGCAGCGGTGTTAAAGAACTCCTGCGTCGTCCGCTCAGAACGGCTCAGCGCCACGGGCTCGTCGGTGGCGTCGGCGCGGAGGTTTGCAATGGCCGCCGTCCCGCCGATGCTGCCGAGATTCCCGAGGACGCGCGCCGTAAACGGGTTCCCGGATTGGAGGGTCGTGACGCCGCTGACTTCCCAGTTCCCAATCACGTGCGCGGCAACCCCACCATGGCTCAGCCAGCGCCTGCGGTCGCCGAACGGGAATTCGTAGGTGTGGTTGATGACCAGCTTGTGGCGCAGGTCGAAGGAGGAAAGGCCGCGCTCGGCTTGCAAGTCGAGATAATTCTGCGCGACGGTTCGTCCCGCGCCGCCCACGGCCGCCGCGTCGTCAATCGACTTCGAATACGTGTACTGGCCGCCCATCGAGAACCCGCCGTGAAACTGGCGGCGCATTCCAACTTGGAGTCCGTGGTAAATAGAGGACGCGCCGAAGGTCTCATAAGTAAAGGCTAGCGTGTTTTGAAGCGCCAGGCCCGTCTGCCCCGGCGTGGTACCGGCGAGAAACTGGTTCGGCGCCAGCAACAGGTCGAGCTTCGTGCCCTTCGTGCCCACGTAGCCGAGGGAAAAGATCACGTTCTTGAAGATTTCATCCTCGAGAGAGAAATTCCAGCTTTGCGCGTAAGGGGTGCGGAAATCCGGGTCCACGGCGTAAGTGTTCTTCAGGATGTTGGGGCCCACCGCCGGGAATCCATCCTGCAATGTCAACACCAGCGTGGGTGAGGTGATGAGAGTTCCCGCCTGCGCGAAAGGCGGCTGGCTCGCCAGATTCGGAAAAATGCGGGAATAGATGCTGCCGTCATAGAAGATTCCATAGCCGGCGCGAAAGACCAGGCTGTGCTGCGACCAGGGGCGGTAAGCGATGCCCACACGCGGGGCGAGGTTGTTGGCGTCTCCACGCAAGAGAGTCTGCGGAAGAGTTCCGGGGTTCTGCCCTGTGACCACGGCCGCCGAGGCAAATCCGGGCGCAAACGTCAAATCGGAAAGGCGCCCGTATTTTTCCTTGAAGGGCGTGAAGTATTCGTAGCGCAGACCGTAGTTGACGGTGAAGTGCGAAGTCATCCGCCAGTCATCCTGAAGATAGCCCGAAGCGACCCAGGCGCGGAAATAGTTGGCGCTGGCGCCGAAGCGGACGGAAGTCGTCTGTGGAAGCCCCAGCAGAAAATCCGCGAAGTCGAATCCGGTATTCGCCACCGGCAGTCCCGTGGAGGTGAAATCGCTGGTCGTGTAGCCGCTGAAGGTGAACGTCCCACGCGCATCGGGATCGGTCAGCGTATTGACTTCGACGCGCCGCAGTTCTCCGCCCAGCCGGACGTTGTGCTTGCCGTGGTTCCAGATCAAAACATCGAAGACGCGGAAAGTCTGATTGCGCGTCAGCGAAGGGATGGGATCGTTCAGGGCCGTGAAGTTGGTGAACTGCGTGACCGGCAGACCCCAGTCGATCGGGTCTGTCGAGACACCTTCGATCCCAAGTCCGGCAATAATATTCTGCTGATTAGCAAAGGCATTGAGGGTTGAAACCCTCTGGCGGTTGAAATTAATCGAGAGAGTGTTGATCACTCCGGGCCCGAAGGTGTGCGTCTCGCTCAGGTTCACGTTCTGGCCGCGCGTCGAACTGTGGCTGGTTAAATCGGGAAAGCTCGAAACCGAGCGCGAGCGCGACGAGTTGAAAAAGTAAGCGGCGTTCACGCTGTCCTTGTTTGAGATCTGGTGACCCACGCGGAACATGAGGCGGTCGCTCGCCGTCGGCAATGATTCCTGCAGGTGAAAGTTCTGGACTTGTCCGGGAAGATTGGGCGGCGGAATGTACTTCAGCAAGCCGAGAGCGGCTGAATCCATCTGCTCGGTGGGAATCTGGTTGTTCGGAAACGCGGTCCTCGGTCCCGAGGGATTGGAAAGCGGATCGTAAATGACCGGGGCCGTTCCGGCGAGCGGCCCGGAAGTGATTTGCGCCTGGGAAAAGTCTCCCCCACGCTCGGCAAGGGTGGGGACCGTGGCAAAACTGTCGAAAGGATTCTTGCTTCGCGTCAGGCCATAATTCACAAAGAAACTTGTCTTCTCCGCGCCGTTATAGACCTTGGGGATGACGAGCGGACCGCCAAACCCGATCCCGGCCTGCTCGGAATAAGCGGGGATGCGAGGCGAGTACGCTGCATTCAGCGGGTAGGGATGGGCGTCGAGCGCGGAGTTGGAATACTGCTCCGAGATGTTGCCGCGGATGCGATTGACCTGCGCGCGGCGGCCCGCCCAGCCGCCGGGCCCGCCCCGGCCTCCGGCAAATCCGGCCATCATCTCGAGGCTGGGGCCACCTTCCATTCCTCCACCCCCGCCGGGACCGGACGCGCCACCGCCAAAACCCGGGGTGCCCTGGCCACCCATCTGTTCGCGGAATTGCTGGAAACGTTCCCGGGTGCGGCGGCCGTCTTCACCGGGAGTCGAAGCCGTGACGCCCGTGCCGCCAGAAAGCAGAAACGAGTTGGCCCCGCTGGCCGAGGCATTCTCCTCCGCCATGCCGGAATCACTTGCCGGCGTGCCCCCTGCGGAAGCTCCCTGGAGAAAACGCACGCTGCCATCGGGTAAGCCATTGGGGCTCTCCGACGAATTCCCTTCCCCGCTCATATTGCGCGAGCCCGCCGACATCAAATCTCCAGAGGCCTGAAGATTCTCTCCACCAGCCGAAGCACCCGCGCGCCTGGTTGCGCTTTCGGTCCCTGCTGCAACAGGAAGAGGACCGACGTCAATAACCAGCGCAATGTTCACCGCGAGGGATTTCCCTGCCGTCACGGGCACGGGCTCGCGAATATCCTTTCGAAAGCCCACCAGCGAAACTTCGAGCTTGTAGGTCCCTGGGGCAATGTTATCGAGACGGAAATTTCCTGCTTCGTCTGTCCAAGTTACTTTTCGCTCGCCGCTCGCGGATTCAGTGACCTCCACCGTGGCGCCGGGCACGGAAACGCCCCCGGGGCCGCGGACATGGCCCGTTAGCGTCCCGCCGTGGTCCGCCAGAGCGAATCCCGTCCCTGCGATCAGGAATATCAGGACGAAGGCGAGTCCCGCTAAGTGCTTCGCTAGTTTGCTTATCGGCTTTTTCGGCGGGACTGCCCCGTTTCCCATCGCCACGCTCTGCCCCTGATATGCAGTTTGACGAATTTCTTGGGGCTGGGGTTACGAAAGTAACCTCAAACGCCAAAAAATCGTCTCACCATGCGGAGGGGCTTATGACGAAGTGGCTTGGGGCTGTGTTGATGGCGGTTTGCCTGTTCGGCATGAATCCGGCGAACGCGCAGCAGGAAAAGCCTGAACCCCGGCCCGGCCGAGAATTCCAGGGCGAACCGGGTAAACGCGTCATGGGGACTGTGGCCTCGGTGGGTGTTGACCGGTTGACGGTCAAAACCATGGATGGCAAAGAACAGACCATCATGGTCAACGACCAGACGCGCTACCGGGAGGGGGAAAAGGATATTCAACTCGAAGATTTGAAGCCCGGCGATCGAGTCTTCGTCCGTAGCCGCGCAGGCGCCGACAATCAAGTGGCAGCACTCGTGGTTCGCCGCGTGACCGATGAGCAGCTGCAACACTTCGGGGGCCAGGGCGACAGGGCTTTTGGGGAAATCGTCGCCATCGAGAAGAATCAGTTGAAACTGCGCAATCGCATGCAGGGCGAACGAGTGGTGAAGATTGACGAGCAGACGACCTTTATGAAAGAGGGCAAGCCTTCGACGCTGGCAGACCTGAAAGTGGGCGACCGCGTGATGGCTATCGGCAAGGAATCTGGCGGCGCCTTTACGGCTGCGCAGGTCATGTCTGGCCCTATGGGGCAAGGCCGCTGGGGCGGGCCCCGGGGCGGACGCGAAGGACCGCCACCAACGCAATAGTCAATCCGTAAGCTGTAGCACCGGGCTTTAGCCCAGCATGTGCCGGCCCCGCTCCGAGCGGGACCGGCGCTACTTCACGACCTGCAAACGGCACACAATGTTCCGCGCCGGAAAAACCCACGCCAGGTGCTTCTCGTAGAAATCCACCGAGATTGCGGCAAACAGACGGCCCAGGTTGTCCAGTAACAGGTTTCCGCCGAAAGTCAGCCGGCGCTCGAGAATCCGAAATCCTCCTGCGCCGTACGTGAAATTCTCGAAGTGGTCCCCCACAAAATAATCGAAGCTGTGATACCCGAGGTGATGAACGTGCGTCGGATCGGTGAAAGAATCCGGCGACGAGTAGTGTGGCGTCACGGCGATCACTTCCGCGCCGGGCTTCGCGATCCGATGCACTTCCGCCATGGCACGCAGGATGTCGGGCTGGTGCTCGAGAAAATGCGACAGATAAATCCGGCCGGCGCAGTCGTCGCTAATTGGCCAGGGAAAGTGCGCGAGTTCGCAAAGTACATCCGCCGCCGAGCCCGGCTGGCGATCGAGTCCAATCGCCCCCGGCTCCTGCTTCTTCTTCCCGCAACCCAAATCGAGGACCGTCATCGAGTGCTCATTGAAACCGCCGCGCCGCCCAGATACCGCATTCTTCGCAGGCGCGGCCGTGGCGCGAGAGTCGGGCGACGGCGAGGATATCACAATGTGGGGGTAGGGACGTTTTGCTGGAACGTCTCAGAAGACGCCCCCACAGGGCGTTTCTACATCTTGAGTTGCGCTATCATTCGTCTCTCAAATTGGTTCACGAGGTGGCGGGCGCAATGACTTACGCTGAAATCCTCCCGAAAATGAAATCGTATTACAACCCGCGCAACATTGCCGGCATGGCGCGGTACGGAATCAACGTCGAGAAAGCTTTCGGGGTGCCGGCGCCGGTGCTGCGGAGGATGGCGCGAGAAATCCGCGGCGACCATGCGCTCGCCGAGCGATTGTGGGCCACGGGAATTCATGATGCCAAACATCTCGCCGCCCTCTGCGACGATCCGAGGCAGGTTACGGAGGCGCAGATGGAACGCTGGGCGCGCGACTTCGACTCCTGGGACGTCGTGGACGGCACCTGCAACAACCTCTTCCGCATGACTTCGTTCGCGTACCAAAAAGCGGTCGAGTGGACGGCGAGGGACGAGGAGTACATCAAGCGGGCGGGTTTCGTCTTGATGGCCTGCCTGGCGGTCCACGACAAGGCGGCCAAAGACTCCGTCTTCGAACGTTATCTCCGCCTCATCAAGACGGGCGCAACCGACGAGCGGAATTTCGTGAAGAAAGCCGTCAACTGGGCGCTGCGGCAAATCGGCAAGCGCAACCTGAAGCTAAGAGAGAGCGCCATCAGGACAGCGAGAGGGATTCAGAAGCTGGATTCCAAACCCGCGCGCTGGATCGCCGCGGACGCGCTGCGGGAATTAACGAGTGAGAAAACTGTGGCGATGATTCGTGCCCGGTCCGCGCCATCATCACGCTGATTGTAGGGGCAC
>Ga0315277_10002787_pt1 | contig 24050 bp, 20 predicted proteins | sample YL17G05_15_MG_FD_203695 | JGI IMG/M metagenome (GOLD analysis project Ga0315277, IMG submission 203695) | Sediment microbial communities from Yellowstone Lake, YNP, Wyoming, USA - YL17G05_15 | ecosystem: Environmental > Aquatic > Freshwater > Lake > Sediment | place: USA: Wyoming | collected... | reverse complement strand
TGATCCCTCATGGTGATGGGAAGTTTTTCCAAATCCTGAGTGGTGCGAATTTGAGAAGGCTTCACTCCAGCATTGTCCATAATCTCTTTCATCGCTGGGGCATGGTCGTAAGCATACTGAGCCATCCCCTTCAATTTCCTGTTGAGATAGGAGGTTCTCTGTTTCACCGTCATCGTCTCGTTTGCTTTATTATAAAAATCGCCTTCTGGCATTATTTTTCCCCTTTTTCAAAAGTCAGTGCCGAACCCTCCACCCTGAAGAGGAGTAAGAAAGGATTGAACGATATGCTTTATCCTTATTCACCAGCAACACTATTTGGCTGGTGCCTATTTCCACTCAGCAGTAAAGGTCGTAGAACTCGAACCCCAATCGCTATCTACAAAGGCTGCTCCATCGAGAATCCATGAAGCCTTATCTTCGGTGATCGCTTTGTTGATCCCACCGAAGACCACGGCTCCCTTCTCCAAGTTGATGACTGCTCCGGCGAGAAGAAGATTGACTGGCCCCGTCCCCACATTCAAAAAATAGGTCTTTCTCGTTTGAGCTTCCTTTTTCGCAGGGATGTATATGCCCTCTGAAACGGCTAAAGTCCCCAACCTGATATTTTCTATACTGACTGTCCATTCGAGCTGAGTTACATTAACGGGGATCGCGTTAGGATTGGATATGGCAAATACCATGTCTACAATGATAGCCTCTTTACCAGCGAAAATTTTAGAGAGTTCGACTAACTTCACGCTCACGGGCTGGAGTCCTTTCGACTCTTTCACACTTCCTGTCATTGTCTGACAACCCAATAATAGTGCCAAGATGCTCACTGCCACCATGAATATTTTAATATTATCCAGCTTACGCATCTTCCTCTCCTCCTTTCTTGTTATTTGCAATTAAGCTTATTATCCCATCCACCTCTTACGCCTTTTGTAATGCTTTACCTCCCTAAAACTTTTCTTAGTTCCCACCTCACTCAGCCCCAGGTAGAACTCCTTGATATCCTCATTGTTTTTAAGCGCCTCACTGGGGCCGTCAAGAACGATTCTGCCATCCTCCATAACATAGCCATAGCTGGCAATATCGAGGGCGGCAACCGCATTCTGCTCCACCAACAAGATGGCCCTCTTTTCTTCAATGTTGATATTCCTTATGATTTCAAAAATCTCGTCCACAAGCAAAGGGGCAAGCCCCAGAGAGGCTTCGTCAATGAGCATGAGTTTGGGTTCCGACATCAGGGCACGCCCAATGACCAACATCTGCTGCTCTCCCCCAGAAAGGTAGCCACTCGTTTTGTTCCTGAGCGCATTTAGTTTGGGGAAATGAGCATAAACTTTCTCTAAGTCTCTCTTGACCTGACTTCCATCACGACGAAGATATGCGCCGGTCATCAAATTTTCCTCGGTCGTCAGATGCTCAAATATAGCACGACCCTCTATTACCTGGACAATCCCTTTTTTGACGATATCCTGGGGGTTCTTGTTATGTATCGGTTCCCCTTCAAAATAGATGGCGCCATCTGTCACCTTCCCCAGTTCCGTAGAGAGCAAGCCGGATATGGCTTTGAGAGTAGTGCTCTTTCCAGCACCATTTGCACCCAGAAGGGCAATGATCTTCCCTTCCGGTACTTTCAGACTCACCCCTTTAAGCACTAAAATGACCCCGCTATAACGGACCTCTATATTCAGAATATCTAACACGTCAACACTCCTTTTAAAATCTGAACTGAAAAGCCTCTTTCCCAAATGCCCAAAAATTTCCTAAAACGGATGCCTCCTATTTAGGATTCATATTGGGTGCTTCCGTCCAGTCCGTTACAGGCAACAGCTTGCCCTGCTTCCATTGGACAAATCTTACCTTATTATGGCTATGCCTGTTGGGTCCATAAGTAACTGGAGCTGTCCCACCATCAAAGTCTTTCAAACTCTCCAGTGCCTCCCCAAGGACATCTGAATTTAAAGCATCCCAGCCTACCTTATTAATGGCCCGCTTGTATGCCTCAAGAATTGTCATTGTCCCACAGACCATCTGAGGATACCCATAGGCCATGTCGTCCGGTTTCCGGTTATTCTCTTTGAAGAGCTTCATCCATATGGCGTTTGGATCCTCGTCAAAAGTCCTGTAAGAGTGGGTGGTGAGAAACCCCTCTGCATCATCTCCAGCCAGCCGCTTGAGAAAGACATCGCCCGTCGGACAAGAACCCGCATATTTGATCTTATCTTTCAAACCAAGGCGGGCGAGATCTTTACAGACGGTGGCTGTTTGAGAGGCCATCCAGCTCGAGTAGATCCAGTCAGCACCTTCTTTGTTCAGGCTATAAAGCTGAGTACTTACATCGATAGGAGCGGTGGGTGCAAACTGGAAGGGTTTGATGACATCCACTTTCTTCTCCGTAGCATAGGTCATCGTCACACTGCTCTCAAAACCTCGGCCAAAAGCTGTATCCCAAGTGAGGATCCCTACTTTTGGATTTCTCTTCATCTTGGCATAGTCCCAATTCTTGGAAACATAATCGATGAAAAACCCGAACTGGTCAGGGTAGGAAACCATATTCCCAAAGACATACTTGCCCACAGGATAGCAGACCTTTGCACTGGCACCCCAGCTATAAAGCACCATCTTAGATTCCTCAAAAAGAGGCCTCAATGCTTCGGATTCACCCGTTTGGGCGATGACGATCAAGAGGGGCTTAGGTTTTGAATCCCTGAAGCGGCGAAATATGGCGGTGGCTCGAGCAAGGACACCACCGCTATCTGCCCACTTCAGCTCATATTTGGCACCAGGAATCAAATTATTCTTTTCCCAATATTTCATCACATCACGATGAGCAGCCAGACCGGGGGTTGTCAGGCCTCCATAGGGACCTGAATAATCGCCCATCGCATAGATGGTGATGACTTTTTCGGCCGCCTGCGAGGATTCATAAGCCATTAAAACTGAGAGGATTAATATTAAACTTAGAATCACCTTAAAAACCCCACCCACACTCATTTCCTTCATCTTTTTTTTGTCCATTTTAGACCTCCTTCCTTTCTAATCTATAGATGAGTTTTTTATAAATGAGACACACCCCCTTTCTACAATGAGTTTTTAGTCTGAAAATGGATGGAGACGCCATGATGCTAGAAAAACTCTCCAAGCATGGTTTATCCCCCTCGGCTCGAAGATGAGGAAGAGGACCATTGAAAGGCCAAAGGTTAGCGCCCCCAACCCTACGAAAATATAAATCCCATAACCCCCTGCTAAACCTTCAGGCAGAAGCCCTTCTAAAACCGGTGCGATAAAGGTGACGAAATGCTCCAACAATCTGATAAAGGTGGTACCAAAAATAGCTCCCATGATACTTCCTAAGCCACCGATGACGATCATCCCCAGGTACCAAACGGAATCCATCAAGGTGAAATGTTCTGGATTCAGTGCCCGCTGCCAATGCCCCCAGAGGGCCCCAGCCACCCCTGCATAGACAGAGCAGATAAAAAAGGCGATCAGTTTATATTTAAAGATGTTAATACCTAATACTTCGGCTGCAAGGTCATTGTCTCTTATTGCTACAAGAGCTCGTCCAACACGGGTGCGTGTAATATTTTTGGCGAAATAAACCATGATAATGGTGACCGAAATGAAGAGATAATACATAGAGGTTTCTGTATCGCAACGAATGCCAAATATATCTGGGGGGGGTACAGTAAGCCCTGGATAGACCCCACCGGTGATATCAGGCCTAACCCAGATGATGAGCCATGGAATGATAAAAGAAGCAGCCAACGTAGCCATGGCTAAATAGAACCCCTTCAATCGAAGGGAGGGAATACCGAATATCAATCCTGCTAAACCTGCTGCTAAACCGGCACAAGGCAGAGCTAACAAAAAGGGAAATCCGGCAAGGGTGACCAGTAATCCAGAGGTGTAAGCTCCAACCGCCATAAAAGCGGATTGCCCTAAAGAGATCTGGCCAGCATAACCAACGAGAATCATGAGGCCAATCGTACTGATAGAAGTCACGGCAATTTGATTGATGAGTGAGATGAATTGGGATCCGGTTAACATCGGTAAAAAGAAAAGGAGAACGAGAAATAGAGCAAAGATAACCTTGTGGACACGAGTCCGGAAGATGGCCGAACATTGAGTATATCGAACATCATAAGTTCCGAAAAGTTTCATCGCTTAAACCCTTTCTATTCGGACTAATCCGAAAATGCCATAAGGCTTGATAAATAGAACAAGAAGAAGAACGATATAGGGAGTAATATCGATCAAAGAAGGATGAATCAATCCCCCTGCCCATGCTTCAATCAAACCGATTGCAAGCCCCCCTATAATTGCTCCGGGCAGCGACTCCAATCCGCCCACGATGACGGCTGGAAAAGCCTTCAATCCAATAATAGAAACCGTAGGGCTAATCCCACCTCCAATCGCACCGAGCAAAATGGCTGCCAAACCGGCCGTCATACAAGAGATGGCCCAGGTCATGGCAAAGACTCCCTTCACATTGATCCCTGTGCTTTGGGCATACTGATGGTTTTCAGCGGTGGCCCTCATTCCAAGACCCAGTTTCGTCTTCTGGAAGAAAATGGCAAAGAGAATAAAGGCCAACATCGAGCTAATGAAGGCAACAAGATGGGTCTGGCTCACTCCTACCTCTCCCAGTTTGAACTGTCCGGCTGGAATAAACTCTGGCAAATGGCGTATGGTCGATTGCCAACCGATGGAACCAAACCCTCTGAGTGCCCAAGCCAGTCCAAGGGTCATCATAATGGTAGATAGAATGGGCTGTCCAATGAGCGGACGAAGGGTTAACCTTTCTACAACCAGTCCCATGAAAAAAGCAATGATGATTCCACAAATCAATCCTAAGGTGATGCCGAGCAGGCTAATGAAGGTCGTCGTTATCAAGCCACTGATGATGAGCACTTCACCCTGGGCAAAATTGAAAACTCGCGTCGCCTTATAAATAAGAACGATGCCCAAGGCGATCAGGGCATATAAACTCCCCGTCAGAAGACCCGTTACCGTCAATTGTAAGAAAAATGTCATTTCCGCCTCTCCATTTTGATTTTATATGGACTAAACTTCCGGCACCTTCTTAATGGTGACAGCCGTCTTGATCATCCCTGTCCTGCCATCCCTGTAAGTGACAGGTGCGTCAATGACCACCTGTTCCTGGTCACTATAAATGGCATTGATCAGGTAACTGTAACGTTCCTCGACAAAAGATCTCCTGATCTTCCTACTCCTCGTGAGTTCAGCTTCATCCGCATCAAATTCCTTATGAAGATTAACAAACTTTTTTATTCTGGCCCCTTCGGGGAGAACCTTATTGACCCGCTGGATATACTGTAAAATGAGATCATAGACCTGCCCCTTCTGAGAAAGGTCAACAAAAGTAGTATAAGCGATATGCTTGGATTCGGCCCATTTCCCTACATTTTCAAAATCGATGTTGATGATTGCCGAAACATAATCCCTCTCCTTGCCCCCAAGGGTAAGACCATCCTTAATATAGGGGGAGAACCTCAACCGGATTTCAGTAAATTGGGGTGAAAATTTAGTCCCTCTCCTCAACTCCCTCATATCCTCGATCCTATCAATGACGGTCAATCGATCCTTCTCATCGATGTAACCAAAGTCGCCGGTATGAAACCAGCTATCTTTTACTTTTTCTTCATAAGCGGCCGGGTTTTTATAGTACCCCCTGAGCATGCTCTTGCTACGAATGACAATTTCCCCATCCTCATTGACCTTTACTTCGGAATTGGGAAGTGCGTTACCCGTCACATCAGGGCTGAAACTTTCATCACGACCGATCACATTAATCCCTGTTTCACTGAGACCATAGAGCGATTTCAAGTTGACTCCCATAGCGTGAAAGAGCCGGATCATTTCTGGACTGATGGCCGCTCCTGACGAGTAGCCGTATCGGATGTCTCGCATCCCAATCTTGTCCCTGAGGGGTCGATAAATCACCCATTCGCCCAGAAAACGGAGACTTCTCCATAAAAGGTTTGGGGTCTTCTGATCAAAGCGCATATCTGCCACCTCATTCCCTATCGGTATAAAGAGATGATAGAGGAATCTTTTAATCTTGATGGTATCTGTAATCTTTGCCTGAACCGAGGAGGCAGTACTCTCCCAGAGACGAGAACTATAAAAGACGATTTGGGGCCCGATTTCCCGCATGTTCTCCTGAACCGTCTCAGCCCTTTCAGGAAAATTGACGGTGATCGCGCTCAGCAGTCCGCCTGTAATGCCCAAAAACTGTTCAGCTGCCCAAGCCGGAGGAAGATAGGAAAGGTATTCGTCGGTGGGATACCAGGGATCGATGGCAAACCAATTTCGAGCGGTCTCGATGATACCCGAATGGCAAAGCATCGCTGCTTTTGGAAGACCCGTGGTGCCTGAGGTGTAGCAGAAACAGGCAATGTCATCCTCTTTGGTCTTCTCCACCATCTCCTCAAAGAGACCTGAGTGCGACTTCTCATACTCTTTTCCCAATTTGATCACATCATAGAAGTAGATGATTCGATCATCCTCATAGGTCCAAAGCCCTTTCGGATCCCAATAGATAATCTTCTTTAGCTTGGGGAGTTCGTCGATTAATCCCAAACATTTATCTGTCTGTTCCTGATCATGGGCGACAACAATGGTACTATCGGAATGCTCCAAATAATATTTCAACTCTTCGTGATGAGAATCCACGAAAATACCGAAGGGTATGGCATGGGCTGCTTGTGCCGCATATTCTGACCAGTACCATTCAGGGTCATTTTCTCCGATAATGGCGACTTTGTCCTGAGGTTTAAGGCCCAGGCTAAGCAGACCGTAGAAAAAATATTTGACGCTTTCATAGCTATCTTTCCATGTATACTCATACCAGAGTCCCAAATCCTTTCGACGCATGGCCACTTTATCGGCACCGTACCGTTGATAATTTTCTAATAAAAGCTTTGGTAATGTATCTGCTTTCATAAACTCGAATACTCCTTTTAAAAAGGATGGAGGGATTCTTTTCCTCTATGCTTCCTTCGTTCCCTTCGTTCCAAGGTAAGCCTTAATGACATCAGTATTTTTGGCGATCTCGTTAGGAGTTCCCTCGGCAATTTTTACCCCGAAATCAAGGACAATGACTTTTTGGCTAATATCCATGACGACACCCATATCGTGCTCAATCAACAGAATGGATGTTCCTTTCAGGTCGTAGATGTCGAGGACAAATCGTACCATGTCCTCCTTTTCTTCGACATTCATCCCGGCCATCGGTTCATCCAGAATGAGCAACTTGGGCTCCATCGCCAGAGCCCTTCCCAACTCAACCCGTTTTCGAAGTCCATAGGAGAGATTACCAACGACCTCGTCTCGAATGGCTTCCATTTCCAAAAGATCGATGATCTCTTCGACTGCTCTTCGATGAATCACCTCCTCTCTTCGAGCCTTTCCATAGAAAAGAGCCCCTGTCACCATACCTGATTTAAAGAGCATGTGCCTCCCCGCCAGAAGGTTTTCCACAGTCGTAAGGCCCGTATACAATTCAATCTGTTGAAAGGTTCTCCCAACTCCTAATTTGGCAATCCGGTGTGATGGGAGCTTGTTAATTTGATGATCCTTATAGTAAATTCCACCTTTCTGAGGCCGATAAAATCCATTGATGCAGTTGACTAATGAAGTCTTTCCCGCCCCATTCGGCCCGATAATGGCATAGATGGATCTTTCCTCCATCTCAAAGCTGATTTGCGTTAATACCTGTACACCACCAAAACTAAGATGAATCCCCTCTACTTTTAACATCGTTTTCCCCATCGATTTATCTTTCAATGATGATCAAGCATTTGATCATAAAAGCGAGCTAGTGTTCGTTCGCTTTATTTACAATAGCATCCATCAAGCTCCCTGGCGCAGGGTCACCACAGACCAATACTTCATCGTAATCAGATTTATGAGAAGTGAAGAACCAAGTATAATGTTATCAGGAAATAGAAATTATTGATCTGCGATGATGAAGAGTGAATCATCGCAATCAAATATCCCCCACCTTCGCCCTGCCTGGAAACCTTCGTTCAAGCAGAATCGATACCTATTTTTTGTTACCGAATGATCGTTCGAAAAACTTATTACCAAAAGGCCAGATTTTTGTCAAGAGAAAAATTTAACGCCCCAAAATTTGTTGCTGGGCATCCTCTTCAAAGAACTTCTAATTGTCTCCAGACGTCCGGCTTCTTCAAAAAATCGCTTTTCTCATAGGAAGCAAGCCCGAGAACAAAAAAATCAATAAAATTGTGGAATCGCTAATTTTGAACTTTTTCCGAGATCTCGCGGGTCGCTGAGGTATCATATAAATCTTTAACCTTAGCCCTGTCTGGCGTCCCATCCTTGCACAGGGGCAATTCTTCAGCAAAGGTGACATGATGAGGCTTCTTATAGCGGGCAATCCGATGAGCCACAAAATCAATAAGCTCCTGGGACTCCAGGCTCTGGCCAACCTTAAGCTGACAGACAGCCTTAATCGCCTCGCCCCACTTTGGATCAGTGACACCAAAAACGACAACCTTTTCTACCGCTGGATGCTCCAGAATCGCTTTCTCTACCTCGGCCGGATAAACATTTTCTCCACCTGGTTTAATGAGCTCTTTTTCCACTTTTCTTCCAAAAAACCATAATGAGCCCTCCTTGTCCAAGCGTCCGATATCTCCAGTATGATGCCATCCTTCACGAAAAGTATATCTTGTCAAATCCTCCTGCTTCCAATAACCTTGAAATACCAAGGGGCCTCGAACCAAAATTTCTCCTTCCTTTCCTGATTCCACTTCCCGGTCGTATTCATCCACGATCCTTATCTGCGTCAGCAGTCCTGGTTTTCCAGCCGAGCCTGCCTTTTCAGGATCGACAAAGAGACAGGTCAGCCCCATTGTCTCTGTTTGACCGTATGCCAGCCAGAACTGTCCATGGAAGGTTTCTTGAAATCTTTTGATCGTATCCGGTGCTTCGATCCCTACGACATGCTTCAGGGACGTGAGATTACTCCCCCCGCTCAATGCCTCGTCCATCAGTTGGGTTAAGATAGGGGGAAAACTTCCTATGATCGTCACCCTATCTTGATCGATCACTCTGGCAACTAACTTTGGATCGAATTTTGAGAGGATAATGTTTATGCCTCCAGCATGCAGGACTGAAAATGCCAGGGCCAGACCAGCGAGATGAAAGAGGGGCAGAATGGTCAAATAGGTGTCTTTTGAGTTTAGTCCCATTGTGCCGATGGCTTGGATATTGCCGAAGATCACATTATTCTGACTCAGAATGGCTCCCCTCGGGTCTCCTTGGACAGCCGCTGTGTAGAGAAGGAGGTAAGGTTCATTTCCGTTGAGATCAGGCTCTTGGAATGGTTCATTGACTATCAATTCGGTGAAAGGAACGAAGTCTCCTTCGGGATTTCCAAAGGTGAAGAATTTTTTCAGAGATTCGCATCTGGTTCCAATGGAAGATAACAGGTCTTTAAAATTTTCATCAAAAAAGATGGCCTTGGGGCGTGAGTCTAAAAGGATGTATTTAATTTCCTCCTTCGATAGTCGCCAGTTGATGGGGGTGAGAATAGATCCCATCGCTGCGGTAGCGCCCAGCAATAAAAAGTAGCTGGGACTATTTTGGGCCAGGACAGCGATGCGATCTCCTGGGTGGATTCCTTCCCTTAATAAACCTGCGGAGAGGGATTGAACCTTTCTCAGAAGTTCGCCAAACGTCATCCGTTTCTGATCAAAGGCCAAGGCAATGGCGTTTTCGAAATGCCTTCCATTCCTTTTCAACATGTCGTAGACTGTAAAGCGTTGGGTCTCCATCTTCTCCTATTCGTCCACTTCGAAAATGACCGCACAAAAATCATCTCCTGTGGCCATGGTTTTTTTGATCGTAAATCTGATCTTGTTTCCGGAGGCCTCCTCAATAATGCCCTGGTCCAGGGTCATCATCATTTCGCAGAGGGGACGGCCCCTATTGCCTAATCCCAATGGGCAACCAGAACCCTCAATCACAGCCCTGGTTTTTTCTAAAGAGATCAGTTTGCCCGGTGTTTTGGTCTTTTCTGAAACCGCCACAAAGGCTTTGACGGCATTTTCAAAGGATTTCTCCTCCTTCCTCAAAAACCGCTTTCCCAGTGCTATACCCCTTTGGTAACATATTCTGGAAATGATTTCCCTGGCCTCTTCACCAAACCGATCATAAACCTCTGAGCAGAGAACACCTAATGTATAATTTGGATCGCTAAGAAGCGTTGGATCATAATCAACTGCCATAGAATTCCTTCTCCACTTTCAAATGCTGAGACCTCATTGTTGCAAGACAGCTCTGGCCACAACAAGCTTTTCTATCTCCTTGGTACCCTCCCAAATATCTACGATCTTAGCATCCCGATAAAGTCGTTGGACTTTATATTCGTCCAAATAACCATAACCACCGTGCATCTGCAGAGCCTCCTCTGCACACTTTACCCCTACTTCCCCTGCATACCATTTGGCCATGGCAATCAGGCCGTGGTCTATCATTCCATGATCCACCGACCACGCCGCCTCGTAGTACAAATTTCTGGCAGCCCGAATTTTTGTTGCCATTTCGGCTATCTTTACCTGCGTGAGCTGGAAGGAGGCGATGGGGACACCAAACTGCTTCCGTTTCTTGGTATATTTGATGCTCTCTTCCAATGCCGCTCTGGCAATACCGACGCCCATAGCAGCGACTTGGAGACGGGCCCTGTTGAACAATTCCATTAATTGACCGAATCCTTTCCCTTCCTCTCCGATCAGATTTGAAAGGGGAACTTTCACATCCGAGAAGGAAAGTTCGGCGGTATCTGAGGCACGGACGCCAAGTTTTCCGTGCAGTTTATTCGCCTCGAGTCCGGGAGCGCCTTTGGGGACAAGGATAAAACTGTGTCGACCATGACGAGATGGATTTTCCGGATTGGTCAGGGCGAAGACATTGATGAAATCGGCCAAGTCGCCATTTGTAATAAACATTTTTGACCCATTCATCACCCAATGGTCACCCTCTTTCACAGCAGTAGTCGTTGCGCCTGCTGGGTCTGATCCAGCATCGGGTTCCGTGACAGCCGTCGCCATCATGGCCTGGCCGGAGACCAGTTTTGGCAGGATCAACTGTTTCTGCTCTTCGGTGCCAAAAAGTTCGTACAATTCGGAACCAAAGGTTGTGGCAAGGATAGCAACGGCAATTCCTGCATCGACTGCAAAGAACTCTTCCATAATCATACAGTGCTCAAGAAAACCATAGCCCCCACCTCCATATTTCTCGCTGAGATAGACCCCCACAAAACCCAACTCACATGCCTTTTTCCAAAGATTCAGATCAAATGTCTCATTGCGGTCAAACTCCAGGGCCACATCAGTAAATTCCTTCGTGGCAAACTCCCGTGCCGCATTAATGATATCCTTCTGCTCTTTGCTGAGCGTGAAATCCATCTTTTTCCTCCTACCCGTATTTTGTTAGAAAATAGTTCATTTCACCCCCCCTTCCGTTCAAGGGGGAGGGAATTTTTAAGTTGATTCTCCTCATTACCCCCCCCTTCCTGGTGTGAGGGGGATGACGAAACCTCCATGGAAAAATCGATTTTCACTCAGGAATGACTGAGTGCCTCCTGAGCGATCAGGGCGGCTCCGAGGGCACCCACAATCTGAGATTCCTCAGGCACAAGCATTTCCATTCCAATGAGACGTTCGAGGGCATGCTTCACCCCAATATTTTTTGCCACACCTCCGGTAAATACCACATCCTTGGTATACCCCAGGCTCTTACCTAAGATATATACCCTTGAGGCGACCGAATAGTGGATCCCAGCAATCAGATCGTTTCTCTCACTTCCATCAGCCCGAAGGGAGACGACCTCTGTTTCGGCAAATACAGTACAGGTACTGCTAATGGAACAGGGATGTTGGCTGGTGAGAGAGATCTCGCCCATTTGATCCAACTGAAACTCCAAAACATTGGCCATTACTTCCAAAAATCGACCTGTACCTGCGGCACATTTATCATTCATGACAAAATTGATGACGTTTCCACTTTCGTCGAGACTGATGACCTTGCTATCTTGCCCTCCGATGTCAACAACCGTCTGTGTGGAGGAGATCAAAAATTTTGCCCCCTTACCATGGCAAATAATTTCTGTGACGGCTTTATTAGCAAAAGGGATACTATGACGCCCCCATCCCGTGGAGACCACATAATCGAATTTAGCATTCAAAAGTTTGGCCTTCCCCAACGCTTCTTTAACCGCCCTCTCCGCTATCATCTTTACACTGTGGCCGGTGGGAAGAATAGAGTAAGCGATCATATTGGTATCTTTGAGTATGACCGACTTAGCCGTAGCAGCACCCACATCCACACCACATACCAGCATTTTCATACACCCTGTAATCATTCAATTTAATAAAAGTGACGTGTCACCTCTCCCCGTCAAGACAGTTAAAAGAAGGGGTTAACACACCACTCTCTTCATTTCATCATGGTGTCTTTAGATCGGATGGGTCTTTGCGGCGAAATGGTCCTTTGATCAGTTTGTTGCGGCCTTTCTCGCCCTTAAGATATCTGCAAAGGTCTCTACTCTCGTTCTCAAGGAGGCTGGACTATAATATCTGCTATCATAGATATCCACCTCTAAGGATAAAACGGGGATCCCCGTTTCCTCCTCCACGACTTTCTTAAGGAGATGAGAGGTACTGGCGATCGGACGGCAATTGAACAAGTAATTCCAGATGAACCCATCGACCTTCGAATCCTGTGTAACCTCCGACCATCTCTTTGCCATGGCATAGTTGCTGTGGTAAAAACCAACCCTCATCTCAATCTCAGCCCGCTGCTCTCCAAGGGTCGGTTGGTTGCTCTCCCAGGATTTTACTCGGAGCGGCGCCATCAGGCACATGGCAACGACAGCTAAGCCTGCCTCCTCCATCATATGGATGAGGCTAGGATCGGTGAAACCTGGAAACCCGATCAGTACCCTTGGTGCTCCCTTCGGAACTACCCCATAGCCTTTGTCCACCCTTTCTTTGATCTCCTGAATCAGGATCTCAACTGCCTCTCGACCTGCGACCCTGGCCCATCGAGTATCTGCAGTCCCCAAAAATCGCGCAAGGCTTACCGTCGCCATGCTGATGGGGACAGGGTCGGCATTCATCACCATCGAAAGCTGGCCCATGGCCTTCATGTAATCCGCATTGCGACCAAGGGCCCTCTTGAATTTCTCCTCGTCTACTTTCACTCCCATATGTTTCTCTACTTCATTAAAAAGTTTATTGATCTGGGCACCCAAGTACTTTATTCTCATCAGATCGTAATCGGGGAATTCGCCCCATTTGGAATCCATCGATCCGTCAACCGCTACCGAAGGATAACCATATCTTTCACAGAGAAGTTCATCGGTCTTCGAGCCCATATCGCAGAAATAGCTTGATTGAGAGACCACATCCGGAATGGGAATGATACCTTTTGCCAAAGCACCCACTCGGACCGCTTGTAATGTGCATAAGGAATGCCCAGCTGGCAAGCCATTCTGTTCCCCCGCTTCAAGAATCGGGTACAACTTATTAAAGATTTGACCCAGGGTATGACACAATACCACATCCGGGCAACCGCTATACACATCCTCGGAGGCTTCTGCAACGGCCATCCCTATCCCACCAATACTGGGGAAGCCAAAGTAGAAGACCTTCTTTCCTTCATCCTTTGCCAAAACTAAATCCGTGAGCCCTTTCAGCCATATCCCGAGAATCTTCCTCACACCCAAAAGTTCCGCATCATGATTCTTCCTGACGAAACTTTCGGCGACCTTCATATCTTCAGCCCCTAACCCCAGCTTCTTTAATGTCTCCTCGATTCTTGGCCTCTGCTTCTCTAATTCTTCCCGTTCATAACCACAAAGAGTATATAGATCATCATAAAATTTGGCCATTTTTTCTCACCTCCTTAAAGTCTGTACGAAGGTCTCAATCCGTGTCCTCATCTGCCCAACCTCAGATGGGTCATAATCTGATTCCAGCAACAGCATCGATAAATCGGTCTCTTTCTTCAGGATATTAGGGAAGTAATAAGATTCCAGCTTATAAGAGTCACGATACATTAGATGATACCAGACCACCCCATCCACCTTAAAATCCTTGGCCAACTGAACTAAGAAGTTAAGACGTTCTCTTCCTGGTCTGAACCACCCAGGACAAACCCTTTTCATGAAGTAGCAATCAGCCAAGGCCTCCATGACATGGCCATTCACCTTCACACTGGCCCAGTAGGGTTTTATGCCTTCAGCAAATTCTTCAATGACAACACTCGCACCAGCCTCCTCCAGCAAATCGAGAACTTTGCTATCCCCCTGAGCGAGGGTCGATCCGGTCAATAGAATCTTTTCGCCTTTGGCAGGGGCGAGGGATTTCTTTTTCAGCTCTTTAGAGACCGACTCAAGCGTCTCGACCATGAACTGCTTATCCGCTACGAAAGAAGCATGGTTCAGCATCACGAAATCTTTGCTGGTGATGATTCCTGGGGCAGATTTTCTCATGAGACTTATCTCTTTAAGAAGCTCTCTTTCCCGGTTACATAGCTCAATGGCCTCTCTTAGCTTTGCATCAGTAATCTCAACCCCAGTCAAATCCTCAAGTCTCTTTTTGAGATGGGTGATTCCATGAAAGTAATACTCAAAGGCATGCTGATCCTTTTGATGAGGAACACCAAAGGGGAATATGTCCAATTTTGTATGGATGCATAAAATATCTGTCAAGGCTCGGATATTATTATCCGTATTGGGCATGACAATGAGATCGACGATTTTATAGTATGGGTCCTCTCCAGATAGAGCCAATCCTACCTGGGCCCTGGCAAATGTGTCAATCCAGCGACAGATATAGGCACCAGCCATTTCGACCATCGCATGGTCACCGCTTCGAATGAAACATATGGGCACGGCCCCACAAGCCAGGACTAACTCTTCAGGCATATAACCACCCACACTGTAACCAACAATCTTCCGGCCCTGGGCTTTCATTCTCTCGAGGTCGGCCAATCTTCCTTTAAGATGAGAAGATAACTTTTCTATCTCATTCATGACATAACTCCTTTCTCACACCTTTTTATTACAGGGAGCATCAAATAATTTGCATTTTTTAATGGTTTTTTCTCGACGTCGGTTTTTGACTGGTTTAAGAATTCCCCTTTTGCAAAGGGGGATTTACGGGGATTTTCCCAAGTTTCAAATCCCGCCTATCCCCCCCTTTTCTAAAGGGGGGGGATGTAAACAATTAGTAACGAGCCTGTAGGAAAACCCCCTCATTACGATTACGGGGTAGTTTTCGAGGGTCTCTTGACCCCTCCCCGGCATGAGATCGTCGCATACAGAGCATCCTGAGAGGTGGCATTTTCTTCCAACTCACCGGATTCGATCGAGATTGACTTTTTCTACAGCCTCAACGTTCAAAAGGTGAGGCATAAATGTTTTCCAATACATCCTTCAAGATGAGTAAAGACATCCAGCAAATCTCCCCTCCACCGGTGGGAGGGGATGAAGGGGAGGGGGAAATGATTTAAGTACTTTAAAATTCATAACTTTTCCACCCCCACCCTCTCCCTCCCCCATCAAAGGGGGAGGGGGACATACTGTGGGTTTCAGATTACTTGAACCGGTTTTTTAATTCGTGCCTCACCTTTTGAACGTTATCAAACAATTATGTGCTCTGAGTAATAATTGACCCCCCTTTTACAATATTCCTATCCCCGTCATAGTTGTTTCCATCAACCCAACCAGCGCTTTCGCCTTCTATAATGTTTCACCTCTCGATAGCTCTTTCTTACTCCGACATTACTTAAACCGAGGTAGAATTCTTTAATGTCTTCGTTTTCCTTAACCTTTTCAGCTGGACCCTCAAGGACGATTCGACCATTCTCCATGACATAGGCATGATCAGAGATCGAGAGGGCAACCTTGGCATTCTGCTCCACCAAAAGGATGGAGGTTCCTTCTTCCTTGTTAATCTTATTAACGATTCCAAATATCTCCTTCACAACAAGGGGACTGAGCCCAAGAGAGGGCTCATCCAGTAAAACCAACTTTGGACGGGCCATCAGCCCGCGACCGATGACCTGCATCTGTCTCTCGCCACCCGATAGATAACCGCTCACGCGATGGCGAAGTTTTCCAAGGACTGGAAAATATCGATAGACCCTCTCAAGGTCCTTTTTAATCTCATCTCGATCCGTTCTGGAGTAAGCTCCTACCATTAGATTCTCTTCTATTGTAAGCTGCTCAAAGGAAGGACGGCCTTCCAAAACCTGGACAATGCCCATCCGAACAATATCTTCGGGGTTTTTCCGGTCAATCCGTTCCCCTTTGAATTCAATACTCCCGTCCGTCACCTCTCCAAGCTCGGTGTGTAATAGACCGGAAATGGCTTTCAAAGTAGTCGTCTTCCCAGCCCCATTGGCGCCCAGAAATGCAATGATCTTACCATCGGGGACCTCCAAGGAGACTCCTTTGAGTATGAGAATGACTCCACTGTAAATCACCTCAATATTCTTTAAGGATAGCATTGAGCAACCGTCCTCCTCCTGATTCAAGAGTCATAAGAGAATATGCATCAAATCCCTGAAGGGAAAAAACCTCCATGCTGAAAGAGCATGGAGGCTCATCCTATTTACTGGGCGGTGGGACAATTTCTATCACTCCCTTCGCCACCTTATTTGACTCAACGCCAGTGGCAACGATGTCATATTTTCCAGCAGGAAGTAGTTTGGCCTGTTTAAAGTCAGGTGTCATGGCAGAGGTCCATCCCACCTGAAATAGATTATTTAAAGTCGAGATAGCGGCCATGGGTACCTCAAAATTCCCCTTATCGTCAGCATTGGCCACAGCAATACCCACCCGATTTTCACCTTCCCTGAGGCCTTTCATCTGCACCCCTTTGGGCATAATCAGTTCAATTGTCACCACCTCCTTTGGGGGAAAACCAGTGGCTGAAAATTTAATAGGGTTTTTGAGCAAATCAGGGGTGATGGATACCTTCTCCGGTATGACATTGAGTTTCATTGGAGCGCAACCGCCGAGAATGAATACCAAGAGAGAGATCATTAAAACAAGGATTCCCAAATTTTTCGGATTAGCCATTTTCCCTTTCCTCCTCTCTAATAGTCGAAATGAGCCATCAAAATTTGTGCAAGGAGACGGTATCAGGTGCCATGATCCAATCTGTGATGGCCTCCAAATCCATTCCTTTCACTCTGTAAAATTTAATCCCCTTGCTACCACGCCGTTCTGTTGGGCTGTAGGTACATTCTGTTTGAATTCCCTGTGAAAATTTACTTCCTGTCAGTTTGAGGTAAGCCTTGTAGATACCCTCCCGACTGATCTTCTCATAGCCAACCTCTTTTAAGGTCATCTTAAGGGCTTCTGCAAATCCCAATGCCAGTGTGAATCCACCTATATAGCCCCCTTGCATCTCCTTCATCGGTTTTTGACGATACTTCGGCCAAATCTCTCTTGCTAATGGGTGAGCATCGGCATCTTTCCCTCTAATAAAAAAGCTCATGAGAACAACATCCTGAACCACTTCATTATGCATCGCAATCCCCATTCCACTTCCTCTTTCCGGACCCCAATAGTCGCATATAAATTGGATGGTTTTGGTCATTCCCAACCGGTGTGCATCTCGAATGGCATTGGTGGGGTTAGGATCAATCCCTCCTACGAAAATATAGTTACAGTCTTTTAAACGGGTTAAAAAGGTCGTGTAGTCAGGAATTCCAGGGTTGAAAAACTCGGTCAGAAGCTTGACCCCTTTCATTTCCGCATATTCTTTTCCGCCCTCCATATGGGCACGACCATAGGAGTTGTCAAGACTCATATATCCCACAGTCGGTTTCCCCGTCTTTCCCTTCTTCTGCCAATCACTCAATATCCAGTCCACGGTGGCTCCAAAACCATCCTGGTAACATTGGCCCCAACAGAAGACATTCGTCGGTTTGGCCACTGCTTCGCCGCTCGCAGGAGTGAGCATCACGAGCTTGTCTTTTACCGCAAGCGGCACAATGACATTATTGGAAGGCGTAGAGTTGTTCCAGAAGGCTAATACTTTCGGATCTCGGTTGTATCTTTTATAACCTGCCACCACACGAGCCACATCAGCCCGGGTGTCTAAGCCGATAAACTTAATCTTTACTCCGTCGACCCCTCCGTGATCGTTAATGTATTTAAAGCAATCTTCGGACCCCATTTGAATGAAGTTATCCAGACCGCCACTGGGTCCTGTGTAGTCAGCGAGACTTAGGTAGCTTACAGACTTCTCCTGTCCAACAGAAGGGTTGGAAAATCCCACAAATACTAACACACACGCAAACGCTCCTACGACACTTAAGCATCTCTTCCTCATTGACCTTCCTCCTTTCTTCCAAAGCGTTAATTTTTCCGTAAATTATTCTCTTCGATTTCACCTCCTTTGTTTCAGAATTTAACTCTTAAAGGGATAGAGCCGATAGGAGGCCTTAAAGGTCTCCCAGCTATGGGCGAGACCCCTGGGTTCAAAGATGAGAAAGACGATGAGGACTAATCCAAAGGCCGTCACACCCAAGGAGGCAGCCGGTGCCGAGCCTATCCATGGAAAGGTTTCTGCCAATTTGGGGCCACCAAAAAGGACAAGTTCGTCAAGAAGCTGGAGAAAGGTCACTCCAAAAAATACACCTGGAATGCTCCCCATACCACCGACGATAATCGCTCCAACATAGATCAGGGCATGCATCAGCGAAAACTGTTCAGGAGTAATGGCCATGTACCAGTGCCCCAGTAGCGAGCCCGCTATCCCTGCATAAAAGCATGAGATAAAAAAGGCCAATAGTTTGTAATAGTAAAGATTCACTCCCATCACCTCTGCCGCTAAATCGTTGTCACGAATGGCCACAAAAGCCCTGCCCACCCGGCTTCTCATGAGATTTCGAGCAAAATAGGTCATCCCAAGCATAACCAGCATGATGATGTAGTACATCCGTTCATCGGAATCGAAGGAGAAGTTTCCAATCTGGGGAGGTGGGGGTGTGATGCCCGTATTTCCACCCGTAATTTTTAAGTGAACGATTACCCATATTGTCACGAAAAAGGTGGCAATGGTGCTCATCGCCAGATAGAAGCCCTTGATGCGCAAGGAGGGTGCCCCCCCAATCATTCCCACAATGCCTGCCATAATGCCTGAAATAGGTAAGGCTAACCAAAAGGAAAAACCAAATTTCGTCGTGAGAATGGCTGATGTGTAAGCACCGATGGCCACGAACGCAGGCTGTCCGAATGAGATCTGTCCGCAATAACCCATGACAATCTGAAGCCCCAACACGACGATGACATTGATAAAGATTTGGTTGACAAGGCTGACAAGATGGTACGAAAAAATGAAAGGGAGAAAAAAGAGAAAGATGATGGATATCACCAGAATCGTCCAGTGCTGCCATGTTCTGACAATGGCAATATCCTTCTCATATGTTTTATCGAAAACACCACAGGGACGCAAGGTTCTCTTCTTCCTTTTCTTATATTCTTTCTATTCTTTTGAGGCCAAAAAGGCCGTAAGGTTTCACTAATAGAATAAAGAGCAACATCACGTAGGCTGCCACTTCCATCACCCCACCGCCAACCAGTGGGTCGAGATAACCTGCGCTAATGTTTTCGAAAACACCCAGAATCAACCCAGCGAGAAATGCTCCTCCTATTGACTCTAAACCACCTAATATTGCGACAATGAGCCCTTTAATGCCGATAAAAGGTAAGGGATAATGGATATCCATGATATTGGCAGCGGCCATTCCTGCCACGCAGGCCCCCATGGCCGAAAGGATCCAAACGATGGTAAAGATCGTCCTCACACGAACACCCGCACTCTGGGCGAGAGTATGATGCTCTGCGGTAGCCCTCATGCCCAGTCCAACTTTTGTATACTTGAAGAAAAGGGTTAGGACAAGGAAAAAGACCACAGAGGTGATAAAACTGATAATCTGGTCCTGCGCCACACTCACACCTTCGAACTTAATCACCCCTTTTGGAAGAAAGGGAGGAAAGGCACGACTCTGTCCCTGTAAGTAGAGTTGAAGGATCCCATTCAAAAACATAAAAATGGAGAAGGTCATGAGAAAGGCTGCAAAGAGGGGTTGACCAATCAATGGCCGCATGGTCAGACGTTCGACCAAAAAGCCTCCACAACCACTCAGGAGGATGGCCAGCAGAAAAGAGATCCATAGGGGTAAACCGAGACCTCCTATAAAGAACCAGAAAAAGAGGGCTCCAAAAGTGAGGAGTTGACCATGAGCAATGCTCACGACGCGTGTGGCTTTGTAGACTAGGACAATGATCACAGCCACCAGAGAATAGATCCCTCCCACAAGGAGGCCGCTCAAAAAGAATTGGACGAAATTGGTCATTTTCTCTCCTCCTCCAGCTGTTTCACCTTAATAGTCGTTCTCAATATCCCAGTTCGACCGTCACGATAGGTGACAGAAGCCTCCACGGCATATTCTTCCTTTTCTCCGTAGAGCATCCCAATCAGATCACTATAACGCTCTTCAACAAAGGATCTCCTCAGTTTTCTCGTCCTTGTCAATTCCGCCTCATCCGGATCTAGCTCTTTATATATATTGACAAACCTCTTAATGCGGGCATGATCTGGGAGGGTTCGATTGACCCTGAGGATTTCCTTGTGAATTAACTCAATAACTTCTGGCTTTTGGGAGAGATCTGAAAAGGTGGTATAAGAAATCCGTTTCTGTTCGGCATACCGGCCCACATTCTCGATGTCGATGTTGATCAAGGCGGTCACATACTCTCTATTTTCACCCCCGACGACCATCACATCTTTAATAAATGGACTAAAACGCAGTCTGACCTCTGTATATTGGGGAGAAAATTTTTTCCCCCCTGCTAATTCCTTGAGGTCATCCATACGATCGATGACAATGAGATGATGGTCATCATCAATATATCCAAAGTCGCCTGTTTGAAACCAACCGTCCTTAAACTTGGCCCTGGTTGCTTCTGAGTTTTTATAATACCCGGCATACATATATTTGCTTTTAATGAGGATCTCTCCATCATCTGAAAGTTTGGCCTCTGCCCAAGGGACGATTGGCCCGGAGGTATCTGGTCGAATCTCTCCTTTCCGGGGGATGGAAATAGCACCCAGCTCGGTGGCCCCATAGAAAAGTTTGATCTCGATTCCAAGGGCTAAAAAGTAGCGAATAATTTCTGGACTGACCGCTGCCCCTGCAGAATAGACCACTTCAACATTACTCAATCCCAACCTATCTCGCAACTGTCGAAAGATGGCCTGGTATGCCAAAGCATAGAGAATTTTCCAGAGAAGATTGACCTCTTTCTTTTCGGATCGCAAATCGGCAACCTTCAACCCAATGGGAAGGCATATCTTGTAAATCAATCGTCTTGGAAGGGAGGAATCGATCATCTTGGCCTGGATAGTCCGATTTACCTGTTCCCATAGACGAGCCCCATAAAAGAGTATGTTGGGTCCAATCTCTCTTATATTTTCTTGAACGGTCTCCGGTTTCTCTGGAAAATTCACGGCCATGTCCGCAAAAAGGGAGCCAGCAATTCCAATTACCTGTTCCACAGACCACGCTCCAGGAATGAAGGAAAGGTAGCTATATCCCTTGCCAACCCATCCATCAAGTAATCCCCATGTCCTCGCTCCTTCCACAAGAAACCTCTGGTCTAACATAGCTCCTTTCGGAATCCCAGTGGTTCCGGACGTATAACAGATAACGGCAATGTCTTCGCTCTTGCCACGATCAATGCTCTCATCAAAAAATCGCGGGTCCAATGCTTCATATTTCCGACCCTTTTCGATGACCTCGTCAAAGGAGAGGAGTATGGCATCTTTGTAGTTCCATAACCCTTTGTCTTCCCAGTAAATCATATTTTTAAGGAGAGGAAGCTGATCTTTAATCTTGAGCATTTTATCGACCTGCTCCTGATCATGGGCGATCACAAAAACGGAGTCTGAATGTTCCACATAGAATTTCACTTCATCTGGCCCACAGTCGGTAAAGATCCCCACTGCAGCACCACCCGCCGCTTGAACGGCAAGTTCTGCGTAATACCACTGGGGTTTGTTTTCGCCTAAAATGGAAATTTTATCACCTGTTTGAAGGCCCAAGCTTTTCAATCCCAGACAGAAATATTTTACATTTTTATAATAGTCCTTCCAGGTGAAACTCTTCCAAATCCCTTGGTCTTTTGCTCGAAGTGCCTCTTTGTTCGGATGTCGCTGATAATTGTATCTTAATAACTTGGGTAATGTATCTAATTTTTCTCCGGCTTCCACCTTTTTAATACTCCTCGCCCAAATAGGCCCGAATCACATTTGGATTTTTTTTAATTTCTTCAGGAGTTCCCTCTCCGATCTTCACGCCAAAGTCAAGCACGATCCCCCTCTGGACAATATCCATCACCACACCCATATCGTGTTCCACCAAAATAATGGTGGTGCCTTTCAGTTCATGGATATCTAAAATGAAGCGGGCCATATCCTCTTTCTCTTCTACATTCATTCCGGCCATCGGCTCGTCCATCAGCAATACCTCAGGTTCCATACAGAGCGCCCTCGCCAGATCCACTCTCTTTCGCTGTCCATAGGGAAGGGATCCAACAATCTTTTTTCTGATCTCTTCCAATTCCAGAAGATCAATGACATCTTCAACCATGTGGCGGTGTTTGACCTCTTCTCTCCGGGCTGGACCAAAAAAAAGCCCTCCCGATAATGCTCCCCGTTTCATCAGCATATGCCTGGCCGCCATCAGATTGTCTAAAGTGCTCAAGCCGGTAAAAAGCTCAATGTTCTGAAATGTCCGTGCAATGCCCATCTTAGCAATCTTATGCGGCTTGAGGTGGGTCAAGTCTTTTCCATGAAAGAAAATCCGACCCGTCTGCGGTTGATAAAAGCCATTGATGCAATTCAAAAGGCAAGTCTTACCAGCACCATTGGGGCCGATCACCGCAACGATTTCGCCACGAATGACTTCCGTGCTCACATCGTTGATAGCCATGATATTCCCAAAATTGAGGGATACGGCTTCAACTTTCAAGATGATCTGTTCTAATTCGGACACCCTTCCTAAACCCCCTCTTCCTATCTGCCGTCACATTCTATCTTGCCTTTTCTGAATGTAGACAAAAACCTTTCCTCCGTGCCCATGGAACCGCACCCCCTCTCGGCCCCGATTTCGGCAATCACCCTTTAATCCTTGATCAATTATTCCCTCTGTCCCATTCTCTTTATCCACGGGCTGAACCTCTGACAGGGAACACAGAGGAACATCTTTGGCGTGGGAATTGGCCTGTAGGGGGGGATGGGTTGGACGCTTATGACAAAATCCGCAGACAATATGATTGTGTGTCGGTTCATCCTCATTTTGTTACCGAATGGTCGTTCGAACTGCTAAATAGCAAAAGATCCAATTTTTGTCAAGCAAAAACTTCGAAGAGCTATTTGCGATGCCCTTCTTTTTTTGGAAAAAGGGGAACGGTAGGAAGCGGGATGGAACGTAAAAGTTCGCCCCCAAGAAGCATCTATCGGATTCACAAATACAGCGGACCACAGTTGCCTCCATTTTTCACATTCCAAAGTCGACACCTCCACCCATCGTTGGATTTTTAACACAGAATGTTCCCCTTGATGCTCCAGCTTAAACCGCTTTGTCTAGCGGGGCGGGACTTTTCACCAGCGATCGCATCAGGTCCTGCCGCTGCTCTTTGATGCGACCCACGGCCATCGCCAGCATCACACAAAGTGCAAGTCCCACGCGGATCTCCATCTTTTTAACCCCCCGGATGAAGTGCTTCTCAAATCCAAAACTCACATCGAATCGCGAATTGACCCGTTCCACCGCCGTACGCCTTTTGTATCCCCGTTCCCATGCATAACTGGACCGTGAAACCGGCGTAAAGATCCTTCGATCAATCTCTAAAGAAATACGCTCACTCTTCATCGCATGCACACACTGATTGCTCCCCTTACACGTCAATCCGTAAGCCCTAA
>Ga0315277_10002786_pt1 | contig 24052 bp, 26 predicted proteins | sample YL17G05_15_MG_FD_203695 | JGI IMG/M metagenome (GOLD analysis project Ga0315277, IMG submission 203695) | Sediment microbial communities from Yellowstone Lake, YNP, Wyoming, USA - YL17G05_15 | ecosystem: Environmental > Aquatic > Freshwater > Lake > Sediment | place: USA: Wyoming | collected... | reverse complement strand
GCAACGATGTCTTCCAGCGCCATGTACAAGACTCTCGTGGCTGCTGAAACAAACATGTGGAGCGGGGGATTGAGCTGGTGGTTGTGGGCAATCATCGTAATAGTCATTGCATGCGGCGTTTTATCCTCGAAGAAAGTAGTTACAAACAGATTGCACAGGATGATCGATGCCCGCCACGCTGGACAAAAGCCACGTTAGCTTCGGTCACGCAAGAAGGAATGCTTCGTCTGATGAGAATAACTACAATGAACAGTCAGCTTTGACGTACTGATCAAACAATAAAAGAAGCAAGTTGGGATGCTTACCATTCAGAGCATGCTAAAACTGTTCGGAAAGTGGGATGTCTGTTTTCTATCCGAAGAGTGCCCCTAAGCCTTCGAGCGCTGCTTCTTCCTTCTGTTTCTCGTCTGCCTCTTTCTTCTTCTTGTCTTCTTCTTTTGGTTTTGCTTCTGCTGCTGGCGCTGCTGTTGTCGGTGCTGCTGCTGGGGCGGCCATCATTGTTGGGGCGGATTTGATAGCCTCGTCAATTTTGACCTCTGCTAGGGAAGCCACCAAAGCTTTTACCCGTACTGCATCAGTGTTTATGCCTGCGGAAGTCAGGACTTGTGTTAGGTTCTGCTCATTGATTTCTTTTCCAGCTTTGTGAAGGAGCATTGCAGCGTAAATGTATTCCATATCTTTTCACCTCTTCATTCAACTATTTTAACTTTCTTTAGGCTTCTCGGTTGGCGTAGCCTTTTCCTCTAAGGTAGGCAATCTACTACTTAAACTTAGCATTTCTAGATGTGCCATCCTTATCAAGTCGACGACTGTTTCCTTCGTAGGCACCGCCGCGTTCAGGGACAATGCATACGCTTCGCGATGAGCTATTTGCAGAAGAGCAGTAGTGCTTTCTGATGTTGGATATGCTATTCCTAATGATAGTGCAAAAGCGCCGGCGTGCGCCGCCTCAACGTTTTGCCTAGTTCCATCAACATCTATTCTTAGCTGATCTTGGGTTATTACTAGACCCTCGTCGTAGACAACGTTCATGGCAAGCCCACTTTCGACGGGTTTTATGCCAAGCTTTGACAGGACGCTTGCAAGTCTTTCATCTATGCGTTCGCCTTTCTTGACAACCAATGTATCCTTGTTTATCCATACGCTGCCTGACTCGATCCTGGTAGGCAGACCAACAGAGTTTAATTGGCTTATCATTGGGCCGGGTGGCTGTCCAGTATTACCTGCCGGGACGACGACGTCGAAAGCAGCTATGTCGCCTGCTTTAGCTGTTGTTTTGACTTTTCCTCTTTCCAGAATCAGCACCAGTCTAAACGGGTTCAAGTCTGTGAACAGATAAACGTTTGACCCACTCAAGTATTCTCCAAGCTTCTTCAGTTCCGGTTTGCTCTGGCAATTCTCTACAGCACGCTTCATCAGTGTGTTCTTCAGAACCCTCATGTACACTTGTCCAGCTAAGTTCTTCTTAAAAGCTTGAAGCTGTGCTGCTCTGACCTTTTGCAGACTGGCAATGCCAACCACGCTATGATGATCCACAAGCTGGGTTATCTCCTCAACCTCGCTGATCTTTTCCTTCAACACTTGTTCGGACGGCACTGTCTTTCCCCTCTTTTATGGTCTTATCTTTATAGGCGTGCCCATCGACGTTTTTATGCTGGCAAACTTGATGTTTTTCATTCCTTTTTTTAGTTTTCCTTCCATAACCCTCAGGACAGTTTGGATATTCTCAGTCAACTCTTCTTCCTTCATGTCCTCGGTTCCGATGCGGCATTGCATTACCGGTTGGTTGCGCATTCTGACAATGACTGTCTTGCGATGCTTAGCAATCAAGTTGGCTATGTCTGCTGACGGCGGAACAGGCACAGGCATTTTCCCTCTAGGACCCAAAACTGGACCCAAGACCTTGCCCACTAAAGGCATCAAAGGAGCCTCAGCTATGAAAAAGTCGTGATCACCAGCTATCTTTCTCAGCTCCCTTTTCCTGCCAGCTAGTCCGTCTAGTTCGGCTCGTTCAATAACAAGGTCGGCGTTCGCCTTTCTGGCTTTCAGGGCAAACTCCCCTGAGCCAATGACACATATCTTGTTTGTTTTCGTTGGCGAATATGGCAGTTCGACGATTTCTTGAATCTTGCCCTCAGACGATTTCATGTCAACCTCCCTGAGCTTCAGTATGAGCTCTACTGACTGGTTGAACTTTCTTTTCTCAGACTTCTCTTTTGCTTCTTTGACAGCCGCCAATATCGTTTTTTGGTCTAAGGGCATCTCGAATGCCTCGTGCCAATGAGGGAATGGAATGCAGTTATAAAAATGTTCTCTTATGTTTAATTCTTACTATTCGAAAGAACGAATTTTCCTCCTTGTGTCCTTTCTTTTTTCTCTCCAAACCTCATTAGCAAGCAAGGTTCTAGGCTGAGAATACAGGCCAATTTGGTCTAATCCACATGTTAGAACTTGCTAAGAAATGCTCACGGCTTCTAATCAGCATTGCATGCAGCGGTTAATGGTACGCGTGTTTTGGCATATGCTTCTTTCCCGATTTCATCAAGATCAGTAAAGTGACGCTTGAACCGACTACTACTGGGACTACTAGAATCATTATCGTCCAAAGCCCAAACTCGAGCATGGGCTGGGTTTGGACAGACTCGATATTGACGGACTGGTCCCCAGCTGACTGGTTGCTCACAGTTTGATTATCAATTGGCGCTTTCCAGACTGTCTGGAACGGGTTAGTCCAAGTTGCATCCCATTGTCCCTGTGGATATTGCGCATTCGTCATGCTATCTAGATCCTGCACATTGCTCAAGCCTTCTGGATCTTGTATGCTCGCTAAGTCATATGAGTACTGTGCGTTCGCTACGTAATATGAATCATCAATCTTTGTTAGGTCATACACATAATCATCCACTTTCGTAACTCGGTAAGCTCTAGTATTCGGATTGCTGAATAAGTGCTTCCATTCCCATTGATCCTTATCCGTAGACCAAGTCATTGAATCATTAGAAATAATCAAACGCCAGTGTTTAGGTGCCCACGGATCATATTCATAAACAGACAAGTACAAGGCTCCCATAGCGGAGGCATTTACTCTTTGTCCTTTGACCAGTTGATTCTCAAACTCGTAGATGCCTATTGCCCAAACCGTTTCGTATTGTCCCACGTTTGTCTGCCGAATTGAAACGTCCTTTCCGATAATCTTTACTCTATCCCAGACGCAGCAAACATAGTTCGTCTTGAAGGCTTTAAGGTTGTACCTGGTATCAACAATACTGATGGCGTTTATGCAATGGTAACTGACAACATCATGATACAAAGTCTCGTTAAACAATGGGTAACCTTGGAATGGAGAGTTGTCAACCTCATACACGCTGGAATTCCATACTATATGGGCATCGGTGCCTACGTCTATCCTTGCAGCGTCATCTCCGCTGTGGAGCTGGCCAAAATCATCAGTGATTTTTAGAATTATGTTGACGCGGTCCCAAATCAGGGTTCGATTAAGGGCCGCTGGAGTGAATGATGTTATGTTGACAGTGTCTTTATAGCTGAACGGGAAACTGACTTTTTCAACCGAGAATGTCTTGCTTGTCGGAACAGAGTAGTTGAAATTGAAAGTCGCCCAGCCTGTGTCGTTCACTGGTTGTGTTTGTCCACCGACTGTCATGTAACCGCCAGTAGCGACTGAGGAGTTGTGCGCCCACATTGCGTGAAATGAACAATTCTGAACGCTATTTACATCACCTCGTTGTATGATGTCTAGAGAAGACCATGATTCGTCAATTGTTATGTGTCTTACGATAACGCGAATGACCACTCCCCACTGGCGTATTGTTCCATTCGCTGTTACTGAGAGCTCCGCAGCATAGTTACACGGATCCTTCAGGTAACTTGTATCGACAGTTATATTGACTGGCGTAGATCCGCCAGGAGGAGTTGTGACAGGCGCTAAGCCGTCGACTTTGAGCCATGGGTCTCCTACAACAACATTGATGTTCCAGCCAAGAGTTTCATTGCCCAAGTTGTAGATACGCAAACTACTGTTGGATTTCTTCTGGTTTCTTGACATCACTTCGAAATCTACATCACATGGGTCTGTGACGTTGTTAGTACCATATCTGACGGACAGGATGGCAAGAAGCCTGATGAACGTACCATTGCCTTTGGGGTCTGCCCAGTTTCCTGCCTTGTCATACGCGGTCACGTTGAATCTCAAGGTTGTGTTTCCAGGCTGCCTAGGTATCGTGGCTGTATAGTTGTCACCGTTAGCCTTTCGCATTTCCGCGGTCCAGACAGTGCCATCAACCTCGTACGATAGGAAGACTTCGGCCACACCGCTTGCGTTCAGGTCGCGATCGGTCACGTTTGCAACGACAGTGACTGTTTGATTCTCATTTGGCCTTGGAGGGAGCCACGTAACATTGTAAATGATCGGTTTGAATTCGTCTGTCACACTATATGACCCGCGTGGTAATGGGTAATTGGTTGAATTGAACCAATTCGAGCCATCAGCAAGAATGCTGACATTGTAGTAGACTATTGTTCCATAACGCATTGAGGGTATGGTCCCATTAGCTCTGTTACCAGATATGCTCATGTTAAGCGCGAGAATATTGTTATCATAGGACACGTAGAGCCTTGCTCGGGTGATTTGCACACCCTTCAACGTAGTTGCATTCACCTTGACGGTGTCATTGTAATTTATGCGTTCTGGAACCGGGGTTTGCGTTATGTTAGCTAATAGGAATAGTGGGTAGTGGTCTTGTTTATCTGACGATATGTTGTAGGGTTTGTCGTAGACGCCGTCAGGCCCAGGCAACTCTTGGCTTACGCCCGAGTACAAGTCATTGCTAATGAAATCGCTCCAGTAGTTTCCTCCTCCTTTCTTCTCATCTGGCCTGTAGGGGTAGCCATCGTCCCACTTATTAGATCCAAAGTCCACTGCCTGCAAAGTGTTGTTCACAAACCTGTTCTGATAGATAGTGCTGTTTCCAGTGTATGTATCACATCTGATGCCTATGGCGTTGTTCCTGATCGTGTTGTTCGTCACCGAATTGCGGGCAGACTCTCCTATGATGCGAATACCACAATCGAGATTTGAATCGACAATGTTGTCCGTAACGATCGAGTTCTGTCCGTCAACATAGATTCCCTGACCATCATTTGATCTAACAGTGTTGTTCTGTATGGTTGCGTCTGAACCGTACATGAGTATGCCGCTTCCAAGGTTTGATTCGACGATGTTGTTAGTCACGGTGTTTCCATCGCCAATCATGCGGATACCATCGCTGAGACCGAGTTTTATGATGCTGTTGGTGATGGTGTTGCTTGAACCATCCACGTAGACCCGTGCGCCTCCTCCTGCTGAGCAATTTATGGTGAACCCGTCTATCGTAACGCGATCGGACTGTATGATTGAAATGCCGTTTATTTCTCGCCCTTCCACCCTTATGAAGCGTCCGTCAATTACGGTGGTATTCCTGTCTTCTCCGACAAGCGAAACAGTTTTGTTTATGACAAGATTCTCGAAATACACTCTGTTCTTGCCAACGTATATGGTGTCTCCAGGATTAGCCGCGTCTATTCCTTCTTGGATTGTCGGAAAATCATCAGGGATCTTGATGGACTTTCTTATCTCGACGTCGTCGATGTGTGCTATGGGTTGGAGAGGACGCACAAAGGAAGCAGGAGTCTCGGCAATGATTATTCTATTAATTTGGTTAGTTGCATCTGTGAACCTTACGTTTACAGCTTCCAAGTGGTCATCGATGTAGATGTTGTATACATTGTCAGGGATGTTGATAATCATCTTGACCCTATACCATCTATTTGGTACGTATGATTCACGTAGCACAACGAGATAATCCTCTCTATCGCGGTATCGAATGGTGCCGTCCTCCTTGAAGAGGATGTTTGAACCGGCAAAATATCCATCGTCAACGAAGACTTCAAGACCTGTATTGTTTCCTGTGTTGTTACTGAGCATTATGGCAAACGTCGCGACAATAGTGCCTGTCTGCCTGATAAAGGCCCTAAAAGGGCTTGGGAAGTCCTCAGTTGAGTTGGCCATGAGTTTTGCAGATTTGCCACTTTGACCATAGTGGACCTTGTCATCAACTGTGAAGTCCCCAGACCATGGAGCCAAAAGATTCCAATTTTGGGGAACGGCTCCCGTGGTTTCGCCGTTGAAGTCCTGGCTCAGGATTATATTGGGGTTCGTAGAGGGGTTATCTGGCGACGCAAAGCATGTGCTAACATTCACTCCAAACGTAGCCACGTGCGCAACATTGAAAGCCAAGACTAAAATATGTATCAAGATTAGCGTTCGGACAACATTTTTCTGCATTTTTGTCCAACAAATATACGGTTGGGCCCACCCATAAAAACACCCATGAAACAGTTCTCTAGAGCAAAGTTCTTTTTCAGGCATGCACAAGAGGGCAACATATACTACACTGAAGTGCACGTGTGATGAGCGTGTTTCGCATGCACGAACGAGCAAGATTCCAAATAGAAAATAAGTCCGCTGAACTTGCACATCCTTCAGAAGAAGGCCGCAGGCTTTTTGAACCGCGTTTTGAGTGGATCCAAGATACAGAGTGAAAAAAGCTCTAAAAAGTGGAAATGGAAAACTGTTTGACTATAGAGTGTCTCTTAGCTCTTGCTGAACATCTCGTCATGTTTGCCTTGGTCGATCTCTTTTTGGATCTCACGAGGATCCTTGCCTTCGGCAGTGATTCCCATGCTCACGCAAGCCCCCAGGATTTCTTTTGCGGCTTTTTTTAAGTCCTTTGCCAAAAGCTCTGGACGCTTCATTTTGGCTATGCGCACGATTTGCTCAATGGTAAGGTTTCCAACTTTTTGTGTGCTAGGCGTGCCTGAGCCTTTTGGGATTTTTAGTTCGTTCACAATTAAGGCTGATGTGGTAGGTGTCCCGATAGTGACTTCAAACTCTTTTGTATCAGGGTCGACAATGACTTTCACCGGGACCTTCATCCCAGAGTAGTCTTTCGTAAGCTCGTTTATCTTGTTCACTATCATCATTACGTTAACGCCTAGAGGACCCAGAGCAGGGCCTAAAGGCGGACCAGCGTTTGCTTGTCCCCCACTCACAAGCAGTTCCACAGTTTTCTTATCAGCCATTTACGTTTCACCGCTTTCGGTTTTTGATTTTTCCACCAGTTTGACATAGTCTGAATTGACCGTTATTGGCAACGTGAACGTTGCCTCTAGCAGCTCTAACGTTACTTCGGCCTTAGATTTGTCAATGCGGGTTATCTTTGCGCGCATGCCCTTAAACGGCCCGCCTGTTATTTCCACTATGTCGTTTTCATTCAATTCTTCAATTACTGGTTTTCTTACGATGTACCTCTCGATTTCTGAAAAACCTATTGGACCAGGGATTCTTGATCGCACGTGTTTTATGCCTGCAATCGCTTCCTCCACAAAATGTGGTCCATCAGCTTCCATAAAGATGTACCCTCTCAGAACCTCAGGCGCAAGAATGGCCTTTATGGGTATCTTCGCCATCTCAATTTTCGCGGCAACCAGTCTAGCCACGTTTTTCTCTTGTCCGGTGGTCGTTTTCACGGCAAAAATCTTCGTTGCAGGCTCTTCGTGCTTCTCCATGGCTTCTTCCTTCTACGTCACTCAGCCGCTGCCTGGCTGCAAAACTGAAGACAGCAATTTGATCAGAAAGCCAACCAAGCCGATCACGCCTATGCCTAGGAAGCATATTTTTATCGACAGCCAAAGCTCGCTTCTTCCGGGTTTCACTGCAAGCTTCAGAGTTCTTGCGCATTGAGCTAGGAATGATCTTAATCCCATTACTCATCGCACACTCAACATTTCAAATCGAATATAAACGTTACTATAGACAACGCTTTGAGAAACAAACCTGAACGTTCCTATGACTCCCAGTTCTCGAATCATCATACCTTTTCAAATGGCAGCCCAATCTCGGTGAGCATCTTGACGAGCGAAACTTTATTCTCGCCTCTAATTCCCTTCCAATCTAAGATCGCGTTATCAACCTTTTCCAAGGTCCTATCCACACAATGTCTGATAATCTCCATGTCTATGCCTTCGATGGCATATTTTGGAATAATGTGGCCAAAAGCCAGACCGTTTTCTAACGCTATCCGAGTGAACTTGGAGTTGTAATGAGGCCCACCTATTCCTAAAACTGCCTTGGCTTTGCCTACGCCAAATGCTGAAACTGCTTCCATCGCAGCTTGAGCAACAGCCTCAGCCCCAACTGGATCATTCCACTGTGCAGCCGAGCTTCCCAGTTCCACAAACATAGTAGGAACACCTAGCGATGGTCCATGATGAGTGCATTCATACGAAACGTCATAACTGAGCTGCATCTCACTCCTGAGGCGTGCCATCATACGCAAAGCATTTCTCATAGCGTTTGCGGGAGAAATCGAGACCCGCCGTGGAAGACCACCCAATTCTGCCTTACCCAAGTTCCCTGGCGTATGCACCGAAAGTGTGGGGGTTCCGCTTTCACTGCTATGCCTAGAAATGAAAACCACGAGATCCAATTCGTCGAAGGAATTTGTTAGACTCTGCGCTTTGACAGACTCCTCGTTTAAGGTAATCAGTCTTACTTTTCTGTTGCCTAAGATGGTTTCATAGACTGGATTTCCCTGAAAACTTGCTTTTTCTTCGAATGAGTAGTTCTCAAGGATTTGCTTTGCAATGTTCAAACTTGCAACATCCTTCTTTGAAGACACAAGCAAAATCATATCGTATTCATCCTTCCGTATCATTTTGACAAATGATAAATATGGTTATGACGGTAATGAAGCTGCTGTTAACTCTACGGTGGAACCTGAGGAACCTGAAGTATGACAGACGAATACGGTTTGGAAGCAAAGTTCTACGACAGAATTTGGGGAAGATACGATTACGATGCTGATGTGAAGTTTCTAGGAGAGCTGTTCCAGAAAAATGGTTGCAGATATATTATAGATGTTGGATGCGGCACAGGAAACCACGCTTTGAGACTAAGCAGGATGGGATACATAGTCACAGGAGTAGACGTCAGCCCAACCATGATTAGAATAGCCAGAAGCAAAGACAGAACTGCAAAAACAGGATTCCTAGAGGGTGACATGAAAGCACTCGAGTGCGTCATCCCAGAGGGCAAAAGGTTCGACGCGGCTATTGCACTTGGACAGGTTTCTTCGCATTTGTGCACGAATCCGGAGGTACAAGCCTTTCTTAAAGGCATTCAAGCAGTTCTTAAGAAAAGTGGGTTATTTGTGTTCAGCGCCAGAAATGCGACGAAAATCAATGATGAATACTTGAATAAGCTCCTTCTCGATCACATCATAAGTGAGGAGAGACTGCAGCTCGCAATCCTAGCCCAGAACAGTAGAGATCCGATGGATCCAAACACCATAATCTGGAGACCCTTATATCTGATGAAGAAGAATGGTATATTTGACTTGCAGGTTAGAGAACACAGGCTACGCTGGTTTCAATACTCAGAGTTGAGGAGGCTGTTGACAGAAAACGGTTTCAGAATTAGAGCAGTGCACTCTGGACCTTCAAAGGAAAAGTTTGACGAGCTGGCGCATCAAGAAATGTGGTTTGTAGCGGCGGCAACATAGAACAGAATAGAGAATCATCACAAGACCGTACGTTTTCTCGGAAAAGCTTTAATTTAGGCTAGGTTTGTCTGAAAACGGTGAAAGCATGCACTTAATCAACTTCAAAGACTTAACGAGCCGCCAGCTCATCAATATGGTAGATAAGGGCATTGAGATTAAGCGTAATCCGGAAAAATATCGAACCGCGTTAGAAGGCAAATCCGCAGCTCTGATTTTCCAGAAGACTTCCACGCGTACTAGAGTTGCTTTCGAGGTCGCCATGACCCAACTTGGAGGCCACGGCCTCTTCATTGACTGGAGGACAACGAACTTCGCGCTAGCGGACATAGCTGACGAAACCCAGTATTTGTCCCGCAACGTTGACTGCATAATGGCTCGGCTGCTGAAGAATGTTGATCTGCAGAAAATGGCTGACGTCTCTCTTGTCCCAATGATCAACGGCTGCGATGATAAGTATCATCCAAGTCAAGCAATAGCTGACTTGATAACTGTAAAGGAGAAAAAAGGGCTTTTGAAAGGGGCAAAGCTCGTTTACATAGGCATCCATAACAACGTGTGCAACTCGCTCATCGAAGGATGCACGAAAACAGGTGTTAGGGTAATCACAGTAACACCAGTCTTCAATGAGCCAACCAGAGACGAGGAACTTCTGAAAGAAGCAAAGAAAACTGGGCTGTGGGAAACCACGTTGGACGTCAAAAAAGCGGTCAAAGATGCAGATTTTGTCTACACCGACACGTGGGTTGACATGGAATTCTTCTTGGACCCAAAGTTCGCCGCGGAAAAGGAGAAGCGGCTCCAGCTTATGATGCCCTACCAAGTAAACAAGGAACTGTTGAAGGGAACCAACGCCTACATAATGCATGACATGCCAATTCACAGGGGATACGAGATAAGCACCGATGTCATCAGCAGTCCAAAGTCGGTAATATATGAACAAAGCGAGAACAGACTGTACTCGGCAAAATCAATATTGCTGAAACTGCTGGAAAAATACTAGCAAACACACAGTAGGAAGCATACACCGCTAGCGAAACAAGCAATTATCGGATGAACCTTTGCGCAGATTATCCATTTTTCTTCTATGAACCAATGTTGAAGGATGTGGCCCTTTCCGAATTTCAGGAATGAATCGGCTATCCGACAAGTTATTTCAGGATCAACTGCACGAATCTTTCTGGGTCAAATTCCTCTAGATCGTCATATTTCTGTCCTGTGCCGATGAATAGAATCGGTTTCTGCGTAACGTACGTTACGCTTAGGGCTGAGCCTCCTTTGATGTCAGCGTCTACTTTGGTCAGTATTGTCGCGTCTATGCCTACGGACTTGTGGAACTCTTCTGCCTGCATTACAGCATCATTGCCTGTCAGCGAATCTATAGTTAGAACCGTTAAGTCCGGGTGGACAATGCGTTTTATTTTTTCAAGTTCGCTCATCAAGTTTCGGTTTGTTTGCATTCTTCCGGCTGTGTCAATCAGAACAACGTTTATCCCATGAGCCTTGGCGTGGCTTATTGTGTCATAGGCGACAGCAGCCGGATCTGCACCATATTCGTGCTTGATCATCTTTATTCCAAGTCTTCTTGCGTGTTCTTCTAGCTGTTCGATTGATCCGGCTCGGTAGGTGTCGCTGCACGAAAGAACAACTGAATAACCGTTCTTGTTTAGATAGCGGGCTACTTTTGCTATAGTTGTGGTTTTTCCGGTTCCATTTATGCCTACAAAGACTATTAGGTAGGGTTCACCTTTCTTGCGTTTTTCGTTGACAGACTTCAGAAGGTCAATCTTGTCGTTGGCAAGCATGATCCCCATGAGCACTTCTCGGAGGTTTTCCTCAACAATTTTCTTTCGGTCTTCAAGTCTTCTGATTTGGACTCCGTCGAGGCGTTTTTCCATTTCATCGCATATTCGTTCTGCAACTGGAAAAGCGACGTCGTTCTCTGCCAAGTTAATCTTGAACTCGGATAGCACTGGGTGAAGGTTTTCACTTTTGAGCTCGGTTGTTGTGACTTTGGTTACAAGCTTTTTCAGTCCAGATTTGAGCTTCTCAAACATTTCTAGAGGCTTTCCCTTCTCTCATCTTGCCAACCAGCGACTCGATTTCTTCCCTGTGTTCCTTTGTTTTCTCTATTACTTCGACGAACTGCTGCTGCATCGACATTCTTGTCTTGTCCAATTCCTCTTGTCGTTTTTTGATGATTCCTTTGGACTCTGATAATGTTTTTTCGACTGAGACTCCGGCGCCCATTCCCACGATGAGCTTGTCAGGGTTATCGAGCCTTGCCTTGATGTAGGAATTTCCCCCAATCGGAATCAACAGCTCGGAGTTTTCCTTTTCTTTCTCCAAGGCATCAAGCGTCATGCTTGCATAAGTTAGGTCTGTTATAACGGCGTTTACCATGTTGATTCTGGACTGCAAAGCCTCTGCAGTCTGTTCATAAAAGCGCAACTCGACGCTCAGTTGGCGCAGTTCTTCTTCATCTTTGCTCGCCAACTTCCTCGTCTCCAACAACTAGTTTCTTTAACAACGGATTCGCTATTTCCTCGGGAGGGATTTCTTCAACACTTACTATTTTTATGTGAAAACGCTTCACGCGGTGTTTGCTGCCCAATTCAGCATAAACCTTTTCCACGGCGTGTTCAGGCTTGGCTGCCAATATTTCCTGCCTGAAAGAAGTGTTCAGGTTTGGCTTATGAATTTCACCTGTCACTCTGAATACTTTCAATTTCCTCGTTCTCCTTTACAACATCCAAAGCATTCCCGATTATAAACATCTCGGGTCCGGTTGTCAACGATCCAGCTATGGCTGAATGGCTATTGCAAATCAAGCCAGTCCCGACATAGGGTATTCCACAGTTTATGGTTCCTACGTCAACTGACACTCTTAATGTGTTTTCCAATAATCTTCGCTCAGTATCTTTCAACAGAGGATGCGCCAATACTCCCTTGTTTGTCGCTATGGCAAGCTTTCCAACATAAGGCATCCCGGCGATCTCGCTAGCCGCAGTCTCGACGCCTAGGGTATCTGAGATTTTTGCAACTTCTGGCTCTTTCAGTCGTGGGTCAACAATTGCGCCGTTGTCGTTTGCCAGAACCAAGTTACCATATGCCGTTTTTCTAGTTTCCATTATCGTGATATTTCCCTTGAAGACGGATTCTAGGGCTTCAACTTCCTCCTGCCGAACGAAATTGGGGAGAAGAATACCGTTTGAGTTCGCGCATGCTAACGCACCGACCAATACTGAGCTTCCAATCGTTGCGTGCACCAGTTTGACCTTCAGCCATTGTGCGAAATATTCGGCTTTTCTGAGTGGAAACCACTTCGGAACTATGACTATGTTGTCGGTGGCAAGAGAGTAGACACCTATGCATACGCTTCCACCGAGGCTGGCAAGGTAAATGGCCAAGGATTAGTCTCCTTCAGCCAAATAAACGGTCACATTGCCTTCTTTGTCCTTTGCAGCCCTAACCCGGATTTTTCGCGGAGGCTTACCTATGCCTCTGCTCCAGAGCCTCAAGTTGACCTCATTGCTAATAATAAGCCTGCTAGGCTCTTCTTCCTCTTCCCCTTCAGTTTTTTTGGAAGCTTCCAACTTCATGTGTTTGGTTATGAAAGCTTTGAGCATTCGCATCGCTCTTGGTGTCCTCTTAGTTGCGGGCACGATCAATGCCTTGGCAAGTGGAACGGTGTAGATTCTTTCCTCAACTATCTCTTCTTCCTTCTCTTTCTTCGACGGCTTCTCTTTTTCTTCACCAGGCGCAGGTAGTTCTTCTTCGGCTGGTGCAGGTGCCTGTTCCGCTTCCGCCTTTTCCTCTGCGCCTCCCTTCGTCTGCCCTTCTTCAGGGATTTCTTCGGGTTCTTCTTCTAAGGTTTCCGCAAGCTCTTCTGGCTCTTCTGCCACAGGTTCTTCGTCGGTTTCTGGTTCTTTTTCCTTGTCTTCTCCTTTACTCATTGGCTGTTCCTCCTATGCCCTCAGTTTTCTTGCCCGCCACTGTCTTCTTTTAGGTTGGCTTCTGAATTTCCCAGCGGTCTTGCTTACAACCCAAGTTGGCACTGCTCTCTTTTGCTTTCCAGCTTTCGCTAGCCTGCGTTTCTTCGCTGTTGGTTTGTTTCTAGCCATCTCATATCCTTCTTATTGTTGGTTCGTGCTTGCGAGACTGCAATTGAACGAGTATTTGCCTCAGTTGGGCATCGGCCAAGGGTATGGGTATTTTTCCCTGTTGCGCCAGCTGGATCAGTTGTAGTTCTAATTGCTCTGTGAACTCTGGCTTGACCATTTTCAGGTTTGTAAGTCTTCGCCGAGCTTCAGGCGAAAGTATGGTCCTTAACAGGTTTTCTTTCTGGGTTTCAAGTTGTCTCTGGGATTGCTCGTTCTTCTGTTCTTCAGCCATCTGCCGTTGTAACGCTGAAAGTTTCCTTCTGCGGAGCTCTTCGAGCTCGTCGTCGGACACTGCTATTCACCTTTTTGGTATTTCTCCATTTCGGGAAGTTGCTCCGTAAGTCCTTTGCCGAGTTCTTCAGCCAGTTCTTGCAGAAGCTTCCTGCCTCCCTTGGTTACCCTTCTTCCATGAGGCTTAGACGGTTCAATCAAACCTGCGGCCTCAAGCTGTTGCAGCGCTTTTCTCACTGTTGAGCCACCTGCCTTAGAGGCATGTTTGGGCATGCTGCCGTGCCTCTTTCCTCCTCCGTAGTAGGCTCTCAATTTCTCGATTCCGACTGGTCCATGAACGTAGATCTTCCGCAATATTGAGGCGCATCGAGTGTACCACCAATCAGGTTCTTGCGGTTGTTTTTCAACGTGGGCGCCGGTTTTCGCGGCGATCGTCCATGATGGCGGGGTCACAACGTCTACATTCTCTCTCAGGTGCTTGGCTAGCCTCTCAATGAGCTTAGATGCGGGAACATCGTGGGGAGTTATCAAGACTCTTTATCCTCTTGAGTTTTCCTTCAGTAAAATCTTGAAGCCAAATATAAAGGCTTTCACTTCTTGGAACGCCTATAAAGCATGAAGGTATGTCCTCTAACCTCTACTAGGGAGGACCCTGTTTGTTCAGCGATTTTCGTGGCGATTTGTTTAGCTTCGTCTGCCGCAAGGGCGCTTTTTAGGATTTTGACCTTTACCATCTTGTTTTTTTCGAGCTGTTTGTCGACTTCGTTCCGTAAATCTTCGGAAGCTCCTCCCCTGCCAATCCATACTGTTGGTCTTGCATTCCTGAGCTTCCACTTCACGAAGCGTTTCTTTCCGGGGGTCAGTTCACTCATGGTGTAGCTTCTCCTTTCTTTTTCTTAATGGTATGCGTGTTTTTTTGTCGCAGTTTAGGCATGTGATCACCATGTGAGGTTCTCGTTCTTGCTTTGTGCGCACACGACAGTTTACGCCAGGCAGAATAAAGCTTTTGCAATGTTTGCAAACCTGCCGTCTGTATTCTTTGGGTAAGCGAACCCGCGCTGCCATGGCGATTCTCCGAGCTAGATCAACGTAGCGCTGAGCTAGGGAAGGATCTTCGTGAAATGTCTCGTGGGCCAAACGGAAGAGTGTCTGAATGCGTTGCCGTGCTATGTAGCGAGTGCTGGTTTCAGTCACTTTGCATGTTACTCCAACATACTAAGCATGGCTCAGTAAGATTAGCCTTTCCAATGCGGATTCGGTCGCTATTTCGTCTTCTTTCCAAGACTGTGGCTTCTTTTCAAAGACCTTGGCGCGCGTTGGAATGGTTGTTCGTGTTTCTGGTTTCTGTTTTTCGCCATGTTTGGATTGCTGTGGCTCTATGATTGGCTAGACCTGCTTCTCAGTCACGGGCTTTTCCCTAGCGTTTGGTGTGACTGTTCCGGAGTAGGTGGGTTTTGGCGGGGATGTTGAGTGTTCACATGTTTCAGTTGATCTGAACGGTGTAGGAGTGGCGGAAGCGCGTCACAGTGACGTTTGGCATATGCTGTTTTTCGGCTGAAAGAACATACTGTGTCGCAGGCTCAACATTGAAGTGAGTATTCTTAATGTTGCCCTTCCTGGGAATGGGACTGCCGTTCCAGTATTTCCCTGTCCATGAGCAGCGTGCGCTCCTTTTTTCCACATGTCTAGACTCTTTATGTGGGAACTCACAACTGCATAATTACTGCACGAACAACCATCGAAGCGAGGTCACCAGAACAGCCGCATAAACCATAGCTGTTTTCTTCGCATGACAGTGCGAGGGGTGGGATTCGAACCCACGGAGGCCTTCGCCAGAGGATCTTAAGTCCTCCCCCTTGTCTTAGGCTTTTCTGACCCGCCTATTTAGACCTGGCTCGGGTACCCTCGCCGCAGGCATCAATGTTCATATTGCCTGGCAGTTTAAGTCTTTTGTTAAGAGTCGCGATCACGAATATTTGAACTCTAGATGGGCTATTTCAGCTGCGTGCTGCTGTAGTAGCTTAGACACAAACTCTTTTTCTCGGGAAAGATGGTCTACACTTGAGAATATGTCTTGGAAGGCAATTCTCGGTTTTACGTCAGCGCGCGCCTTTGAAGATTCTGTTTCTATTCTTTAGCCTTGTAAGGACTTAATGCGATCAGAATTGACGTGAATTCTACTCTTCCGATGGTCATTGCCACGATCATCAGCCACTTGTACCCGATCGGCATGGCAACTGTCGTGGCGCCCATCGATATTCCGTTTGTTGTGAGGGCAGAGCCTACTTCGAAAAGAGCGTCTGTGAAGGATACGCCTATGGTTGTGAAGATTGTTGCGAAGATTGCGAGAGTGAAAATGAAGAGCAGTATTGAGACGAGGGCTGAAAGGTTTTCAATGTTGTTTGTTTCCTTTTTTTGGGATGGTTCGGTGATGACTTTCTCTTTGATCAGTGTACCCTTGATGCTTTGTTTTATTGATTTTGCGAATGTAATGAGTCTGGAAACTCGTATGCCCCCGGCCATTGAGAATGCACATCCGCCGATGAGCATGAGGATTATGAATATGGATAAGGCCGTGCTGTCTAATGATGGTATGTTGATGTAGTCGTAGCCGGTTGAGGATGACATGCTGACGACGTGGAACAGGGAGTCTACGACTTCCATTCTTGTCAGGAAGAAAACTGATGCAGTTCCGATGGCGATTATTGCGAAGAACAGACCGATCTCTGAGGAGAGTGCCTTCTTCGGTTTAAGCGTGAACAGGTGATAGTTAAAGGCAAAGTTAACAGATCCGACGAGCATCAATATTATTATGAGGATCTTGGGCATCAGAGCTAAGTACTGCTGGAACTGCTGCGCGGAAGGCTGGAAACCGCCAGTTATCGTGTCTATTACGAACGATCCTGTTTTGATCAGATCCTGAAACCCCAGAGAATAGAACGCGATTGTGAAAACGATTACGTAGATGCCATAGACAGCAAAGACCGAGAAGAACATCCTTTTCAAGCTGGCACCAAGATGTTCTATGCCCATGGCGTTACTCAGGCTGTTTAAGGATTTTCTTGATTGGAAAAAGGCAAGGAAGAGGAAGACTATGCCGACTCCGCCCATCAACTCAGTCAGACTGCGGTAAACAAGCAAAGATTTGGGAAGCACATCACTGTTCTGCACGAAACTGAAGCCCGTGGTGGTGAAGCCTGAAATGCTTTCAAAGTAGCCGTTTGTGAACTTGTCAACCATGTTCGGGCTGTTGAACGGGTCGCTATAGACGTAGGGTATTGCTCCGATCAGCGGCATCACAATGAAAGCAGCTAAGAACAGAACACTCGCCGACTTAAAATCCAGATCCTTCCTTTCGCATAGAGCGTTCAAGAGAAACCCGCCACCCAGAAAAGCTACGCAGGCCAAGAAAAGCGGGATCAGAGCCTCGGTTTCATTGAAGTAAAGTCCAATCCCAACTGGCAGAATGGTCAGCAAACCTGCAATCTGCAGTAAGAAACCAAGATTTGCAAAAATACGAGTACGCATCGAAGTCTCAAATTCTCTAGTTTAAGAAGGAGCTAAAAGGTTTGCGGAGCACCTGTCATTACGGGTGAACAGTACGTAAACTAATCATCATTAGGATGTGAACAAAAAGAAAAGTCTAATTTACGCTTAAGCATCAAGAGAACACGGGCGGGTAGCTCAGCACGGACAGAGCACCGGTCATTACTCTTAGTATTTTTTCTTTGTTTTCTTGTTGGTTGTCCATTGGATTTGAGGTTTTACCCTGTGTTTCTGTCTCGTCTGTTGTCATTTTTTCACTTCCATTTTTATGCCTTCTGTGTTTGGCTCTTGCATTTTTTATCATCTCCCATATTTATTCATGACCTTTCATCAGTTCGTCGTTTTTGACGAGGAGACAATAAATCTTTTGGGACGGTGGGTTCCCGAAAGGTTTATGTCTCCAAGGACTCGTTTTGCGTCAAGACTGAATGGCTTCAGGTCTTTGCTGATAGCTTTCAGCATCTTTGCTGGGTCTTGCGTCTTAGGATTATTATAAGTCTGGTTTGTTGGGTACTGGTGCATTATCGGACATGAAGGGTCTACTGGAGTTTTGGGATTCGAAGCATTTGAATTTACAGCCTCGGAGTTCATTCTTGAGCGAATCTTGTTTTGGCATCTTTAACTATTTGCTGGAGATAATCCAGATAGTGTCGAGATAATGATTGGACAGAATCATTCGCTATTTCTTTTCCTCTATGGCTTTTAGGTGGATTAGGAAACTTGAGAGTGACCGACCCAATATCAGAAGGCATATCAACGTAGTATTTTTCAATGGAACCATCTGGAAGCTGAACTTCCCATCCAGTTCCACCAAGATTGTCGCCGATGAAAAAACCTTTTGCGTTAGGTGGTCGCGGTCCAAAACGCTGAAAGTCAGTAGGTAGACACATCTTCTTAATGTAGGCCCTCACTCCAACTCTCAATTGCCCTTCCTTCAGTATCTCCGACCTCAACTCATAGAAATAGTTCATTAATGGATCGGATTGCATTTCTGCTCTATATTTCTCATACCACCCATCAAAATCTGGTTCCATATCCCTAAGATTCTGAAGAATGTTTGTAACAGCTCTGCCGAAGACTACCAAGTTTCTTAGACCAACTAACCTCTCAGGAGGTTTTCCATTAATGAGCATTTTGTAACCGTATTCGGCTGTGTTCATTGTATCTTGTAAAGACCTTAGAATATCGTGAGTCTTTTTCGGATTTGACATTTCTTGTTCTCTCACGATTCTATTTCTCGCGCGCGGGTGATGAAGCTTTACCTTGTGTAGGCTTTGTCTGCTTTTTTCTCGCTGACATCTTTTGTGGGAACTGGAGGTATCGGGGCATAGAATGTTTTATCCTTTGGTTCGAAATCTATTCTCAAGTTTGCGTTGACATTGTATATGGGTGTACCATCTGGGTTTTTTCTGTCTGTCGCAACGCCCACTCTTGCTAGTTCAACATGGACTTTTACCAATGTCTCATCTTCTAAGCGGAAATTCACAACGTTACTTCCAACAAGCTTGGCAGAAATCGACTTAAACTTTATTTGATCCTGAGCCATTGCATCACGCACTTGCATTTTTCTATTCGACTTTTACATCTTTTAAGTTTTCTCCTCGAAGATTCTGTAAACTCTTTGTTTGGTTTTCTACGCGCGCGTAATGATTCTGAGCCGTCGGCGGAGCGGAACGTCTGGGCGTTACAGCAGGTCGTACAGTTCTCTTAGATTTTTGCGAGTTTGTTGATGCTGTTCGGGGTATTTTTTGAGGACTGCAATAAATTGTGTTATTTGTTTTGGGGTGAGTTTGTTTTGCACTTGCGCTGCGAAGATTGAGATTAAGTCTGTTTGGTTGAGTTGTCTGGTTATTGTAAGCGTCTATGGTCTTATGTGGATGGTTGGTTGATTCTTGAAGCGTTTTAAGGCTAGCTAGCCAAATCTTGAGACTTATGTTTTTGTCAATAGAATATTGTTCAGAGCTTGCAGTTCTAAAAGCTCCTTCTCCGTAACAGTTCCGTCTTTCAGTTTTTGTTCTAGTTCATCCTTTCTCTCTCTTAGTTTCAAGTCTTCCACTTCTTTCCTCAAATTCAGAACGTAGTCTCTCTTTTTCTCAAAATCAGTTCCAAGAGAGTCAAACGCGTGCCATTTTTCACGTTTGTCTTTTCTAAGTTGGTCTTCTCTTACTTCCATCTCTGTTTCAGTTTCAAATGGCTTGGGTTTGTTCTTTAGTCTTGCATATTCTTCACTTAGTTTTGCAATCTCTCCGTTCAATTCTTCCAATGGTCTCTTATTCATCATTTCAATCTCGTCTTTGATATTTCCCTCTTCCATCTATTCGCGCGCTATTTTTCCTTGTCCTTTTCTTCCATACTGAGATTGATTATCAACTGTTTGATCTCTTCAGCGTTTACCTGAACGTTCTTCTGATTGATCATAAGCTGAGCTTTCTTGTCTTTCTCTAACCTGTGCACAAGGTACGCCGCTATGATAGGTGCTACAATTGGAATAACGATGGTTTTCACAATGTCTATGGCGACGTCGAAGGGTTCATTGGCAATTTCTCTGATGACTTTTGTACCAATTCTCTCTATGGTCACTCCTTCAACGATCTTGCCGTCACGAAATTCGTACTTGAGGCTGGAATCTGAAGACCTAACGGTAATTTCTAGTTTCATAGTTCAGGTTATTACAAGTATGATCGATATAGCAGTTTCCAAAGCGCGCGCTAGTTGTTGTTTTGAGTTTTTGCGGGTTGGAGCGCGACGTTTAGGAGCGCGACATAATGGTTAAACATGATATTGGATAGAAAAAGGGTGGTTTGTGTTTATTTGGGTTTTCGGAATAGCATTGTTCCGTCTGGTGTTGTTAGTTGGTATGTGAAGTTTGCTGTGAGCAGTTGTTCTGCTCGTTTTTTGTCTGTCGTTCCTTCGACTATCCATTCTCCGTTATTGATGTTTAGTAGGTGCATGTATTTCTGGGTGGTGTTGAGTTGTTTGTGTCCCATTACAATGCGTACCATTTCGGTGTTTTGCATTTTGTGTAGTTGTTTTGTGCAGTAGTAGTGTCTGAGGTCGTAGAGTCGTATGCTGTGTATGGTTTGGTCGTTGAGTTTTTTGGCTAATCGGTTTCTTAATCGTCTGAAGGCTTTTCCAAAGTTTTTTGAGTTGCCGGTGAATAGTAGGTCATCGTTTCTGAGGTTGTGTTTTGTAATGTAATCTTGAAGTCGTGTGTTTAGTTCTTCTGTGATTGGCAATGGTGGTCTTGGGTTGCATCCTTTGGTGATTCGTGCGGTTATGGTTTTGGTGTTGGGTGTATATTGTTTACTTGGAGTCCTTTTTCGCCTGTTATTTCGATTGGTCTGAGTCCTGTTTGTTGTATGATGTCTATTTTGAGTGATAAATCGCCTCTTGGTGATGCTACGAGCATTTGTACTTGTTCTTGGGTTGGTGGTTGTATGGTTGTTGGTTCGGGTGTGTAGATGGGTTTCTCCCATTCGATTTTATAGAATTTGCAGTATGTAGCGTAACAGTCACAAAGTTTGCTTTTGTAGTTGTTTGTTATTGGTCTGCCGTTTTTCTTTTTGTATCGGGCTATTGCTAATTCTATGGCTTTGGTGTCTTTTAGGTCTGTTCGTAGTGCTAGTGCTTTGAGGTTTTTTTCGTAAGCTGTTACGGTGTTTGGTGCTCTTCCTTTCCCTTCTAGGTGCAAGAGAAGGTTTTGAATACTTGGTAGTTGTTGGATGTATTGGGCGGGTAGCTCAGCACGGATTAGTTGGGGGGTGGTCGTGTGTTGTAAACTCCCTTCTACGGACAGAGCACCGGCCTCCTAAGTCGGTGGTCGTGGGTTCAAATCCCACCCCGCCCGCTAGAATTGACATCTGAATGCATGTGCTGGTTTACGAGAAATGGAAAGAGTGCAGGAGACCTCTCCAATTTATTTCTGATTTCAAATCTTGCGCGTGCAACTATCACAGCTAAAATCGATTGTGCATCAACCATCTTTTTTTGCACCTAAAGTGTCAGAATAAGAGAAGTGAGAATTCAAACAATGCAGTGCCTTCGATTTCTACACTGTCACAAAGGGAAAAAGAGAGGAGTTGCGGAGACGTCGCCATCGTCTATGGAAATAGTGGAAACACGCCTACTTTCGTGTGTTAGCCTCTTTCAGACGCGCACTTCGTTGCCACTCTTAGCTGATCCACTTCATTCATGCCAGGAACGGATACTTTTAACAACCTGTCTTTATCTTTCTTGCCAAATCTAACTTGCACTCGTCCAGTCTTCTGATCCGAATGGTAAGCTGTCAAACGGGCCGCTTCCTCGATTACTTTTTTTGTTTTGGGGCCTTGGAGCAACGTGACCGGGCTTCCGCAGCCTTGAGCTTCAAAATAGTAGTCTTCTTCTTTTTTCATTTGGAGCAGAATCTTGTTTTCGCTCTCGTTTCTTCCGACTATTATCTTATTCTTCCCAAATCTGAAGTGTCTTCCAACCTTCAGCAAAGCAACATCTTTGAGTGAAACTGCCTTTTTGTGCTCGAACAAATCTCTCATCTTGTCGGCGAATTCCCTGTACGTCAGCATGCAGCCTCCGGCCGGACATGGATAGTCCCGTATTCCTAGCTTCTCAGCAAGCTCAATCTGTTTTCTTCTTGATCTTCCTTCAATGTCCAACAGTTTCTCTTTGTTCACTAATCCTTTCTTTTCCGGATCAGTCTCTTGCAAGAGTTTTGCAGACAAGGGTCTTAAGACCTTTCCTTTCAGACCTGCTTCTTCTTCTATTAGATCTAGTGTCTTCTTGTGTTGAGACATGGGTCTCTGATCCAGAACTTCGCCCGTGAAAATGAACGCTGCTCCTGTTTCTTTCGCGTATTTCTTTGCTTTCTTCAGCATGAAGATTCGGCAGTCAATGCATGGGTTCATGTTCTTACCATATCCGAATTTTGGCTTTCTTATGATCCTCAAATAGTCCTCGCCAACACTCATGGTTTTCAAGGGTATGTTGAACCTTCTTGCCGCTTCCGCCGCGCCGCATCCGCCTTTTCCGCAGAGGCAAAAAGGGCTTACGAAGTTTATGGCCTCAACATCTATACCCTGGTTTAGGACCAGCTTCACAGCTAATGTACTGTCAAGACCGCCGGATAGGAGTGCTAATGCTTTAGTCTTTTTCATTTGAGTCAGTATGGTTTCGTGGCTCTATTTAAGCTGCATGTCGGCAGTACATTTACACCCTCAAGGTAGCTGAAAGCATTCATTCTCTGGCCTCTTACAAAACAACCCAGCATGACTTTGGTTTGGGCATGATTTATTGCAGGAAATGCGCGCGCTAACTGATGGCTAAACCAAAGGAAATACAGTCTGCCTCGTATCATACATGAACGCTTCCTGCACAGTTCAAGAGGTTCAATCGATCTTATCGAAGACGAACTTGAAATCATCCAAAGTGAAGAAGACAACGATGGGTTTCATAATAAGCGGAGAGAAAGCTACGACATAGTAGCTCGCGAGTGTCTGCAAGCAGACTATGTTGGGCCAGTGGCGGGTTTAATTCCTTTGTTTTTACTACAGTCTGAGCGCCTTTGCCACGCGCTTGCCGAGTTCGGGATCAGCTTTCTTGAGGTTTGCTACCATGCGTTGCTGAATCGGTTTGTTTGCTTTTCCCAGAGAATCAGCTATGTTATCAACCAAGTGTTCTTGGTCCACTTTGCCTAGTGAACGGTAGCGTTCGCCTGCCTGCTGGAAGTCGTTGGTCAACCTGATCTTCTGCTGCATCACTTTCCCCTTGATATTGTAATCTTCACTCGGCGTGGCTGGCGCTTCATGTGGCATTCCGCCTGCCAGAGAATTAGGTTCGTAGTTGACTGTTCCTCCGCCGTAGGGTGCGTACTGCATGGCGCCGTCGCGCTGGTTGTTGTTAACCGGCACCTGTGGTCGATTGATTGGAAGTTGCAGGTAATTGGGACCCAAGCGATGCCGCTGTGTGTCCGCGTATGAGAAGACCCTGCCCTGCAAAAGCTTGTCAGCGGAGAAATCGATGCCTGGCACGACAGAAGCCGGACAGAAAGCAGCTTGCTCTGTTTCAGCAAAGAAGTTTTCAGGGCTGCGATTCAGCACCATCTTGCCCACTGGCATAAGCGGGAACTTGTCCTCAGGCCAGGTTTTTGTGGCATCAAGCGGGTCGAATTCCTGCTTCAACTCATCTGTAAGCTCCATAATTTGGACATACAATTCATATTCTGCTGTCTTTCCTTCGGCGATGGTTTCGTACAGGTCTCGGGTGGCAATATCGGGATCTTCGCCTGCTAGGCGAGTGGCCTCGTGCCGGTCGATTGTCTCTATTCCTGCCTTGGGCTTCCAATGATACTTAACATAGACTGCCTTGCCTTCAGCGTTGACCCACTTGTACGTGTTGACGCCAAACCCTTCCATTTTCCTGTAGCTCTTGATTGTTCCTCGATCGGAAAAGAGCCACGTGATCATGTGGGTGGATTCAGGAGTCAGCGAGATGAAATCCCAGAAA
>Ga0315277_10002784_pt1 | contig 24075 bp, 26 predicted proteins | sample YL17G05_15_MG_FD_203695 | JGI IMG/M metagenome (GOLD analysis project Ga0315277, IMG submission 203695) | Sediment microbial communities from Yellowstone Lake, YNP, Wyoming, USA - YL17G05_15 | ecosystem: Environmental > Aquatic > Freshwater > Lake > Sediment | place: USA: Wyoming | collected... | reverse complement strand
AAGGCCTCCCGGCCGCTGGTGCAAAAGAGCAGGGGCCGCGCTCGCTGGCCCGGTGCTGCTATCACTCTGGATGGCCGATGGGCATCAGATAGAGGGGCCTGTAGCTGGGGGGAAGGTTCAATGCTTCGGAGATCTTCTCGTCCTGGAAGGCTCCCATGGTCACCGTTCCCAGCCCTAGGGCCTCCGACTGAAGGTAGACGTTTTGGGCCACATGTCCCGCCTCCATGTGGACATAGCGCACCCCTCGTTCCCCGTATTTCTTCGTAGTCCGCTCATACTCGCCAGTGATCAACAGACTCAGCGGTGCCTCGGCAACGAACATCTGCTCCAGGCTAAGCCGGGCCAAGGTTTGGCGAACGTCTCCCTGCACGGTGGGCTCTAGGGAGTGGCTCTGGGGAAGATAGTGGTACACCCCCTCCCCTAGTCCCTCCACCCCTTGTTTGCCCACCACCAGGTAGAGATCCAGGGGGTAGAGCGCCCCCGCCGAGGGAGCGGCTCTAAGCCCTGCTGCGTCGGTGATGCCCTGGCCAGCCCAAAGGATCTGGGAGACCTCCCTCAGAGTTAGGGGAGAGTCTCCGAAATCCCTCCTGGAACGCCTCTTCAGGATCGCCTCCTCCAAACTCATCTCCCCTTTGAGGCGAGGGGCGGGCAGGGAAATGGTGGGCGTCTCCTCTTTCCGTCTCATGGCCCATCCTCCAGACTTCGCCCTCACTCCTGACCGCCGCCGGTCAGGGCGACGCCCATCCTACCTTCACTCCAAGACGGTGGCAAGGGCCGCCAGATACCTTGCTAGCCCCCTGTCCGTCGAGCCTCTAGGCCAGCGGACAGCGGTTGCAGCCGCCCTGGCGGCAGTAGCGGTGGAAGAGGTGGAGCATCCCCTGCTGGCGGCGGGCCCCACCAGTCAGCTCTCGGCCCAAGGCGGCGGTCAGCCGTCTCAGGATGCCGTAGGGCGAGAGCCTTCGATAACGCTGGTAGAGGGCCAGGGCCGCCTGGGCCAGGGGCTTGTCTTGCCTGGCCTGGGCCCAGGCCAGGGTGAAGGGCAGCACCACGTTCACCGCCATCTCGTCAGCCCGACCGGGCCCGATAAGACCATCGCCCACCCGCAGGGCTGTCGTCAGCGCCGGGGGCCCCTGCACCGACGCCTCCGCTACCTTCTCCAGAAGGCCGACCAACAACCCTTCTCCCACGTAGCGGACGAAAAGGCGGCCAGCCCCGGCCAGGCGTCGGGCTGGATGGTTCTCCGGCCTGATCCCCGCCAGGTGCCAGGGGAGAGCGAGCGATTCCACCCCGTACCCGTGGGCCGCCGAGGAGGGAAACGCGCCCCGGTCTCCTGCCAAAAAGCAAAGAAAGCCGGCCCTGCCCAGGAGGACAGCCTCGGCCGCCAGCACCCGCTCCTGAGATGGCTGAGCCCAGATGCGGGCGCGGAGCTGACACCAGGGCAGGGCCCGCGCCAGCAGGCGGAAGGGCTCGCGGTTCTGGCTGTAGCCCAGAGCCTCCAGGATGCCTCGATAGAGGATCTCCTCGCCGTCCTCCTCGGCCAGGGCAGCGCCGAAGATGGCCGCCTTCTCGCCGAAGCGGCAGTCGCCCGCATCATCCAGAATGGTGGCCACCGCTTCCGTTCCCAGTCGCTGGTTGGCACTGCCGCAGGGCTCCTGCCAGAGAGCAGGATGAGAGAGCCAGGCCTGCAACTCCTGCGCCCGCCGGGCCACCCAGGGGCCCAGGGCCACCACCGGCACTCGCCGACCCGAGGCCAGGCAGGTGCGTTCCCCATCGTCGTCCCAGAAGACGACGTGGAGGATGACGTTGTCATAGGCACGGTCGCGATGGTGGCCGTGGCGGCGGAAGGAGCTGGCCAGCACGTGCAGCTCCACATCCCCTCGCACCTGGCAGCCGCCAAGCTCGATGACGGCATCACGAAAGTCGGGGCCGGCGCTCCCCGTGGCGGGACGCCCGCGAAAGACCACGCCCAGAGGCGAGCCGTCGCCGCTGACCAGGGCCTGAGCTGGAAAGCGCTGTCCCTCCCACAAGCGTACCAGCTCGGCCTCGCTAGGGGCAGGCGACAGAGAAGGGGCGCCAGGCGGCTGGGCCCCTTCCTTGGCCCCATCCGCTCTCCGATTGTCGAGGCCTCGCTGAGCCTGAAGCGTTGTGCTCAATCCCTGTCTTGCCCCCAGCTCTCGGCCCGGTAGGGGAAGTCCCCTCGCTCGGCGATGAGGACCAGGAGGCGGGCCGAGGTGCCCCGCGGCTGGTAGCGGCCCGTCTCCCACTCGCTAATGGTTTGCTGACGGGTGCCCATCTCCGCCGCCATCTGTTCCTGAGTCAGGCCCAGGTGCTGGCGGAGGGCCCTCACCTGCTGGGCGTTCCACACAGGCCCTCGTCTTCGCCTCGCTTTAGCCGCCATTACCCAGCTATCTTACACGCTTCCGTGTAGGAGATCAAGGGGTTCGGCTGCAGCCTGATACCGGCCAATGCCGTTCTAGCCAGATCGCGGGAGCCTGAGCGAGCTAATAGAAGAACTTAGGCCCACGTTGGACCTGCGGCGAGATTTCTTGCTCTCCTTGCCGCTATTTGCCCTTGCTCGCAGAGGGACGATGGGCTAATATGCCATTGACCATTTAGCACTCTTCTGAGGAGAGTGCTAAATTCTCTGTCCTGAGTAAGTGACTCTGCAAAGGAGGGATGGTTGTGCCTGCCAAGAGGCGTGCGTTAGCCAAGATCGTTCCGTATGGCGATCGCGTCGTGGTGAAACAGATCCTGCAGGAGGAGGTACGGGCCAGCGGCATCGTCATCCCCGACACTGCCAAGGAGAGGCCTCAGTTGGGCGAGATCATCGCTGTGGGGCCCGGCCGCCTCGATGAGAACGGCAAGCGCGTTCCCATCGAGGTGCAGGTGGGGGAGCGGGTCCTCTTCGCTAAGTACTCCGGCCAGGAGGTGCCGCGGGGCATTCTGCCCGGCGAGGAAGAGTACCTGGTCCTCAAGGAGAGCGACATCCTGGCCCGCCTGCAGAGCTAGAGAACGGTTGTTATTCCCATAATCTCTTCATCAGGGATAGGTTAAGGAGGGGAGAGGCATGCCTGCCAAGATGCTGGTTTTCGATGAGGAGGCCAGGCGCAAGCTCAAGAACGGGGTGGACGCTCTGGCCAACGCCCTAAAGGTGACCCTCGGTCCGCGCGGCCGCAACGTGGTGCTGGAGAGGAAGTTCGGCCCGCCGGCAGTGGTGGACGACGGCGTCAGCGTGGCCAAGGAGATCGAGCTTAAGGACCCCTTCGAGAATCTGGGCGCTCATCTCGCGCGCGAGGTGGCTACCAAGACCAACGACGTCGCCGGCGATGGCACTACCACCGCCACCGTCCTGGCTCAGGCCATCGTCCGCGAGGGGATGAAGAACGTGGCCGCAGGCGCCAACCCCATGGCCCTCAAGCACGGCCTGGAGCGAGGCGTGCAGGCGCTTGTGGTTGCCCTGCGTGCTATGGCTAAGCCGGTCGCTGGCAAGGAGCAGATCGCTCAGGTGGCCACCCTCTCCGGCCACGACAGCGAGATCGGCGAGATCATCGCCGACGTCATGGAGAAGGTTGGCAAGGACGGGGTCATCACTGTCGAGGAGGGCAAGGGCATCCGCCTGGAGACGGAGTTCGTCGAGGGCATGCAGATGGACCGCGGCTACGTCTCCCCCTACTTCGTGACCAACGCCGAGCGGATGGAGGCCATCATCGACGACCCCTACATCCTGGTTACCGACAAGAAGATATCGGCCATAGCCGACATCCTTCCCGTCCTGGAGCGAGTCCTCCAGGTGACCAAGAACCTGGTCCTCGTTTGTGAGGATTGCGACGGGGAGGCCCTGGCCACCCTGGTGGTGAACAAGCTGCGCGGTACCATCAACGCGCTGGTGGTGAAAGCCCCTTCCTTCGGCGACCGCCGCAAGGCCATCCTGGAGGACATCGCCGTCCTCACCGGCGGCACCCTCATCACCGAGGAGATGGGTCGCAAGCTGGACAACGCCCAGGTGTCTGACCTCGGCCGCGCCCGGCGGGTGGTGGCCACCAAGGAGGAAACGGTCATCATCGAGGGGCATGGCAGCGATGAGGCCATCCAGGGCCGCATTAAGCAGATCAGGGCCCAGATAGAGGACACCACCTCCGAGTTCGACCGCGAGAAGCTGCAGGAGCGCCTGGCCAAGCTGGCTGGCGGGGTGGCGGTGGTGAAGGTGGGCGCCCCCACCGAGGTGGAGCTGAAGGAGAAGAAGCTGCGGGTGGAGGACGCCCTTTCGGCCACCCGCGCCGCCGTGGAGGAGGGCATCGTGCCTGGCGGCGGCGTCGCCCTCCTGCGGGCGGTGTCAGCCCTGGACAAGTTGGAGAAGGAGCTGAGCGGGGACGAACTGACGGGCATTCGCATCCTCAAGAAGGCGGTGGAGGAGCCGCTGCGGATCATCGCCGAGAACGCGGGGCAGGAGGGCTCGGTGGTGGTGGACGCGGTGCGGAGGAGCAAGGACGCCGCGTATGGCTACGACGCCGCGGTGGGCGAGTTCTGCAACCTGCTAGAGCGGGGGATCATCGACCCGGTGAAGGTGACGCGCAGCGGCCTGGAGAATGCGGCGTCGATAGCGACGCTGCTGCTCACCACTGAGACGCTGGTGGCGGAGATACCGGAGCCGCCGGGAGCTGCGCCGCAGATGCCACCGCACATGGACTACTAGGGGACACCCCTAGAACCCCGGCTGGGGGCGCTGCCCCCTGCACGCCCGAGGGGAGTTGGCGGGCCGCCCCGACGTTATCGGGGCGGCTCTTTCATTTGGGGGCGGGGGGCTCAGCGAGCACCATTTAGGCGATTCCGCCACTCGCTAAACGAAGCTAGCCAGTCGGGTTCGGAACCTGCCCTGGTTTCTGCGAAGCGCCGGATTTGGCCTGACCAAGCGCCTCTCTTCTCGAGACCAGGCCTGCCAAGCAGCATGAGGGTAGTCCGCTTGTACTTCACCCTTCTAGCCACGAGCCGCTCTCTCACGAAAGAGTCCACGACTTCCATGGCATCCAGCGCTCTGCGCGCCTCGGCCCGAGTGGGGACGTAGTTGGCATGAACCACGCGTCCTCGCAGCCGGTGGACGTTCTCACTCCACCAGGCCATTGGCCCCCCGCCTTCCGTGCTCCAGTTACCGCCGAGGCGGGGGGCATAGTGGGTTCTGACGCGCTTGGTGAGACCTTCAACGAAGAAGCTCTGGGCGGCCTCAATGGGATCGACCCCCTCCTCCCACAACATGCAGGCGAGGAGACCGTCAATCAGGACTTCGAAGGACATCTGTGCTCGAATCACTGCGTCTGCAGCGTTGCCGTACCGGAGGGCACCGCTGGCCTCGATTGACCTGAGACTGTATACGGCGAATGGGTTGCCCCGTATCCGAAGAGAATATGCCAGAAGGAACTTCTGCAACTGGGTGAGGTCAAGAAGCTCTTCTCCAACGGGAACGTTCAGGTGTAGGAGAAAGAAACTGATGTGCTCGTCCCAGCTATCCTCACGGAGGATGTCTCGAGTGACGAACGGGACGGCGGGCGGCAGCAGTTCACGCCTCAACGGCTGCATGGGGGAACGCTTGAAGCTGCAGTAAGCATCGACGAGCTCCGCTAGCTTGCTCTCGCAACGGTCAAACGCTGCGGTCAGCTCGTCCTGGCTCTTGTCCTTATCGGGGCCCCACCTGAACGGTGTGACCGCCTCTACGACCGTGCGATAAGAAGCAAACTGGGGACCGCGGCGGCCGGCATCCTCGCGGGCATGCAGATGCGGTGGCATAACTCGTCGGACTACCTCAAACGTGGCCTCCAGATACGGTGGGGGCGTGAGATGGGAAGCGTCTACCTGCCAGAAGCGGAAAGAGACAAATACGTTTCCCGAGACGTCGGGGAGAGCGGCGCCTCCCGGCACGACCCGAAGCGGAAGGCCCTCGAGTTCCGGGAGCTGCTCATCAGTGACCATGGACATGGTCGTGCCGCTGACGATCGGCAGCGGCTCCGGCAACTCGAGAAAGAAGACAACAAGCCGAAGTTCATTACTCACGGCGCTGATTATATCCCATTGTGGGTGGGGCGGCGCACAGTGCCCGCCGTATGAAGTCGTATGCTGACCGGCCGAACGGCCTATCGCTGGGGAAGGGCCGAGGAGGGCGATGGGCGGCGGGTTGGGGGCAGGCCCGGCCGCCGGCCTGGCGGGGATCTCTCCCTCAGACCGGGCCTACCCTTTTCCGCCAATGGGTCGGAGAGCAAGGCTCCGTCGTCTCCCCAATAAGTTAACACGGCCAGACGGCAGACTTCAGTAAACCTCAGGGGAACCAGGGTATACATTGGGTTGATGTCGGTGGGCACAGAAGCCCTTCGGCGTTGCTCTGGGTGACAGCGGCGGGTGAGACCCCTCGCTTTGCTCGGGGTGACAGGGGTGGGCGCGGGTTGCGGGCGGTGGCGGCTGGGGGTAGGATGGGGACAAGCCGCAGTTCGTGAGGGGGTAAACAATGAAGTTTCCGTGGCGCTTTCTGGTGATGATTTCGGCTGTCGTGGCAGGGTCGCTGCTGCTGGCGGCCTGCGGGGGCGGGGGGGGGAAGGAGGAGATGACCCTCGACGAGTACTTCCAGCAGTTCGACGCCATTGAAGAGAGCATGAAGACGAGCGTGGGTGCGCTGGAGGAGTCCGGGGCAGCCGTGGGGCAAGACGTCCAGGCAACGCGGGACTACGTGGATGGCTACTACGGTATCGTTCAGAAAGGCCTCACCGATGTGAAGGCGCTGAAGCCACCGGATGAGGTCAAAGATGCCCACGACGAGTTTGCTGCCACCCTAGGGAACATGATCTCGCTGTGGAAGGACCTCAGTGACCGGCTGGCAGAAGTCCAAACCCCCGAGGAGCTGGGGACGCTGCTCACGGGGCTACAGAGCGAGACGCAGTGGACGGACACCTCGCAGCAGTTCACGGACGCCTGCCGCGCGCTTCAGACAATCGCCACCGACAAGGGCATCGAAGTCACCCTAGACTGCGAGTAGGCGCAGGCGGGAGGGCCTGGGGGCACAAGTAGGGCCTCGCGGCTGCGGGTAGGATGGGGGGTACCGAGGCCCACGTCGGCAACTCGGAAGAACAATGGAACCACAGCCGTCCGCGCCGTCTGCGTATGTTGTGCGTCGGGCCGAAGACGGCGATCTGTCGGCCGTGGCCGACATCTACAACGACGTGGTCCTCCACTCCACCGCCAGCTTTGACCTGGAGCCGTGGACGCTGACAGAGCAGCGACAGTGGCTCAGCGAGCACAGCCATCCTTATGCCGCCCTAGTCGCCACCGACGGCAGCGACGTGGTAGGGTGGGCTGCCCTTTCCCCCTTCCGGCCCAAGCCAGCCTATCGGTTTACGGCGGAAAACTCCCTGTACGTGCGCGCTGATTATCAGGGGAAGGGGATCGGCGCCCTGCTCCTCGTGCGCCTGCTGGACGTGGCGGCCACGAACGGCTTTCACAGCGTCATCGCCCGCATCACTGCCGACAACCGGGCCAGCCTGCGGCTGCACCGCCGCCTGGGCTTCCGACGGGTCGGAGTCGAGCGAGAGGTGGGCCATAAGCTCGAGCGGTGGGTGGATGTGGTGATCATGCAGAGGGTTCTGGCCGAGTAGCGCCCGCTCCTCGCGGTGGGGAGGGGTGGATGAGGGGGTGGGAGCGCTGTGCGCTCAGGGGGAGGGGTGGAGGGGGCTGACCAGGCGGGTGCGGTAGACGCGGATGTTGCCCGTCGGCACGCCCTGCTCCAGCAGCCTCTTCGTGTATCGCTTGGCCTCGGAGGCGTCGGCCCAGGTCGTTCGGCTGATGTCGTGCGTCCCGTGCACGACGACCACAACAAATGCCGAGCCTTGATGACAATAGTACATCGTGTCCCCCGCGCTGCCTCAATCTCAACATAGCACGGGCGGGTTGCAGGCTTCAGTGAACGTCGGGGGACGCAGGGTGTAGATTCGGTTGGAGTTAGCACAGGCGCGGCTGCGGCCGCATCGCCGTTGAGATTCTTCGCTGCTCTCAGAATGACTAGGCCACGCCGTCACCCTGAGCGTAGCGAAGGGTCTCACTCCGGATGGCATACTGCGCCCGGGTGTCGCTGCAACTCGGTGATGGGCGGGCTACAGCTTGAGTAGGGGGACGAAGCGGCGGTCGCTGCGGAAGGGGCCGACGAGGGCCATGTGCAACTGGTCGTCCACCAGAAGGTCGCGCGCCACCCGCTGGACGTCCTCGACCGTCACTGCATCCAGGAGCTGAACGACGTGGTCGGGGGTGCGCACTTCGCCCAGCAGCAGCTCCTGGCCGCCCATCCAGCCGGCGACGCTGCGGGTGTCCTCCAGGCGCAGGAGGAGGCGGCCCTTGGATAGCTCCTTGGCCTTGGCCAGCTCCTCCTCGTCGACGCCGTCGCGCAGGCGCACCAGCTCGCCGAGGATGACCTTGAGGGCATCGACTGTCTTCGTGGGGTCAACGCCGGCGTAGACGGTGAAGGCGCCGGTATCCAGAAAGTGGCTGACGTAGCTGTGAACATCGTAGACCAAGCCCTGCCTCTCGCGCAGCTCGAGGAAGAGGCGGCTGCTCATGCCCTCGCCCAGGATCACCGACAGGACTGCAAGGGCATGGCGGTCGGGGTGCCGTAGGGGAATGCCGCGCACTGCCAGGCAGAGGTGGGCTTGCTCGCTCTTCTTGTAGCGCAGGGCGCAGCGGGGGCCGTGGCCGTCGGTGGCGGGATACCAGGGGGAGGGGGAGCCAGGCGGGCTGTCGCCCCAGAAGGCGGCCACCTGCTCCTCCACCTGGCGGTGGTCGACGTTGCCGGCTACGGTGATCACTATGTTGTTGGTCACGTACTGGCGAGAAAGGTAGTCGAGGGCCATCTGGCGGTCGATGGTCTTGACCGACTCCTCGCTGCCAGCCACGTCCCAGCCCAGGGGCTGGTCGGCCCAGAGGGCCTCGTCGATGAGCAGGTCCACGAGCTGGCTAGGGGTGTCGGCGGTCATGGCCAGCTCTTCCAGGATCACCCGGCGCTCCTTCTCCATCTCCTCGGGATCGAGGCGAGGGGCGCGTACCATGTCCACCAGCACATCCAGAGCCAGGGGGAAGTGAGGCGCAGCCACCTTGCTGTAGTAGACGGTCAGCTCGCGGTCGGTGCCGCCGTTGAGGACGCCGCCCACCCTGTCGATGGCCTCGGAGATGTCCTTGGACGTGGGGCGCTTCTGGCTCCCCTTGAAGCAGAGGTGCTCGACGAAGTGGGAGAGGCCAGCCTGTTCCTTACGCTCGTAGCGGGAGCCCGCCCCGACATAGATAGCGACGGCCACCGAATAAGTGTGAGGCATAGTGGCAGTGAGGATGCGAAGGCCATTGGCCAGGGTGGTCTTTTCGTACAAGGAGTCACCTTCCCGAGCAGAAAAGCGAGACGACGGAAAAACCAGCAACCGCTGGAACGGATCCTGCTCCGATTGTAAAGAAGGGGGCAACTTATGATCAACGCTGCGGTGTCTCAGGACGTGGAAAAAAGAGAGCCTTTGGCCGGCCCGGCGCCCCAAACGGGGTCCCAAGGCCATCATCAACCATGACCTGTGCACTGGCTGCGCTGCCTGCATGCCCGCGTCTCCCTAGGGGGCCATCTAAGAAGTGGAGGCTGCGCCGATGCTGGCAGAGCAGGCGCAACCGGCGCAGGCTGCAAGGCAATCTACGCTCAGCCGAGCGCGGCCAGCGGTAATCGCTAGCCTGGCAGCGGTGGCTCCCTTGGCCGTGCACGCTATCGTTGGTGCAGCAAAAAGGTGGCTAGACGAGCGAAACGTCGCTAAGAGGACTGGCGGTGGAGCAGAGTCGGAGTGCGGCGGGGGCGAGGGCCGGGGGAATGGTAAGATGTGAGTAGGATGAAGACGTCAGATTACGGGGTTGAACGCGCTGGCCCGTTCATCATTGAGCATCACGGAAACCAGGTAGTGATGCACAACCCGATGACTATGGAGGAGCATGCGGAGTTCACGGAGAAGTGGCGTGAACGGGTCGAAGAGCTGAGGACGTCAACGATTCCTCAACGGGTGGCGGAACTGGAAGAACTGCTCAGCAAACACGAAGCCCTCGAAACTCTGGCTCAGGTGGCAGCTCACAACACGTTCCAAGACCCTGAGACCTACAAGGAATACGAACAGACAACGGAGTTCGCGAACGTCGAATACTTGGCCTGTCTCCTAGCCAAACGGCCCTATGACGCTGACGCACCTCCCCCGACTGGCGAGCACCTCGCGGAAGTGCAGCGGCGAGTAGAAGAACTGCTAAGACTGCAGACACAGGTGTTCATGGCACCGGGAGCGGACACGCCGCCGTCTGCAGCGGAAGAAGTGCAGCTCCTGACAAGGCTTTTTGGACTGGTGGTCAGAGGTCCTGCGTATCCACACCACCTGGCGGACACGTTGAAGGGTCTTTTTCAGCCACTTGCTCAACCGATGCGGGAGGAACTTGGCTTCACCGTGGATGACGCGCTCGCGTGCTATGAGGCTCTCGGTGAAGTACTCAATACGCGCCTCAGGCAACGCGTGAGAGAGCTCAAGAAATCGAAGGCCGAGGTTCGGCGGTTGGCCAAGGACTACCGCCGGTCAGGCAAGAGCCAGCGGGGCAACTGTCCACCGGAGATAGCTGGCTTGGCAAGGCTCGGTGACCGAAGACTTGAGCGGGAACTCAGAAAGAGGGCACGAGCACTCGCTACGGCAGACATGCGGGCGGTGTTTTGTTTCACGCCTGAGGACTTAGCGCAGCTGGCCGGAATCGAGCAGGAACGAGTGCAAGCTTTCTTGGATCTCGTGGTGCTCGACTTTGGCACGGTGCCCCCGGAGTTCACCGAGCCCAGCGCCACGCATCCGCTCCAGAAGCGTCCCGTCCTCCGCGTTGGAAGTGTTCTGCTCTGCCCCGTGGTGGAAATGCTGATTTGGAACCTCCAGAGCATCATCGAGGCGGAACTCCTGAACCGACCTATGCTCAAGGAACGATACCTACGCAGCCGAGCTCGGTACCTCGAGAACAAGAGCCTCGAGCATGTTAGCGCCATCTTCGAGCATGCCCAAGTCCATCGCAGGCTGCGCTATCAGCCCGTCACGCCAGGGGATCCCCCCGAGAGCGAGCTTGATGGCCTAGTCCTGTACGACGACAAGCTGTTCATAATTGAGAGCAAGTCGAGCCCCCGCTCTGACCCCGCCAGGCGGGGCGCGCCCAGATCGATTGAGGACGAAGTAAGGAGCGTCATCGTTGAGGCAACAGAGCAGGCCCGCAGGGCCAAGAGGTACATCGATGCCGTCGACATCCCTGAGTTCACCGACGAGCGTGGCCAGGTTGTCTGCATCGACAAGCAGCGTGTACAGCAGACGTTCCTAATCGTTACGACTCTCGGTGACTTCGACGTATACGCCTCGCGGATGCATCTCCTCCGTGACATGGGCCTGCTGGGAGAAGGTGACTTCGCTTGGGGGGTCTATATCAACGACCTCCGCATCATTTCGGAGCACGTTGAGTTCCCAGCGGAATTCGTCCACTACCTTCGGCGGCGGCTCCGACTCAATGAGCAGAAGCACATAGTCGCGAGCGGCGAGCTTGACTGGTTCGGCTACTACCTCAAGCAGGGCCTAGTGTTCCCTGACCTTCCGGACAATCACCTCCTGCAGCTAGGCTCGTTCACGACTGCGTTTGACGACTACTACTTCTACGAGATGGGGCTGCGGAAGGCCAAGGTCGACAAGGCTCGGCAGCCCATCCCGAAAGAGATTCGGGCGATTATCGATATCATGGAACAGGAACACCCCGAGGGTTACAGCGAAGCGGTGTGTTTGCTTCTCGATTGGGGCGAGGATGCAAGGAAGAAGCTGGCGCATCAGATACGGGAGATGAATCGAAGAACGCTGAAGACGGGCGCGGGCCACGACCTTTCGGGGGTGAGTGAGGAGGGATCCTGCGGTGTGACGTACATGACCGCGGGGCGCGAGGGTAGGGAGCACTTTGCTCAGAAACTGCAGGCATACTGCGCGGCCAAGAAGTACCAAATGAAGTGTGACCGCTGGCTTGGCATCGGGAATCATGTCCTCTACTCAGAAGTGGCGAACGTGTTTGTATATCTCGGTGACCCGTGGACACCAGACAAGGACTTGGAGACTCTGGTCACAAGGCTGCTGGGAGGGGGTGCCGGGTAGCTGGGGCTCCTGCTGGACTGGCCAAGTAGGAAGAGACAGCGAGGCGGGACGGCGTGAAGATCCTGGATGACGTGATAGCGACCCTCAAGGAAGATGCGCCGGTGCGGTGGGTGAGAGTCGGCCGGTTCTGGACAGCAGTGCTGAGCCGAGGATTCGGCCTGGCCTCGACGGTGGGGCCGGAGGTGCACGAGCACGGCGCCGTCTACGTGGAGGAGGCTGGGGGGCTGGCCCACTCGGACTGCACGCTGGAGGCAGGCATCGGCTTGGCGGCGCCCCAAACGGGGTCCCTAGGCCATCATCGCCAGCGAGAGGAGAAGCTGCAGAAACCATCGCGAACCTTCTCCTTCTGGCTCGCGGTGAGCAGCTCGCCGAAGAAAGACAAACGATCCTCCAGATAGGCCACGCCCGACACAACGTCGGTGACATCGTCGGAGGCCACCACCTCGGCGGCCAGCCCCCGCACCAGTTTCTCCAGCCGCTCGTCCACCAGCAACCGCAGTCGCGCCATCTGCTCAGCGCTCAGCTCGTCGGGCTCTGCCCCCTCCTCCAGCGAGAGATAACGGTAGAATTCCTCCTTGCCCAAAAGGCGGGCGAGCTGGAGGCTGGCTATTCTCTTACTCATCAGCGCCCCACCGAAAGAGATAAAGGCTGGCTGGCTACCATTCTCTGGGATTGGGCTGCCGCCATCCCCTATGAGCGGCCGCGGATCTTGTTATAGCACTCGCTGCAATAGACAGGCTTATCGCCCCTGGGCAGGAAGGGCACCTCCGTCATCTGGCCACACTCGGCACAGACCGCGGGGTGCATCTGGCGTGGCGTACGTCCGCCAAAGCTGGCGGCCGCCCCATAGTGGACGTAGCCAGCTTCTTCCTCCACCTCCCGACCCGACTTGCGCACCGAACGGCACGAGGGGCAGCGGGTCGGCAGATTCAACAGGCCCCTACTGGAATAGAAAGCCTGCTCACCCGCCGTGAAGGTGAAACTAGCGCCGCAATCGCGGCATATGAGCACCTTATCGTTGTAAGCCATTTCTAGACAGATTATAGGTCAGTCCGACCGAAAAAGCAACCATGATCCCATCGTCAACGAACCAGCCTCAGCCGACGCCAGAGGGATCGGGCCTCCTCGCAGCGCAGAAGGAGGGCGGCCAGGAAAAAGGTGCCGCCACCCAGGGCGCTACTCCCTGCCACCTGCACCAGAGCCTCCCAGACGGTGTGGGCGCCCAGCGGGTCGATGCCCTTCTCTACCGCTATGAACAGCGACACCACCGCCGCCATGAGGGCGGTAGCGGCAACCGTGCGCAAGAGGAAGCTGGCCAGATGGCCGGTCTCGAGGCCAGCAAGCCGCCGCTGGAGGACGCCAAAGAGAAGGAAGGCCTCGACTATGGTGGCCAGGGACATGGCCAAGGCCAGGCCGTCGTGCTCCAGCGGGCCCACCAAGGCTATGCTGAACAGTAGGTTCAGCACCATCGAGAGCACGGCCAGGGCCACCGGCGTGCGGGTGTCGCGCAGGGCGTAGAAGCCACGGCTGAGGATCTCGATGGCGCTGTGAGCGAATAGCCCAAGCGAATAGAAGAGGAGAGCGGAGGAAGTGATGCTCGCCGACCTTGAGGTGAATTCGCCTCGCTCCAGCAGGAGAGATACCAGAGGCTCCCGCAATAGAATAATGCCGACGCTGGCTGGTATGACGAGGAAGAGGATGTAGCGGAGGCTGGCGTAGAGCGTGCTCTGGAGCCTGTCCAGGCTATCGGTGGCCGCCTGCTGGGCCATCGTGGGGAAGACGGCGGTGGCGATAGACACGCCGAACAAGGCCAGGGGCATCATTGCCAGCAGCCAGGCATAGTTGAGGGCGGAAATGCTCCCCTCGCCCAGGCGCGAGGCGAAGAAGATCGCCACCACGAAGTTGACCTGGCCGGCCGCCAGGCCTGCCATCCTTGGCAGCATCAGGCGGCCCACCTCCTGCACCCCCGGATGACGCCAGTTGGCCTCCAGGCGATACCTCATGCCCACACCGAGAAGCCCCGGCACCTGCACCAGCAGGTGCAGGCCGGAGCCAAGCACCACGCTGACGGCCAGCCCTCGCACCCCCCAGGGCTCGGACAGGAAGACGGCGCCGAAGATGATCGACAGGTTGTAGAACATGGGCGCCAGGGCCGCCAGGAAGAAGTGCTGGCGGGCGTTGAGGATGCCGGTGAACATGCCGCTGATGGCAAAGAGGACGGGCGCCATCAGCATGATGCGGGTCAGCTCCACCGCCTGGTCCTGCAGCCCTTCCTCCAGGCCCGGCGCCATCAGGGGCACCAACCAGGGAGCCAGGAGCGCCGCTGCTGCCGCCAAGCCAGCGGTCAGGGCAGCGACCAGGTTCAGGACCGAGCTGGCCAGGCGCCAGGCCTCCTCATCCTTCTGGGCGGCGTAGCGGGCGAAGGTGGGGATGAAGGCGCTGCCCATGGTGGCGCCCGCCAGCACCAGGAAGATGAAGTCGGGCAGGCGGAAGGCCACCCAGTAGGCGTCAAGGTCGGGGCTGGTACCAAAGGCGTCAGCGATGGCCATGGTGCGGACCACGCCCAGGAGGCGGCTGCCCAAGAAGCCCACCGCCACGATAATGGCCGCCCCCGCTACCCCGCCCCAAGGCCGCGACAAGACCGCTTCGCTGCTATTCCCCGTCATTGTCTCCCTGCTTCACAAGCCATTCATTATAGCAACAGCCCCCCAGGCAAGTTCCACTGGACAAAACGGCCCGGCTCACTTATGATAGCTCCAGCTTGCTTCGAGGGAGGAACCATACCTTTGGGTAGTCGTTCAGCGGCCAAGGCGTGGCGAAGGTCGGAGAAGCGGCGCTTGCGCAACCGAGCACGCCGCAGCACCGCGAAGACCTTCGTTCGCGCTGCCGAGCTAGCCATGGCCAGCGCCGATCCGCAGACACCGGCCGAGGCAGTGCGGATAGCCATCAGCGCCCTGGATCGAGCGGCCCAAAAGGGAGCGCTCCACCCCAAGAGCGTCGCTCGCCGCAAGGCCCGCCTCATCAAGAAGCGCACCGCGGTAATGGCGGCGGCTGTCGTCGCCGAGGAGACAGCGGCGCCGGTTCGAAAGCGTCGCACCAAGAAGAAGGAAGCCGCCGCTGAAGAAGTCGCCAAGAAGAAGCGCCCCATCAAAAAGAAAGAGAAATAGGCTGGGCCCGAGCGCCCGCAGCTTGTCCAGAACGACTTCCAGGCGAAAGAAATAGATGCCCATCGCCGCGAAATTTATGATTCACTCAAGGCATATTCCTTGCGCCTGGGTATGGACGGATTGAAGTCTTTGGTGGTATTCTAGACCACGCTGCGTCGTGAAATCAGTAGTCTTTAAGAAGGAGGTACAGTATGGCTGATCTACCCACCACCTGCAAGGAAGGGCTCCTGGCGATGCCCGGGACCTTCAAGGCCGACAAGGCAGCCGGTGCTAGCGCCGTTGTCCAGTTCAAGGTGACGGGGGCCGAGCCCGGCAGCTACTACGTCGAAGTCAAGGAAGGCAAGTGCAGCGCCACCGAGGGCGAGCACGCCAGCCCCACGCTCACTATCAACACCCCGTCCGATATCTGGCTGAAGATCATGCGCCGCGAGCTGGACGCAACCACCGCCTTCATGAGCGGCCAGTTTACCTTCACCGGCGACATGGGCACGCTGATGCAGATGGGGAGTTGGTTCGAGCAGTAGACTAGAACTACCCGTCAGCGTCAGCCAACGGTCCGAGGGCTTAGCCCTCGGAGTTCTCGGGGATCTGGGCGTCGGCGCCCAGGACAACGACGATATCAGCCGAGGAGGTGGCGACAGGTGAGACAACCCCTGTCGCCACCTCGCGTATTTGGCTATCGGGCAGGCTGAGCCATTCGGCTAGCTTCTCGGCGGTATACTTCTTTCCCGCCAGGTCGTAGATTAGCGTCTCCTGGTGATATAGGCCGTCGCTGGCATCGCTGATAGTGACGTCTGTATCCGGCAAGCCGCGGCTGGCCAGGTAATCTGCAACGCTGGCGGCCAAGTCGGGTGCCCCGGTGCCGTTTTGTACTTCCACAAAGGCCGCTTCAGACCGCAACCGGCCATCGAAGAAGATCTCTTGCTTCAGCTCTTCTACCTTGTCCCACTCGGCAAGCAGCACCTGGGCATCGCCGACCCAAGCGTCCTGCACCGCCGGGGCGAGAGAGATGGTGGTGATGTTCTCCGGCGGGATGTCCCTGGCCAGAAGGGCCAGCCCCGGCACCTTGAAGACGCTGACATCCGTGTCCACGGCATCGCGGAACTTGTTGAAGATAGAGACGGCCCTATTGGGCATGAGCAGCTCGGCGCTCAGGGCCTTGTCCACCGCCGCCCTTATCACCTGCTGCTGCCGTTCGATGCGGTCGAGGTCGCTGGACCCGTAGCGAATGCGGGCGTAGGCGAGAGCCCGCTCGCCGTCCATGTGCTCCAGCCCTGGCTCAAACACGATAACCTCGCGATCAGTGCAGGCGGCCGTCACGCAGTAGGAAGGGTCTACGATGTAATCCTGCACCTCCACATCGATGCCGCCAACGGCTTCGACCAGCTCCATAAAGTCCACAAAGTCCAGCACCACGTAGTGATCGATCTTGATGCCGAAGTTGTGCTCCACCGTGGCCTCGGCCAAGCCCGGCCCACCGCCAGGATACTTCTTGATGGGCCCATACTCGTAGGCCACGTTGATGCGATTCTTGAAGTAGCCCCCCTGGCCGTCGGGGATCTCCAGCCACAGGTCGCGAGGGATGCTGAAGACGCCGGCCGTCTTGCTGTAGGGGTCGATGCTGACCACGAACATGGAGTCGGTGCGGGTGGGAGAGTCCTCCGGATCGTCCACGCGGCGGTCGAGGCCCATCACCAGGATGTTGAGCCTCTCCTCGATGGTGGCAGCCTCGGGATTACCGGCATCTACGCCGGGCAGCCTATTGAGACCGGGCAGGTTGAGTTCGTTGCCGGGCAGGAAAATATGGTCGGCCTGGGTGGCTACGACAAGAGCCAGGTAGAAGGCAACAGCAGCAAAGATAGCGATACCGAAGATGAGCAGGGGGTTCCGATGTGCCCTACCCCCACCCACCTCCATCCCTTCGGCGGGATAGCCTTCTTCTTCAGAGCCGGAACGCCAACTCACAAGAAAAACTTAGATTAGCGCAAGCCCTGTGTCAATCAGCTCAAGCACCGCCCAACAAAGGCCCCTCGGCCAGCACCCCCTGGGGGACGCCCACCGCATCCTGAAGCTCCCGCACCAGCGTCTGCCGGGAGACGATGCGCCCCTGCCGCAGATATAGGCGGGACACGCGGGCGGAGATGCCGCACAGTATCTCGTAGCTAATGGTGCCGCACAGCTCGGCCACCTCGTCCGCCGATATCTCTTCCTCCCCCTGGCGACCGATGATCACCACCTCGTCGTCCACGGCCACATCGGGAATGTCGCTGAGGTCCACCATGCACATATCCATGCATACCCGCCCAACGATCGGCGCCCGCTGGCCACGGACGAGCGCACTGCCGCGATTGGAGAGGGCGCGGGGCAGGCCGTCGGCGTAGCCGCACAACACCAGGCCGATGAGGCTGGGGCGAGACGCCCTCCAGATACGACCGTAGCTCACAGACTCACCCGGCGCAAGGGAGGTCAGACGGGCCACACGGCTCTTGAGGGAGAGCGCAGGCCTGACGGGTAGGCTTCGGTTCACCTGGCTGGAGGGATAGCAGCCGTAGATGCCCAGGCCTGGCCGTACCATCTCCAGACTCATGTCGGGCATGTCCAGAAGGGTGGCTGTGTTGGACACGTGACGAATGGGCACCCAGTCCAGTTGCTCGGCCACCGACAGGAAGAGCCTGTGCTGCTCCAGCGTGTGGCTCTTGTCCCCCTCGTCGGCCGAGGCGAAGTGGGTGAATAGGCCCTCCACCTGAACGCCGGCCAGGTCGCGCAGCCAGCGGCCGAGGTCAGCGGCCTCGCTGGGCGGAAGGCCGTAGCGGTTGAGGCCGGTGTCCACCTTCAGGTGGACAGCCACCTCGATCCCCCGCTCGCTGGCTAGGCGAGCGAGGGCGAGAGCCACCTCGCGAGAGACAACCGAGGGGGTGAGCGACAGGTCGACCAGACGCCGGGCCTCCTCCGCTGGCGTGTGGCCCATCACTAGGATGGGCGCAGTGATGCCTGCCCGTCGAAGCTGCTCCCCTTCGTCGACGCAGATGACACCCAGCCGATCGGCGCCGGCGGCCAAGGCTGCTCGGGCCACCGCCACGGCACCGTGGCCGTAGGCGTTGGCCTTGACCACGGCCAGAAGGGCAGCCCCATTGGCCTGGCTCTTGAGAAGACGAACGTTGTCAGCCACGGCGTCCAGGTCGATCTCCGCCCAGACCCGACCCTCCTGCCAGGGATATGAAGATATGCTTTGCGACTGCATCACCACTTCGCTAATCTAGAACGCACCCAACTTAGAAAAGGTTTCCGCAAGGTCAGACGACACCGGTCAGGGGACCAGAGCCCAATCCTTCGGCAGGCGGTATCTGTAAACGCTATCGGTGAGGCCGCTGCCATTGAACACGCGGGCGCGGCCCGTGCGCTGTATCTCCTGATAAGTATTGACGATTTGGATGATGCGCCTGGCCCGCAGGTTGAAGATTACAGCGCCCGCCTTCACCGGCCGCAAGCTGATTTCGCGGGTCAGGTCATCGACGACTCGGAACACAGGCTGCTCATGGGGAGGACAGAACTCCAGGGCTTGGTGGATGGCCTGATAGTTGCCTTTGGCATTACGCTCTTCAAAGATGGCCAGGCCGTTGAGCACCTGCTCCCTCAGGTAGTGATAGTAGGGATCAGCTACCGCCAGCAGTTCCTCCAGGCTTGAGGGGTTGGCCGAGCAGGCGGCGGCCAGGGCCGCCAAGGCATCAGCATGGACTATGAAGCTGACGGCACCCCGCTTGTCCACCACCGTGCAGCGGATCACATTCACAACCGTATTTGCCGCCTTGCCTGAGCAGTCTGGGCTAGCGTAACATTTCGCTTCCAGCGTTGTCAACGACGAGGACGGGCCGGCAGATAGGCATTATACTACATAAGAGATGAGATCGCTTCCCAGGGCTGGAGTGGCCGTGCTGGCCGTGGTGGGGCTGGCCCTCCTGGCGGCCTGCAGCGGCGAGACCACGCCCTCACCAGAGGCCAGCGCCACCGCTACCGCTGCCGCGCCCAGCGAGACGACGGCCGGCCTGGCCGCAGCCCGCGAGTACGAGCGCAACGGCCAGTACGAGGAGGCCGTGGCCGCCTATCAGGGGGTGATCCACCAGGCCGACGGCCAGACCCAACAGCAGGCTCGCTACGACCTGGCCCTGACCTACATCACCATCGAGCGATACGACGATGCTGTCGCTGAACTCGAGGCCTATATTGACGCCAAACCCTCGCAAGAAGACAAACAGCGCGCCCGCTTCTTGCTAGGCCGGACCTACGCCACCCTGGGCGAGCTCGACAAGGCACGCGGATCTCTGGAGGACTACGCCGACGATGAGGGGCCAGCGATTGTCTACGCTCGTCTGGAGCTGGCCCAGCTCCTCATCCAGGAAGGCCGTTACGACAAGGCTGCCCAGGAGCTGGAGAAGGCCCTGGCCCTCGACGTGCCGCCCTCGCTGGAACCGACGCTGCTACTGAGGCTGGCCGACGCCTATCAAGAGGCGGGCGACGACAAAGAGGCCATCGAGTGGTACGACAAGCTCCTCCAGAAAAGCCCCTCCGACGACTACAAGGCCCTGGCCCTGGCCCGCATCGCCAGCCTCAGCCGCAGCCTGGGTGACGGCGAGCGCTGGCGGCAAGCCCTGCTGGACATCCTAGAGAAGTACCCTGGGTCGCCCCAGGCGCCGAACGCCCTTGACTCGCTCCTGGCGGCAGAGGTGCCGCTAGATCTTCTGACTCAGGGAATCTTCCACTACCGCCAGCGGGCCTACGACGAAGCCCTGGCTGCCTTCGGTTCCTTCCTGGCAGGCAACCCGCCTGCGCCCCAGGCAGCGATGGCCCACTACTATCGAGGGGCCATCCGCGAGGGAAAGGACGAGCCGGAAGAGGCTCTGGCCGACTACGAGGCATCCCTCCAGCTCGACCCCGGCGGGGCTTCGGCCGAGGACGCGGCCTTGTCTCGCGCCCTCCTTCTCGAGGAAGTGGGTAGGCCGCTCGAGGCCGCCGCAGCCTACCGACAGTTCTGGCAAGCCTACCCTGACTCCACCTGGGCGGCCAGGGCAGCCTTCCTCAGCGGCCTGATCCCCTACCAGGCCGGCGACCCGGCGGCGGCCAGTGCCGCCTGGGAGGAGATGCTCGACGCTTTCGCCAGCCCCGAGCAGAGCGCACAGGCCCATCTATGGCTGGGACAGACAGCCCTGCTCTTGCTCGATGACAGTGAGGGAGCAACGGCCCACTTCCAGCAGGCGTTGGAGGCCGCCGCCGCTAGCTTCTATGGCTTGCGAGCGGAGGCCTGGCTCGAGGACCAGGCGGCCGTCGCCCTCCCCGTCGGGCCCGAGGGGGCCATAGCCGCGGCTGCCCCCGATTGGGAGGCAACGGAAGGATGGATGGCCTCCCGCTGGGGGCCGGAGGCCGTGGCGGCCGGCATGTCGCCCTTGGATCTGCCAGCCTGGCAGCGGGGCCAGGAGCTCCAGCGGCTGGGCCTGGCCCGAGAGGCGACCAATGAGTTCCTATCGCTCATCGACCAGAGCCGTTCGCAGCCCTGGAGCCTCTACCGGCTGGCGCGCGCCCTGCACGACCTCGGCCTAACCCATCTGGCAGCGCGCGCCGCCACCGCCTTGCTGCAGAACCCCGACATCCGCCTGGAGCAGGCCCCGCGCGCTCTCCTGGAACTGGCCTACCCCCTGGACTACCTACCGCTCATCGATGCCGCCGCCGCTGAAAACGGCCTGTCACCCCTCATCCTCCTGGCCGTCATCCGTCAGGAGAGCTTCTTCGACCCCACGGCCGGATCACCCGCTGGCGCCCTTGGCCTCGCCCAGGTTATGCCCATCACCGCCTCAGAGATCGCCGCAGAACTGAACATCGAAGACTTCTCCACCCTAGACCTGATGCGGCCGCTGGTGAGCATCCGGTTCGGTGCCCACTACCTGCACAGCCAACTCGATCTCTTCGACGGCAACCTCTTCCTCGCCCTGGCCGCCTACAACGGTGGTCCGGGCAACGCCAGCCGCTGGTGGGAAAGCCTTCCCGCCGCGGACATGGACCTGTTCGTCGAGATCATGGACATTACGGAGACCCGCACCTTTGTGAAGGTGGTGCTGGAGAACTACGCCATGTACCGCTTTCTCTATGGTGGTGCTGCCCACCCCACTCTCCTAGCCAGCCCAGGCCCGTAGACGAACCCGCCCTGTTGCCCGCGAGGTTCAATTGACCCCGCCGCGATCCCTAAAGTATAATGGCGGGAGCCTAAGACAGCGGAGAGGGTTATGCCCAAGCGAACCTTTCAGCCGAAACGAATCCCTCGCAAGCGCAAGCACGGCTTCCGTGCTCGCATGAGTACCCGTGGCGGTCGTCATGTAATCCAGCGCCGACGGCTCAGGGGGCGTTCGCGTCTCGCCGTCTAGCTGTGGCCTGCCGCCCTAGGCTGTCGCCACATGAACAAGAGGGAACGGCTGAAGGCACGCAAGGACTTTGTTAGCGTCTACCGAAAGGGGCGCGCCTGGGCCACCCGCTTCCTGGTGTTGCGTGCCTTGCCTAACGACTTGCCTCACCACCGCTGTGGATTCGTTGTCAGCAAGCGCGTGGGCAAGGCGGTGGTGCGAAATCGGCTCAAGCGGCGACTGCGAGAGGGGCTGCGTCCCCTGGCCGTCCAGCCGGGATGGGACGTGATCCTTTTGGCACGACCTCTGGCTGCCAGGGCAAGCTATCATGAATTAAGAGAGGCGATAGCCAACCTGCTATCCCGCGCTCGCCTTTTGGATGGGGCTGACTCTGTCGGCCAGCAGGCGAGGGAGGAACGGTGAAGCGACTAGTCCTGACAGCCATCCGATTCTACCAGCGGCACATCTCCTCGACAGCGCCGCCTTCCTGTCGCTACCTCCCTACCTGCTCCCAGTATGGGTACGAGGCCGTCGAGCGCTACGGTTTGGCAAAGGGGGGATGGCTCACCCTGCGACGTTTGCTCCGCTGCCATCCTTTCGGCGCCGGCGGCTGTGACCCCATCCCCTAGCCCATCCATCAGGCCAGCCAGGGCGAGCTTTCGGACATCGCCTCTGCCAGGAGGAATAAAATTCGGCGTGAAAAGCTCTTAGGGTCACCTTTCCTCCTCCTGCTGGTGCTGGCGACCCTCTTTCTTGCTACGGCGTGCACCGGCATCGCCCGGCCCGAGGGCTGGGCAGGGCCGACGCTGGCAGGCGACCGACTGGTGGCCGGCATCGAGCGGGGAAAACTGGCCGCCGTCGACATCGAGGATTCGACCGGCAAGGTGGCCTGGCGCTTCCCCATCAAGGGCCAGAAGCATACCGGCGGCAGCAAGATCGAGCCCGTGGCCATCTACAGCACGCCGGTGGTGGCTGATGGCACCGTCTACTTCGGTGCCTACGACGGCTGGCTGTATGCCCTGGATCTGGCGACAGGCGATATTCGCTGGGAGGCGGAGACCGGCGGGCCCATTGTCGGCAGCGCCGCCGTTCAGGACGGCGTGGTGTATGTGGGCTCGGACGACGGCAAGCTCTACGCTTTCGACGCTGAAACCGGTGGCCTGCGCTGGCCCTTCCAGACCGGGGATGCCATCTGGTCGACCCCGCTGGTGGCTGATGGTGTCCTCTACGTGGCGTCCATGGACAAGAAGGTCTACGCCCTCGATGCTGCCAGCGGCGAAGAGAAGTGGCGCTTCAAGGCCGACGGTGGCCTGGCCTCCACGCCCGTCATCGCCGACGGGACCCTCCTGTTGGGCGGGATGGACCGCAGGCTCTACTCCCTGGACGCCGCCAGCGGCGAAGAGAAGTGGCAGTTCAAGGCCGGCAACTGGTTCTGGACGCGGCCGCTGGTGCTGGGGGACACCATCTATGCTGGCTCCCTGGACGGCAAGGTCTACGCCCTGGACTTGAACGACGGCAGCCCCAAGTGGGTGCAGCCTTTCGATACGGGGGCTCCCGTGCGGGCGGCGCCGCTGCTCCTCGACGACGTGCTGCTTGTCGCTAGCCGCAACGGCAAGCTGTTCGGGATTGACCCCCAGGATGGCCGGCTCGTCTGGGCCCAGCCAACTGACCTAGCCAGGACTGTCCTGGCCGACCCGTTGGCCCAGGGAGCCATGGCTTACATCAGCGTTCAGGGCGGCGACCTGTTCACAGTGAATAAGGACGGCAGCACTATCCTGCTGGTCCTAGCTGAGTGAGGTGGCTGAGGCGTGGCTTTCTGGGATCTCATCTTCGTCAACCCGATAACCAACGCCCTGATCGTTCTCAACAACATCGTCCTGGGCAACTTCGGGGTGGCCATCATCCTCTTCACCCTGCTGATGCGCCTGCTCACCATGCCCCTCACCGCGCGCCAGATCCGCTCCTCGCGCGCCTTGTCCACCCTCCAGCCCAAGATGCAGGAGCTCCAGAAGAAGTACAAGGACCCCAAACGCCGCCAGGAAGAGACGATGAAGCTCTACCGCGAGGCGGGAGTGAATCCCTTGGGCTGCCTGCTGCCCATGCTTGTTCAGTTCCCCATCTGGATTGCTCTCTACAGCGCCCTGCGGATCACAGTGGGCGGAACGCCCGAGAGCTTTCTAAGCCTGTCACAGCGGCTCTACCCCTGGGGGTACATCGAGCAGGCGCTGCCCCTGAAGACCACCTTCCTCTGGATGGACCTGGGCCAGCCGGACACGAGCCTGATCCTGGCCTTCATAGTGTTCGCCTCGACCTACGTTCAGCAGCGGCTGGCCACCC